>Ga0153933_1000203_pt1 | contig 28372 bp, 24 predicted proteins | sample TSNJ017MetaG_FD_102275 | JGI IMG/M metagenome (GOLD analysis project Ga0153933, IMG submission 102275) | Attine ant fungus gardens microbial communities from New Jersey, USA - TSNJ017 MetaG | ecosystem: Host-associated > Fungi > Mycelium > Unclassified | place: USA: New Jersey, Wharton State...
AAGATGATGCGCTGACCTTCGATCCTAAAACGCTGGCGAAAAAGCCTCCGCAATCCGTTACAGAAGAATCGGACGAACCGCTGGAAGCCGGGTTCTCGCTGGGAGACTAAACCATGCTCAAGATTTCTAAAGCCATCGGCTCCGCCAAATTGCAGGACTACCACAAGCAGGAATTCACCTCGCCCGACCAGAGTTATTGGAGCCAGGGCCAGCAGGTTGTCGGCCAGTGGCAAGGTCAGCTTGCGGAGAAATATGGCCTGTCCGGCGCAGTAGGCGCGGAGGAGTTTCAGCGGCTCTCCGAAGGCCAGCACCCACAGACCGGGGAGCAGCTTGTGCAGCACCGCCAGCCCTTTGAGTACGTGAATCCCGATGGCAAGACAGTGAAGTCTGTCGAGCATAGGGCCGGTTGGGATGCGACTTTCTCCCCCGCCAAGTCGGTTTCACTGACCGCGCTTGTCGGCGGCGATGTGCGGATACGGGCAGCCCATTCTGAAGCTGTCACGACCGCGCTTTCCGAGTTGGAACGGTACACGCAGGCCCGGCTTGGCGGGAACCGACCAGCGGAGACCACCGGCCAGTTCGTAGTTGCGAAGTTTGAGCATGACACTGCCCGCCCCGTCGATGGATACGCCGCGCCACAGCTTCACACCCACGCGGTCATCTTTAATGTTACCGAGCGCGAAGATGGCCGCACTCGCGCCCTTCAGGAGCGCAGTTTCTTCGACTCCCAGCAGTTCGCCACCGCTATTTATCAATCCGAGTTGACCTTCCGCTTGCGGCAGATGGGGTATGAGATTGAACCTGGTCGCAGCGGCGCTCCCGAGATCAAAGGCTACTCGCTCGAATACCTCGATGCTTCGAGCTTACGTCGCGATCAGATACGCGGGCACATGGAACAGCGCGGCATCTCCGGGCACGAGGCCGCGGAGATAGCTGCCCATGCCACCCGCGACGAGAAGCTGGTTCAGTCGCCCGCCGAGGTGCTGGCGGCGCACCGCAAACTCGCAGCGGAATTCGGCAACCAGCCAGAGAAAGTGCTCGCCGCAGCCCGCGCACGGAGTCAATCCATGTCTACCGCTCAGGCTCCAGAGACCGTAAAAGTCACAGCACAGGCGGCCGTCACCTTCGCCCGCGAGCGCAGCTTCGAGCGCGAGGCCGTCACCGACGAACGCGCACTCTTCCGCGATGCGCTTCGCCGGGGCATGAGTGAGACCACCTATGCCGAAGTTCGGGCGAACTTCGAGCGTCGGTTCGATGCTGGCGAGTTTCAGCTCGTGCAAGGTCAGAAGCACGACAGCGGGCGACAGTTCACCACCACCCAAACAATCCGCGCTGAAAAAGAAGTCCTGCGGCAGATGCAGCAGGGGCAAGGCCGTGCCGAACAGATCATGTCCCTTCAGGATGCCGTTGCCCATACAGGCAGGTACGAGATCCTAAACGGCGCACAGCGGTGTGCCGCCGAGGAAATACTGACCTCGCGGGATGTCGTGCAGGGATTACAGGGATTTGCCGGCGTCGGCAAAAGCAGTACGCTTCGTACCATCCGCGAAGCGGCGGAACAGAATGGGTATCGCGTCGAAGGCTTCGCCCCCACATCGCGGGCTGCCCAGCAGCTCCGCGACGTGGGCATTGCGGCTGATACCTTGCAGGGCTTTCTCGCGCGAGCCAAGCAGTCGACGCCGGAGCGTCACCTTTATATGGTCGATGAATCGAGTCTCGCCAGCACCCAACAGGTACGCGACTTCTTCGGCAAGCTCGACTCCGGCGACCATGTTCTGTTCATCGGGGATGTACGCCAGCATCAGGGCGTCGATGCCGGAAAGCCCTTCGAGCAGTTGGTCAGCGCTGGCATGAAGACCGCCCAGCTCGACCAGATTGTTAGACAGAAAGACCCTGAGCTTCTGCGAGCAGTCGAACATCTTTCACGCGGCGAGATAGCCGAAGGTATCGCGCTTCTGGAGCAGCAAGGTCGCATCACGGAGATTGTCGATCCGCAGAAACGCATCGCTTCCATCGCCCGTAGTTATGCGCAAAGTCCAGAGAGCACTATCATCGTGTCGCCAGACAACGCGTCGCGTCGCGAGATCAATCAGGCCGTTCGCGCGGAGTTGCAGTCGCATGGCATCGTGGATGGAGAAAACCATGCAGTGCGTGTGCTGGTTCCGCGCTCCGACATGACCGGGGTGGACCGAACCTGGGCCGCAAATTATGAAGTGGGCGATGTGCTTCACTATCAGCGTGGCAGCAAACTCATCGGAATCGAGAAGCAGAGCTATGGAACTGTCGTAGCGACACAGCCCAAAGAAAACCTGCTTACCGTACGAACGGAGAACGGTAAGCAGGTCACATACGATCCTGCCCGCCTGCTCGGTATCAGTGCCTATCGGGAGCTGGAGCGGGAGTTTGCCGTGGGTGACAGGCTTTGCTTTACCACACCAAATCGGGAGCTGGGTGTTGCCAACCGTGACCTAGGCACGATTGAAAGTATCAGCAGTGATGGGCGCTTTTCTGTATGGATGGACAACAAGAAATCAGTATCGTTCGACGCCGCTGAATTCAGGCACTTCGATCACGGTTACGCCGTGACATCGCACAGCTCACAGGGCCTTACCGCTGATCGTGTGCTGGTGAACATTAATACAGCGGTTCATCCTGAACTCATCAACAGCCGTTTTGCATATGTATCCGTGTCCCGCGCTTCACATGAGGCACACATCTATACAAACGATGTTGCGATGCTAACGAAAAATCTAAGCCGTGACGTATCCAAGGCTTCAGCTATCGAATTCGCTGAGAACCTGGGTGGGGCGGGAGGGGCAACGCTCAACCATACCTCTATGACAAAGGACGGACCCGCTTCTAGATTAGGAATATTCCTCTGAGACCACTACATCTCTATTGTGAAAGCCACTTGGCATAGGACATGACATCGATCATGGGAACGGTTCCGCTGAATTGGAGCTCCGAAATCAACTTGAGCAGAAATGCAGTGGCTGGCTTACCTTCCTTAACAAACTTATACTCCGCATTAGTGCGGTCTCTATAAAAGTGCCCGTGCGCAGCAACGCATCCGATGTCAAGCCTTCCAAGATGCTGATCCTTGAGGAGACTCGTTTTGATCGGTTCGCCGAAGCATGGAGTCCAATCACTCTCAAAAGTCAACAAACCTCCCAGAATGGTGATCGGGTTCTTAGGCGGATAGACGCCAGCGGCATGAGGGATCGGTAGGCTGGTTCGATGTAGGCGTCGTATCGTAGTTAACTTGGTCTGCGCATATGCGACCTGCTCCGCCGAAATCGCCTGCTTTGCTTCAAACGCCGCATAAACACTCTCCGCCGGAACAACGATTTGCTCTTCATAGTTCAGGATGAAAGGAGAGTACTGGCGGTCAAAGACAATGACGTCGATTTGATCACTGAAGACCCCTTCACTGTCAACAACGTGTCCAGTTCCTGCAGCGTACCGTTGGGGTAGATACTCTTGCAACAGTTTCAACCATACGCCTTCGGTCGCATTACCCTTTGTCGTGGAGTGTCCGAAAGATTTCCTAGAGGCGTCAAGCCTGCGATGAATATCCTCGTGCAATGTCGCCAGGAGTTGGCCCAGAGACCAATTACTCATTTCCGATCTCCTTAAACGGTGGTGTCGGGCTCATTCGCTTGGCGATTTCGACTGCCCGTTTTGCATTAATGGCGGAATCCGGATATGCGTCTAGGACGATTGTAGGAAGCAATCTTTGAGTCAAATCAGAAAAGGTAAAGCCGTAGCCGTGCTTCGCCGTTGGTCCTGTAGCTGCGACAAGTGCATCGATATCGTGCGCGGAGAAGCCTGCATCGTGCAATGCGCCGTTTAACGCCGCTTTTCTTTGCGCGTCATTCGGTCGCATGAATTCGAAAATATCGGCAGCGCGGCGTCTCACTGCTGGGTCCAATGCGCTAAGGCGGTTGGTGCACATAACCACCGCCGCGGGCAGGTTCCCGTTTGCGAGCCGATTCACACCACGGATCAATGCATTCACTCCGGCCCGATCCTCGTGGTGCATCTGCGCTGCTTCTCGCGATTGAGCGAGAGCATCTGCTTCATCAATCAACAGGATGATCCCACCACGCGTCTTTCCTCCGTGCCCCTTCAGCTTTGTCGCTTCGGTGACGGTGTGATCGAAAGCCGCCGAAATAAGCTGCGTCATCTCTCCGACCCGCCCTTGTCCCCGCGTCGATAGACTCAATGGGAAAAGGGTCAAGTCAATATGCTCCTGACGGGCGACAGCATCGCCGATGGTCTCAGCCAGTTCCGTCTTCCCGGACCCTACGTCACCCGCCAAAATGACTAACGGGGGGCGCGATGTTACCAGCGATAGAAGACGGCCCGCATGGGGGTGGTGCTTGGCTGCCCAGTCCTGCAAATGCTTACGATTGATCAACAGCCCGAGCATTTTTGTCAGACGCACCTTATACTCGTCCAGTCCAATGAGGCGATCCAGCCGTTCCTTGAATTCAAAATCTGGATACGTGAGTCTGCGTTCAAACAATTCGTCCAGTGTCGGCTGCCCCATCAATAGCTCCTTACCGACGAACGATTCAGCGCCTGGCCACCGGAGGAATACGTCCGATCACTCTGAAGATATCCCGTGACCCCAGGCTGATCTGCTCCACCGCGGTAGTAGGGCATACGTTTCTTGAATGCGTCTTTTTCGTCCCATGTGAGCGCATCCCATTTGGCTGAATACGTAAGATAGCTGTAGAACGAAGCGCTGCTAATATCGGCTCCTGCTCGGATCTTTCCCGGATCGTCGTCTGCCGATTGCATATCGCCCAAATCCTTGGCTGTATACCGCAATGTCGGTTCGATCCAATTGCCATTCTTCTTGAAGCCAACGGTGAGCGTACCAAGATAGCCCGCTTTCAACAGCTCGATCAGCTCTTCTTCATACTGTGCGATGCTGATGTCGCTCGGTTCGCCATAAAATCGCTGCATTCGCTTGAGATCAGCCGAGACCTTGGACGCCAGATGGCGGGCATGCGTCGCGGTAAATGTTACTGACGTGGAAACTGTAAAACTTCCCATACTCTCACCCCGAAAAAGAAGAACCAAAAACTTTCTGCCAGTAGTACACCGTCTCGGTCTTTGTTGGAGCCGACAAAGCTGCATCGATCGCATCGCCTGCATCGAGCGCAGCCTCCACAATCATCCCCGTTTGTTCCTTCGTATACAGCCGGCTCACATTGTTGACCGCATTAACTGGATCGATAATCTGCATCGGCTCTGTGAATGTTCCTACGCTGGAAGCCTTGTAGCAGTCTGTGAACACAATTTTTTCGCGCAGCCCAGTCTTTGCGATGTAAGTGAAGAAATTTTGCAAAGCCTCTGGATAGTCGCTGAAGGTGTGCCCGGTATCGCTCAGATGAGCGAAGATCAGCTCGATCATGAAGGACTTAAAACGGAAGCCCTCATGTTCGCTTTTCATGTATTTCGCCCATGCCTTCGCTAGCCGGACCACCTGCGCGAAGTCGTCTTTGTGTGCGGCCTTCCTCTTCCTCGTGAAATCCAGATGGAGCGGAATACTGGTCTTCAACAGATGTCCATCGTCCTGACTCACCAGATTCCCATACCACTGTGGATCGCCATCGTAGAGGATCGGGACGACATCTACATCCAGACCGGAACCCTTAAACGAGACGGTAACGCTATACGTCTGAGGCTTCACTTGGTCCGGGGAAAAGTTCGGGAACGCTTTCCGCAGGCGCTCGGCGAGGTAGTCAAGTAGTGCCTTCACTTCGTGGGGTGCCTCAGCGCCGCTGATATAGCATGCGACATCGATGTCGTTGAGAGACCGCAGTGCTGTACCTTTGGCAAGGCTTCCGGACACGAGCATCTTTTTCAGCGAAAAATCAGGATGCTCTGCAAGATAGCCTTCGAGTTTTTCCCGTAGCCTGGCGGCTTGAGCTCGATATTCGTTCGCCTTATCGCGGGGGAGATTGACCCGAGCCTCCGCAAACGAGCAAATCTCTTTGTGATCGATATGTGCCCTACTCATCAGACTCCTCCATGATCTAATATATAGAATATAACCGCATATGGATCAACTTTATATTCGCGTTGTGTAAATAAATATTGCCTATTGTTGTGGAAAACATGGGAGATCGCGCATAATAAATCGATGGAAATTAAGGATACGCAAGTCCGCCGGGGTGTGAAAGAAAGGCTGGAATTCATCGATTTTCGGCTTTTTTGGGACGGTCGGATCAATCGATCAGCCATAATCGAGCGCTTCGCAATCTCGACTCCCCAAGCCTCCAAGGACTTGAGCCTGTACGAATCATTGGCCCCCGGAAATCTGCTGTATGACGTTTCCGCCAAGAGATATCTGGCATCAGCGAACTTCACACCGAAATTCATTGAGCCGAGCGCTGATGCGTTCCTCATGCAATTGAGGAACATTTCCGATCACACGCTGACAATCCAAGACACTTGGCTCGGTGTTATGCCCTCGGCTGAACCCATGCCTCTCCCAAGCCGCCGGGTGAACGCTGAGGTGCTTCGGAGCCTAATCAAATCCATTGAAAATCGAGACGCGCTTAACGTTCTCTACCAATCGATGAATCCTACTCGGCCCGGTCCCACGTGGCGGTGGATTGTTCCCCATGCTCTCGCTCACGACGGTCTCCGCTGGCATGTAAGGGCATATTGTGAGGAGACCAAAGAATTCAAAGATTTCTTACTTTCGCGTTGTCTCGAATCAGGGGAGCGACGTGCAACAGAAACGAAAGCTAGTCAAGATAGGTATTGGAACGAATACTTCAGCGTGGTGTTAGTGCCCAATCCAGCTTTGAGCTCCAGCCAGCAGGAAGTGGTAGCACAGGATTACTGCATGGAATATGGCCAGATCGCTGTCCCTGTTAGAAAGGCTCTTCTCTACTACTTCAATAAGAGGCTACGGCTTGACGTAGGGAAAGTAGTTGATCAGCCGAAGGAGACACCCGTTGTAGTCTTAAACGATCGCGCATTTCAAGATGTGTTAGCTGAAATGGAACAACAATAGTACCGGACAGTAGGCTACGAGGAAGTCACAGTACGATGGAGAACAGCTTTTTCGAGCATCCGATTCTCAACTCGCCATATGACTATCCTGCGCGTCATTGGGAGATGGATGAGCACGGCCAGCCGACGCAGCGCACCATCGAATCGCGCCGGGAAGCACAATTTGTCACGCCGATCCCCAAGCCCCGCAAGCAGAAGCAGTCTCCGATACAGGAAGACATCGAATTTGCGGATGAGACGGGTGTCTCCACACGCAGCCAGCGATACGAGACGATCCCCATCATTAATGAGCTGCGCCAACAGGTCGATGAGTGGCGTCGCCTGCCTAGCCCAAGCGACTGGCTGGTTACGCCTGAGACCGCACGTTTGCTCCAGCACTGGAGGCATCATCCATTCGAGGGCATCCGTCCTTTCTTCTGTCAGGTTGAGGCGGTCGAAACCGCAATCTGGCTCATGGAAGTCGCGCCAAAACGCCCAGCCTGGAAGAAATTTGTCGAGCATTTGGCTGCTGCCACTGCAAATGCGAATCCCGGCCTGAACCGCCTTGCCCTCAAACTGGCGACCGGAGCCGGAAAAACGACGGTCATGGCGATGCTCATCGCTTGGCAGACAGTCAATGCCGTTCGTCGTTCGGGCAGCACCCATTTCACCCGTGGTTTTCTCGTGGTTACGCCGGGGCTCACCATCAAGGACCGTCTGCGCGTCCTTCAGCCCAGCGACCTCGACAGCTATTACGCCAACCGCGAGCTGGTTCCGCCGGACATGCTCGACGACGTGAAGCGGGCCAAGATCGTCATAACCAACTACCACGCATTCAAGTTGCGTGAGCGCTTGGAGCTTTCTGCTGGCAACCGTGCGCTGCTGAAAGGTCGTCACGGAGAGGCCATCAACACCCTCGAAACTGATGGGCAGATGCTTCAGCGCGTGATGCCAGATTTGATGGGCCTCAAGAACATCATGGTGCTCAATGACGAAGCGCACCATTGTTATAAGGAGAAACCGGGCTCCTCAGATGAGGAAGACATCTCGCGAGAGGACAAGGAAGAGGCGGAACGCAATAAGGAAGCTGCCCGCCTCTGGATCAACGGGCTGGAAGCCGTCAAGCGCAAAATCGGCCTCAATCGGATTGTCGACCTTTCGGCCACGCCGTTCTTCCTGCGAGGCTCTGGCTACGCCGAAGGCACTCTCTTTCCGTGGGTGATGTCCGATTTCTCTCTGATGGACGCCATTGAGTGCGGCATTGTGAAGTTGCCGCGCGTTCCCGTCGCCGACAATATCCCTGGCGCGGAGGTTCCTGTCTTTCGCAACCTATGGGAAAACATTCGCAAGCTCATGCCGAAGAAGGGTCGCGGCAAAGCGGAAGGACTTGATCCGCTGAGCCTGCCCACGCCGCTCTATACGGCACTTGACGCGCTTTACGGGCATTACGAGAAAACATACAAGGCATGGCAGGAGGCTGGCATTAAGGTGCCTCCGTGCTTCATCATCGTTTGCAATAACACGTCTACCTCAAAGCTCGTCTACGATTACGTCTCTGGTTTCTTCCGCACCAACGAGAACGGCGCGGAAGAGCTTGAGAACGGCCGCCTCGAACTCTTCCGCAACTTCGACGAACACAACACTCCCTATGCGCGCCCGCGCACGCTGCTGATTGACAGCGAGCAGCTTGAGTCAGGCGAAGCGTTGGATGAGACCTTCCGGAAAGCCGCAGCTCCTGAGATCGAGCAGTTTCGACGGGAGCGCGTCGAGCGGAGTGGCCTTCAGGAAAGTGTGGAGGATATCGATGATGTTTCCATCCTCCGCGAAGTAATGAATACCGTTGGCAAAGAAGGACGGCTCGGTAGCGACATTCGTTGCGTTGTCTCTGTCTCCATGCTCACGGAAGGCTGGGACGCTAACACCGTTACTCACGTTCTCGGCGTCCGCGCCTTCGGTACGCAGTTGCTCTGTGAGCAGGTTATCGGCCGCGCTCTCCGGCGTCAGTCTTACGACCTAAATGAAGAAGGTCTCTTCAACGTGGAGTATGCCGACGTACTTGGCATCCCCTTTGACTTCGCGGCTAAGCCCGTTATTGTCGCCGCCGTTCCCCCACGGCAGACCATCCAAGTGAAGGCCATGCGCCCGGAGCGTGACAAGCTGGAGATCCGTTTCCCGCGAGTCCTGGGCTATCGTGCCGAGCTACCGAATGAACGCCTCACCGCGAAGTTTACCCAGGATTCCATCCTGCCGATTACGCCCGAGCTAACCGGCCCGTCGCAGACGCAGAACGCTGGCATCGTCGGCGAGAGTGTCAATCTCACCGTCTCGCACCTCCGCGACACTCGCCCTTCGACCATCCTGTACCAACTCACCACGCACTTGCTGTACACCAAGTGGCGCAACGCCGCCGAGGAACCGCCGCTCCATCTCTTCGGCCAGCTCAAGCGCATCGTCAAGGAGTGGATGGACACCTGCCTCGTCTGCAGAGGAGACACCTATCCTGCCCAGGTTCTTTATCGCCATCTGGCAGACATGGCTTGCGAACGGATTACCGCTGCCATTAACGCGGAATCGGCAGATAGTACCTCCATCAAGGCGCTGCTTGATCCCTTCAACCCTGAAGGCTCAACCGCCCACGTTAACTTTGCGACATCCAAGACCAACCGTTGGCAGACGGACTCGCGTCGCTGCCACATCAACTGGATCATCCTTGACAGCCATTGGGAGGCGGAATTCTGCCGCGTGGCTGAGAACCACCCGCGCGTCCGTGCCTACGTCAAAAATCACAACCTTGGTTTCGATGTGCCGTATCGCCACGGCTCCGACAGCCGAATCTACCGTCCAGACTTCACCGTGCTCATCGAAGACGGACGCGGCGAGGAGGATCTGCTTCACCTCGTTGTTGAGGTGAAGGGATACCGCCGCGAGGATGCCAAGGACAAGAAGATCACGATGGACACCTACTGGGTTCAGGGAGTGAACAACGCAGGCAAGTTTGGCCGATGGGCTTTCGTGGAGTTCACAGAAGTCTTTGCAATGAACGCGGACTTCGCCAATCTCATTGAGGTCGAGTTCCAGAAGATGGTCGATTCCGTTACCCAGCCCCAGCCAGCACAGAGCTAGAGAACAACGATGGCAAAGACAGCAAAGCCGAAACCGAAGAAGAGCGTTGAAACACTGGTGCACGACGAAGCCTCGCGCCGAAACATCCCCACCGCCGAGTACCAGTCGGTGATGCGCGCCGAGGATCGCTCGCCCATTCGCGTAAGGTATGAGCGCCGGAACCGCGACTTGGACCCACAGCTTGTCTGGCGCGGCAAAGATGAGCAGGACTGGTCCGATCTCGTGGTGCCTGCACCGCCGCTCTACATTCAGGAGAAAGTACACCCTAAGGTGCTTATCGACGACCTCGAGCGGCAGACGAAGGCCGGACAGACTGCTTCAACGTCGCAGTTCGATCTCTTTGCAGACTTCAACGGGCTACCCAGCGAAGAGGCACGCACCGAGTTCTACCAGCATGATGCTCACTGGTCGAATCGTATGATCCTTGGCGACAGCCTTCAAGTGATGGCTTCGCTGGCTGAACGAGAAAGCCTGCGTGGCAAAGTGCAATGCATCTACTTCGACCCGCCTTACGGCATCAAGTTCAACTCAAACTTCCAGTGGTCGACGACAAGTCGCGATGTGAAGGATGGCAACAAAGATCACATTACACGTGAGCCGGAACAAGTGAAAGCGTTCCGCGATACGTGGCGGGATGGGATCAATTCCTACTTGACTTATCTGCGGGACCGGCTCAGCGTAGCGCGTGACTTGCTTACGGATTCGGGATCGATCTTCGTACAAATTGGCGATGAGAACGCGCATCGTGTAAGAGCTTTAATGGACGAAGTATTCGGTGACGAAAACCATGTCTCGGATATCACGCTAAAGAAGACTGCGGGACAAGACGAGAGATTGATAAACAACGTTGCGGACTACATTGTGTGGTTCGCCAAAGACAAGAACATTGTCAAATATCGTTCTCGGTTCGATCTCAGGCAACTGCGAATTCAGGATTTAGGTCAGTATTCTCAAATTGAGTTGGAGAATACAGAACGTCGTTCTCTGGAAGCTTCGGATTTTGACTCAGACGGTGCATTGCGTACCAACGGGCGGCCATATCAAAGAATTATTGCGACCTCCAGCGGGCATGGTGGCAATACAAGCTTTGAAATCGAGTTTGAGGGAAAGCCGTTTCGGCCAACAGCCAATAGACTGGAGTTCCCACGCACTTGGAATGTTGAGATTGAGAAAGGCGGAGCGCCTCGCGGCATCCCGAGAAGGCATTAGGTATGTCAGGTTTTTCGACGATTTTATAGCACAGACAACTACGAACATCTGGACTGACTTAGGCAGTGCTGTGGATAAGAAATATGTCGTTGAAACCAGTCCGAGCGTTGTTCAACGGTGCGTCCTCATGGCTTCTGATCCAGGAGACCTCATCTTAGATCCGACATGCGGTTCGGGTACAACCGCCTATGTTGCCGAGCAGTGGGGACGCCGTTGGATCACCATTGATACATCGCGCGTAGCTTTGGCTCTCGCCCGCGCACGAATCATGGGAGCGCGTTATCCCTACTACCTGCTTTCTGACTCGCGTGAGGGACAGATACAGGAAGCCAAATTGCACGGTCGTATGCCTTCTGAGGCAACTACGCATGGCAACGTCCGCCTCGGCTTTGTATATGAGCGTGTGCCGCACATCACGTTGAAGTCCATCGCTAATAATGCTGAGATTGATGTCATTTGGGACGAATATCAGAAGCAGCTCGAACCATTGCGTGAGAAGCTGAACACCGAGTTAAAGAAACGCTGGCAGGAGTGGGAGATTCCGCGCGAGTCGCCCGAGGATTGGAGCGCCGCAGCCAAAGCCACACACGCAGCATGGTGGGAGCGGCGCATCGCGCGCCAGAAGGCCATAGACGCTTCCATTGCAGCCAAAGCCGAGTTTGAGAACCTTTATGACAAGCCCTACGAGGATAAGAGTAAGGTCCGCGTCGCTGGTCCATTCACCGTGGAGAGCCTTTCACCACACCGCGTCCTGGCTGTCGATGAGAACGAAGAACTGATTGAGACGCCGGGACAGAGTGATTCTGGTACCCGCGATGTACAGGACTTTGTTCAGATCATTCTGGACAACCTGAAAAACTCTGGTGTTCAGCAGGCACACAAGGAAGACAAGATTACCTTTTCCTCGCTGGCTCCTTGGCCCGGTGAATACATCTGCGCAGAAGGCCGCTATACGGAAGCTGATGGTACGGAACGCCGGGCCGGCATCTTTATCGGCCCGGAGTTTGGCACCGTCACCCGAGAAGACCTGGTTGTGGCTGCACGAGAGGCAGGAGACGCAGACTTCGACGTACTGATTTCCTGCGCCTTCAGTTATGACGCACATTCAGCCGAGATGAACAAGCTGGGCCGCATCCGCGTCCTAAAGGCGCGCATGAACGCAGACCTGCATATGGCCGAAGATCTGAAGAACACAGGCAAGGGCAACCTTTTCGTGATCTTCGGTGAGCCGGACATTGAGATTCAGAACGCTGCGGACAGCCAGATTCAAGTGAAGGTTCGCGGTGTGGATGTCTTCCATCCAGGTACTGGCGAAGTCCGCAGCAATGGCCCCGACGAGATCGCGTGCTGGTTCATCGACACCGACTACAACGAGGAGAGCTTCTTCGTTCGTCATGCATACTTTCTCGGCGCAAACGATCCGTACAAGGCGCTAAAGACAAGTCTGAAAGCAGAGATCAACGAGGATGCCTGGGCCACGCTTCGCAGCGACAGGTCCCGTCCCTTCGGCAAGCCAGAGTCCGGGCGCATCGCGGTCAAGGTCATCAACCACCTGGGCGATGAGGTCATGAAGGTATTCCGAGTGAACTGAGGCAAGCATGGAATTTCGTATCGCGGACACATTTACGGACAGCCTTGGTCGCCTGAGCGGCGACGAACAGAAGGCCGCAAAGATGGCCGCGTTCGACCTGCAATTGAATCCGGCGCATCCAAGCCTGAGCTTTCATAAGCTCGACAAAGCGAAGGACAAACACTTTTGGTCGATCCGTGTGACAAGCGACATCCGGCTCATCGTCCACCGCAACGACACCAGCCTGCTGCTGTGCTACGTCGCCCATCACGATGATGCCTACCATTGGGCTGAGCGGCGACGGATGGAGACGCATCCGAAGACCGGCGCAGCGCAATTGGTGGAGATTCGGGAACGCGTACAGGAAGTCACTATTCCGAAGTACGTGGAGGAAGAGCGGGTAAGACCGAAGCGCAAGGCATTGCCGAATATCTCCGAGGGAACACTGCTGAGCTATGGCGTGCCCGAAGAGTGGCTGGCGGCAGTGCTGAATGCCAGTGAAGACGACCTACTGGAGATTGCCGGGCATCTCCCGGCGGAGGCCGCCGAAGCTTTGCTCAATCTTGCCACAGGCATTCGTCCGCCTGTGCCCGCGCCTGCGATGCTAGGCGCCAATCCGTTCGAGCACCCGGATGCAATGCGCCGATTCCGCGTGATGAATAACACGGAAGAGCTTGCGCTTGCGCTCGATTATCCGTGGGAGCGCTGGACCGTCTTTCTTCATCCCGAACAACGCAAACTGGTGGAGAAGAACTTCAATGGCCCGGCGCGTGTGTCCGGGACCGCGGGCACGGGAAAGACAATCGTCGCGATACATCGTGCAGCCCATCTGGCGCGCACGCACCGCGATGCCCGCATTCTACTGACGACGTTCTCCGTGCCGCTGGCGAACGCGCTGCATACGAAACTGCGCTTGCTGCTTACAAGCGAACCACGCTTCGGCGAACGCATCGAGGTGTATTCGATGGACGCAATCGGGCGGCGCCTCTACGAACTGAATATCGGCAGGCTGAAGATTGCGGCCAAGGCACAGATTACAGAGCTTTTGCGGAAAGCCTCGAAAGATGCCGGAGAACATAAATTCTCGCTGCGATTCCTGACGACGGAATGGGAACAGGTCGTCGACGGCTGGCAAGTGGATTCATGGGAAGAGTACCGCGACGTGAACCGCCTCGGACGCAAGACGAGGCTCCGCGAAGAACAACGGAAGCTGCTGTGGACAATCTTTGAAGCAGTCCGCGCCGGACTGCGTGAACAGGGACTCATTACGACGGCGGGGATGTTCAACGTTCTTGCCCGTCACTATGCGGGCCGCGCGACACCGCCCTTCGACTTTGCCGTAGTGGACGAAGCGCAGGACATCAGTATCGCGCAGATGCGCTTTCTTGCCAGTATGGCTGGCGGAAAGCCGAATGGCTTGTTCTTCGCGGGCGACTTAGGACAGCGCATCTTCCAGCAGCCCTTCTCATGGAAGGCTGCCGGGGCAGAAGTACGCGGACGTGCAACGACGCTGAAGATCAACTACCGCACCTCCCACCAGATTCGTTCGCAGGCAGATCGCTTGCTCGATCCGCAGATTGCCGACGTAGACGGGAATGTGGAGAGCCGCAAGGATGCGGTATCGCTATTCAATGGCCCGAAGCCGGAGATCAAAACATACCCGTCACACGAGAAAGAAAGCGAGGGCGTAGCCGACTGGTTACGCCAGATTTCCAAGGCAGGGCTTCATCCTCACGAAATTGCATTGTTTGTGCGTTCGACCGCACAGATCGATAGGGCGAACAAAGCTGCAGAGCTCGCTGGTATCAAGTTCCGCGTCCTGGATGAGCATGTTGAAATCGCGCCGGGAATCCTTCCGGTATGCACGATGCACCTTGCGAAAGGACTGGAGTTCCGCGCCGTTGGCGTGATGGCCTGTGATGACGAGGTGATTCCGCTTCAGGAGCGTATCGAAGCGGTCGCAGACGAAAGCGATCTGGAAGATGTCTACAGCACAGAACGTCACCTGCTCTATGTAGCCTGTACACGCGCGCGTGATCACCTTTTTGTGACAGGTAAGAAACCCGGATCAGAGTTTCTTGAAGACATGCAGCGCTAATCTACCATTGCGAATCAACAGGTAAGCCTTTTCGATAGCCAATGAACGACGACGAGATTCAACAGATAGTCGTACACTCACTCCATTGCCTTCGCGATGAGCAGCCTCCTCTCGACTTCCATATTGTTCACGAGCGCTCCACATCTCATCGATTAGCAGTGCACCTGGAATCGCATTTTCGTGGCTGGAATGTTGATTGCGAATATGACCGCTACGGACAAGTGCAAAAGCTTCTTGACGGCATAAGGGCTTGCAATCGGCGTCGCCGGACAGATCGTATTCTTCCCGACATCATCATCCACCATAGGGGACATAATGGTCCCCAGCACAACCTACTCGTTGTTGAGATTAAGAAAGACGCCATCCAAGATCGGTGTGACTTTGAAAAGTTGCGGAGGATGACACGGCAGAATGGTTCGTTTTGCTATCAACTTGGTCTTTACATCAATCTCGATGGCGGGCAATTTAATTGCACTTGGTTCAAAAATGGGGCGACAATCCCTTGACCACGGAGGTCGAGTCGATATCACATGATACTTCCAAGCTGGATTGGCGATGTTCTCACTGCTTTCGATGCAAAGACGGAACCTCATGCTGAAACTGACGTTGCTCAGGCGCTCGAAGCTGCGCGCGCCCATCAAGATGAATTGCAAAAGCTGGACGCGAAAGTCTATCTTGCGGAACACTCTGTTTTTCTATTACGCGGGGTCAACGGGCAATCCGTAAGCATTTGGGGTACATACTTCGCGCCTTGGGCAGTCATCGAAAGTACGGGATTCATTAGCCCAGACATCTCACAGCTAGATGTGGAAACAATCGCGCATTGGGAACAGAGGGCAAACGAAGCACAAGACCCAGTGATGAAGGCGCGATACGCGGACGCGGCATGGGATCTTGGCAAAACGATAGCCGGGAAGAAACCCAATTATCGTATGGCGTTGCTCGCCATTGATGCCTATACGGCGGCGGCAGACCAACGTCTTTCCACGATGCCGTTCGGTGCCGTTCAGTGGTTGGTTCGAGCTTTTGACCTTGCTCGAAAGCTCCAAAACAAACCACGTACCGACCAACTGATTACCAGCATGTTCAGCCTCTATGAGGCTTACCTGTCTCCACAGTATGTCGGCATCTGGTTAACACTCATCGAGCATCTTTATGAAGCCCGCGAGCTCTTGACGAACGACCAGATTGACCGCATGGTGAGCGACATGGAGAAGATGCTTACGACTCTCTCCTCTCCAGATGAAAACAATCGATTCGATGCCTTCAATGCACAGTCAGTCGGCGAGAAGTTGATTCAGCACTACAAGAACGTCGATGAAAAGGACAATGTGATCCGGGTGCTAAAGACCTTCGGGGGCGCCTTCGAAAGAATGGCGGACAATTCCGGCGCAACGCTGGCGTCCGGCTACCTTCAACCCATCGTTGAACGCTACGAACAAGAAGGCCTCCAGAGTGAAGCAGAGGAATTGCAAAACAAAGCATTGGAACGGATGAAAACTGCCTCTGATGTGATGAAGACCATTTCCATTCCCCATCAGATTACGAACGAGGAAATTGAGAAGATATTAAGCACCTTAATAGTCGAGAATGACTTAGCAACGACTCTCAACCGCATCGCTTTTTACTTCACTCCTAAGATCAAGGAAGCAAAGAGTCTCATAGAGCAGATGAAATCCGTCGCTCCCTTCATGAGTATGATTCCCGTGTCCATCGTTGATGAGAACGGACGTACCAAAGGTTGGGTTGGAGACGGTGAGGACGACGAGGGGCGGCTCCATTACCAGCTAGCGCAAACCATGACGCTTACCGAGCCATACCTTTATATCGTTCTGTCCAAAATCAGAGAGCGTTTCTCGCTTAGCGTAGATGATCTGTTGGCATTTCTCTACGAGTGCCCGGTTTTCCCGACAAGTCGTCGCGCGATTTTGCGCGAAGGACTTTCTGCATATCTCAACGGAGACTTCCTAAAGGCGATTCACGTCTTGATTCCACAGGTCGAAGAGTCGCTTCGCAATTTCCTTGCGCTAATCGGCATTCCGCCCGTTAAGAACGTTCCGCGGCATCCTGGCATTACAGACGTTAAAAGTATGAACAACGTTCTTGAAGATGCGCGGGTGCGAGAGAAACTTCCTGAAGACGTGTGGCGTTATCTCACCGTTCTTTATGTGGATCGGATCGGATTCAATCTGCGCAACGACCTTGCACATGGACTCATGCCACTCGAAGCCTTTAACGGGATCATTGCCAACTGGGTATTTCATAGTCTCCTTATTCTGAGTCCCATCAGAATCACATCAAAGCAGACTTCCTAGTTTCACCTGCACTCTCAGATTCGCGCGGTCGTCGCTAACTCGTGAAGAAATTCTGATTCTGTGAGATTTAATGGGTAGACAAGCCCTTCGCCTGCGACCGTGTATCCGACATTCTCTACATATAGCGGACTGGAGACGTAAAAAATGATCCCGGCGGCGTGAGAACAACTGAGCTTGGCTAATCGAGCGTTGAGGTCATCCACCATTCGATATAGTTCTCTTGCAAGAAACTGCCGCCCGGCTTCGAGGGTCGGTGCTTTCCAATAGCCATTTCCTTGGTGTGCCATCCGCGAAACGGAGAGAGCAACGAGGCCGATGTCGCGTTCTTCCGGTCGGACACATTTTTCGAGTTGATGAACGCCTTCCGCAATATTGTCGAGAATCTTCCTTTCCGATAGCACCCGCTTACATTCCATCAACACACGTCTCTGGCGAAATTGAAACTCCACATCAGGGTTCGTCTTGCCGAAGACTGGCTGCAGGTCCTGTTTGGCAAGCATCGCTCCCATCAATAGTTCAAACATTGCATTGCGGCCTTGGTTCGATTTGTGATTTTCACGCGAAGCATCCGCAGGTCCGTCGAGCAGCCTCTTGAGGAGAGCGTCCGGAATCGCAACCTGCTTTCTCCGCAGAACAGTGAGAGCTTCGACGAATTCAATCCCTTCGGCATAGGAACTAAGGATTTCGCTGAGGCGTCCTTCGTCTTGTACTCGCGCAAATACCTCCCCCGGTTGGTTTTTTCGCTCGCGCTCAACCATCTCAGCAAGGTTCGCCTTATAGATACGCAGACGATCTCGTTGATGGAACCCGCGCTCTTCTAGCCAGCGATCCAGTTCATTCAAATCCGCGAAGAACGAGCTTTGATTCAGTGGAATCATGTCCGTACTACTATCAAAGGTACGACTTCTCCCGCCATTAAAGCGAGGAAGTCTCCCGCCCTCATCGCGGCCGAGGGAGGGTTGATGGGAGGCGCACATGACAGACGAAAAGTCCGCAGACGAGGAAATCGAGCAAGCTATCCAGAAGTCGGTTAAAAGAGTCGAGCAGCTTGCTCTGACCATCCGAGACACATCCGCTGACGACGAGGATGTCTGGTACCGAAATCTCTTGTTAGGCATCCTGAACTCGGCCTTACTAGATTTCCGCTATCTTCAGATTGGCGAAATGCAACACTCTCCCTATCTGGCGGCTTGGAGCTGCCGCAACCTGCTCGAATTGAAAGTCATCGCTACCTATGTACTCGCGTCGGCGGACAATGCTAAAGCCTTCAAGAGTGATTTCGTCGTCGATGCGAAGGAGTTTTACGAGGCCATCAGCAAGAGACACAAAGCGACACATCCGAAACTTATCGCAGCATGGCAAGCTGGAATGCAGGAGCTTGAAGGCGATGAGCGGCGTGTATTGGAGGCCGGACTACAACGCGAGATCGCGCGTGGTCCCCAGACTCAGGAGACCGACGAAGAAACCGAAACCTACCGGAAATTGATGGTCGAGTTCGGAATTAGCCCGAAGGCAAAGCCCATGCGGTCAGGAGAAATCGCCAAGCTGATTTCCCAGAGCGAGGAATTCGACCCGATGTTCAAGGTGTGTTCCAAGATCATGCACCGAACCGCTCTGTCGATTGCGGCGAGTACCACGAAGGGCGCGCTGGACGAAGTTATCCGACTGCTGGCATCTACGGGAACCGTCGAGTTCCTGGCTATCTACGACTTGATCGAACAGCACTTCCGAGTTCGCGGAGTGCAACTGCCGTAACCGGCTCAAGGCCGCTTTTCGGCTATCCGTCCTCTTTCGACTTTTGCAACTCCATCGAGACTGCGTCGGCAAGAGAGTCGTTGCCAACGCGGTATTTCTGCTCTGGAAGGAAGCGGCCGGAGCCGGGGTATACGAGTCTCCAGAGATAAATCCCATAGCTCGTAGAGTTGGCATTGCGCGGGTAAGGGCCAGAGAAACGTAGATAGAGCAACTCGCTAAGCTCGATTCCTGCGAACGGAACTAGAGCCCGCGCGTAGAGCGGTTTCCGCGACTTGGCAACGGAAGCAAATCTGAGAGAGGCACTTGGCTTCAGAGGGTTCAACGGCAGTAATGTGCGGCTATTAGGATGCTCGGGAACAGCCTGAAACGCCGCAGTCTGGAAGAGCTTCCGAATAGCCCGCATCTCTCCCGCAAGAATGAAGAGCGCGTCTCGCGCATGTTCGCGTCGAATTAGATCGAGTCGAACCAGATCACGAAGAATATCGCGCAAAAGAGTAGTCGAACCGGAAGCCCACTTTGTCTCGACCACGAGATCGAACGGAAAGCCTCCGGCCTCATTCGTAACGGCAAAATCGATTCGAGGCTTCTGACCAACGCCGAGATGTTTCGGTGCCAATATCGGATGCTCGACCTCGGCGTGTACGCGTCCCGGAAAGCGATATTGGAGAAGCTGACCGAGGGGATGCGCCAGCGAGGATTCGGAAAATAGATTGGCCCTCCCGCAGCGGTGTTCAAATGTCAGCCAGGCTGCAAGTCCTTCTGCGATCTTGGCGTATTTGTTCATAGGCCAATATACCTGCGAGTCGGCGCAATGCCGTTAGCAACTGCGCGGGCTGAAATATGACGTTGAGAGCAGTGAGGATCATGATTGCACGGCACAGCTCATGAAGTCAGCACGGAGCCGGTCAATCCCCCCAGCTCACAATCCCAAGAGAACATGAGGCGCAGCCCGTTCTTGAAGCTCGGTCCGCGCCGGCATCAACAACCAATGGTCCCATCGCTACTGTTTGCTCGTATCCCATTTAGAATGGATGCGGGACGGGTACGCACCGTCCTGGGGTGTGGAAACCCCAAACAAAGCTAGTCGCACGCCTTGCGGCGTGCTGAAGATTCCCTACGACTTTGCGGTCGGGGAACCTGCGACGTATGTCCAGGCCCCAAAGCTAAAGGTCGCAGGAGCCGTGCTTTGTTCGGCTTTCCACCTCCCCGATCACGGGTTTTAGGGCAGTTTGCGGGGGCGCACCGCAAACGTTTCTTCCCTGAATCCGGTCGAGGAGCTGAGCATGTCCCCTTCATTCCATGCTGTGTCGCGTTTAGACTCCCCCGGCAATTCTCTGTGCTGGAGCGCAATCTTTGTCTATTCATGCGGAGGCATACTCTCAGCCTGCTTCTCGAATCTTATGAACACAACCGCACTCATGCGCGTACTCGTTGTTCGGGGCACTTCGCCACGACGGCAACGTCTTTTTATCGAAAACTCATCCCGCTAACCGCGTGAGCATGAGAAAGGATTTGTATGGTCGAATGCAAAGAATTCGTCGGAAAGGTCATCAGTAGCTTCACGATCTACGAGGACGGCAGCGACGGGCCGGAGATCTGTATCGAGTTCACCGATGGGACCGTCTTCTCTTCGTGTTTGAAGACTACGACAACACTCGGAGCCAAGATGACGCGCAATCAAGGCGGGCAGCCTGAATTGCTGAAGGACTATTTCATTCCGGCCGTTTCGCGCTGATTGGGAACGAGCGCAAGACACGAGCGAGTGAGTGAATTGGCCTGTACGCGACACTTAAGACTTATATGACCCAGATCGCCGAAAGGCTGACCTCGGCAACGTTTCATCTGACCGAGGGTTTCGCTTTCTCACATGTAATATCCATAGCGAATCTGCGGATGGTCATGTTCCTCTAAGTACTTCATGATTTCGCCAACCTTTCGGGCGCAACTCAGAGTGATGGGGTATTTGCCGTCAACTTGCGTGTTGTTCCAATTCATCTTGGTTAACCCGAGAATCTCTCGCGCAAGGAAGTCAGCGCTCTGTTCCGAACGAAGGACTCGGAGTTCAAGCGGCTGTGGGATGTACATTCCGGGGTAGGTTCCGTAGTACCAGTTTGAGCCCCGCGTGTAGAGCAATTGATGGTTTTGACTGATTTCCATTGAAGTGCCACGGTATGGCGGGTAGCCCCCGTTCCTGAAGAGTCGAAGCTTCGAATCCATGACCGTAACAAAATCAACCGTGTCAATGTGCAGCTCGTCCGCCGCAGACAGGAAGCCATCTGCTTCAGCGTCGGAGAAGTTGGAAGTTTTGTGAACAACTACCCGCTTTGGATTCGTCCGCAACGCATTCCAGTACTCTTGCAACGCGGATTTGAATAACAGATATGCCTGGTCTGCCGTCAGTTTTGGCACACGGTCATCCTTAGCCAGTTGGACTGGAGTGCCGCGCATAATCAAGCCGTTGCCCAATTCATCGAACACCTGGGCCAAACTGGTATTGATACTCTTCTTATCACGGCTTCGGTAAAAGGCCACGCCAAGCGCACACGACAGGGGGTGATCTCCCTCTCTGTCCAAGCGCCATAGGTTGGTGGCTCCAGCCTTGTAATAAAGCGCAGTGGAGAGGTTCCAGGCTTTTGTTGCGTCATCCTGCTGCTTCTTCGCGTCTGATTTGAAGGTTTCTGCCCGAAGCAATTGGAGAGGCTTTCCAAAATGCATTGTTCGCGCCTTGAGTGCGCGACGAAAGTTCAGCTCCGAATCAACCTCGACACTTGTTTCGAGTTGCTCCTCTTCTTCGACAACAGCCTCTTTGCTGACAGCATCGTAAATTGGTTTGGACAAAACGCAGACTATAACGTCGACGGGGCGGTTTTGTGCTAAGAACTTGACCTCGTTGTAGTAGAGATCAAGCGCAGCTTCGATTCTCTCAGCTCTGTTTTTTATCTTTGTTATCTTGCTCAGGTCCGTGTTCTTGATTGGACGTCCGAGATCTTGGTTAAACACAAGCTCCGCATAAAAACCGGTACCCGAATTGAATCCGCAGAAATCAGGGAACAGGTTGCGTTTGCGCTCATCTGAGACACCTCGAATCGGAGACTTCATTCTTTCCAGCAGGTTCGCCATGGCTTCAAGATCGGCGTTGATGCCAACGACCCCGAGATGAATTGGAGTGCGCCGGGTCTGTGAGTGGCGATCGTAGACTCCATATGTGGCAATACCCCGCCTCGGACAAACGTGAGTTCCTTCAGCAAAAGCCAGGCGAGGTTCTTTGATATGAAATAGCTTCATCAGTCGAACAGCCTCCTCGGAATATCGTCCTCACCATCCAAAGAATCAGATAGAGGCAGCCACTTGGACTCATCGAGCGAAGGTGCGCCATCCAAAGTCAATATGTTGCCGAAGGAAAGCAGCACCGCATGGCTGTCGGAGCTGAATAGGGTCTCTTCATCTATCGATTTGAGCCATGTAGCAATGAATCTGAAGTGATTCATTACAGATTGATTGATCTCCTGCCGTTTTATCCAGCTGAGATTTTGAAAAGCGTAGTTCGATTTGTTGAAATTGGGCCCAAAGCTGAAGAACCAGCTCGGTGTGATGGACATAAACCAGTCGCCGTCGAAGCGAAGGAATTGGACTGCAAACGAGAGATGCTTTTGCTGAAGGACCTTTGATGGGTCCTTCTTGTTGTACTTGCGATCAAAAACTGCACGAGTCGCTGTTTTCTCACCGCGCCACTCAATATAACGCTGGTTCTGATCGTCCTCGCGAGGAAGGAAGATAAATTGACTGTCTTCATGTTCCCAACGCACGTGTTCCACGTAGAGACGTTGCTGCAGCGTGGATCGGAGAAGGGATTTAAACACCCTTTCACGATCAGGATCAATGTTAAGGAAGTCTTCGGATTTGTGCTGCTCAGAGGTTCCAGGCTCTATCAGATGACGGAATGGCGAACCTGAATCCGTCAGGTCCAAGAACGAGATGATTTGTCTGCCGTGAGTGACATATCCGGACGGAACTGGCTTCTTTAAGTCTTTGTTGAATTCGCTAATCGTTTTGCGCATCTGCCCTGGCCGTTTCTTCCCATGCCGCTCAATTAGGTCTGCAGACATTTGAGCGATGTATAGAGTGTTCGGGAAGTACAGCTCTATCAGATTGGCCAATAGCGACTCTGGAGGCTCGGTAGGCGGATCAATGTCTTCATCGGCAAGACCGACCGGGGTGCCCCTCATATAGCCTTTGAGGTGGTTAACGACGGCCTGCAACTGCTGGGGCGCTGCGCCGGCCGCCGTTGCGCAGATGTCTTGGTAGTCCCAAATGTCTTTACTGGCCGAAAACGTGAAACGTCCATTCGTGCTGGCGTCAACCGATGCCTGCGAATAGCTGCTTTGCTTCTTCGATAAGATGAAGACGATCAATCGGTCGTACTTCTGATTGAGCCCGTGATCGATAAAGACATCAATCGTGTGCTTGATTTTGGCGAGATCAGCAGTTGCCGTCACTTGGATTGCGATCCGCGCCAAGTCGTCAGCAAGATCTATTCCAGGAGAGTTCGCCTCTTCAGAATTGAGATTGCGAAGGGCTGTCCATCCGTACAATTTGCGAAGGGGACCGCATAAAGCGAACTCCGCAACCTTGTGTGTGTCATAGCTTCCCATGGCACTCGCGGACTCAACCTGGAACCTCAGTTGCGCGATCAACTCTCTGAATTCGTTCTGCAGATCGAGATGTTTCACGTGTGTCCACTTCGATTTACCGAGATTCGCCGGAGAATCGGGAGATGATATCTACTTGCAACAATTCTAGTTGCTGGGAACCTGCCGACGCACGGAAACTGGGGACGGAAACTGGAAACCTATTGTGTTGATATAGGGAGGACGTAGCCTCCCTCGCTGCGACCGCTCTCGCGTTCTTCGCTACCCTCCTCAGCGGCCTGTTCCTGCCGCAACGCGACCCCATAAATCCTGTGCGCTAACGCGCACTATGCGGTAGACAAGCCTCCTAAGTCTGTATGTCTTTTCTAGAACCGCATTCATCGGTTCTCCTGTTCGCAGGAGGGAAGGCATGAAGCAGATCAGATCATTCGTTGGCATGGACGTTCACAAGACGACCATCTCCATCAGCGTTGCAGAAGACGGCCGAAGTGGGCCGGTGCGATTCATCGGTGTGATTCCAAACACGCCGGAAGCCGTACACAAAATGGCGAAGCAGCTTGCCAGACATGGCGAGCTCGACTTTTGCTATGAAGCGAGCGGGTGTGGATACGGCATTCATCGCCAGCTCACAGGCCTGGGACACAAGTGCACCGTGGCTGCGCCGTCGATGATCCCGCGCAAACCAGGAGAGCGGATCAAGACCGACCGGCGCGACTCAGAAAAGCTGGCGATCCTCCATCGCTCCGGAGATCTAACACCGGTTTGGGTTCCTGACACCACACACGAAGCGCTGCGCGACTTGGTCAGGGCGAGAGTCGATGCTTCTATGCACCTCATGCGTGCCCGGCAGCAGTTGCTCGCCTTCCTGCTGCGTCATGGCCGGAGCTATCCAACCGGCAAGCACTGGACACAACGCCATCGTTCCTGGCTAGCAGGTCAGACGTTCCAAGAAGAGGCTCACGGTATCGTCTTCCATGACTACCTTGAGACGGTATGGACAACACAGGGGAGAAGGGACGGTCTGATCAAGAGGATCTCTGCGATGGTCTCGAGTTGGTCACTGGGGCCGCTTGTCGAAGCTCTGAGAGGCCTACGTGGAGTCGACCTCGTTTCCGCAGCTACCTTCATTGCCTCGACAGGTGATCTGAGTCGCTTTGAGTCACCGCGCCTGCTGATGGGCTATCTCGGTCTCGTTCCTTCTGAGCACTCCAGCGGTGGGACGATCCGCCGGGGCGGCATCACGAAGACCGGCAACCGTGAGGCTAGACGCATGCTCATCGAAGCAGCCTGGAGCTACCAGTATCCGGCACGCATCGCGAAGGAAAAGGCAGAGATCCTCGTCCGACTGCCCAAGAAAATACGTGATATCGCCTGGAAGGCACAGGTCAGACTGTGTACTCGTTATCGCTCGATGATTGCCAGAGGCAAGAAGCCTACGGTCGTCGTCGCTGCGATCGCGAGAGAGCTTGCTGGTTTCATCTGGGCCATCGGTCAGGAGATGAGATTGTGCACGGCTTCTAGTTAGGGAGCGCACGACTGGATGCTCATTTGGGCCCAACATTTGCTGTTGTGCCTCCACCCATGCCGATCACCTCAAGCCCTGATGATGTACTGCAGTTCCACCCCTCATAGCCTGACGAGTTATTGAACACTTCGAGTCGAATGCCAGAATCAAATTCAAAAACAACGTCCCCGGTCTTCTCTGTGATCAGCACATGCTTTAGCGCGGTTGCGGCAAGCAGCTGCAGAGCCACGGCTCCCCCATTCACCGGTGCAGGAAGTCCAAACTGTTGCCCATCATCTTCACTACCCAGCGCTATTCCACGGTCACTGACAATGCGCCACGGACACTGAACGTTGAGCCGAAGCCGCCCCTCGAAATTGAAACTCCAGGAGCCAGGAGCATACAACTCAACACCCGTACATACGGCACCCTTTGCGGACGAGGAGAGTTCTTGATGAATTTCAATACCAGTCATTTTGAACATGCGACGATCATGCCACCACGATATCAGGTAGAGAGAGCGTGACCGAATTGCCGCTGTGAGGGAATACGAAAGGAGGAGCCCAAGGTCTATGGCGTAAGGAACCGGGCAACCGGTCATGGTGATCCTCGAGAGCCCCTTGGGCCGGAGATACTTCCGACGCCCGCGCTAAGTCCGAGGCAAGCCTGCGACGACACACGTTCGTGCGGTAGCCAACCCGCGTATGGAAGTTTGAGCGACTGTCGCTGAACGTTGCCCGGTTCCTTACCCCATAGAAATTGTAGGGAAGAAAACACCTGCATTGAATGCAGGGGCAGAAGCCCCTGCGCCTAATCATTGACAAAAGACATGGAGGGGCCCTGCCCCACGCGCTCTGCAAGGCCATTCGCCCTACGGGTTTTGGCTCCCCCGCAAGCGGTCCCCCCAAAAAGCTGCGCTCGAAGACCTTTCCGTTTGCTACCCCCGCCTTCGCCAGGAGGCGTTCGGCATATGCATGCCGCGATTCCACGCGGAAATGCAACAGCAAAAGCCGACAAGGAGAAGCAACCATGCGCAGCAAAGCCACTACCGATACCGTCACCGCCATCGACAGCCAGAAGCCCCTCACGAAACAGGAACTCATCGCCGCCAACATCAAGCTCTTGATTGAACAGTTGGAAGCTGGCAAGTCGGATGCTCTTACCAACTACCTCACGGCTATGAGCCGGTTTCACAACTACAGCTTCGGCAATGTACTGGAGATCGCCCGGCAGATGCCCACCGCTACCCGCGTTGCTGGTTTCTGGACGTGGAAGAACATGGGCCGCAGCGTCAATGCTGGCGCAAAAGGCATCCGCATCCTTGCCCCCATCGTCGGCGTCCGCCGCAAGAAGGACGAAGAGGCCGAGAAGGACATCACCAAACAGAACACTCGCGTATTGCTTGGCTTCCGCAATGCTTATGTCTTCGATATCTCGCAGACCAACGGCGTTGATCTTCCTTCCATGCACGAAGTGAGCGGCGACCCAGGCGACAACATCGACCGTCTGGCCGCATTCCTCACGAGTAAAGGCATTCAGCTTGTCTACAACCCCAACATTGCGCCAGCCCTTGGCATGAGCTACGGCGGACGCATCGCCATCCTGCCCGGTCAGCCCAAGGCCGAAGAGTTTTCGACCCTCGTGCACGAGACAGCGCACGAACTTCTACACAAGGCAGAACGCCGCACCGCCACCACCAAGACCATGCGGGAGCTTGAAGCCGAGGCCGTAGCCTTCGTTGTCGGCAAGGCCGTGGGACTCAAGAACGACAGCGCCTCGGCTGATTACATCCACCTGTATCAAGGCAACGCTTCGCTGCTGGCCGAGAGCTTGGAAGTCATCCAGCAGACAGCCAACCTCATCCTGTCCGCGTTGGACGCGCCCGTTGCAGCCGAAGACAGCGAACCCTCCACCACAGTACAGCGGGAAGAGGTAGCGGCATGAAAACCATCCTCACCATTTTGCAGAAGGTTGGGGGTTGGCGACCCGGCCTCTATCTCAAAATCGAAAACGCGCCGTACATGGAGCTTGTCATTGAAGCGGTGGACGAGTCCGGCCCTTGTGGTCTGCCCTCGATCTCCGTCGCACACTACGGCGAGCAGAACGGCGACCTCATGCGGGACCCGGAGACGTGCTTCGAGCTTGGCCTCGCCGGTGGCGCTCACCTCAATCCGTTCTATTGGCGAAATGACTATGCCGCCATCGAGCAGTGGAGCCGCTTCATCCGCGACGGCAACTACTGCTTTCACCCGCAGCTACACGCACAGCACCAGAGCTTTGCGAAGACGTGGGACACCAACCTGCGACAGCAAGGCTTCGCGGAAGTGTTCACGGACAAGTGCATCGTCGGCTAGTCCGCTCATCTTGGAGCGGACACGCGAGACCCCTTGCCGCTCTGCGACCTCAGCCCTAACCCTACAAAAGGAGCTTTTCATCATGCAGACCCAATCCATCACACCGAATGCCGTACCGCAGGAAATTCCACTCTCACTGCTCACGCCATCGAGCACCAACCCGCGCCAGCACTTCAATGAAGAAGACCTCAAAGAACTGGCGGAAACGATTCGTAAGTCCGGGGTCTATCAAGCTATCCTCGCCCGTCCCAGGGAGCAGGGATTGGAGATCGTGTTTGGAGAACGACGCTATCGCGCCTCGTTACTGGCCGGGAAAGAAACCATTCCTGCCCTCGTGCGCGAGATGAGCGATGCCGAAGTGTTGGAGGCGCAACTCGTTGAGAATTTGCAGCGCCGCGACGTTCACCCAATGGAGGAAGCCGAAGGATACAGACGGCTCTTGTCCCTCGCAGAGCCGACCTACACCGTCGAGCAGATCGCCGCAAAGGTGGGCAAGACCCCTGCCTACATCACGACTCGCCTGAAACTCACCGACCTGTGCGACGAGGCTGCCGCCGCGTTTTACCAAGATCATGTCGGCGTCGGCCATGCGCTGCTGCTGGCGAAGTTGCCATCAGAGCAACAGATACCCGCGCTTCGGGCGTGCTTCAAGGAGGTATGAGCGCCGGTGCAAAACTAGGCCACATATCGCCGCGTGATCGGCGGTTTGCGGCGGAGTAAAAGTGGTCCACCGCCGGATCTTGGTTTCGTGAGCTTTTGCCATGAAGGGCTGGTTCAT
>Ga0153933_1000204_pt1 | contig 28293 bp, 22 predicted proteins | sample TSNJ017MetaG_FD_102275 | JGI IMG/M metagenome (GOLD analysis project Ga0153933, IMG submission 102275) | Attine ant fungus gardens microbial communities from New Jersey, USA - TSNJ017 MetaG | ecosystem: Host-associated > Fungi > Mycelium > Unclassified | place: USA: New Jersey, Wharton State...
GCCTGAAAAACCTGCTTCGCTATATCCAATCCAATCGTCGCCACCTTCATCAGAATGCACCTCCTCCTTCCGCAGAGCTTATCAAGCCACTTCTGCAGAACGGGTCCATCCCATTAGGTCACACCTGCATGGACCTTCAAAACTGGAAGTAGAGAAAGGTCGTGCTCGCTGCAGAATAGAACATGCTGATTGTGAACGCGGCAGTCGTCGCAAGCCACCAGGGTATGGTGGGCCGCCACTTAACGAGCGGAACGACACTGAAATTGGACAAATCGTCCTCCCTAGTCTCGCCCAATATTTCTTGCGTGTTTGGCATCACCCAAACGATCGCCAACATCGCCGCAATGAATAAAGTCTGTAAAGGCTGCACTCCGTGCCCCAATCCGTGTCTACCGCCCATATCGAGCAAGACCGTGCCCACGTCATGGAGAGAGTTCGCGCGGAAGAAAACTTCCCCGATCAGGACCGCCAGGTAAGTCAGACCTACGCTCAGGGGAACAGTCAGTACCTTCTTCAAACGACTTTCCGCGGGCACAAAGGTACGCCAGGCATGATTGATCACGATGTAAGTTCCATGCAGAACACCGTACAATAGGAACTGCATTCCTGCGCCATGCCAGACGCCGGCGAGAAACAGAGTGGCAAGTGTAGGCAGCGCAATCATCTGGCTGAAGCCTTCCAGGGTTGCCGTGGCCTTGCGCGAAACCCTTTTGCCCTTTTCAAGACGACGCCGGCTGATTCGGAACTGGATCGGTGCGTAGAGGTAGTCCATGATGTAGCGAGTCAGCGTCATATGCCAGCGCTGCCAGAAGTCGATAATGCAGGCAGCCTTGTACGGAGAGTTAAAGTTAAGCGGAAAACGGATAGAAAACATTCGCGCAAGACCCACGGCCATGTCGGAGTAGCCCGAGAAATCGAAGTAGAGCTGCATGGAGTAGGTCATCACTCCAAGCCACGCGGCAGCGGCGCCGACTCCATGTGGTTGTGCAAAAAAAGCATCAGCTGCCGGGGCAAGCTGATCGGCGATCACCACTTTTTTGAACATGCCCATCGTAAACCATGTCAGGCCGAGCGCCAGGTCGCTGCGATTCAGTCGATAGCGGCGTTCGGCGCGAAACTGCGGCATCATCTCCTTGTGATGAATGATCGGACCGGCAATGAGATGGGGAAAAAAAGTGACGAATAGCGAATAACTCAGCAGGCTCTCCCGTTGTGCCACACCCTGCTTAAGATCGACCAGGTAGGATATCTGCGTAAAAGTGAAGAACGAGATGCCCAGCGGCAGAATGACCGAACCCCAGTCGCGGTGGGTGCCTTCCAAGCGTGTGAAAAACTTCAGCAGCGGAAACAAGTACTTGAAGTAGCACAAGGCCGAGAGGTTTGCAGCGATGCCTGCCACCAGCCAGAAAGTTTGAACGGCAGGCCGCTTGATGTTCCGCGCAATAGCCAGCGATACGAGGTAGTTGGCGAGGATCGAAACCAGAAGGACGAGAAGGTACCTCTTACTCCACTCGGCATAAAACACAATCGACATGAAGGAAAGAAAGCCGATCGCCGATCGCCGCCCAAGCTGGCCCATCAACTCGAATCCAATGAGCGCGATCGGAAGAAATAACAGAAAGAAGAGTGGTGTACTAAAAGTCATCTGGATTGCACCTGCCCGCCTGCAGAAGAGTGCTCTGTCCCCTGCAGCTTTTCGAGCGCCAGGATTTGATACCCAGCCTCGGTGGAGATGTATCTTGACCCTTCTGGGCTGAAGTGAACATCCTCCTCATTGAAATAGGAGATGGGAAGAGCTTCGAAAGGATTAGCGTGGAGGCCCTCAGCCTGTTGACGATACGCCTGCTGCAGCGGGTCGCATGTTGGGACAGGAGACAGATTCACGATGACAGTCGTCCCATCAACGCCGTAGATTCTTTGCATCAGCGCCACGCTATCTGCGAAGCGTTCCACTTTGGTTGGATTGATGTGAAGCGCCTCCCGTACGCAATCGGTCTCCGGAGGAAACGGAAATTGCCAGAGTCCGAGGCGACCATCGCGCAGCGCCCGTTGATCGACAGCGACTTTTGCTTCTCCGCGGTAGAAGTGGCGGGCCCAAAAGTCTTCGACCATCGCGTGTCCAGCCCAGACTCCAAAACGCACAACCCAGTTCGGTCTTCGCAGCAATCCCATGTACAGTTGAAGGCCGCGGTCATACTGGAGCGCATAGAGCACGCCTTCCGGCTGGTAGTCGTCGAAGGGCCGCCGGTAGGGCCGGAACTGGCTTGGTGTGTACGTTGCCAGCAGAAAGCGAGGCCTCTTGTTGTTCTTGAGGTAAGCATCGAGCGGAAATCTGCTGCCAACGACCCCTTCGATCGTTCCACCTTCAGCTAGGTTGCAAGTTTTTAGGCCGGTGATTCGCTGCACAACCTCAGGGTCTAGGCCGGTGAGGGCCGATGAGTCTCCATAAAGCACAACGTCGCAATCTGCGTGCTTGAGACGCAGGCTGTATCCGGGCGGTAACATGCCCGGATAATCATCGTGGGTCATGAACCAACGTGTGGTAGCGGCAGCGATGGCAAGCAAAAGAAAGATAGTCTGCACCACCACGAAGCCAGCCAAATAGAGCCAGAGACGCATCCTCGTGGTTGGGTCACTTGTCTCTGTTATGGATGCGGCTGATTGCGCTTCTTGCATAGGAGGATCAAAGTTCGTGCGATATGGAAGATGCGCTTTGAATGTTGCATCGATTTGATGTATTTAACCCAGAATGAATGAAATGCGCGGCTCTCTCAGTTGTTATCATTTTACCCTATGAACTCAGCTGAGCGGCGTCTTGCATCCAACGGTAGCGGCTGCGTCAACCTCGATACTCCGCGAAACTTTCCGATGGATCCGAAGTTCCCGGTCGGCAACAGCGCTCTGAAGCGATACGTTAGACTAGGGACAGACGACCGCTATGAACGTCGAACAGATTTCAATTGAAAATCTTCTGCTGAAGCGAAAGAGCCTGCGACGCCAGCTCTCTTCCGCCGAAGGTTTGCATCCGGTCCGAATCGCCGTCCTCGGCGGATCGACGACGAACGAAGTGGTCGACCTGCTGGAGATTTTTCTCCTTGCCGCGGGGTTTCAACCTGCAATTCACCAGTCCGAATACGGCCGATTCTACGAAGATTCGGTGTTAGACCCTGGCGCTCTGATCGCCTTCGCGCCTGACATCGTCTATGTCCACACCTCATACCTCAATGTTCAGGTATTGCCTCCAGTAAATTCATCCGCCAGCGATCTCCAGAGCTATATCGACGCCGAACTTGAGCGGTACAAGAAAATATGGCAGTCGATAGAGCAGAATCTTCCAGCGCAGATCATCCAGAACAACTTTGAGCTGCCGCCCTTCGCAATCCTGGGAAACAAGGATGTCGTTGTTAGCGGCGGAGCAACGCGATTTCTCCTGGAATTGAACCTCGCGTTCGCGCGCGCGGCGGAAGCCGATTCGCGTCTTCTACTACTGGATATTCATCGCCTCTCGGCAGAAATGGGCCTCAATCAATGGTTCGACTGGAACCGCTATTTCAGTTACAAAATTCTTACGACCATAGAAGCTAGCGCCGCCACAGCAAGGTCGCTCACGTCGATAATCCGGGCAATCTACGGAAAGAGTCGTAAGGTGCTCGTGCTCGACCTAGACAACACCCTTTGGGGAGGTGTCATAGGCGATGATGGCGTCGAGCGGATAAGCATTGGCCGAGAGACTCCAGTGGCCGAAGCCTATACTGCGTTTCAGGAATACTGTCTCTCACTGCAGAGGCGCGGCATCTTACTGGCGGTCTGTTCCAAGAACAACGAAGAGATCGCCCGGCAGGGTTTTGAGCACCCTGATTCGGTCCTTAAGCTCAGCCACTTCTCTTGCTTTAAAGCGAATTGGGAACCGAAGCACGAGAATATTCTAGCGATCGCGCAGGAGCTCAACCTCGGCGTGGATAGCTTTGTCTTCGTAGACGACAACCCAGCCGAGCGCGCGATTGTCGAAGCTCAGATCCCCGGAATCACCGTTCCCGACATTGGCAGCGAGGTATCACGATACGCCGCGATCCTCGAAGAGGGCAGGTACTTCGAACCAGCCTCCATGTCGCAGGAAGATCTTACTCGGGCAGTAAGTTACGAAGCTAACGCGGCGCGAGCTGCACTTGAAGCGAAGTTCGCGAACTATGGTGAGTATCTCGACTCACTTGAAATGTGCGCAGAGATCGAGCGCTTCAAATCACTGTACCTGGAGCGGATTGCGCAGCTTACCAACAAGACCAACCAGTTCAACTTGACCACGCGCCGTTACACGCTCTCCGAGTTGGAGACGATTTCTCGCGACGAGCGATACATCGGCATTTACGGTAAACTCAGCGATCGCTTCGGAGATAACGGTTTAGTCTCAGTCATTCTCGGTCGCCGCGAAGATGGCGTGCTCCATCTCGACCTATGGTTGATGAGCTGCCGGATCTTGAAGCGCGACATGGAGCTCGCCATGCTCGATGCACTGGTGGAACACGCAGAAGCGATCGGCATTTGCCTGCTCCAGGGTTACTACATACCCTCAAAGAAGAATGGCATGGTCGCCGATCATTATGAGAAGCTCGGATTCGAGTTGTCTTCAGCCGATCCTGAAACTAGAGCATCCGTCTGGACGCTTGATATCTCTCAGTACTTCCCTCGCAACCGGTATATCAAGGTCTTGGAGCCTGCACATGGATAGCATTCTGACAGAACTGGAGTCGATCTTCAGGGATATTCTCGACCGGCCCGATTTGGTGCTCACTCCCGAATCCAATGCGAACAACGTGGAAGACTGGGACTCGCTCGCGCACATCAATCTAGTCTCCGCGATAGAGAAGCATTACAAAATCAAGTTCGCTCTCGGCGAGTTGCAGGAATTGAAAAACGTCGGCGACATGATCGCTCTCATTGAGGTCAAGCTCGCCGCCAAATGATGGAATACACCTGGAACGACCTTCACGTCGGCTTGAGACATGAGTTCGAAGCGAGTTTCACAGCCCAAAGTGCCTCGATTTTCGCCGCCCTCTCCGGCGATATGAACCCACTACACGTTGACGAGGCTTACGCCGTTTCCGCAGGCTTTCCGGCGCCTGTTCTTTTCGGAATGTTGACCTCCTCGCTTTATTCAAGGCTAGTCGGCATCTATCTCCCTGGCAAGTACGGTCTCCTGCAAGGGATCGACCTCGATTTCAGCTCGCCTTCTTATGCCGGAGACCAACTTCGCGTCGCCGGAGAAATTACCCATATGACCGAGGCATATCAGCGGTTCGAGATCAAGGCCACAATCCGCCGCTCGGACGGGAAGCTCATATCCAAGGCGACTATTAGAGTAGGCTTTTATGTCGGCTAAGCCGATCCTCATCACTGGCGCGTCGTCCGACATAGGCTGCACCCTTGTGCGCCGACTTTTGACTCTGCCCGACCCGCCCTTTGTGCTGGCCCATTCGTATCGAGGGGCAGAAAAGCTGAGCGCGCTGCGGAATGAGTTTCCCGGAAGGCTGCAACTCTACGAGGCGGATTTCTCTCAGCCTTCATCTGTCACCACCATGGCGGACAACATCGCGAGCGACCACATCACTCCAGCGTCCTTTATCCACTTACCTGCGCTACCTCTCGCTTATGAGCGCTTCACCAAGTTCAACTGGGAACGATTCGAGACCGATCTCACCATTCAAATACGGTCGGCTGTTATTCTGTTGCAGCGCTTCCTGCCGAAGATGGCAAAACTACCCTATGCGCGAGTCATCTTCATGCTTTCTAGCGTCGTTCATGGCATCCCGCCAAAATTCATGTCTATGTACGCGATCGTCAAATATGCGCAGCTCGGCCTCATGCGTTCAATCGCCGCCGAATATGCTGCGACACCGGTTCGCGTCAACGCCATATCGCCCAGCATGGTAGAGACTCAGTTTCTCAAAGAAATTGCCGAAGTAGCTGTCCAGATGAGCGCATCCACGAATCCACAGGGGCGAAATGCCACGCCTGAAGACCTGCTGGGAGCGATTGAGTTCCTGCTCTCCGCAAGCTCCGGATACATTCACGGAGTCGATATTCCAATTGCTGCCGGAAGCGTGTATTAGCCTTCCCAAATCGCTCGCCTTCGTGCGCACGATCTAAGAGACCGCCGATTGCCAGGGATCAACTATCCGCACGGGGCAAAGTCCGCGTAAGTAATTGATTTTCGCAATGGTCGGGCGGAGGGATTCGAACCCCGACCCTCTACTTGTCGGAGAGCTCTCACCTTCGGCTGGACCAGTTCAAGGGAGGCAGCACACTTTCATGGACTCGTGGATCAGCTAAACTTTGAGATATGACACAGAAATCTTTTGAAGGTTTCCAACACATTGAGTATGTGTTTCTTGATCGAGATGGGGTCATCAATCGCAAACCACCTGAAGGACAAGCCATTTCGAATTGGAAGTGCTTCGACATTCTTCCCGGCGTTGAAGAAGGAATTGCCCGGTTAAATGGGATGGGCCATCGAGTAATCGTGGTGACAAATCAACGAGGAATCTCTCTTCGCAACTATACCGAGCGGGATCTGACGGAACTTCACCGAAGACTGCTTGATCATTTGGCGTCCCGTGGCGCGCGGATCGATGCGATTTACTATTGTCCACACGACCGGGAACAATGTGACTGCCGTAAACCAGGGTCAGGGATGTTCTTGAGGGCATTCAAGGAGTTTCCAGGAGCCTCTGGTTCGAACAGTGTAATGGTTGGAGACTCCATTTCCGATATCGAAGCGGGGCTTCGACTAGGCATGAAGACCATATTCATCCACGGAGATCCAAAAGTTCAGAAGCCCGGTGCTGAACGTGCCGCCGCCCTTGCCACGGTTACTTCTTATTCACTTCGCGATGCTGTGTTTAAATACTTGGCTCCAGGCGGCTCTGCAAACGATCTCGACCAGCAATCACCAGTTACTGGAAACTATACGGTGTAGGTGCGCTGAAGCGGATAGCGACAAAGACTTGCTCAGACAATGCAGGCTGGACAAAACAAAACAGCGGAACCCAGTGAATTACGCACCGGGGGTGGAGCAAGCGCCAAGACTCTTCGTCAACCGCCAAGCAATAAGCATAGACTCCTCGCATATCTGGTCGCGATTCCTCCGCCCCACATCGACGGTTTGCATTTGTAAATCAGTTTTTAGGTTGTAGTGCGGACGCGATCTTTGAATACGGTTCGACCATCGACAACCTGAAATCCAATGGACTCTATCTGCAAGTTCAGAGGGTTACTGTACAGTGATGCTAACCGTCGATGAGGCAGTGATGATGTTGTTGGTCGCATCCATCGCAGTCACGGTAAAGACATAGGAGCCTGCTGTTGTTGCCGCGGTCGTGGGCGTAGGGTTGGGGTTGCTCCCGCCCCCGCTGCAGCCGATTCCCGCACAGGATATGCTAATCGCGAGCAATGCTAACACCGATAGCCAGCGACGACGACGGAAAGAAGTTCCGAGCATGACAAGACCGGCGAGGGCCAGTCCCCCCTCACCCATACCCAGCAGTTTGTCGGATGGCTGCATCAGAGCAGTAGTGGCGGCCGTTGTTTTTACTGCCAAACTGGCAGTTGCGGTAGCGCCGGTCGCAACTGTGACGGTTGCCGGATTCAACGCGCAAGTGGGCGGGCTCTGTGCACTCGCAGGGGAAGTGGTCAGGCTGCAGCTTAGATTCAGCGTTCCACTGTAAGAGCTGCCGGTGTTCAGGGTGATTGTCGACGTGGCACTGTTTCCCGGAGCGACGGGAGACGGAGCAGCAGCCGAAACCACCACCTCGGACACGTTCACCGTGGCAGTTCCGCTTGATGCCGTATATGTCCCATCACCGGTGTAAGAAGCTTTCAATGTATTAGGGCCCGTGTTCAACGCTCCGGGCGGAACGGTGAACGCAGCGTTAGGAAGCGTCATCTGCGCGCTATACGACCCGCTCGTCAGCGTAATTATCCCAGTAGGTGATGGGGATCCACTGGTTTCCGCAACCGTAACCGCAACGTTGAGACTCTGCTGATTGGTAATCAAGGTGGCTGACGGTGTCACAGTCATGCCTGGCGCATCCGTCCCGGTAACCAGCACCTGAGTTGATGCGGTATTTGTCGTGTATAGGCCGGCGCTGGCGGCGTCAGGGGTGTAAGCGGCCGCGAGTGTGTCCTGTCCCGCCCCAAGCGAAGTTCCCGAGATCATGAACGTCGCACTTCCATTGACGAGAGTCGCTGGCGTAGAGGTGTAACTGGGCGAGACCGTATTGACGCCGCCCGTGCTTAGGGTCACCGTTCCGGTAGGGCCCGGGTTGCCCGCAGCGCCGCTGACGTTGATAGTCACGCTGAGCGACTGCGCTGTCGATATGCTTGATAATGATGGTGTTATGGTCACATTCGGATAGCCGGGTTTCACCACTAACGTGAGGACTGAAGAAGTTCCCGGGGTATAGTTGGCGTCCCCTGCATACTGCACAACAATGGAATGCGATCCTACTGAAAAATTCACGGAGCTGTAGGTAGCCACTCCATTTTGGAGTTGACTTGCAGCGAGCTGTCCACTGCCGTCATAAAACGTCACCGTGCCGGTGGGAGTCGCTCCGGCACCGGCGATAGTTGCGGTGAGTGTGATCGAAGTTCCATAAGGAATGGGGCTCCCAATGGAGCTGGTAACGCTTATCGTCGCAGGACCCGCGGGGGCTGTCAGGCTCACAGGTGCGGAGGTGCTGGTGTTAAAGTTGCCGTCGCCCGGATAACTGGCGACTACTTCACCCATGCCGCTGCTGGGCGGCAGAGTGATTCCATTCCCTGTTGCGGTTGCGCTTTTGGTAAAAGTCACCAAAAGATTGACTACGCCTCCGTCAATGTCTACTTGCTGGTGAGTTAGAGTTGCCAGATCGGGTATGCCATCACCGTTAAAATCACCAACTCAAAGGGGAGCAGGGGAAAGGCCGGTTTCCGACGATATGGCAGTCGCCGTATACATGCTGTTTCCATCGCCCAACAGCACCGCAACCGAATTGGGAAATCTAACGTCTTGGCTCAACAGATCGACAGCCAGATCGGGATTACCATCGTTGTTGAAGTCGGCTACCAGCAACACATCGGCTGGAGCTCCTGTTGAGCTTTGAAAGCTCGTTCCACTCTCCGCCTGAAACGTTCCATCTCCATTTCCCTGGAGCACTGAGACTGTGACCGTCGCGGTTGGATCGAGCGATTCATTCTCGTTTACGACGGAGTTCGCGACCGCAATGTCCGGAATCCCATCACCATTGAAGTCTGCGATCGCGATTGCGGCAGCAGCTGTACCTGTACCCGGGCCGGTAGTGACCAGCGTGAAGCCACCTGTCCCATTGCCCAGGTAGATTGTCAGAGTATCCGTTCCGCTGTCGTTGCTAAGAACAGCTAGGTCGGCAATCCCGTCTCCATTGAAGTCTGCTGTGGCAACGAAATCGGGGGCCGGGCCTGTCTGTTGGGTGCTCGCCGTGGGCGTAAAGCTCCCATCGCCATTGCCCAGCAGTATTGTGAGGCTGTTGCTTGCTCCGTTCACCACCGCGAGGTCGGGGATGCCGTCTCCATTGAAATCGGAGGTAATCATGGCATTTGGACCGCTGCCAGTGGCGGGAGACGTCGATGTGGCAGTAAATGTGCCATCGCCATTGCCCAACAGGATGGTGATATTGTTAGCGATTCCGTTTGCCACCGCGAGATCGGGGATGCCGTCTCCGTTGAAGTCTGCAGACACGATGGCATCCGGGCCTTCACCGGTTGCAGGGCTGGCTGCAACTGTTTTGAAATTTTCTTCTCCCACTCCCAGCAGCACAGTAACGTAGCCCGCTGTGACGCCATACGGCAGCGCTGCCAAGTCAGGGACGCCGTCTCCGTTGAAGTCAGCCGTAACAATCCTGATAGCCCCGGCTCCGTCCGAGGCCCCGCCGGTGGAGGCAACATTTTGCAACGCCAGAAAGTTCAATCCTGCCGTGTCGACACTCAATGGCGCGGTGCCGAGAACTGCGTTGGCATCACTAATATCAGTGAACGAAATACTGCCCGTCGGAGCCGTGCTGCCAAATCCGTAAACGGTTGCCGTCAAGTTGTAACTTGCGTTCGACGAGGATGCCGTCTGGACCACCATCGTGCTTGGAGTAGGCCCCGCAACCGACAACGCCGCAACAGTGGAGGTGCTGCCCAGGTACGAATTCGTCCCGGAAAAGACCGCCTTGTAGCTGTGACTCCCAAGTCCCGGCTGGAATTTGACGACTGCTGTCCCCCCGCTCGTCAGCTGTGCCGTACCGATCCGATGAATGTCAGTGCAATAGGCAACCGATGCATCACAGAAATTCACCTGCCCAACCGTCACGGGCGCTGACGTTGCGGTTACCGACGCTGTCAATGTCACGACACTGCCGGACGTCACACTCGTCGCCAACCCGGTGCCTGAAGTGACGGCGAGTGTTGTCGATGTCGCAGGCCGCGTTTGTGCAGCACTGGTTCTCCAGGTTCCGCACACGGTCAGGCAGAGGACGAGAAGGGGTAATGCAAACTGGAGCTGCCTTTGCACCTGGCAAAATCGGTGGCAGGAGTCGCTAATTGTTAGCGCTCTTTTACAAAGGCGAGGGATGTCGGCCATCGAAGCAGCTCCAAGCGTAGGGGCGAACTTGCTTTCGAGCGTTCTGCCTTCGGATATAAAAACCGATGCCCATCAACTATCTCGGTGGCTGAACAGCGCGGAGCATCGCTCTCGATATGGGGTCGTTTGAATCATAGCAGAGTCCTGGCGGAACCTATTGCGGTTTATCCGGCGACCGGCTATTCTGCGTTTCAACCCCTAAAATGAACGGCGGATGCGGCCCGAGCGTAACCGGCTTGGGCTTAGAGGCAGAGCGAAGAGACGGTGGTGAAAGATCGCAACACGGGCGAAAGTTTGATTGATAGACGCCGCTTTCTACAGAAGGCAGGTTTATTGGCGGCTGGTTCAGCATTTGGTGGCTCGCTTTTGGGCTGCGGTTCGGAACTGAACATTCCATGCCTGGGTCCGGCAGCCGCACCCATGCCTGTTCCTGGAATGACTTACATCCGGGCATCGGAGATAGGCTGCGCTCTGGATTGCAAATTGGAAGACGGCCGCAATAAGTACCACGGCGGCCCCGCCACCGATGATGGACCGCGTATCAATGCGGCGATGGCAGGCGCGACCGCCAATAACCCAATCACTCTCATCATCGACGGAAGCGCCTTAATCTCCGGCCTGTTTCTTCCCGCCGGAGGTCACTGGAGTATCGTCGGACTCGGCTGCGGTACGGGATTCTTTGTAAAAACGGGGACAAACAACGACGGCATCCACAATGGACCGCCGAACGCTGCGATACCGTCCGATCCGGGACCGCCAGCCCCGGTCCGAGGATCGAACGTTTCGCTCAGCAATTTCACCTTGAACGGCAATCAGGGAAATGGACGTAACGGTGATTCGACCAGCGGATTGGATCTAGGGATTACCAATAAAGTCTATTATTTCGGCGTTAACTTAATGAACTTAGACGATATTGTGATTGAAAACCTGGTAATGGTAAACAGCCCGGCGTACAACTTTCGACTCTCGAACGTCGGCAATGTCGCGGTATCCGGATGCGTGATGTGGAGTTTTGGTCTGGGTACGGACGGACTGCATTTCGACGGGCCAGCGAATGACATCACGATCTCAGACTGTCAGTTTATGACTGGAGATGACTCGATCGCCCTGAATTGCCCGGAAGGTTATTCAGGGAGTATCTCACGGGTCGCGGTAACCAACTGCACATTCAATAGCTGGTCCCTTATGCGTCTCTACACGGTTGGGCCGGCTGGCAAATTTGTTATTGATACTGTGACGGTGAACAATTGCAATGGCACGCTTGCGGAGGCAGGTTTTCTGATCGGCCAGAACAGCGGGAGCCTTCCGAACTCCATCGCTTCGTTAACAATTTCAGATTGCAACTTGACAGCTCCTGTGGTTCTCGCCATGGGAGAGAACTTCGGGACTATCACGGTCAGTAACGTCACCTTTTGTCCTTCCCAAGCAGAGGTCTTCTGGTTCGTGCGTCAGTCGAACCAAACATCCGGTTTCTTAAGGCCCTCGCCAATGAATGGCAACCAGACTTGGGTCGGTTCGAGTCTTTCTCTTAACAACTGTAAAATCCAGAGAAGTTCAGGCGCGGACGTCTCTGCCATTATTCTCGAAAATGACTCGACGATTAAGAATCTAACGTTCAGCGGGTTTTCCGTGCAGGATACCGGTCCCTATCCCAAGGTATCCGAACTGCTAAACATCGGGTCGAAATCCATCGGGCAATTGGTTCTCGCCTCACTCGATAGCGGAAACATCAGCGCTCCCGTATCTGCCGGAGGATTTTCAATGGTTGGTTCCGTTGCAGGGGCAGGTGTTTTGGCAACAGGCTGGGAGTTTCCCGACGCTGTGATGGCAAACGAGGTACCGTATATCTCGGCAACCACCGGTTTGCCATCAATCAAGATTGATGGCGTGGTCGAGCCTTATCCTCAAGATTAAGCACATTTCCGTCGAGGACAAGCAGCGGAACATCGGCGTCACTTCAGGCCCCTGATTTAATCGGAACCACAGCCTGCTTGCGACAGCTATAGATCAAACCACCGATTACGCCCAGGAACTGCGCGCCCGCCCGCGCAGCGAGCAGCAGCGGAGAGATAAATCCAACTACCGAGTCTTTCGTCATCGCCCGTAGCGCAAACGGTAGCGTGCTGAGCAGGAACGCGGCCACTACAAACACCGAGGCAATCACCGTCGGCCGCATAACCAAGTCAAAGACCGCAGCCAATAGCAGCAAAGGGGGAAACAGAAGCTGAAACTTCATGATCTGCGGAGTGTGACTATCTTTGACGCCCTTGCCAGGGTTCTTGCGTACCGCGAGCACCCGCCAGAAGGCGAACTTGTACTTCTTTTTCAGGTAGCGCCACAAACTGTCGGGGTGGGTGTGGTAAACGATTGCAGCGGGAGCGAACTTCATCTTCCAGCCGCGTGCAGACATCCGATAGGAGAGTTCAATGTCCTCGGCGCAGGCGACAGGGAAGGAAGTATCATAGCCGTTCATCTCCAGGAAGCGGTTGCGACGAAAAGCTGCGGAGTAAGTGTCGATGAAGTCGATGCTGGGCTGGCCGGACATCAGGTGATAACGATCTTCGTATTCGATCTGGACAAAGCGCGCCGCCAGGCTCCTTTGATTGGTCCGGTAGATACCTTTCGCTCCAACGACCTCTAGATCGCTGAAGGGGGCCAGCATCGCATCGAGCCAGTTGGGCATCGGCACGCAGTCGTCGTCAGTGAAGAGGAGGATTGCACCCCGTGCCTCTCTAGCACCGAGATTCCGCGCCGCCGCGGGTCCGGCGTTCCGTTGCGTAGTCAGGCGAACGCCAGGATAACTCGTTACCACTGAAGCTGTTTCGTCGGTTGAGCCGTCATTGACGACCAAAATTTCGACATCCCGCCCTGCCGTCTGTGCCAAGAGCGCGTTCAGGCAATTGCCGATGCGAGACGCCCCGTTAAACGTAGGAACGATGATCGATACCGATCTCGACTCGACCGATTGAGATTTGCTTGACAGACTCCGATGACACTCTTCCATCGCTCCCGCTGACCTGAAACCCGATTAGGTTGTTGCGCCCTGGGTTTTTGCGGGGCCCCCAGAGATTGGGGAGGCATCGTCCTTTTGATGATCGCTGCCCTTAACCAGATATTTCGCGAGCGTGAAGAATCCCTTGAGGTTGCGCTGCAGCTCCCGACGGTCTTTGAGCGACTGTTTCAACTTGTATAGAAGATACGGAGGTGCGAGATAAAAGCTACGCCGCGCCCGGTCGCAGAAGCTGACCAGCTGCTCGTGGGTAATGTTAGGCAAAGTGACGACGCTGTTATGAAGACCATCCTTGGTCAACCATGCGCCCCAATCCTCGATCTGGATATATTCCCGTTTCTTTGCTTCCTGGTACGCCACAGTACCCGGGTAAACCATGATGGGAAAGAACTGTGCAGTATCGGGCCGTAACGCTTTCGCGAAGCTCAACGTCTTCTCCATGCTGGCTGGGGTCTCATTCAGATTACCCACCATGAAGCAGCCATGAACCATGATCTCCGCTTCCTGGCAGCGACGAACAAACTTATGGGCTTCTTCGTGATACTTGGCGTCGCGGCGGTCGTCGTTGTTCTTCTTCATGCCGTTGATCACTTCCACATCACCACTCTCGAAGCCGACACAGAACAAGCGCGCGCCGGCTTTGTGCAACGTGGAGAGCAACTCATGGTCGGCGCCGATATCGGCGCGGCAGTTGGCGTCGAAGGGCAGCTCGTTGCCGCGGCGAATGAGCTCGTTGGCCAATTCCAGAGTGCGCGGTTTACTCACGATGAAGGTGTCATCCTCCAACATCACCGTTTTAATTTCGGGCATCTCGCGGGAAACGAACTCGAATTCGTCGGCTACGTTGGCAACCGAGCGATAACGCATGGTGTGACCGCTGAAGGTCTGCGGATAAACACAGAAAGAGCAGTGGTACGGGCAACCACGGCTGGTGTCGAAGACCACTAATGGCCAAAGCGAATGACCGTAAAAGTAGTCCGGAGTGTGCAGGAAGCGCTTATAGACTTCAGAGACAAACGGCAGCTCGTCGAGGTTGTGAATCGCCGCGCGTTGTTTGTTGATGATGATTTCTCCGGTGCTCTGCTGACGCCAAGCAAGTCCGTCTACCTGCGAAAGATCGGCTCCGCTAGCTTTTGCTTCGAGCCAGTCGCGCACTGTGTACTCGTACTCCCTGATGGCGACCGCTTGCAGCGATTCGGACATCAAAAGAGTCTCCTTGGGGAGCGACGACACGTGACGTCCCACCATCAGGGTATGCAGCTTGGGATTAGCCGCTGTCAGCGACTCCATAACGCTAACGTCGTTGAGAATGCTGGGAGTGGAAGTATCGCAGACCACCGCGTCGATGTTCTTAGCCGCAATGCGGTCGATAACCGCCTGCACCGAATACCCAGCCGCTGGCGCATCGACCAGGTCCACTTCGTGCCCATTCTTGATCGCGACTCCAGCCGCAGTCGCGAGCCACTTGGGATAGTACAGAGTTCCGCTCTTGGTGACTGCGGGACTGCGTTGCTCGCGGGAAAACCGAGGATGGAAGGGGGGATTCAAGAAAAGCACGCGCATTCGACAAAACCTCCGAAGATGGTCTTAAATGAACACCTTCTAGCTACTTGACGCCAGCGAAGTCCATTATTAAATCTACCATATCGGTAATATGCGGTCGCGGCTCGAGTGCGGCAGCATCTTCGAACAGGCTGAGCTTATAAACTCCTGATTTCGTTATCGCTATCCGATCGATTTTCATCGGGAAAGGTGATCTGCCAAGGGGTTGACAGCCCCCGCGAACGGGCATCCAACAGGCGGTCCAGCTCCCTAAGCACCATTGTTGGAGTCACTTGATGCATACATCCATTGAACTGGCAAGGGGCGAAATTTGTGCCGTCGTAACATGGTCTGCAAGCAAAGCCCTGTCCGCCCCAAATCCCTATGGAAAGTGGTCGTCTGGGCACACGAGTCGCGGGATCAGTGGGCCCGAAAATACCCACGAGTGGAGCCTGGCTCAGGCCAGCCAGGTGCAGCGGTCCGGTATCGTTGGAGATGACCGCGTCGCAGGCGTTGCACACGCTCACCACCTCGGGGAGTGACAGTTCGCCGATACAGTCGGTCGTCGCAATCCCGAGAAAGTGCGGCTTGACCCAGCTTTCGTCCGGACCGCCAAGCAGGACGACCTCCCAACCGCGTTCGACCAGGCGCTGCGCCAAGATTCGGTAGTTCTCCACTGGCCAGCGCCGCAGACTCTCGGGTTCGAAGCCCAATACCTGGCGGTGAAGCAAGTTGCTCGCCGCGCCGGGAACGACTGCAATGCGGCGCGGCGCAGCTTTAGGTGCCAGAGGAGAGAGCGGAAGCCGGTCTGGGGGGACTGGTGGCGCGCTTCGCTCTTGGCAGCCGTCTTCCCGCTTCAGCAGAAAACGGACGAATTCGTCGCTATGGTGGCGGCCGGGAAGGAGCATTGCTCCTCTCGATTGCCTTGAAAGCATACATTTACTCCGGGCGCGGACAGGCAAGGTGAGCAGCCGGTACCGGCGATCGTAATAAAGCGTGGCGCAGAGATCGTATCGCTTGCGGGTGACCATGACCCATAAGGCGGTGATCGCTCTGGCTCGCTTCAGCGCGCTGCCGCGGAAGATCGCCCGGTCATCGGCGGGAATCGGCCGTATCCACGAGTAGCATGCGAGAAGCGGCAGAACTGCCCGGCCGCAGACCCAGTCGATCTCGAAGCCCCGTTCGTGAAGCGCATGCGCAGCGGGGATGGCCATGATGACATCACCTATCTGGCCAAATTTAACGATGAGGGCGGTTTTGCGAGCCAATTATCTCTCCCGGCAGCGAGTCGCGTCGGCAAAACGCTGAAGTTACCTACAGAAAACGCGCGCGCGAGCTTGCGTCATCTCCGTGTCCACCTCGATATCGATTCCATCATCGAAGCTCGAGCGTCTAGAGGGGCCGACATCAGGTAATACAATACGGGAGATGTCCATCGAGAGCGACCGTATTAGAATCGCCGTACGACCGGCTGCGCGCAACCTAGCAAGGCTCACGAGAGTGCGCCGGACGATGCAATTCCTGCCGGATTCCGCCGCTGTAGTCCAGCCTTGCCCAGCAAGGCTGGGTGTTTCTACGACTTTATCGGCAGGCGGACTTAGGGATTGGGCAGAGTAAGAAGATAAGTATTTTTCTCCGTTCGCTAGCCCGCTTATGTTCCGGGCTGGGCCGACCTGAAGGGCCTCCCCTGCATCCTATGCATGAACCAACCTCGACGACACATTCTATGCTCTATTAAGAATGTCAAGCTACAGGCTCCAGCGGCGAATAAAAGACCAAAATAGATTTTGTTGTCAAAGAATTTTCCTTTAGGCAATACATAAACTTTTTAGAATCAGTATATGTGCAAATAGACACAAATTTGACGTGCCTTGTTCGAAAGGGGATTAGTGGCTCTGTTCCCTTGCGCACAGTCGCCTGCAGGTTAGCGTCTGACAGCCTACGGGATCACTCTTACGTTATACGCTTGGGCGGGTGGCGTGATGGCAACCGAGGTACATAGCTGGGGTGTGACCGTATTTGCCGCGCTTACAAAGCACCGTGGCACTATGTTCGCGGGTTGTGTTCCACCTGCTCCACTCATCTCGCACACCATCGAGGTGGTTGCCCCATCGACCTTAGTTGTAGGTTGATTCGTACACCCTGCTGGAAGCGGAGACCCACCAAGACTGGCAGTGACTGCTTTGAGAGGAATTATAGCCGTCAAAGAACCTGTCTTTGCAGCCTGCGCAGAAAGTGCGGCGGTTACGAATGCCGTGTTTGCGACTTGGGTCGAGGAAGTCCCTGGGGGCGCAGTAGGCGAATACAGGCTTCCATCACTGGTCATCCAACCGGCTACAGTGGCAGGAACGACAGTGTTAGACGCGCCTCCTGGGCTTGAAGCGGGACTGTCGGAGTGCGTCCACGACCCGTTATAGGGTAATTCGATCGTATAGGAGCCCGCGGCATAGTCGCTTTCCTGGAGATAGACGTCCCAGGAAAGATTAGACGAGGAGGTTGATCCGCCGGTCGCCACAAGTGCGGCATGAGAAATCGGACCATTGCCTATTGCATATAAATATGCGCCGCTGACATTTGGTGCTGCTGTTCCGTTTCCAAGCCGGGTGAGTAGGTGAACCACGGATTCCTGGCCGGCGTTCGAGTTAAAGCCTTGCCCCGTGAGAATGGTGATCATGAATCCACCAGGATTTGACGAACTGGCAACAAATGTCCCGAGCTTGTACCAACCGGCTTGCGCGCTATTCGACAAGGGATAGGACTGAATCGGCCCCTTCGTGCCCTGAAGCGTCAGCTCATTGCTTCCGGGGCAGTTATTGACCGTATTCTGCCCTGAGCTGTTCGCGTAGTCGGTAATGAGGGTCGCCTCCGCGAAGGTGCACGAGACCAAGGTCGAAGGATAGAAAGCCGGGTTATCTCCAGGTTGAAGGTTGATGGAGCTTTGTGCGATTAGGCCGAACACGAGGCCCGGCGTGCTTGGCGCAACCCCGGCGGCATACATCGCATTTACCGTCGCTCTGAGCGTGGGTTGCGTCATCGACATAAAGGGATAGGGATTGCCACCTTGCGGCTCCAATCGAAAACCGGCAATGTTGAGTCCCCTCAGAGCGCCTGTTCCGCTGTCGGCGATGAAAGGATGACCGGAGGTCGTTTGTCCGTAGCCGCCCAGAATCTGAACATCTTCCACGGTTCCACCACTTCCGTAATCGAAGAGAATGGTCTGGTTGCCACCGACAAAATTATCGCCGTAAAACGAAACGTCGCTCATCGACACTGGCATGGAAGGAAGAGTAGTGAACGGAGAGGAGACGGCGGCAGTGTTTCCGCTTGAGAGCACGACCTGAGCAATAGTTGCGCCCGCGAAGGTGTCATTGTAGCTGGACCACACTTCGCCACCGTTGTTGTAGACCGCATAAGAGCCTCCCGCCTCCACGTCGAGGAGCCGGGTTACGATGATCTGACTGTTCCCATTGTTTCCGTTGCCCCCGGAAGATTTACCCATGCGGATCACAGCAAGCGGCGGCGTGCCGTACTGGATGCGGAGATTTTCGATGTCGATGTATTGCGACCCGGTTAGATCGATGCAGATGCCCGTGTTTGAAGCAGTCTCGTTGCAGGAGATGACTGATTGAAAGCTGATCGGGCCAGCATCCCCGACGATCCGAATCTTGTTGTTCAGATTCGTCACGTTTAGCTGTGAAACGACACAAGCTGAGCCCGTTCCGGGTATATGAATAGCGAGATCGTGGGCGGCTGCATAATTGATCGCCCTCTGAATCGCCGCTGTGTCGTCCGCAGAGCCATTACAGAGCGCTCCGGCGTGTCCCCCTATGGTGGCACGGACATCGACATAGCCGATTGGCGGCACGGTAACCTCGGCCGCAACTGTCCCTGTGGTTAGAGAGCCGGGTGCGGTAGTGCTATTGCTTGACTGCGTGATGACAGAAGTTCCGACTGTCGTGCTTCCCATGACTACTGGAACTGTATTAATGGTCCCGCCATTTGTCGTGAACGTTTGCGACGCAGCACCGACCATCGCAAGTGCCATGGCCAGACAAGACACGGTAGATAGCTTGCTCATCCCAGTGAGCTTCTCCTCGCATAGATTGTTCGTGGCCGGCTTTGTAAGCGCGGAATCTGGGGCGGCCGCCTTTCCATTTCTGACCATCGCGAGCGGCCGCGGCATTGCGAACCGAGTATACGGCCCTTGTCACGGAATCACGTGGAGCCGGCAGAGGAGATTCTCCGCGGACGAACCAGGTTCTCCAAGCGAAGGCAGAACCACGTGAAGGAATAAACCCCGAACAGAACGTAGAGGCCCGAGACGTTGGAGCTAACGGAGAAGCAACCGGCAACCGTCCCCATCATAGTGAATGAAAAGGCCTTCGCTATCGAAGGTCTCGTGGCCGCCAGGGCACGCTTAGCTTCTGCATCGGCAAGCCGCCCGAAGATGCCGAGAATCAATCCGACGGTGACCACTCCTAACAAACCGAAGTTGAAGTACGCCTCTCCGAAAGACCCGGGCCGAAGCCCAGGATGACTCGTAGGATCGATGCCGGCGGTCAAGTCCATCGCAACGCCGGACCCCCAGGTGTCGCGAAACTGCGACGCCACTCTTGGAATGAACGCCGTGACCGCGGCAAGGTACGTCTTGCCGAACCATGGTACATGGTTCCAGGAGGCGTAGACCCAGCCGAAGTCTCTAAGATCCGAGAAGTTGCTCCCGTACAACAATAAAAAAGCCAGCGAAGCAAGAAATTCCGACAAAGATGCTACTCCGTCCCGCACGCTTCCCAGGTACAGTGCACCGATGATCATCGTGGCTGCGAGGCCAAACAGGCGTAGCAAACTTACCTTGTCCCTACGCTTGACCAAGTAACACACCAGAACGCCGAGGTAGATGGCCAGGAGGTTGGCTCTCGCGCCAAAGAAAACCAGGCCTCCGCTTAACAACAACGTGGAAAGCAAGAGAACTTTTTCGCGCGTGTCCGCATACCTTGCGAAGCAATGCGATGCGATCACGATCGAGTAGTTGGAGATGATCAACGCGATGGGTCGCACCCAGGGATGGGCAAATGTGTACGCTCGAAGATCGAATCCGAAACCGCTATTTGCGAAATAGATGGCTAGAATGGCAGCCTGCGACACGATGCACATCAACGCCTGAAGTACAAGCAGTCTCCGAGACGAGATCAGCATGACGGAGCACCGAGGAACGACGTTCAGTATGTTGGCTAATGTCTGGCGAAGCCCAAGGCCAATTCGAAGGCGCCATAAGCTTCCGCCGGCCAGCACGGAGAAGTACCCCAGCATTGCGATCAGGAATACGTCGGGCAGCACAGTGACGACAGACGGAAAATCCTGTCCCACGACGACCTTGTTGAGCTCGTTTGTGGCAAAGGGGAGCATCAGCATGTTCGGCAGGACACAGCTTAGAAACAGGCCGAGATGCCAGAAATCGATGCGGTACCCGCGTCGATAACAATTCCGGTAATAGGAGATCAGGAAGAGCGCGATCCCAACCACATCAAGGACGTAAAGTGCGTTCCAAGACATGCTAGATCCCCACCATCAATAAAGTCTCCCGCTGAAGCTGGCTAATGCACCGCGGAGAATCGCGGCGGCATTCTTGGGCTTGCCGATCAAGAGGCGTTGCAGAAAACTCACAACTACGGTGACGAACACCGAGGGCCAGCACCATGGACAATGCCACCAGGTAAAGAGGAGCCTATTTCGAGCTAAATAAAACTCCTGAAGTATGCTTCGATGCATCCTCAAAACGGCAGTTCCAATGCTCGCGCCCTCCTTATGGTAAACGACGCTGTCTGGAGCGTATCCGAAATGGAACTCGGGTTGTGCCCGGACCACGTAGTCGATCTCCTCTGAATACAAGAAATAGCGTTCCTCTAACAGCCCAATTTGCTCGATGCACTTTCGGCTTATCAGCATCGAAGCACCCTCTATGTAATCTGGGGCTCTTGGCGAGGTAGAGATTCGCGGAGTGGCAATGTCAGTCAGGGGGTGGGTGCGCCCGCTCCATCGACTGTATCTCCTCCCTCCCGCCGTTAGGATCCCGTGAGGAGGAGCATAGCTGCGAAGAAGGGAGCCGCACACGCCGAGCATCGGATTTGAATGCGCCATTCGGAGCATTGCCGACAATGCATCCGGATCCACAACCGTGTCGTTGTTTAGAAGCCACACATAATCGCAGTCGCCGCGCGCCAGGGCATATCGAATTCCGACATTATTGCCGCCAGCAAAACCCAGGTTGGATCCTGTCTGGATCAGCGCGAGACCACGGCCACCCTGCGGTGCCGCGCCGAAGCCTGCCAGAGCCTTTCCTTCCGCCCAATCCCTAATCTTCTCAAGTGAACCGTCGGATGAGGCGTTGTCGCATACCACCACGTCGAAACGTCGATGATTCAACCGAAAGACTGATTCAAGACATTCGACTGTATCGCGCCATCCGTTCCAATTCAGAATGATGATAGAAACATTGAGCTGGTCGATCGTCTTGGTCTCAATCACGGGGCGGGTGAAATTAGGAAGCCATAGCAGCCGAACTGGGCTGGATCAACGTTCAAGATATCCTGCAGCGAACTCGTATGGTGGAAAATGTTCATATATCCGAGCATTATGGCGAGGGGTTCCGCGAATCCAACCCCGTTGCTGAGACCGACCCTAAGTAAGTCGAGCCGATAAGGAAAATCCGAAGTCGCGGGGCTCTCCCCGGACAGCTCCATGGACAATGCGCATATCACGCTCGGCGCATGCAGACTGGATGCACAGTAGCAGCAACTGCGAGCCTTTCGGGCTAACTCCGCCCGAGGAAAACATGTTGGTTTCACACAGACGTCACATCGAAAGTGGGCGAGACTCCTGGCCAGCGCATTGATGAAGTTGAGTGGCCAAAACAAATGCCGTTTGCAGAAGGACCATCTGGGCCGTATCAACTGCCAGAGATATGAATTTTCAGTAACGGGAATCATGTAAAAGCGAACTTGATCGTACACAGAGGTCGTCTAAATTCTAACAAACCACCCTCGCGTGAAATAGGACATGCCTCGGCGTCGCCTGGCCATGAGTCTATCCATGCTGGTTTTTAGAGTCGTGCGCGGGTAAACTTTACGTGGTTTGATGCGTGCACCTGATGCATCCCCAACAATATGAACGTCCGGAACCGACCGGCAGCGAAAGGCCCTGATTATCACCCGCTCTGAATCCCCGCTTCTGACAATAGCAATTCCTACCTACAACCGCAGTCGCTATTTCGCGCGGCTGCTCGACTCTCTAATGCCGCAGTTAGCGGGGGAGTCTCGGGTCGAATTGCTGGTTTCCGACAACGCCTCTCCGGATGAGACGCCGGCGGTGCTCGAAGAGTATCGTCGGCTCGGCCTGCTTGTTCGGTCCATCCGGAACGAGACAAACATCGGGCCTGACGCGAATTTCGAGCAGTGCTTCGCTGAGGCATTGGGAAAGTATGTATGGATTGTAGGCGACGACGATGTCGTCCTGCTTGGCGGCGTCGCTGCGGTCTTAGATCTCCTTAGCGAAGGCGAGCGCAGCGGTGAGTACGACATCGTGCATCTGCGCGGCAGAGAGATTAGCTATGAAGAGACTCTTCCGGCAATTCGCCGGCAGCCAACATTCGAGATTATCCGCGACGGCAGGACATTCGCGTTGAAGACCCATGTATTTCTCACTTTTATTACCGCAAACATTATCAACAGGTGGAGGGTGCTCTCTCTGCCACATAGGCCGTTCTCCGAACTGACGGGAACCAGTCTCGGGCAGTTGAGCTGGACATATACCGCAGTGCGTTATTTCCGGAAAGGCGCTTACCTGCGTGAGCCGATTATCGCCGCAGGCGGCGATAATCGCGGCGGCTTTTCGCTTTTTGCCGTATTCGGCGCAAACCTCAAGCGAATCACCGAAGAATGGCTTGTTGAGCCGGCGCTGGTGAGGGTCGTTCTCAACGGAACGCTTCAGGTGTTCTTTCCGCTTTGGGCGCTCCAGACGAGGTTGGGGCGCAGCAGTTATGTGGAAGAGCGGCTCGACGCGCTTCTGCAATCTCTGTTTTCGGAAAATCTCCGCTTTTATTTCTTTGTATACCCAGTGTTGAAGCTGCCAGCGAATCTGGCTAGGCTCTGGCTGGTACTCTGCAAAGTTATTAACCGCCTAGACCGGGCGATAGGCAACCCCTTACTCCGATGAGTTTGGCGATACACGATGGGCCGATTCGCCATCCATGTCCTCCGTTATGATAAAGAAAGCTTGTTGAGCTTCTACCAAAGCGGCTGCAACCCAGCCTGAAGGACTAGAATATAGTGATCGGCGATGCCGAGAGAGCGGCGGACCGAGAATACACGGCGCCAGGCGAAGAAGAGGTATCCCTGCTTGAACTACTGTTGGTCGTCGCCCGAAGACGTCGGTTGATTGTCCGACTGACGGTTGGGCTGACGCTGGTTTCGATTGTGGTTTCGCTGCTCCTGCCAAACGAATACACCGCGACGACATCGATTTTGCCGCCGCAACAGGGTGGTTCCTCCGCAGGCGCCGCGCTGATGGCTCAGTTCAGCGGCCTCGGATCGATGGCTTCGCTGGCGGGCGGAGCGCTCGGTTTGAAAAACCCGAATGACCTCCAAGTAGCTCTCCTGAAGAGCGAGACGGTCGAAGACGCCATGATTGACCATTTCCACCTGATGAACCTCTACCATGCCCGGCGGAGGTCCGAAGCGCGGAAGAAGCTTGAGAAGGTCGTCGAGATAGAAAATGGACTGAAAGACGGGCTGATTCGCATTTCGGTCACCGACCGGGACCCGCAGCGTGCGGCGGAGTTGGCTAATGGGTATGTATCGGAATTCAAGAAATTTACCTCCACCCTTGCGGTGACCGAGGCCTCGCAGCGACGGCTCTTCTTCGAACAGCAGCTCAGTCAAGCCAAGGACAACCTTGCTAGCGCCGAAGAAGACCTGAAGAGAACTGAGCAGAAAACGGGCGTTCTTCAGCTGGACAGCCAGGATAGAGCACTTATCGAAGCGGTGGCCCAGGTGCGGGCGCAGATCGCGGCCAAGGAGGTACAGATCCGGGCAATGCAGTCCTTCGCCTCCGGAGAGAATCCTGACCTCGCGATGGCAGAGCAAGAGTTACAGGGGCTGAAAGCGGAGGAGGCTAAGATGGGGGCCACGCCGAGCGGCGCTTCGAACGCACCGCTTGTCCCCAAGGGCGTAATGCAAGAGTCAGGTCTGGAATATGTGCGTAAGCTCCGTGACGTGAAGTACTCCGAGACCATCTTCGATCTGCTGGCGCGGCAATACGAGGCGGCCAAGGTGGATGAGGCGCGACAGGGCGCGGTGGCGCAAGTGGTCGATCCGGCAGTGGTGCCGGATCACCACTCGTCGCCTAAGCGCGCATTGATCGTGCTGGGCGCAGTTTTCTTAGGCACGTTCTTGGGTGTGCTCTGGTCTTTCGCTGCCGAAGCCTTTGCCAAGATCGCACGCAACCCAGAGGAGCAACCGCGCCTGCTGGCACTACGGCAATCACTCTTTCCGCGTAAGTAAATCGAGTAGCGCGACACGTTGTCGAAGCTTTTCCAATTGCGATGTCAGTTGGCGTGCCACTCCCGGCGGTACTTAACGAAAAGAAACGTGCTGTACCATATTCCACCGAATAGACCGATGGCAAGATAACCGGTTACCATTCCAGCGGCGCCGTATCTTTTCCCGAAAAAATAAGTGGAGAAACTTACGAGGATCGCCGAGGCGATCGAGCTGGTCATGTATTTCTCTTGTTTATGCGCTCTCAGATAAATAGACTGCGCAAACACGATAACATTGAGCAGCGTTGCCAGCAGAAGAAGGCCCAACACAGGTGGACTGAGCACTCGTTGAGCAAGACGCATGTGTTCAGCACTCAAATAGACTGCGCCGAGCCACACCAGCAACGCACCCGCGCAATACACGAAGATGGAATGCCGCAAGGCCCGGAAAAATAACCTATCGAGTTGCTCATATTCCTTGCGGGCGATCAAGGCGCCGAAAGGCGCGGCCTTGGTATTCACCCAGGCAATTGCAACTGAAGACAATGCTCCCGCGATGGTGAGAGACATTCCCATCTGGCCCGCTGCTACTGCGCCTTTGTAGGCGAATAGGACAGGATTAAAGAGCTGGTAGATAAAATAACCGCATATCCAACTGACCGCGATTCTCCATTGAAACGGCCATACCTCCTGGCTCCAAAGGATGCGGTTTGCCGCGGTGCGATAGCGAAGCAAACCGAGCAGCAAAGACCGGCGACGATACAGCCATACCCCTCCAGCGATAACCTGGCCGAGGATCATCATGGCTGGAGCGAACAAGCCATGGTGCGTCGAAAGAGCAAGCCACATCAACCCGCCGCCCAGCATCGCCTGTGTCAGTCGAAGTCGCGCGATGTTGGCCACATATCCGCAACCCTCTAGAAACGACAGCACTGGATCGATCTGAAAGGTCAGTGTCGCGGCAAGCGCGACGAAGCACCAGGGCATTTGCCAAGCGATCACCGGTCCTGAATGCCGTTGTTGGGAGAAGAAAATGAATCCCGCCGGCATCAAGATGCACGCCATAATAATAGCCGCCACTGTGTACCAACGCACAGACTTCTGCAAAACGGATGCGAGGCGCTCGTGCGCAACCGGGTCGCCGGTGACGACTCCATCATGAGAAATGGTTACATGGGCACTCTCATGGCTCGCAAGCTGCAATATTACGATCGAGAATCCCAGCTCGAAAACGATTTGTAGGGCGACCAGACTTCCGAATGTGTAGTAATAGCCTTGCTCGGCGGGAGAGAGGAACCTTGCAATCAGCAGAACCGTAATCATCCCGGCTGCGCTCGACCAAGCGCGAGCCAGAACGGTGAATGCGATGGCGTGGTCGAGCCCTAGGGTGTGCCGTACCCAATTGCGAAATTCGGAAGGCTTCATTCGGTGTTTTGGCTCAGCTGAAATCGGCATGGTCTTGGCAACAAACTGGAGGAGCCTTCGGATGCAAGCGCCGTTTGGAATCGCGGCAGACAAGCCGTTCCCGGAGTGCAATGCATTCCTATGAGACTCTCTTGATTAAGGCTCTTAGGTGGACTTCTTCTGCCCACTCGAAATTGACTTGAGCCGGGTTGGTGAAAGGCCGCTGCCGTGATGAGAACTATGATTGCGTCTTCCTTTTTTAACGCCTTTGAAATCTCACTCGGACGTTAACAATTTGCGGGGTGAGCGAGCTTGCGCACGATGTTCGTGGTGCTGAAGCCCCCCACGGTGGGCACGATCACGATGCGTCCGCCCCAGCTTCTGACTTCATGGGCGCCGACCACCGATTCCTCGACGTAGTCGCCGCCCTTTACAAGAACATCCGGACGGAGGCCGACAATCAGGTCGATGGGAGTGGGCGCGTCGAAGATCACGATCGCGTCGGTCGCAGCAAGGGCAGCGAGAATACGAGCACGTTCGCGTTCTCCAACGATCGGGCGGCCGGGGCCTTTGAGGCGCGAGACCGAAGCATCACTGTTGATCCCGACGATGACCTTAGCGCCAAATCGACGGCAATCCTCCAGCAGAGCAATATGGCCGACATGCAAGATGTCGAAGCAGCCGTTGGTGAAAACGAGTGAGTGTCCGGAGTCGCGCCATTCAGCGGCCCGTACGACTAGACGATCCAGATCGAGGATTTTTTCCGGTGTTTCGGTGCCGGAAAACTCAGTCAGCGCCGCGACCAATTCATGACGCGCGATCGGGACCGTACCAACCTTGCCGACGACGATGCCGGCGGCGATGTTGGCGAGGCGTGCTGCGTCTTCTATCGAAACTCCGCAGGCGGTAGCGACAGCCATGGTCGCGATGACGGTGTCTCCCGCTCCGGAGACGTCGAAGACCTGGCGAGCAATGGCGGGCGCGTGAAATTCGCCGTGCGCGTTAAGGATTGCGATGCCCCTCTCTCCCAGGGTGACGGTCAGGTAATCGAGACCGAGTTCCGCGACAAGGGACAGTCCGTTGCTCAAAATATTTTTGATTGCGCCGGCCGGATCTCCAGTAATGAGGGCTAGCTCTTTAAGGTTGGGACTGATGGTTGTCGCGCCGCGGTAGCGCAAGAAGTCGTGGCCTTTCGGATCGACCAGGACGGGAACTCCGGCATGGCGGGCTGCAATGATGATACTCCGGCAATTTTCCGCCGTAAGCGTGCCCTTGGCGTAATCAGAGAGAACAACGCCATCGATGTCGGGCAGCAAGCTCACCACTCTTTCAAGCAAAGCTGTACACACTTCCAGCGGCTGAGGAGTGGCGGTTTCGATATCTAGTCGCATCATCTGCTGGTTGCCGCCGAGAATCCTTAGCTTCGACGTAGTCGGCTTACCGGCAACCGTGATGAGATAAGTTTCGACACCGCCGGTCTTGAGCATGGCGGCGAGGATGGAGCTGTCTTCATCATCTCCGGCGCACCCGACTACCGTAACGCGCGCGCCCAGTCCGGCGACGTTCATCGCTACATTGGCCGCGCCTCCTGGCTGTTCACTTCGCCGAGTAGCATGCACGATAGGTACCGGCGCTTCGGGGGAAATGCGGTCCACGCTGCCGTGGATGTACTTGTCCAGCATGACATCGCCGACGACGAGAATGTGTTTGCCGGCCCAGCCGCTCTCGAGCAGCTGAACGATTTCGTGGAGGCGGACGATAGCGTTACGCTCCTCGGGACGATGCATGTCTAGGTTATTCCGTTCTGAAGTCACTCTTGATTCACCTGTCGAAGATGGCAGCAAGCTGCCGAGCTGCCTTGAGATGATTTTCGAGTACGAGGTCGAATACAGCAGAAGATAGGTCGAATGAGGGTCATTGTTCTTTCACGCGGAATGCACCAGCCTCACAGGTTATTATATAGGTCGATTTCAGAAGGAAATCGGGGTGCCGGGCGGCTGCTTGATTGAAGTTGTGCGATCAGCTTAGAGCGTGTTTCATAAGCACCTACGCAGTGTGATCGAGAGGCAAGCGAGATAGAAGAAGGCTCTATAGGTCAGGAGAAGGTGCTCATGCCGGACGAGCAGTCTGCGGAACTGGCCCAGCCAAGCGTTGGTGCGTTCGATA
>Ga0153933_1000206_pt1 | contig 28207 bp, 32 predicted proteins | sample TSNJ017MetaG_FD_102275 | JGI IMG/M metagenome (GOLD analysis project Ga0153933, IMG submission 102275) | Attine ant fungus gardens microbial communities from New Jersey, USA - TSNJ017 MetaG | ecosystem: Host-associated > Fungi > Mycelium > Unclassified | place: USA: New Jersey, Wharton State...
AAGCCCCAGCATATTGATCGCGCCGTGCACGCTAGTCTTGGTGGTTTGCACGGGATCATGCTGATAGTGGACGGGTGAAGCGGGGCACGCGAGATTGTAAATTTCGTCCACCTCGACATAGAGCGGGAAGGTCACGTCATGCCGCATCAACTCAAAGCTTGAGCAGTCGATAAGATGCGCGATATTGTCTTTGGTGCCGGTGTAGAAATTGTCGACGCATAACACGTCATGTCCCTGATCGACGAGACGCTCGCACAAATGCGAGCCGAGGAATCCAGCTCCGCCCGTCACCAAAATCCGCTTGCGACTCAGTTCTTTCATTTTGCGTACCTCTGCTGAAGTATCACGTAGCGCGATCAGGCTTGCGGCGGCTACGTTTGTGTGGGCGCACCACGTCACGCTGCAATCTGCTGAAACACGTCCTGCCAGCCCTGCACGAAGCGGTTGATGTGGAAGCGCTCCAGCGCCGTGCGTCGTGCGCCTTCGCCGAGCTGTCGCGCTTGCGCGGGATCGTTCAACAGTTCTGTCATCGCGTTGGCAAGGGCGTCGACATTGGTGTGCACGAAGCCACTTTCGCCATTGCGGATCACGGTGGCCAATTCGGTTGTCGCGAGTCCGACGATTGGCATGCCAATCGTCATGGCTTCCACGATGGCAAGCCCCAGACTCGTCCAGCGTATTGGATTGAAGAAGAACCGATAGCGGGCAATGAACGCCGCCAGGTCCAGATTGCCGACTTCACCAATTCCACCGAGCCGCTGCGCCTCCATGCCCACGAGATCCAGCGGCACGCGCGAGCGTATTTCATTGAAGACATCTGAACCGAGACGCCGCCCGCGCTGTTCGAGATGATTCACGACGACGATGCCGCGCTGCAGTTCACCGCTATACCGAACGCCTTCGGGCACGACCACGCCGTGCTCGATAACGCGTGTCGGCGTGACTCCGCTATCCCACATCAACCGGTTGAAATGCGTGACATGGACGAGCAGGGTATCGGGATCATCGACCCAATGCCGCTGCTGAAACGGATTCTCCTGTGGAGGATCGTGTTCGATGTATGCACGCGGCAGGCGTCGCTGCGCCTCGCTCAGCATCCGTTCGCGGTCGTGATCCCAATGCATCTTGTGCTGGTACAGCACGATGTCGAATTCGTGCGTGACGACCTCGTCCGCGCTCACTTCATGTACGTTATCGCCCCACGGCAGCACGCCCACCCTGCCCGCGTAGCCAGGTGGATGCTGGGGCCGTGTGACGATATAAAAGTCGTGCGGCGCCTGGGTCAAATAGTACAGATAGTTGCCATGGACATGCCAGGTGAGGATGCGCAGGCGCTTGTTACGCGACATGATGCAGATCCTCCTCACGGACGAGCTCGGGACGCATGTGTAACACGTACGGCTGCGCCGCCGGATGCGCGTCGCGCGCACGGACGAGCTGACTCCGTGCGGCTTCGATAACCTGTTCGACAGTAACGTTTAGTGCACATGGATGTCCGTACGGGCATTCGCGAAACATGCATGGACGGCAGGCGGGATAGTCCGCCAGCACGCGATGTTTGATCGCATCGCGCGGTGACCAGCGGCGCGTATCGCTGCCCGATGCAATGACCACGGATGAAGTGCCCACCGCGGCGGCAATATGCGAAATACCGGTGTCGTTGCACACCACGAGCTGTGCATGAGAGACAAGGGATGCAAGTCCGCCGAGCGATGTCGCGCCCGCCAGATGCAGTGCTGGTGCAGTCATTGCACCGAGTACTGCGCCCGTGAGCCCGACTTCGGCAGCGGTCCCTGTAATGGAAATCTGCCATCCGTCAGCGGCCAGCGTATCCGCGACTTCGGCGAAGCGCCCGGTTGGCCAGCGTCGCGACGGCAATTGTGCGCCAGGATGAATTAGCACGAGCCGTTCGGTTTCGAGACCATGCGTGGCGACCAGCGCCGCGTATTGCACGATATCGTTCGGCAGCAAGGGAAATGTCAGTTGGGTGTCCTCAGCAGGAGCACCGAGCGCACGCATCAATGCCATGTACCGTTCGGGTTCCGGGAGCGTATCGGGCCAGGCAAGAAAGCAGCCATCACGTGATTCGTTAATTTGCACGAACCCCGCATGCGCCCGTGCGCCGAGCGAAAACAGCAGGTCATTGGCGACGCCGCCGCTTCCGTGAAGCTGGATGGCGAGATCGAAGTGGCACGCGCGCATCGCCTCGTAGAAAGCGGGTAACGCTGCATCTGTTTCAGTCTGCTCGGGAAACCCCACTGCGCCAGGGAAGACTGCCAGCGCATCGATCAGGTCTGCATAACGTTCGACGAATGACGTGGCCCATGGCAATCCAATGAGCGTAATATGCGCGCGGGGAACCGCGTTGCGCAAAGCGCGCAGAGCTGGCACGGCGCACAGCATGTCGCCTAGCTGCAGCGCACGGAAAATAACGATCCGCTGCGGCGCGTGCGCGCTAAGGAACGTGGATGCATTCATAGAAAAAGTACCTTGAAGCGCACGGCTCCATAAAGGCGCCAGAAGATTGACAGAAACGGAATGCACATTGAAGTCCATGCCATCTCCGCGATGTGACGCGCACTGCGATTGCGACCTCGCAAACGGACTGCGCAGAAAAAGGCGGTAAGCAGGAACCAGCCGACGATTCCGATTGACGCGGCGACGGCGTCGCCCGCGAACGCGGCGCTTAGCGCGAGAAGCGCCATGCACAGGATCGCGTAATAGAGCAACGGCGGTCTGGCTCGAATGCGAGCTCGGAAGAACGTGGGGTGCTTCTTGTATAGCAATGCGTCGAACTGACTTTTTTTCTGCTGAGCAATGCTGACGCCCCACCGACCTGGCCGGACCGGGTGTATAACAACCGCGTCCGGGGCGCGAATGACCTGTCCTCCCACATCCATCAGCGTGAACTGCAGATCGGAGTCCTCGCGCCATGCGGCCGTGTAGCGTTCATCGAAGCCGCCGGTCATGACGAGGAACGTGCGGACGACGAAAGCATTGGCCGTGGCGAATTCGGTTTGCGCGAGACCGCTAGCGTCGGCTTCGTAGTCGGTGGGCCGGTCGGGCAGCGGTACGACGATCGTCCCTGCGGCGGCCGCCGCACCATTTTCGAGCGCGGCGATGCCGGCTTGCAGCCAGTGCGGATCGGGTACCGTGTCGTCGTCAGTGAACGCGACGACGGGCGCCCGAGCGGCGCGCCAACCGGCGTTGCGCGCACCAGCCGGACCTTGAGTTCGGGTGACCGCAAGATATCGAATCTCCAGGCCGCGCTCAGCCTGCTCAACGCGCAGGCGCTCGACCAGTTCGCGCGTGGCGTCGTCCGGTCCGTCATCGCAGACAAGGATTTCAAATCGCTCGGCGTCGATGTCTTGAGCAATCAGCGCCTCAAGGCAACGCGCCAGCATCGCAGGCCGGCGATATGTCGGCACTACGACGCTGACATCCCGATGCCCGAGCACCGATCCTGGAAAACCGGCGCTGACGGGGTTGTCGCCGCCGTCTTTGTCGATTGAACCGGAGTTGCCGAGGGCGACCGGTTCCGCAGGCATCGAACTCATGCAAGCGCCCCCGTCTTTTCGACCAGAAACGGACCGATCACGAGTGCGTCAAGCGGCGACGTCCAGAACGATTCGACCGCATCGCGCGGCGAATTCACCATTGGCTCTCCACGCGTGTTGAACGATGTGTTGACCAGAATCGGCACACCTGTACGCTTGCAAAATGCGTCCAGCAGATCGTAATAGAGGGCATGCTGTCGCCTGTTGACAGTCTGAACCCGCGCCGTGCCGTCCACATGACGCACGGCTGGAATGCGCGCTGCCTTATCTGCGCGCACGTCGAAAACGAACAGCATGAACGGCGCAACGCTCGCGTTGACGAACCATTCGCTCGCGTGCTCTTCCATCACGACGGGCGCGACGGGTCGAAAGTCTTCGCGGTCCTTGATCTCGTTAAGCTTGGCCTGCATGTGCGGATCGACCGGTGAAGCGAGGATGGACCGCGCGCCAAGTGCGCGTGGTCCAAACTCGGTGCGCCCCTGATACCAGCCGATCACCTTGCCTTGGGCGAGAATATCGGCGGTACTTCCGGCGACGTCGTCAAGCCTGCGGTACGGCACTTTCGACCAGCGCAGGAACTGTTCGATTTCAGACTCGCCATATTCAGGGCCGAGATAGGCGTGGTCCATGTGCCAATGCCGATGACGGTCGCCGCCCGCGGCGCGCTCGCGATAATCGATCCACAGCGCGGCACCCAACGCGGTTCCGGCGTCGCCCGCTGCGGGCTGGACCCATACCTCGTCGAACGGACCGGCATCGCGTAGTTTTGAATTCATCACACAGTTCAGCGCGACGCCGCCCGCCATGCAGAGCTTCGTCAAACCCGTTTTTTGATGCAGCCAGGTTGCCAGTTGCAGAACGGTTTCTTCGAGCACTCGTTGCAACGAATGTGCAATGTCGAAGTGACGTTGTTCAAGCGGGCCGCCGCGCTCCCGTGGCGGCCCGAAATGCTCGACCAGACGCGGTGACTGTACGGTATAAGTACCATCCTGATGGAAGCGCACGATCTCACGAAATACGTCGATATACGCGGGCTTGCCGTACGAGGCCAAGGCCATGACCTTGTACTCGTCCGAAGAGGGCAGGAAGCCCAGCCATTCGGTTACGGCCTCGTACAGGAGACCAAGCGAGTGTGGCAGCTCTACCTGTCTGATGCGCGAGTAATGTCCACCTATGAACTGTCCCATGCTTGTCGTCACGCCCTCGCCACGGCCATCCATCGTCAGCACGGCGGTGTCGTCAAATGGCGCGGCTAGAAACGCGCTTGCTTCATGCGCGAGATGATGCTCCACGAAATGCCATTGGAATCCGTGTTCGCGATCCGGGGATTGAAAGCGCTTGCGAAGATGATGGGGCGCGCCGTCGAGCAGCTGACCTTTCGCGTTGGCGATGTAACTGACAAACAGCGGATCCCACGGCGACGCGGAGGGATCGGACAAGCGCGCATTGTTGGGATCTAGCGGCAACTCAATTGTCGCGCCGGGACGCCTCGGCATGCCGCTGAATAACGTTGGGTCGTACGAGTAGGCGACGTGATCGACTTGCGCAAGCGTAATTCCCGCTGTTTTCAGGCAATAGTCAATTGCATCAAAGGGAAGCTGCCAGGTGGAGAACGGTACGGGACGTTTTGCATGTTTGACATGCGTGAACCGCTCGTCTTCGGCTGCGGCGAGTACGACACCATCGCGAAGGAGTGCAGCCGCGCTGTCGTGATAGACAGCGTTGATTCCCAGTGTGTACATGAGCGCTCCGAATGAAGAGATGGTCAGATAGGATGAGGTCAGGTCGGTATCGGCTCTGACGATGAATCGGAGGTCGCGCGTGGCTCCGCCCACGTAACGACGCACGGTTCGCACACCGCGCGAGCAGCGCGCGGTTCGGATCGCAACTCGAGCGCCGCCTGCACCACTTCATCAGGAAGCACACCCCGCAAGCAGGCGTGATGCTGCTGCGGACACTCGCTGCGATAACACCATCGGCAGTCAACGTCGTGAAATAGAACGCGGTGGAGCGTTTGCCATGGCGTATGCTGCGGATTCGTCAGCGCGTACAGGTCAACGACAGGTGTGCCAAGCGCCGAAGCCAGATGCGCGGGGCCGCTATTGTTAGCGACAAGCACGGTCGTTCGATCGATCAGCGCAGCCAGCTCGCCAAGCGTCAACGTGCCGCTGAGATCATGCAGATGGTTACGCACTGTGGGATCCGCGGCCTGAATAAGCTGCTGCGCCAGCGAGCGCTCCGATGTGTTGCCAGTGATCAAAATCGGCGTACCTGCGGCTCGCACAAGTTGCGTCGCGACCTCACCAAAGCGCTCGGCCGGATAGCGCCGCGAGGAGGCAGTCGCTCCTGGATGAATGACGATATAGCTTGCTGCACGGTCGATACCGCGCGCATCTAACTGTGCGCCGAGCGTTTGGCGGTCAGCGTCGGCAATCGCAAACCGCATAGCGGTATCATCCGCGTGGGCGCCTACCTGCTGCACCAGATCCAGTTGCCTTTGCACCTCATGGCGGGTGCGATGCTGCGGCTCGGTCTCGCGCACCCAGTCTGTCAGCAACTGGTAGGGATTCTCGCGGCAGTGAGCAAGGCGCCGCGGGATACCGGCGAAGTAGCACATCATCGCGGCCGGCAGCGGATTTTGGCTATACACGGTGAAGATTACTGCGGCGTCGAAGTGCCCACGTTTCAAATGCGCCCTCATCCGCAAGTCGGCCAGGGGCGTAGAAGCTTTCGCGTTGGCGACCCATGGCGCGTCATATTCGATCACGTCGTCGACATCGTCGAGAAACGGCGCGAGCGCAGCGCCGCTGCGTGAGCCAAGCAACGTGATATGGCGGTCTTTTCCCGATTGGCGCAGAGCATGGATCGCCGGCGTCGTCATCAGCACGTCGCCGAGGTTATCAAGCCGCACGCACAGGATGCGCTTGACTTCGGCGCCCCACCATTCGACTCGCGACGCGCGGGGCACTCTCATGTCTGTAGGCGGAATCTGGCCGAACACAGGCGGGCTATTCATCGCGTCGCATTCTGTTCAAGGTCAAAGGTATCGACATGAGCATGCATGCGCGGAGGGAACGCCTCGTCAGCCGCGACGATGATCTGCGCTGCAGCGAGTAGATCGGGTGCACGCACGGTCGGCGTGCGCCAGGGGCCGTCGAGCCACTCGCTCTCGTGACCGTTATCGAGCAGTATCGTGCGACAGCCCGCGCGGTTGCCTGCTTCCACGTCATTCAGAATGTCACCGATAAACCAGCTTCGACTGAGGTCGATCTGATGCTCGCGTGCGGCTTGCAACACCATGCCAGGCAGTGGTTTGCGGCACGCGCATTCGCGCCCGAACGGCTCCACGGTGCCCTGCGGATGATGCGGGCACCAGTAGGCCCCTCTAAGCGTTGCGCCGCAGCGGGAAAACATCTGCTTGAGATGCGACTCGAGGTACGACAGTGCATCCAGTTCAAAATACCCCAGTGCCACGCCAGACTGGTTGCTGACGACAAACAAGTCGTAGCTCATACTCGCGAGCAGTCCAAGGGCCTCGGGAGTACCCGGCGAAAAGCGCACAAGCGCGGGGTCGACGTTGTAGGGAACATCGTCGACCAGCGTGCCATCCTTGTCGAGGAACACAGCAGCATGCAGCATATGATCCTTACGTGATACGAAACATTGAGCAACCGTCGCCGGATGTCCTAAAGGTTCGCCGACACCGCGCGTGTACTGGCCAATAAGTGAGCGTGCAGTACGCGCCGTTCGACGTTACGATGCGCGCATGGTGACCGGCAGTGGGATTACCTTGCGTTCGTCACGCGCTCTCGACGACGTTCGCGCGACCTGTCGGTAGATCTGCGAAAGGCTGTCGCTCACGCCTCGCCAAGTGAATTCCGCCTCTGCGCGAGCGAGGCCGGCTTCTCCCATGCTGCGGGCGAGCGCCGGGTCGCGGCGCAACTCATCGAGCCGGCCCGCGAGCGCCGCTGGATCGCGAGGCGGTACAAGAAATCCGGTAACGCGATCAACCACGCTATAGCGAATGCCACCAACATTCGCGCCAATGACCGGCGTACCGCAGGCCATCGCCTCTACGGCTGTGATGCCAAACGGCTCATACCACGGAGTGGTGACGAAAACGTTGGCCGCACTATAGAAGTAACGCAATTGCGCACGCTTTCGGCGCCCGACAAAGGTGGTCCGGTCCGCAACGCCGCACTGTTGCGCGACGCCTTGCAAGCGCCCAATCTCCGGCGTGGCATGTGCGTTCGGTAAATCTGAATTTCCGCCGACGATGTAAAGACGAGCCGGGGCCCGATATGCCTGTTGCAGCACGCCCACGCCCCGTACTACGTTGTCGATGCCCTTGCGCTCTACGAGTCTGCCCAACTGCAGGACGATGAACTCATCTTTTCCCCAGCCGAGCACTTCGCGCGCTTCGGCCTGATCGACGGCTGCACACTCGTCGGCGTCAAAGCCACAGGGCACTATCGCGATTCGCGAGGGATCGGCGTGATAGTGCTCAATCAGATCGGTCTCATCTTGCGGGCACTCTGCGATGAGCATGTCGGACTGCTCAACCAATGCATCTTCAATGGCGAATCGCTCGTCGGGGAACCCGTCATTGGCCCCCTGATGGATGCGGCGTACGCGTCCGAGCGCGTGAAACGTCGTCACCAACGGAATGCCAAGCGCACCTTTCACCTTTAGCGCCGCGAGACCGGACATAAAAAAATTAGCATGCGTTACGTCATAAGGCCTCGACTCACGCTGAAAAAATTCGGTCAGAAACGCGGCGAATTCGTCCATAAAAGGCAGCAATGCTTCTTTCGGCAGTTGCAATGGCGGACCGGCAGGAACGTGAATAACACGTGCTCCGTCCATTTCCACGATCGGCGGTAACAGTGCTTTCTCCCGGCGCGTGAAGACATCGACCTGATGACCCATTTGCACAAGCTGCTTTGCGACATTCGCGACGTAGATGTTTTGTCCTCCGCTATCGACTCCACCAGCAGTAGCAAGTGGCGATGCGTGTTCACTGATGAGGGCGACTTTCATTGATATACCTCGACGGATGGCCGATTTGCCGAATGACCTGCAATTCTTCGCGATAGCGCAACGTCACCACAGCGTGCCCTCACGTCGCAGCATGCGGTGTGCCCATTGTTGCAAGATCTGCATCACTAGCGGTGGGCGTCTGGATCAGAAAGCGAGCGAGATGATTAGAGGCGCTAGTTGCGCGAGAAGAAGCGCTGTGGCGCTCCCTGATTTTACAAGCCGGTGTAATTTGGCGCTGGCAGTATTCGCGATGGCGAATGCGAAGGAATAGGGCGCGAAGGCAGATTCGTCGAGCACGCGACGGTGGGTTGAAATTGCGTTCGGCCGTAATCAGCAATGAGCAATCGGATATCTCTACCGGGCGTGTCGCTTGCGGAGGCAACGCTCCTGTAGCAATCTTTTTCCGGTTCGCCCGCGTTGGTGTGCATTATCGAGCGAGACCGGTAACCGTCGCGTGTCTCTGACTTGCACTTCGTATGTCACAGCTCCATACCCGATCCAACCTCAGGCGCCAGATCGCGTTAGATATCTTGCGTGCGATGCGGGCTTATCGCGTCCAGACAGTCATATCCATCGCCCTCATGTTCGCAGCGAAGGGCGCCGCGGTGTTAATGCCGCTCGTTCTCCGGCGCATCGTCGATCAGCTAGGACATCCTGTTGCGGGAGCGCTGTTTCCCGTTTTTCTCGTCCTGACGTACGCGTTACTGCGATTTCTCGGCGACACGTTGGATGAAGCGCGAGACGTTGTGTTCAGTGTTGTGACCCAGCGCACGGTCGCGGGATTTACCGAGCGCACGTTCGCCCACCTGCATCAGTTGAGCGCCCGGTTCCACAGCGGTCGCGAAACGGGCGGCATTGTGCGCGATGTGCAAAAGGGGGCAGACGGTATCGGGTTTTTACTCGGCACCGCCCTTTTCACCATCGTGCCCACTGTTTTGAAATCGCCGCCATTGTCGCGATCATGCCAGCAAACTACGCGCACGATTTCACCGTGGCGATCGCGTTGACGTTCGTATGCTATGGGACATACACGTACGTTTTCACGCGACGGCGCGTCGCGTTCCAACGCGCGGTGAACCATTTAGAGGCGCAATCGGATGGGCGTCTGGTCGACAGCCTGCTCAACTATGACACCGTCAAATGTTTCGCGGCGGAAGACGCGGAAGTCCGACGCCTCAATTCAGTTCTCGATCAATGGATAGACGCGCGCGTCGCTAACCAGCGCGCGCTCACCGCGTTGCATGTAGGGCAAAGCGGCATTATTGCCGCTGGCATTGCGGCCATCATGCTGCTGGCAACGCAGCACGTTGTGGCCGGTCACATGAGCGTCGGCGACCTCATTCTTGTGAACGCTTACATCATTCAGATTTGCATGCCGCTCAACGCACTGGGTTTTGTCTTTCGCGAAACCAACGATGCGATCGTCAACGTTGAGCGCATGTTTGCGATTCTCACCACGCCCGGACGCTTCGGAGAAGACATCGACATACCAGCCGCGCGTCCGCTGGTCGTCGAGAAGGGGGAAGTTGCCTTTGAGCAGGTGAATTTCGGCTACGATACGGCGCGAGAACTTTTGCACAATGTCGAGTTTCGAGCCTATCCCGGGAAAACGCTGGCTGTGGTGGGTGGCAGCGGGTCTGGCAAATCGACTCTGGTGAAACTGCTGTTTCGTCTTTACTGCCCGGACCGTGGCTTGATTCGCATTGACGGGCAGGACATCAGTCGGGTCACACGGCGCAGCTTACGTGAAGCGATTGGAATCGTGCCACAGGACACTGTGCTCTTCAACGACACGATTGCGTACAACATCGCGTATGGCCGCCCCGCAGCGACTCGCGCTGACGTCGTGCGTGCGGCGCGTGCAGCGCAACTCGATCAGTTCATCGAACGACTGCCGGATCACTATGACACGCGTGTGGGCGAGCGCGGGGTGCGACTGTCCGGCGGTGAGCGGCAACGTAACGCCATTGCTCGAGCCATTCTGAAAGGCCCCCGCATCATCGTTTTCGACGAAGCAACTTCCGCGCTGGACACGCGCTCTGAGCGCGCCATCCAGAACGAGCTTACGCGGCTGGCGCGAGGCCGGACGTCCATCGTCATCGCGCACCGTCTCTCCACGGTCGTGGACGCGGATTGGATTCTCGTCATGGAACATGGGCGCGTGGTGGAACAGGGAACGCATCGAGCAATGCTCGAGCAAGATGGGGTCTATGCAAAGATGTGGTCGTTGCAATGGCAACAGGGTGAACTGGAGCATGCACAACGCAAACTGAGTGCGCAGTCGGTCAGTCTTGCGGCGTTGCTCGGCGGCGTAATCGACGGGTTGAAAAACGAAGTCATCGCGCGACGCGTAACGCTGCGCCTTGTGCAGGAGGACGACGACCTGCTGATCAACGGCAACCTGAGCATTCTGCAGCCGTTGATCGCGGAGCGGTGCCAGAACGAGATTATTCAAGCCAAAGCGGGTGAGCGGATCGAGCTGCACGGAGAGCGTCACAATAACCATGCATGGATCAGCGTGCTTAGCATGGGCGACAGGCCGGCCGAGTTGTCGCAATTGTCGGCGCAGCGTCTCGAGGTGGCGCTCAGTGAGGTGGGCGGTAGTTTCACCTTGATGCCCTTGCATGGCCATCTTGCGTATGTGGCAGTCCTTCCGCTGGCTCCGGTTACGACGGGTCGAAGCGGCGACGTTTTGCAAGGCCGTCAGCCACCTTTGAAAGATGTTCGGGTGATGGCGGTGGACGATCGGGAAGAGACCCGCGACGCATTGGAAGCCGTGCTCGACGCGAGCGGTGCCCGCGTCCTGCTGGCGTCACCAGGCACCGAGGCGTTGTCACTGCTCGCTGGCATGCCGGTGACGCAATGGCCGGATGTCCTGCTGTGTGACATCGTGCTCGACGATGAAGATGGGTACGACGTGCTACGACGCGTAAGGAAGCTCGAAGAAGAAGGAGGCGCGTTGGCGCATGATCGTGTGCCTTGTATCGCGTTGACGGGCTACATGGGCGCCAGCCATCGACAACGTGCCTATGACGCGGGTTTCGCGGCGCATCTGGAGAAGCCCTTGGCACCTGACAGACTGATCGCGGAAATTCAGCGCGTGGTGAGCGCCAAGCGGCGACGCCATGATAACCGGAGGTGAGTAGGTCGCGATGTCGGTAACGTTGACCGTCAAAGCCAACGGCATCAAATACGGGAGCCCACCCGGCTTTCGGCATGTTTTTGCGCTCTTTCCGTCCGTACGGCTTGCGCTGCCGCAGCGGACGCGGCGCGCTCACCACGCCGCACTCGCTCCCGCAAGGCGAGAACGGCGGTCGAAACCACCGCGCGTTGCGCGATGGCCCAGCGCAAACCGCGCAGCAATTCAACGCCGCCGTTTAGTAGCATACCTTCCCGCGTCAGCACGACAAGCGCGTATAGAGTTGCGGTGAAGGCACGCGGCCATGGCAGGCGCAACCAGGCGATCCATGCGGCGTTGCGCGCTAGCATGCGTCGTCGCAACCCGCTGTCGCGCACGGACGATGGGCGATGATGCACCGTCAACTGATCGCAATAGACGATGCAATGGCCCGACTCCAGCACGTCTAGCGCGACGAGTTCTTCCTCGCCGCCGATAAAAAGACGAGGTTCATATCCGCCCACCTCGTGAAACAGGGACGTACGAAAAACGCATGCGCCCGCCATGTAGCCGGTTAGCGCAGGCCCCGGCAGTCCCTCGTTGCCGAGTGGACTGAAGCGCATCGCCGCGCAGGTCGGGTCAATCGACTGATGGTCGCCGACCACCACGCGTGCGCTCAGGACACCGACCGTCGGCCAGGCGTCGAGCAGCCGCGTGGCCTGTTCCAATGAGCCAGGTTCCCACCAGGTGTCGTCGTCGCAGAAGGCAACGTACTCGGTGTCGACGCAAGACGCGGCGCGGTTGCGCCCCGCTGCGCCCAGGTTGCTCTCACACTCGATGACGCGGACATTGGCAAACCGCGTCGTAACGAGGGTCACTGTGTTGTCGGCAGAGGCATTATCCGCGACGAAGATGGGTGGTTTTTCGGGTAATTCGAGCAGATGCTTGAGCGTGACCGTCAACTCATCCGCGCGGTTGTGCGTCAGGACGACCACCGAGATCCGGCTGGCAAGCGAGGTGGATTGCATGCTGTGTGTTCACTAAGGACCGTGACGGTCGGATCGCGCAAGCGCCGTGCCTTCGCACGGCCTTGCGCGGCATGCAATCGATTCAGTGCCGCTCAAGGCTGTTATTTTCAAAGCGCCAATACCGTTCGCCGCTAAACAGACTGCTCCGTCCGTTAGGGCCGAACGCCTTAAGCTGGCTGGAATAGGCTTCGATGGCGCGACGCTTTATCTGAACGCTTGGTTCTCCGCCAAACGGATCGGGCGCGGAGCAGTCGCACGGGGTTAAGCGGTAGCCTCGTTCGTACAATGTGGCGAGACGTGCATGAACCATGCCGTCGATCCGTCGATAAGGCACATCTTCATAGGCACGGAATTCGACGTGCGGGAAGTCGGTGAGAAGCGCAATGCAGGCTTCCGAGACGAGCCCATGATCGGAGTGATAGAGCCCCATTGGCACGAGCACAATGCGGGCGCCGGACTGCACCACTGTCTGCGCAAGCGTGCTGCTCAAATCGCATTGCGAGGGCGTGCTTTGATACTGGGCGTCGCAAAACGGCAGATGAAGTGAATTTGCGCCTAGCAGCGCGGTTGCGTGCTGATCTTCCTCCTTGCGTGCTCGCATGGCCTCGAACGCGTCGTGGAATCCCGATTGCTGGTCCCACTCGGTCGTCATGTTTTCGGCGGGCGGGGCAGTGAAGACGGTGCAAAGCGTCGCCGCCGGGTGTTGTGACAGCAGCAGACCACAGCTAAGTACGCCGTCATCAAGGTGAGGAGACACCACTAACAGGGGCGTGGGGAGGTTCGTCATGGGCGGGTTGCGTCAACGCTTGAGAGACGAACCAGAGGTCAGCAAGCATTGGACCGCACTCATGCAATGGCGCGCCTGAGCCGTAAGCGCACAGGGTTTTCCGGATCTTCCGCCCCGGCAACACTCCGTTCGCGTTTTAACGAAGAAGCGCCGAACCGCCATGCGCAGGAGGTTCGTGAATTTGTTGCGCTGCAGCTGAATTGGCGTATAACCATCCCATTGGATGGTGGAAGGATGGTGAAATGGAAAAAACTGCTGCGCTTAGCTCAACCCGCCCCAAAGGCGGCGAGTCGGAAAAAATCACGATCAACCTCGCGCCAGTCGATCTAGGACAAATCGATCTGCTGGTCGAAGAGGGCTTTTATTCGAACCGGACCGACCTGATCCGAACCGCTATTCGCAATCAGCTCGCGTTGCACGCGCAGGTCGTTCAGGAAACGGTGACACGCCGTGCGCTTGTGCTCGGGCTGCAGCATTTTTCGCGGCAGGATCTCGAGGCAGTTCGTGCCGCGCATCAGCGGCTCACCATTCAGGTGCTGGGACTCGCCAATATTGCTGGCCATATTGCCTCGGAACTCGCGCTCGCCACCATCGAAAGCGTCGTGGTGCTGGGGGCCTTTCACGCGTCGGCTGCCGTCATGGCTGCACTCGCTGACAGGATCCGCTAGCAATGCAGCGCCACACACATACCCTTTAATGGAAAATACGATGAAACTGGACGAAGGTTTTCTGAATTCGATGCGCGAAGCAATGAGTTTGCTGCACCCACGGCCCAGCCGAAGCCACCCAGGCGATACAGCGCACCCTGCGAGGCGAGAACAGTGGCACGGTGCATAGGACGGCGTCGCAGGACGCGATGCCGGAAGCCGCCAACGTGCCGATCAGGGCAGCGACGATACGAGAAAGCGAAACGCCCGATATGCGGGAGGCCCGCGATGACGTCGAGGACCGGGGACATTTCAGCAAGCACACGTATTCGAACTCCGCGGGCCGCCGCCAATATGGACTGTATGTGCCGGCAGACAGCGGCGGTGAGCCGTTGCCGCTCATCGCGATCATGGCTGTACACAGAACGCCGACGATTTTGCGGCAGGCACGCAGATGAATGCCCTGGCAGAGCGGCATCGATTTCTGGTCGCTTATCTGGAGCAGCCACAGCAGGCCAATGCGTCGAAGTGCTGGAACTGGTTCAAGCCCGGCGACCAGCAACGCGAGCGTGGTGAATCGACGTTGATCGCGGGCATTACCCACGAGATTATTGCAGCTCACAACGTCGATCCTGCGCGCGTGTACATCGCGGGCCTGTCCGCGGGCGGCGCAATGGCGGCGATCATGATCGGTCTGCATTCCGAACTTTATGCGGCCGCCGATGTGCATTCCGGCCTTCCCGCAGGCTGCGCACATGATCTTCCCTCTGCACTCGCGGCGATGAAAGGCGGCAAACGCCCGAAACAGGCGCGGTATGTCGTGCAGGATGTCGCGCCATCGCCGAAACGGCCTCTCATTGTCTTTCATGGTGACGCGGACACCACGGTTCACATCAAAAACGCGGGGCAGCTTGTCGAGCGTTTCGACGCGCGGCCGCATGACGGCCGTGAACAGCGCGCCATTGACGCAGGCCGACGCGCCTGTACCGTCTCCCGGCTGATTTCCGCGGAGGGCGTCGACGCCGAACTATGGACGGTTCATGGAGCGACGCATGCGTGGGCCGGTGGCAGCGCACGGGGCACCTACACCGACCCCTCCGGCCCGGACGCGAGTGCCGAAATGCTGCGTTTCTTTCTCGAGCATCTGCAAGGAAGCGAAGCGACGGAGTAGCCGCAGCACAGATTTGCGAATCCTGTTCGCGCTCGCCGCGGGCCAGGCGGGCCGGGCAAGCAAATGCTTTTTATTCGCACCAAGTGCTCAAAGCTAGCCGCAATCGTGCGGCAACACGCCTGACCTGCGCAAGTTTTGCGCCCGTGCGATAACGGGTCGTCTGGCGGTGACTTGCATTAAGCGCAACAAAACTGCTCGCGAAACTCGGTGTGTCGCGAAATAGGTGCTAATTACCGATTGGGTTTCGTCGGCGCGTGCTGTAGGTGTCGGCAGCCGGTTTTCTGCTTTGACGATCGCACCGGACGTACAAATATTAAAACGGGTCGCCGCTGCACTCGTGGCGTTGTTGTCTCTATGGTGGGGCAACCCCGATTTCGACGGCACCGCCACTCAGGCGATAAGACTGTCTGCCAGATGGGCGATTCGGGCGATTTGGGCGATCCGCATAGGGTCAGCCGGCGAACGGTTCGCACGGAAGAACGCGGTCCTTCCATGCATCGAGAGGGTGCTTCGACGCGCCGCTTTCCGGATGCCGGGCCAGCGGGCGTCGATGCTCCCCGAACTCACTCTTTCTGTGAAGCCTTGACGTTAGCAGCCTGCTCCGCAAACGCAGAGAGCTTCAGATCGGTGGCCTTTTCTTCCTCGAGCGTTTCCTTCAGCAGTTTTACGCCCTCAGTAAATCCGAGCTGCTTGCCGATCGCACAGAGGCTACCGTACGCCGCGATCTCGTAGTGCTCGACTTTTTGCGCCGCTGCAACCAGGCCCGCGTCCAGTACCGGTCCTTTTTCAATTTCATCGATCAGTTCTTGTCCTTCCTCGATAAGTCCTTCCATCGCGACGCATTTCATTCGCTTGAGTCGAATGCCACTTGACTCGACAACGCGATCAATCCGCTCGACCTGTCCCTGCGTTTCTTCAAGGTGAGTCTTGAATGCGTCGCTGAGCCCAGGGTCCGAGGCCGCACGCGAAAGTTTTGCCAGCGCTTTGGTCAACTGTTTCTCAGCGCTGTAAATATCCGACAGCATATGGACGAACAGATCGTCTATCGTCTTGCGTTGAGTCATTTGCACCTCCATAAAAAACAGGGTGGAGCGAGGCATTGCGCAACCGTTATGCCCGGCCAATTCGAACCGCTCTCATTTCCGACCAGGTTAATGAGGAAACCGAACGAAGCGTTCTGCGCCCGATTCGCCGGTCCGGAACGGATCACCACCGGATCTTCGTTCATTTGCCTTGGGGGACGGGAGCAAGGCACGGTGCAGTTGCTCACAGTGTTAACCCTTGACGTCCTGGCCCGGTACGCGCGTTGCGTGCGCAGCGCTTCGCCAGAGGATCATGGAGTTCGACATGAGCACCCAGCGCACCTTGCACATTTATCGATATGACCCTGACGTGGATCTTCGACCCCGGCTTCAGCAATACACAATCGACCTTGCGCCAACGGACCGCATGCGCCTTGACGTGCTGGAACGGATCAAAGCAGCTGACAGTTCGCTTTCATATCGCCGGTCGTGTCGGGAGGGCGTGTGCGGTTCCGACGCCATGAACATCAACGGCAAAAATGGTCTCGCCTGTCTCACCAACATGAATGACCTGCGAGCGGAAATCGTGCTGCGCCCGTTGCCCGGCCTTCCGGTCATTCGCGACCTGATCGTCGACATGACGCAATTTTTCACCAGTACCACTCCGTTATGTCGTATCTGATCAACAAGAATCAGCCGCCGGAGAAGGAACGGCACCAGAGCCCGGAGGAGCGGAACCAGTTAGACGGCCTGTACGAATGCATCCTGTGTGCATGTTGTTCGACGGCATGCCCGTCCTTCTGGTGGAATCCCGACAGATTCGTTGGACCAGCGGGGCTACTACAGGCGTACCGCTTCATCGTAGATTCTCGCGACGAGGCGACGGCCGAGCGTCTGGACAATCTCGAGGATGCATATCGGCTATTCCGGTGCCGGACCATCATGGACTGTGCCGATGTTTGCCCAAAGGGACTCAATCCGGCCTATGCGATTGGCGAGATCCGAACAATGCTTACGCGCAGGGCAATCTAGCCGCAGAGGTGCGCCGGCGGCGCGTTCACGGACTTACACTTTATTGTCCGGTTAATTCTATTCGTCGCGCGAGTTCGACTGTGTGTTGTTGCACATTTCGCGTGACGCGTTCGATTGTCCTCTCTTGTGAAGGGCCGCCGACGAAGACGGCAAGGTCAAACGCGATCACAGATGCCGATTTCCGTCTTGTAACTCGTACGCGTAAGGTGCGAAAAAACGTCGGAGGACGGCTCAGCGGTTCAGCCGGAATACAGGAAATGTCTAGCGCTCGTTGTTCTGTGGTCGATCACCCGGCGTCCTGTGCGGCACGACGCGCACGACGTCCTGAAGCTGATCGAAGTAATGCTCAATGCGGGAAAGCGCGTATAGCGCCGCAGCAGAGCGAACGTCGTTGCGCTGGCCCGAAAACAGGCGAGTCTCGCTGAAGGTAACGATGGAGGCTTGACGCGTGCGGAACGACTACGCGAAGCACTGTGTGCCTGCGGTGGAATGCTGTTCGGAGTGCCGTCGGCAAGCCCGGTGTTCGAAACGACAATGTCTGCACAGCAGCCTTCGTGGCGAAGCGCGCCCCCCGCCATCTCCCGGGCGACTGCTTCACTGGTCAAACCGTGTTGTTCCATTGTCGCCCGCTGTACGCCGAGGAAACCCGCTTTGCCGGACGGCGAGTAAGTGATGAAGCCTACATCCAGGCACACTGCGCTGCCCGGCACACTGGCGAGATAGGATGCGATCTGGCCGGCCGTACACGACTCCGTGGTAGCCAGCGTCAGACCGCGCGACGAAAGGAAGGAGACGACCTGCAACGGGATGTTCACAGTTTCTCCCGTAATAACCGCATCGTGTCTTCCGAAAGGACTCGAGATGCACCACTGCGCTCACGTTAGCGGTATCGGCGCTTATGCGCGAGTCTGAAGACCTACTGTTCGTTGAACTAAGGTTTAGGCGGGGCGCGTCCGGCTCGGACGACAACCGGCATTTGCCGCTCTGCTATACGGCCGCGCCTCGCAGGGATGAGGTGGTTACGTGCCCAGCCGTTACTCGGAATCGGGGGGATTCGTCTTGGATAAGTCATCGCTGCGAACTTCGGCCTGCCGCACCGTGGTCTCTTCGCTATCGGTCTTCGACACGTCGGTTTCAAACGTGTCCTTCCCGTCCTGTTTGCCCTCGTCTTTTTTCGCAGCTGTATCACCGTCCGGCGGCGTGTCTGTGTGAGTTGCCATGAAAGCCTCCATGAAGTCGAGCGGGCGCGGCTTTGCGCCCGTTCTGAATGCGGTCCGCCCGCCCGGCAAATCCTGTTGAGTGGCGAGTCGTTGCCGGAGGGCAGGAGAGCCATGACTGTGGCGCAACGGGTATGCCCATCAGTCTCACTTCAACAGGTTCCCTGGATGTCGTTAGGTCAATCGGTTCGCTGGCTGCGCCATGGCGCGCCGAACGATTCGGGAACAGTGATTGCGCGCAATCTCGTCGGTTCTCCTGTTCTTGATTCACCTTAAGCGAGGTTCAAAATGCAGAGCGATCCTACTATTGATCCCGTTGCCGAACCGTCAAATGAGCCACTTGACGAACCCGATGCACAGCCTCCACCACTGCCGGGGGCGGCACCAGACACTGATCCGCTCGCGCCGGGCGCATCGCCCGAAGATGAAGAAAAAGTGGGCAATTCCACGTCGACGCCGCCGCACCAGCAGCAATAACCCGTTGCCGCGCCCTCGGCTTACTTGTTCATCGATCATCCCTCATATCCCTCGTCGTAGACGTTGTCTGCTTCGGGAAGACGGCGATCGATTCAGCAGGCCGGGCGATCGCGCACAGGTACGCCGACGCGTGCGCAAGTCACCGGTCGTGCCTGACGCCCGCCTTGTCGGCCAGGTCAGGGAGATCTTTCACCTCACTGTGCAGCGCCGCGACGACATTACGATTTTCGAGCAAAAGATAGACGGCTGCCCATAACAGCAGCGACAACCCCAGCACGGTACTTAATGCGCCCGCCCATTTCAGCAACAGGGATTCATTGCCCACGATCGTCTCGACAGTCCCGGCAAGCAGCGGGAATATGAGCAGCGTCGCCGCGGCGACTCCGATCACAGTGGCGCGCTGCATCTGCTCACAACGGCGCTTGTACAGGGGGATCTGCTCGGCGAGATGGCGCCTGCGCGTGTCATCCGCGCCGCCATTCCGGTACTCGCTGACCAGTGTCCGGTAACGGCTGAACGCACTGATGTACTTCTGGCCAAGCAGCTGGAGAAAGATCCAGGAAGCGAAGATGAGACTGGCAGTCGGGCCCGCGGCCTGCAGAACGTCTTTAAGCTGGAACGCCATCGCCGCTCCCGGATTCTCGCAGTCACTTCCGTCATCAGGGTTTCAATACGACCTTTATACAACCGTCTTCCTTGTCACGGAACACCTTGTACATGCCCGGACCCTGTTCCAGCGGCACGGTATGCGTGATCACGAATGACGGGTCGATCTGGCCAGCTACGATCCGATTGAGCAGGTCGTCGGTCCAACGGTTGACGTGTGTCTGACCCGTTCTGAAGGTGAGCCCCTTGTTCATGGCCGCGCCAAATGGAATCTTGTCGATGAGTCCACCGTAGACGCCGGGAATAGACAGTATTCCCGCTGGCCTGCACACATAGATCATCTCGCGTAAGACATGCGGCCGATCGGTTTCGAGCATCACCGCCTGTTTGGCCCGATCATATATTGCGTCTATCGAACGGGTGGCGTGGGACTCCATTCCGACCGCGTCGATGCATTTGTCGGGGCCTTTGCCTTGCGTGAGATCGTTAAGTCGTTCGATCACACTTTCGTCGTCAAAATTGATCGCGATGGCACCCGCCGCCACCGCCATGGCAAGCCGCTCCGGCACGCGGTCGATCACCACAACCTGCTTTGCACCCAGCAAGATGGCGCTGCGGATTGCAAATTGACCAACCGGTCCGGCGCCCCAAATCGCGACCGTGTCCGTGGGCTGGATCTCGCACTGCGCAGCTGCCTGCCAGCCGGTCGGGAAGATGTCGCCGAGAAACAGAACCTGTTCGTCCGTGAGTTCGTCGGGCACCTTGACCGGCGTCACGTCGGCGTACGGCACGCGTACGTATTCCGCCTGTCCGCCGGGATAGCCGCCGGTCAAATGCGAGTAGCCGAACAGACCGGCGGTAGTGTGGCCGAATACCTTCGCAGCCTTGTCCGCGTTCCGGTTAGAACGCTCGCATACCGAGAAAAAGCCGCGTTTGCACTGGTCGCACTCGCCGCATGCAATCGTGAAAGGCACGACCACCCGATCCCCGACGCGCAGTTTCCTGTTGTCGGAGCCAACCTCCACGACTTCCCCCATGAATTCATGACCCATCACGTCGCCGGACTCCATCGTCGGCATGAAGCCGTCGAACAGGTGCAGGTCGGAGCCGCAGATCGCGCAACTGGATACCTTGATAATCGCGTCGCGTGGGTGCTCAATGATTGGATCGGCAACCGTGTCGTAACGGATGTCTTTCTTGCCATGCCAGCATAGTGCCTTCATCTTTCGCTCCATCGGGAATGGATGCCCCGGGGGCCAACAATGCACGGCGCGGTCGGGGGCGGGACCGGCGCGCGGCGACATGAAATCGCGCAAGCGACGTGCCGGGCGGACGCCGCGCATCTGTCTGGATGAAACGGCTCGCTGCAAGGTTTCTTACGCCATGACGCGTCATAGTTACAACGGCGGCGCAGCATTTGAGCCATAGGCGTTCGGTTACCAGATGACGGTTATGCGCGGCGTGACCACGACAGGCAACGCCCCAACGCGAACAGCAGCGTCGAGCCGATCAGCAGCGTGGCGAACGGAAACGTTCCCGCAGTATTCACCGCTATTTCCATGGGTCGCTCGCCAAGCAGGACCATCCGGCGACGCGTCATCTCCGCGCCGAGCGACTGTAGTTCGCTTTTCAGCGCCCGCTCCGCTTCCGGCAGTAAGACGGTTTCCTCGTCGGCGATATGGTGAACGACCGTGCGCATCAACTCGTGGAAAAGCCCGTCATATGCGGCGTTTTCGGGGCCCGTTGAGCGTAGCTTCGTGATCGTCGTGCGCATCTCGTCGTGCTCGGGACGGCTCTTCGCGAGCGTTTCGTCCTGGCCGAGCACGCGGTCCATCGCCGGGTAGAAGATTTCCTCCTCCAGTTGCGCGTGAATTTCGAGCGCCGCGCACACGCCGTTGACGATCGCGCGCTTGCGCCACCATGGCGTCGACGCATGGTAACGATGAGACGCAGCAAGTACGTGCATATGGTCCAGACGGATCATTGCCGTTATTGATGGCGATAGCGATGAAGCTTTTTCGGGCATGGCGTTCTCCTGAAGGCTGACGTGCGGCGTGACCACCGGCGTGACCTCCGGCGTTAACCCCAGGCGGATCACGAGGGTTGGCTCGCGATGGCGCGCATCGCGCGTGCCCAACACCGGCGTCGCCTCCGTGTGAAATGCGACAACGCAGCCGCGGCGCTGCCAGAGGGGCAGTGCCGCGTCGCTGCAGAAATCGGCAACGACGGGCACGGCGCATGCGTAGTGCTCGCATTCCAGAAAGGAGCGGCGCCATGGCAAGTCAGCCGGACACGAAAGACCAACACGCAGCGGGACACGCGTCGCCGCATCTCGACGACAAGGAGCGGGATCAGGCGTCTGCGCACAGTTCGCCACGCGCACTCGTGATTCATGAAATTATCCGCGAGGAAGGAGAGACGGCGCTCGGACGCAAGCCACTCGCGTTGCTTTGGTCGGCCCTCGCCGCTGGGCTGTCGATGGGTTTTTCGTTTCTCACGGAGGCCGTACTCGAAAGCAAGGAGCCGCCTGGGCACAACGGTGTTTCGCTGACTGGCGCCGCCGGTTATTGCGTCGGTTTTATTATTGTCGTGCTCGGACGCCAGCAACTTTTCACGGAGAGCACGCTGACTGTCCTGCTTCCCGTCCTGACACGACGCAGCCTCTCGGTAGCCGCTGCCGCGCTACGGCTTTGGTTGATCGTGCTCGCTGCGAATCTGGCCGGCACGTGGTGCTTCGCGGGCATCCTCGCGCTGCCGACTTCGTTTGCTGAGGAACTCCGACCGGCTCTCGCTCATCTTGCGCAAGGTCCGTTCGGGTCCGGTTTTTTTTCGACCACGCTCAAAGCGGTGCTTGCCGGCTGGCTGATCGCATTGATGGTGTGGCTGCTACCCAGCGCGAAGTCGGCCGCGGTGCTGATCGTCGCTGTGATTACGTATGTCGTCGCGGTGTGCGATTTGTCGCACGTGATCGCGGGCTCGGTTGAGGCTGCCTACGCGGTGCTGCGCGGTCAGGCGACGATCCATGATTACATGTTGCGCTTCTTCGCGCCGACGCTGCTCGGTAATGTAATTGGAGGCATTGCGCTGGTCGGGCTGCTGAACCACGCTTCGATCGCGCCGGAAATGACTGGCCGTGAATAGTTGCCGCATTCCAGTATCGTGCGTGATTGGACCTACTGGGAGGCGGGTAACGCATACGCCATCACATAATCGCCAAGCTTCGTTCCAAACGAGCCATGACCGCCAGCAGCTATCACCACAAACTGGCGTCCATTGATTTCATAAGTCATCGGAGTGGCCTGGCCGCCTGCGGGCAAGCGTGCCCGCCAGAGTTCCTTGCCGGTATCGGTGCTGAATGCACGAATGTAATTGTCAGCAGTCGCGCCGATGAAGAAGACATGCCCGGCGGTGGTCATCGGTCCGCCAAGCATCGGCATACCCATACGGAATGGCAAAGGCAGCGGGGCGCTGCCACGTACGGTTCCTATGCGCTTTTTCCATATCACCTCATTCGTTTTCAGATCGAGCGCGGCGACATCGCCCCAAGCGGGCTGCTTGCACGGCAGACCGACCGGTGACATGAACGGGTTGAGGGTGACGCCGAAGGGAGTGCCGTGCTGGGGCTGGATGCCTGTTTCCGCGCCCGTGCCGCTTTGCCCGGCCTGCGGCGGCTCGACGGGGTTACGAGGCCCGCGTGGTATCAGCCGTGAGACAAATGGCAATGCGAACGGATTGGCAATCGCGATCTGTCGCTGCGGATCGACCGCGATACCACCCCACTCAAACATGCCAAGGTTGCCAAGGAAGACCAGCGTGCCCTGTTCGGACGGGGGCGTAAATGGCCCCTCATAGCGCAACCGATGGAACATGATGCGGCACGCGAGCTGATCGTACATTGTCGCGCCCCACATGTCCGCACCCGTTAGGTACGCAAATCGGTGCGCATTGCGCTGCAACAGTTCGAGCCTCTCAACGGATGAAGAGCCCCGGTGAAATCCGTATCGATGCCGTGGCGCGCACGCTGACACTGCATTGGCCCGACAACGGTACGCAGCAGCTAACCCACCTACAATTGCGGCGGGCCTGCCCATGTGCCGGATGCCGTCGCATCCGGCTCGCCGGGCGGGACGTCGAGGCGCCGCAGGAGATCGCCCTGACCGACATTCAGGCCATGGGTTACGGCGTGCAGCTTTTTTTCAGCGATGGCCACGACCGCGGCATCTATCCCTGGCTGTATCTCGAACAAATGGGGGCGTTCAGATCGTCCGTTCGATGCATGTTTCCCGTATTGACCGGAGCAATGCGCTTGAAGTCATCCGCCGCCACAGGTGTTCAATGAATGAAGCGCCGCTCGCATTGGTAATTGCCATGGAGCGCTTTCCCCTTACCGCCAACACACCTGCTAATTGATGAAGACGCCTGAGTTCGAGCAATGGAGCCTCTGCCAGCGAGTTTCCTCGCTCCTAGCCAGATGAATTTAGCGACAAGCAGTTTTACTACCTCTCCAGCAAGCGACTGATTTTCTGCATCAGGAACGATCAGATTGAATTCGACGTTTGGTAGCGTGGGCAGGCTTCCGGTCTTGCCAAGCGGGACCACCTCGTTCGGCATGGCCGAGGCGTTCAGGCAGGAAAATCCGAGTGCAGCCGACAGGGCTGACTGACGTCCACACCGTCAACCCTTCGTCGAACCGGAACATGGCAGCCTCCCGAGCATCTGGATGATCGTCTCCAGCTCTTCGGAGGGCGTCTGACCAACCTCCAGACGAACGCCGTTGGGCAGTCGAACACTCAACTGGAACGTCGTGGCTGATTTGATCGATCACCGAGCCACTCCTGCCCCTTGGCAATATCGGCTTCGTGCTTGAGTGCGCTCCATCAGTTGATCGCGTTCGAACTGAGCGAACGCCGCGAACATGCGCGTTATGAAATCACCTGCCGCGCTAGGCGCTTCCATGAGCGACGGACCTGGCACAATGACTCCGTGAAACTCAGCAGTGCGCGCCATGCGGCTGCGCAGACGGAGCATCTGGATAGTAAGAAGGGGAGTCGTAGGCAGACGGGATAGGTTCCGCTAACCTGTCTTTGCGGCGGGCAAGGGCCGCCTGGCAGGCCAAGTCTGTTCTGCCAGGCGGCCCTTGTCATTTTTGACGCGTCAATCGTGATACGGTAGTCGCGATTGCATATGTCACACCATGACATATAATAAAAACTGCCGGCAACGAGCGGCAAGAGGAGGACGAATGCTTTTCCGACATGATTTGTCCATGGGATTTCTGGTGGCAATCACGACCTTCCTCGGGATGGTACTGATTGGCAATCTGGGGGAAGCCCTGCGGCTAAACCGTTGGCACCCCGCGTCAATTGGTGCGGCCGTTGGCGCGTTGTTGGGCGTTGCTCTTATCGAAGCGGTGCCGATGATCGTCTGACTCGCTGCCACGGAAGGGAGGTGCGCGTTGGGCGATCGTAGAGGGGATACAGATGGTCCCGCTTGACCGGGTTCTCCTGTGCTATGACGCGACGCCTCAAGGCCGACTCGCGTTGCGCCGCGGCGCGCTGCTCGCGCAACAGCTAGGGGCCGAGACGCACGTGCTGTCAATTTTCGACAGCACGTACTGGTCAAGCGGATTCGACGTCGTGTCGTCCGCCAGGTTCGAGATTGATGAGGAAGCCTCAAGAGAAACGCTAAAGGAAGGGATCGACAGGCTGAGAGCATGGGGCGTGAGCGCGACAGGGCATGCGGCGGTGGGAAACGCCGTGGATCAGATATCGCGCCTTGCCAATTCGTTGAAGGTCGACCTGATCGTCATTGGGCACCATCAGCGCGGCTTCCTTGCGCGCTGGTGGACCGGAGAAAATCATGCGCTTCTGCTTGAGCGCGTGTCGTGCGGTGTTCTGTTCGAGGTTGCCGATTAAGTCTCGCGCAAGATTTTAAACGGGTGTGTGATGAACAGGTACGCGTACGAAGAATACCGGTCGTGCCAGATCTACGCGGGTGCGCAGATCGATCGGGATGCTGGCGAAGGCGCGCAGTTGGGCGTGGTCTATCAGCCGGTGGCCGTTATCGAGTGGCAAGACAGCACCGGGTCACATCGAAAGCTGCTATGCGATCCGAAACAAAGGGTCTTTGCGCGCTCAGGAGACGCTTTGAAAATTGCCACTGCGATTGCGAAAGACTATATCGACAGCATGTCGCTGCTGGCCGATCTGACTTAGGTCTACCGGACCTCCATCCACACTGCAATGGGCTTCTACAGCCCCCAGATGACATCGGCATTCTGTTTGCGGGCTTCGCGCAACATGTCGAGAAACGGCCACGCCCGTTGCGACAGCCCACTGCCCGATTGCTGGTGATGCTCGCGCGAGTACTGAAACGATTCGAGAACAATCTCCGCTTTTTCGTCGTCCGAGATTGCCGCTTCAAGCCGGCTGATTGCGAGGGGCAGTTCGTCGTGCAGGATGACGCCGCGCGTATCGAGTCGCTTGCCGACGAGCCCCAGCAAATACTGAGCGAGATCCCTAAGCATTACTACATCGCGCAGCGGGCGTTTGAAACGTGATCAGCATGATGGCTCCTTGTGGCCTGGCGCGATCCGTCGCAACGGATGATTGTCTTCCGTGACGACAGTCGAGGCCTTCAGGATGACCGGATTTGTGCATTCGAGCGAACGTGGCGTCCCCATGGGCGCACGCAACCGGGCGAATCATCCTTGTAATTTCATCCGGACTGCCTGTGCTCAAACATCAGTCACGAGAAGGCCTGCTTTCATTTTAGATCATGATATGACATATTCAAGCCGGATAGGCCGTCCGTCGGGCGCCGTGTGACCGCCGAACGCGGACGCGGGCCGCTGGAGGTCCCCGTTCTGCCACCAGCGATCGGCTCGCAATCCGCTTTTATATCACAATGAAATATAATAATGACAAGACGTTCTTTCGCTTCGGGAGGGTTAGACCTTAACGTGTAGTCCCTTCCCGCGTCATGCCATTAACCCACTCCCGGTCCAATCTTGTCCTCCTACGCTGTTTTCCGCTGGTTATCTGGCTTTCTTCCCAGTCCCATCGCCGTCCGCTGGCCGGAACGCTTGAGATCGTGCATCGGTGCGTTGCTTGGGATCGCGTTTACCGGCGGAGCCATGCACGTCCTGCTTGGACCGGCTGCAAGCATTCCGCTGCTGGTTGCGCCAATGGGCGCGTCGGCCGTGTTGCTGTTTGCGGTGCCGGCAAGTCCGCTTGCGCAACCGTGGTCGATCATTGGCGGCAATCTCGTCTCCGCTACGGTGGGTGTCGCCTGTGCAAGCTGGATCGCCGATCCGGTCGGCGCCGCCGCGCTGGCCGTCGCGCTGGCGATTTGCCTGATGTTCGCGCTGCGTTGTGTCCACCCCCCGTCGGGCGCAGTCGCGTTGACTGCGGTCCTCGGTGGTCCGGCCGTTCACGCTCTGGGCTACCGTTTTGTCGCTGAGCCCATTGCCATGCAGTCTGCGGCGCTTCTGGTCGCCGCTATCGTGTACCACGCGGCCACTGGGCATCGTTATCCGCACGTCGCACATCCGGGTGTGGGTCAGCGTGCAACGGGATCTCCGGCGGCACCTGTGGCCGGATTCACGCGCGCGGACCTTGATGCGGCGCTGAACCGGCGCGGCGAATTGCTCGACATTAACGTCGACGATTTGGAATCGCTGCTGCGCGATGTCCAGTTGCAGGCCTATGCGCGCACGGTCGGCGAACTGAGTTGCGCAGATATCATGTCAAGCCCCGGGGTGGCCGTATCAGCGACGACGCGGGCTTCGCAGGCATGGGGTCTGCTCAAGGAGCACGGTATCAAGGCGCTCCCCGTCATCGATGCGGAACGGCGCGTGATCGGCATCGTCACACGCGCTGACCTCGTTGACAAACGGGCCTTCGGGAGCGCGTCGATTCTGCCGCCGCTGGTGCAACGCTGGATCAGGCGAGGCATGGCGTTGGCGCCGGTGGCTGGCGCATTGATGAATCCCGACGTGCGTACCGTGACTGCGAATACATCTTTCGTGGAACTGTTGCCCCTTTTTGCGAACGACGGACACCACCATATTCCGGTCGTGGATGCCGAGGAGCGACTTGCCGGGATGATTACCGAGGCGGATCTGATTGCGGGCCTGTACCGCCAGACATATAACGGGCAGCAGCGCGCGGCGTAGCCGTTGTCTCTGTGCCTCGGTCGGCTTCAGATGTAAATATCATAAAGCGATATAATCGCGCTTTTGCCTTCTACACCGGGACTCCGATGAAAACACTCGCGCGCGGTTTGACCAAGACGGACTTCGAGCAACTGTCCGAGTTCCGCTACCAGATGCGCCGCTTCGAGCGATTTTCCGAGCAGGCCGCGCAGGGCGAAGGCATTACTCCTTTGCAGTACCTGTTGCTGCTGCATATCAAGGGCTATCCGGAGCGCGACTGGGCGACCATCGGCGAACTCGCGGAACGGCTTCAGTCGCAGCACCACGGCGTGGTCGCCCTGGTGTCCCGT
>Ga0153933_1000207_pt1 | contig 28180 bp, 32 predicted proteins | sample TSNJ017MetaG_FD_102275 | JGI IMG/M metagenome (GOLD analysis project Ga0153933, IMG submission 102275) | Attine ant fungus gardens microbial communities from New Jersey, USA - TSNJ017 MetaG | ecosystem: Host-associated > Fungi > Mycelium > Unclassified | place: USA: New Jersey, Wharton State...
AGACCCAGACCATTTCCCGTGATCACTGCGACCATTGTCCCGCTCCCGAATCGAGGGCGTGCCACCGCGGCAGGCCTCTGTCGGGATGTCTAATCTGGGATTTGCGAAAAAAGTTTAGGGGTAACGACGACTTTTTTTAAAAATATTTCTCGCGCGACAAACGGGCACCAAAAAACCTGTACAAATCGCAAGAAATAGCGACGCGTTTTTCAAACATGCCGCGAGAGCAGAGGCACTGCCTGTCCAAAGCCTCTGCATCCCACGGGACTACCTTCGGGTCGCAGTTCGCATAGCGTTTGAGCGTCCGTCAGGCGGTACGCAAACTACGCAGAGACTTTGGACAGGCCCTCAGTCATGACGCGCTCGCGCAAAGAGGACCGCAAATGCTCCAGCGCCCGCTTGTGCAATTGGGAAATACGCCCTTTGGTAACGCCCAACTGATCAGCGATCTCTACAAAGGAAAGCTGGTGGTAATAGTGCAAAACCACGATGGCTTGCTCGCGCTCGGCAAGCCGGTCCAGGCTGTCCGATACAGCCGCGCTCAATTCCGCTTTTTCAAGTTCCGCATAGGCGTCGGCAGGCTGGATGTGACCGGGCATGGACTGCATGTCCAGCAAGAATCCAAGGCCCAGCCCAACCGTCGTGGCGATAAAGGCTTCCAGGGGATCATCGCTGCTTTCTTCGCCAAGAGATGCTGTGCGCTCCTTGGCCAAGGCCGCGCGATGCCCTGCGTCGTAGCCAAGTTCAAGATGAATGTTGCGCAAGACGCGCAAGCCATCGAATACGGCGCCACGCACACGTAGCCGCGCGAACGGCTGGAAGGCTACGCCGCGCTCCGGATCGAAACGCTCGATCGCCTCCATCAGGCCCATCAGTGCATTCTGCACGCAGTCGTACCAGGCGTCGCGCATCAGGTAGACGCGCAGGAAAACGTCACGCGCAACCTGCCTGGCCCACGGTGAGTAGTAGACGATCAGCGCGTCGCGATTGGCCGGGATCCGCTCCTGCCGCCAGCGCAGCCACAACATATGCTCGTCGCTGTCCACGGAGAGCATGCCGGCACTCAGGTGTGATACCCGCTCAACAAAGCCTGCGCGAGCAACGTCCAGCCATTGATGAGCAGAAACAGCAATATCTTCAGCGGCAAACTGATGGTGGTGGGTGGCAGCATGATCATGCCGAGCGCCATCAATATCGCCGCAACCACGAGATCGATCAGCAAGAACGGCAAGAAAATCACAAAACCGATCTGGAATGCCGTACGCAATTCACTCAGCATGAAGGCCGGAATCAACTGCAAGGCGCCGATATCCTGCACAGACTTGGGTGTGGGTACCTTGGACATGCGCACCACCGCCAGCAAATCGTCTTCACGCGTCTGCCGGATCATGAACAGCTTGAATGGCTCGAAGGCCCGGGATACCGCTGTCTGCGCTGGAATTTCATTGCGTAGATAGGGATCCAGACCCGCCTGCTTGGCACTTTGAAAAACCGGGCTCATGGAAAACAGCGTCAGGAACATGGCCAAGGTCAGCAGCACGCTATTGGGTGGCGTCTGCTGCAGACCCAATGCGCTGCGTACCAGGGAAAGCACGACCACGATGCGCGTGAATGATGTCAGCGCAATCACCATCAAGGGAATGAATGAAAGCAGCGACAACAACAGGAACGAGCGCAGGATCGGCGAATAATCCTCGCTGGACGCACGCGCAATCGCATCCTGAAAGGGATCCGCGCACCAGCCGGCCACTGGCAAAAGCAGGCCGATCGCCAGCAAAGACATCAACCAGAAAGACTTGCCCCGCATCATGGCGTCTCCCTGCCCTGCTGTTCCGGCTCGATCCGCGTTACGGTGGCGCTGCCGCCCCGGCTACTTTCGACCACCAGGTAGGCATGGCCCTGATAGCTCACGACGTAGGCCGTGGTCGCGATGCTCAAACGGCGCGACGCTTGTAATTGAATCCCTTCCGACACTGTCGGAGTACGCGTGGCAGCCGGCCAGGTGATCCATCCCCGGCGTCGAATGAAAACGAGCGCAACGACCAGCAAGGCAATCAGGCACAACGTCACCAGCAAGGCAAGCGCAAACGTGCCCATCGACACTGCGGCATCGGTTCGGTATGGAATGGCCGGCGCCATCCAGGCGGCAAAGCCGACATGTCGGCCGCAACGCAATCGCATAAATTGCAAGTTCACAGAATCTCGGTGATCTTCAAGCCAAAACAATCGCCCACGGCAATGAGCTGTCCACGCGCGATGGACTTTCCATCGAGCTGCAAGGTAACCGGCGCGTCAAGGCCGGTATCCAGCTCCAACGTGTCACCTTTGGACAGGCCGAAAAGTTTCTCGACATTGAGTTCGGCCGCGCCAAGCATCACGTCCAGCCGCACGTTGACGTGTCCGAGCATGGCGAGGTTGCGCCGGATCAACAGATCGCCGCCTGACGGCTCATAAGCGGCTTCTTCCAATTGGATGGGGGCTACGACGACTTCATTCATGGCTGCTCTTTTCCTGCTGTTTGACGCCGTCCAACACGACGGCACGTTGTTCACCCAAACGACGCAAATAACCTGTGGCAACGGCACCGTGGCCGTCCAGATGGATCTGCAAGGCCTCGTCCAGTTTGCGATCTCCCACCCAAATTTCGCCGACGCTGAGATCGGACAGTTGCGCCAGATCGACCGAACCAAAGTCCATCATGGCGACCACCCGCAATGGCGCATGCTGGATCGCGCTCTGGCGCGAAACCAGGTTGACGCCATGGGCAATGGCGGGCGGCGCAAGACGGTCCGCCATCCGGCGATCGATCGCCAGTTCCATCTGCAAGCGCCCGATTGATACGGATATGCCGAACGCGCCGAGGCGCGCATGCTCAAGGCTCAGCGGAACGGCTTCGCGCGCAAGGCTGCTTGCCTTGTTCACTCCCGCGCGACGCTGAATTCGTGCTGCCAAGTCTGTCAACGCTTCCTCGCCAATGCGCTGAGCGAGCTCGATATCCGCGTCGCTCGTCGTCCCCGCCAGGAAGCGCCCGATAGCGTCGAAATCCTTCGCTCCCAGGTAGATAGCAAGCGAACCTGCCTCGTGCGATGACAGCAAAGGCAGACTGCGCCTGTCATGCCCACCCAAGCTCTCAACCGGCAACACATCGATGACACCATCGGCGGCACCGATCCACCAGTCGCGTGCCCACTCGTTGACCTGGGTGGCAAGCAACGCATGCAAAGCCGCACGACGGGTTTCCCCGAGCCAGCCGAAGCGAACGTCTTTCGTCATGGATCAATTGCCCTGCAAAGAACTGTAGAGCTGCTGCAGCATCTCGCTGGCAACGTTCATCACCTGCGAGCTTGCCTGATAGCCGCGCTGCAACACGATCATGTCCGCCAGTTCCTGCGTGAGGTTCACGTTGGACATTTCCAGGCTGCTGCCTTCAATCTGCCCGAAAATGCCGGTGCCGGGCTGGCCGATCTGAGCGGTCTGGCCGGGAGGCGGGAGATAAAGATTACCTTGGACTTCCTGCAGCGAACTCTCATCGGCAAACGAGGCGAGCGCAAGTTGCGGGCCGGCTTTCGTCGTTCCGTTGGCGTAGGTGAGCTGCAGGACGCCGTCCGTGTTGAAGGCTTCCGACGAGAGTCCGATGATGCCGTTGCCGTTCTGCACCTGCGCAGCAATATTCGTCGTATCGCCCTGGATATCCGTCGCACCGCTGAGGCCGCCCGCCGTACCGAAATTGAACACCACACTTTGCGATTGGCCACCAAGCGTGGTGGTCATGGTCACTTCATTGGCGCCGGCTTCCGGCGCACCGGTACTATCGAAGCTGACCTGGCCGCTGCCCAGCGTCTGGCCGCTGCTATTGCTGATCACCACGTTCCAGCTCTGGGAACCGGACGGAGTCGGCGTGGTAGATGTGCTTGTGCTGGTCAGCGTAACGGTGAGCTGCTCTGCGGTGCCTTGTGCGTCGTAGATCGTAACGTCGCTCACCGTATAGGGCGAACTGGTGGTAGCGATATTGCCGACCATATTGACCGAGGTCGTGGCGACTGCCGGCAACGTCTGCAGATTGCTGATGTCGATATTCCCAATGCCGCCGGAACTGTACCCCTGCACCAGATACTGGTTGACCGAATCCACCAGCTGGCCGGATGAATTGAATTCGAACTGGCCGTCGCGCGTGTAATAAAGATTGCCCTGGGAATCCTTGAGGATGAACAAACCTTGCCCCTGAATGGCAGCGTCGGTGGTGGTGCTGGTCTGCTCCAGGTCACCTTCACTGGTATCGATGCCGGTGCCGGTGACTTCGGTGCCGTCGTCGTCCATCACGTTTTCGAAGAACGAGTCGCTGCCGCGAAAACCTGGTGTATTCATGTTGCTGACGTTGTTGCTGATCGTATCCAGGGCGTCCTGGAAGGCATTGAGCCCGGAAACACTGCTGTACAACGCCTGCATGATGTTGTTGGCCATGGCTTGCTCCTTATGGCGTGACGAGCGTGATTTGCGAGAGATTGACGTTGGTCAGGACGCTGCCGCTGGATGGCGTGACCGTCAGCTGTACGCCATTGGTGCTGTACTGGATACCGGTTACTTCGCCGGTGGTGGTCGAGCCGTCGGCATTGCTGACCTGCACGGTTTTGGACAGCAGGGCCACGGTCTGGTCGGAAGAATCCAGCGTTGCCAGATTGTTGATACCCGTCACCTCCTCGCTCTGCTGCTCGATACCGACGAACTGGGCCAGCTCAGTCAGGAACTGGCTGTTGTCCAGCGGCTGCGTGGGATCCTGGTATTGCAGTTCGCTGACGAACAACTGGATGAAATCCTGTTCGCTGACGCCGTCATCGGGCAGCGACGCGGAATTCGAGGTCGTCAACGTGCTACCGATAGCTTGAACCGACATCGTGCTCTCCTTAATGGCTGGTAGGCGAAGTCCACGCTTCGCGCCCGTTCAACATGATCTTGCTCAAGGCGACGCCGTTGGCCTTGGCGTCGTTCAATACGAACTGAATGAGGTGCGACGCTTCCTTGTCGCTGATCCGAAAATCCCGCAGCCAGGCCACACTGGAGCCGTCCCCTTGTCGCGTGAAGCGAAGGGAGCGCTCCGACCAATAACTGTTGGCGGCGGTATCAGCCACCGCCATTTCCGTGATGGTTGGCGAAGCGGTGTCGTCCGATGCCTGGCGCGACTGAACCGGCGCCGCGTAATCAGCCAGGGGCGCTGCCGCTGCCGTTTCTGCCACGACCATGTCCGCAGGCGCGTTCCCGGTCGGCGCCACCGTATCTTCGGTCACGGTCGTGCTGGAAGAAGTCTCCTGCTCCTTCGACAAGACATGCTCATTGGCATCTTCATCAGCGGTAGTCAGCTCGGACAAATAGGCCTGCGCCATGGCATGCCAGCCGAACACACGTGCGCCAAGCAGGACTTGCGTCACACCGGTTGGCGTTACGGTCGCTTGCGCAAGCTGCTGCGCTTGCGTCTGAACGAGCGCCTCAACCTCTTTGGCTGCGGTGGCAGCAGCGGGCTTTTCCGGCAGGGAGGATGCTGACGCCTCCGTTGTGACTGGTCGCTGCTGACTGGCGAATTCGTCATCCTGATCCGCTTTCGCGGCATTTTCCGGTTCAGGCTTGGCCTGCTCGTCGCGCTTGGCCAACTCGTGCGCAAAGTCCTTGGCTGGAGACCGCCCGTTGTTGTCAGGCTGCCATGCTTGAGACATTGCATCGACGCTGAAGATGCTGGTCACGGCGCCTCCCCCCGGCTTTCCAGCCAGAGTTCGATACTTTCTTCCTGCGCCTTCGCCGCCCGTTCCTGAACCCAGGCGAGTTCGGCGCCATCCAGATGTTCACCCACCCGTTCGCGATGACGCTTGGCCATGACATTTTCAGATGCGCTGTCGATGCGCTGTTGGGCAGCATCGCCAAGTACATCGTTAGCGAGCTGCAACCGATGCGAAAGCGCGGCATCGAGCCGCGTAAGCAACTCGTAACGTGCAATATCCATCGCTTGCCCATCCGCAACACAAGTCGTACTCGCCTTGGCCACCGATAGCCGCGCGGACTCCACCGCATTCACCTGTTCCTGCGCCACGGTCTCCTTCTCGACGGCGCTGGCCAGCGCAACCTGGGCGCGAAGTTCCTTCACCCTCGCCATGCGCAAAGCCACGGTGTATGCATGCAGTTTGCGTGCACTCATGCAGAATCTCCCGCTTTGGCAGTCAACGCTTTCTCCAGCCGCTCAACGGTTTCATGCAACGGAGCCGATTGGGATGGCGCCTGTTTCAGGCAATCGATCAGTTTGGGATGCATGGCAATGGCTTCATCCAGCGCAGGGTTCGACCCTGCCTGGTAAGCCCCCATATCCACCAGGTCACGCGAAGATTCATACGTCGAAATGATCGACTTGACGCGGGTCGAAAGCCGCTGATGCCGCGCATCGGCAACGCGCGATATCAATCGGCTGACACTGGACAGCAGATCAATGGCAGGAAGCTGGCCGCGACTGGCCAATTCCCGCGACAGAACAACGTGGCCATCCAGGATCGCGCGCATGTGGTCGGCGACCGGCTCGTTCATATCATCGCCTTCCACCAGCACGCTGTAGATCGCCGAAATGGAACCGCCATCGCGCACGCGGCCACCGCGCTCAAGAATCTGCGGAAGAAGGTTGAAAACGGAGGGGGGATAGCCGCGCGACGTGGGCGGCTCGCCGACCGCCAGGCCGACTTCTCGCTGCGCCATGGCAAAGCGCGTGATCGAGTCGACAATCAACAGCACATCCAGCCCCATATCACGAAAATACTCAGCCACGGCATGAGCGGCATGCACGGCATGCGTGCGCACCAGCGCGGACTGGTCGGCCGTGGCCACCATCATCACCGAGCGCCGGCGCCCCTCGGCGCCCAATGACTCCTGCAGAAAATCACCAACTTCACGGCCGCGCTCGCCGATCATGCCCACCACCACCACATCAGCCTTGACGTGGCGCGCCATCATTCCCAGCAAGGTGCTTTTGCCCACGCCGCTGCCGGCGAATACGCCGACACGCTGGCCTTTGGCGATCGGCATCACGCCGTCGATCGCGCAGACACCGGTTTCCAGCGGCTGATCCAGCGGTACCCTGCGCAGGGGATTGATCGGCACCGGCTGCACATCACGATAAGCCTCGGCAACGATCGCCGGACCGCCATCCAGCGGCTCGCCGAAAGCGTCCACGACGCGCCCAACCATCGCTCGCGCCACCGGCACGCGCAGTGTCCGCCCCAGCGATCGCACACGAGCCCCGGCCGCAATGCCGCGAAGATGCCCGAACGGCATCAGCAGAACTTTTCCGTCGCGGAAGCCAACGACTTCCGCGCTTACTTTCTGACCCTGTGCGTGACCATCGATTTCACACAACTCGCCGATTTTCACATCCGGCCCGCTCGCCTCGATGACCAGGCCGTTGAAGCCCAGCAAATGGCCGTACTCACGTACCAGAGCCTGGCGCTGCAGCGCCATCGTGAAACGGTCGAGGGCCGGCATCGTGCTCATGAACGCATCACACCCAGTGCTTCAAGCATGCTGTGATGAATCGCATCCAGACGCGTAGCGATGGAACTTTCCGCGTAGCCGCGTGCCGTCACTACGCGGCATTCGCCTTGCGACAGGCCGTGTTCGACATGGATTTCGAGCCCGTCCATGTGCTCGGGCAAATGCGCGCGATCGGCGCCGGAAACCTCCAGCCGCAGCACCTTGCCGCGATATTCGTCAGCCATCTGCTGACATAGGGAGCGAAGCAACTCGCCGTTGCCGTGCATGGCACCGAATGCGCGCGACAGGCTGGCCGAAGCCAGCTCAAAGGCAAGCTGCTCCATCGCTTCATGCTGAGCGTGCAACTGCCCGTTCAGGCCAGCAACCAGCGCGGCGAGATTTTCCCGCTCCTGCACCAGCGCACGGTATTCCTCTTCCAGCCCTTGCTTGATGTCTTGTTCCCAGGATTGCTGATAGTGCTCCGCTTCGCGTCGCCCATCCTGCTCACCGGCCTGGAAACCTTCGGCGTAACCCTGTCGATAAGCCTGCGCATCCAGTTCATCGGCCTGCGTCACCTCGTCCTGCACCACCACGTGCACGGCACGGCCGCCATTCACCGGACGCGGCGTAATGCTTTCGAGCAACCCTTCGTGCCGCAAGCGACGGATCATGACGTGGCTCCAGCACGGCCCGATTGCGCAGCGCTATCCAGATGGCGCGCCAACGAATTCGCCAAGGCGGAAGGGAAAGGATCGGGCATGCGACTCAGCTCGTGCCGGACGGCATGCGCACGCGTTTTGTCACAGGCGGCGAGATAGATATCGGCGTGATCCGGCGCTGCCGCAGCCAGCACGCGCGCCGCCCAGGGCGGCGATAAGCGATCGAGCACCACGATCAACACGTCCGGTGGCGGAACCTCGCGCGTCAGGTAGGTGGGTTCATCCGCCAGCACGGCTTGCAACAGCTCAGCATCGAGCGTGGTGTAGCGCTGTGCCTCGTTGATGAGCGGATTGAGCACACTGCGCCATGCCTCGGGCAGGCGCGCAAGAACCCAGCGGCGGTCCACCGGATGCATGGTGGCAAGCGCCAGCGCCGCTTTGCGGGTACCGGCCGAATTCACCGCTCCACCTCAGTCGTTTCGATCCATTGGCGCAGGCGCATGAGCGCCGCTTCGCGCTCGGACATGGTCAAGCGCCGAGGCGTCGTGGTACGGCCGGCCATCAATAAAGCCCCTACCAGTAGCAGTACCAACGCAACGATGACGGGATAGATCCACCAATACTTGCTGGCCACCACGGATGAAGAAGGGGCTTCGTCCGGTGCCGAAGCATTGGTGGCTGCAGTATCGAGACGAGACACCGCTGAATTATCCGATTGGACTGCGGTGGCACTGATGGGCTCGGGCGGGGCGATGGCGGCAATATCAACCTTGTCGCCACGCGACGTATCGAGCCCAAGCGCCGCCGACACCACATCATTCAGCTTGCTGATCTCACTAGACGGCAATACCGCTGGAATAACGATGCCGACCGAAATGCGGCCGATCCGGCCAGGTGCTTCGTCGACTTCCTCCTGTTCACGGCCGTGCGCGTATTCCACTTCGCGATCGCTGCTGGTGGAGCCACCCTTGGCATGATCAGGATCGGAATCGTCCATACCGTGACCGGTAGAGTTGATTTTTTCATGCACCAGCAGGCCATTGCCGTCCTTGCCCTGGGCAATCAGCTGATCGCGCACCTGCTTGACGTGATCGTAGTTGAGGCTGACATCCACCGAGACAGTGAAGTTGTCCGTGCGCAACACACGATGCAGCAACTCGCCGACCCGCGCGCGCAACTGATTTTCCATCTGGGTCTGCGCGTCCAGGCTATCGGAGTTGAGCGCGCCATTCTGCCCTTCCGCCGAATAGCCGGATAACACCATGCCCTTGTCATCCAGCACGACGACCGCTTCCGGCGTCAGGCCATCCACCGCAGAAGCCACCAGGCGCTGGATGCCGGCCACTTCACGCGCATCCAGATGCTTGCCTGGACGCAGGTTCAACGTTACCGATGCCTTGGACGGATCCTGGTCCGGCGTAAACAGATCCGAGCGCCGGATGGTCAGATGCACCCGCGCGGAAGCCACTTCATCCAGTGCCGAAATCGTACGTTCCAGTTCGCCCTGCAGCGCACGCTGGAAATTGATCTTTTGGGCGAACTCGGTCACGCCGTAGTCAGAATCCTTGAACAGCTCAAAACCCACGCTACCGCCCTTCGGCACGCCCTGCGAGACGAGCTTCATACGCGTTTCGTAAACCTGGGCATCCGGCACCATGATGGACTTGCCCTCGTCAGCCAAGTGATACGGCACCTGCATCTGGTCAAGCGAGGCAGTGATTTCCGCCGCATCGGATTCACGCAGGTCGCGGAACAGCACGCCATAAGGCGGATGCATGACCCACCACGACGCTACGCCGACGATGCCTGCGATCAGCAAAATCCCTATGGCGAACGCAAAGCGTGCGCGGTTGGACATGGACGCAAAAAACTGCCGCATATGTATTCCTTGACTACTGAGTGCCTGATCCAATTGGAGCCGTACTTTTCCAGCTACCCTGGAACCTTCTCACCGCCTCGCCGTCATTCCCGCGAAAGCGGGAATCCATCTTGCTCTGGGACCAAAAGCAAAGATGGATTCCCGCTTTCGCGGGAATGACGGCGAGGAACATGTTCGCGGTTCAGGGGCATAAGCCTGCTATAGCGTGTTACACGGGTTTCTCTCCCCAAAGGGGAGAGGGAGAAAAGCCGTCTAAAGCTGCATGTTGGTAAGGTTCTGATAGGCATCGACGATGCGATTGCGTACTTCCACCGCCATTTGCAGTTTCAGGCGCGCATGTTCCATGGCGATCATGACGTCATGGACCGGTACGTCCTCGCCAGCCGCCAGGGCACGCGCCGACTGGTCAGCCTGGTTGAGGCTGTCGTTAAGCTCACCGACCTGCGAACCCATCATCTGGATAAAAGCCGGCCCGCCCTGGCCGACTCCATCCAGATTCGTTTCCGGCATCTCGATCGGTTTGATCTGGATCGACGCCGAAGCGCCCTCGACCGGCATCACGTTCACGAATCACCTCCCATGTCGAGCGCGTGCAGGGCCATGCTGCGCAACGTATTGAAGGCGCGCACATTGGCTTCATAGGCGCGGCTCGCATCCATCAGCGTGCTCATCTCGGTGACCATATCGACGCGCGGATAGCTGACCATGCCGTTCTTGTCTGCTGCAGGATCAGAAGGATCGTGTTCTTCGCGCACGCCCGCGTCGGTGCCCAGCATGACCGGATCGGAAGGCACGCTATGCCCGGTTTCACCCAGCATGGCGTCGAAATCCGCGGCATAAGGTGCGCTGACATGCATCAGGCGCGCTGGCCGGCCGGGCTGGTTAGGCGTATTCGCGATGGCGATGTTGTGACTGGCCGCCTCGAGCCGAAGCCGCTCGTACTCCAGGCCAAAGCGCGTAGCTGTAAAAATCTGGTCCACGACCATGTTCAATCCCTCCCTGCCAAAGCAAGTTGCATAAGCGCAAAGCGCCGCGACATCACTGTCGTCAGCGATTGAAAATCCACGCTGGACGTTTCCAGCTCCGCCACTTCGTCGTCCAGGTTCACCGGCGCACTCAGATCCGGATCCGCCGCCCGCACGGTTTCGCCAAGCGAACGTGGGGTAATGCTCTGCAGGCTTGCCGTGTCCATGTCCGGCTGATCCGCCGCTTCGTGCAGCAGGCCAGTGGCCTGGGCAAAATCCGCCCGCTGTGGCCGATAGCCCGCCACATCGACGTTGGCGATATTCGTACTCGCTACTTCGGCACGGATGCGGGCCATGCTGATGCCGAGCCGCAAGGCTTCGGTAGTCAAATCCATGTTTGCCTCCTCATTGAATCACCAGCTCGCCGCGCAAGGCGCCAGCGTCCTTGATCGATTGCAGAATGGTGATGACATCGCGCGTGGTCAGATGGATCGCGCGCAGCGCAGCGATCAGGTCCGATACCGTGGCGCCATTGGGAATGCTCACCAGTTTCGCCTCCGGATCCTGCACATTGATATTGGCCTGCGGAACAACGGCCGTGCCGATATTGCGCGATGGATTGACCAGCACGCCATCCGGCTGCGAAACCAGATAATCGGTCTGCACCTGAATGCGCAGATCGCCTTGTGAAATGGTCACCGCACCCAGGCGCACATCGCCGCCGGAAACCACGGTACCGGTGCGCTCGTTGACCACCACACGCGCAATCTGATCGGGCGTCACCGTTACGTTCTCGATCATCGAGATGGTGCGCACCAAATCCACGGGCGGCGCGGCAAAGGTGATACGGACTTTGCCCGCATGCTCGGCCACCGCGCTTACGCCGGCGTTGCTGCGCAGCGACTCGGCAATGCGTTCAGCGGTGGTGAAATCCGGCTGATAGAGCACGACATCAATCGTGCGCCCGTCATCACCCAATCCTATCGGCGCCTCACGCTCCACCGTGGCGCCATCCGGCACACGCCCCACGGTGGGATGATTCTTCTGTTGCATGCTGCCGAACGCGTTGACTTCATATCCGCCCACCGACAGCGCACCCTGCGCCAGGGCGTAGAGCTTTCCATCCGGGCCATCGAGCGGTGTCAGCAACAGAATGCCACCGCTAAGGCTGCGCGCGTCGCCCAGCGACGATACCGACACGTCGAGCTTCTGGCCGGACTCCGCAAAGGCGGGCAGCGTCGTGGTCACCATCACCGCGGCAACGTTGCGGCTATTCAGATCGTCGGGGCTGATGTTGACGCCGAAGTGGCTCAATGTATTGGCCACCGACTGCATCGTCAGGTGATTCTTGTTGGTATCGCCCGTACCGGCCAGACCGATCACCAGGCCATAACCCACCAGTGCGTTGTCCCGCACGCCTTCAACGCGAGCGATCTCTTTCAGGCGGACACTGCCCTGGGCAAAGGCCGCCGAAGCGGCGAACAAGGCAAGCAGCAGAGCGACGAAAATACGTTTCATATCAGCCCCAACCAGCGCGTAATGCGATAAAGAATGCTGTGGCGTTGGGCGGTGGAAATGTCTCCCTTGCCGGTGTAATGAATATCCGCCTCGCTGATGCGGTCTGATGGAATGGTGTTGCCGGGTGAAATGTCCTCGGGACGCACCAGCCCGCTCAACGCGAACTGTTGCTTTTCGCCGTTGATTTCCACGCTCTGCTCGCCCTGAATGCGCAACATGCCGTCGTTTTCGACGGCCACAACGCGTACCGCGAGCTGCGCCTGCAAACTGCCGGCGCGGGTGGTGTTGCCCTGCCCGTTGTCGTCGCCATTCAGACCCAGGCCATAGTTATGCGTACCGTTACGGTTCTGGGTATTGGCGCCCAACTGCACGCCACCGCTGGCATCGGTATTGGCACTCGCTGTAGCCCGTGCGGTTTCGGTCACCAGCACGGTCAGCGTGTCGCCCACCTGATGCGCACGGCGATCCGCCGCCAGCCCGCGATAATTGTCAGGGTTGATCATGGAGCCCGACGACGTCTGCGCATGCGCAACCATCCCGACGCCAGCCAGAACCAGCACGCTCATTAGCAAAGATCTAATCGACAACTTGCACTACTCCCTTGTCGGTAACACGTGCATGCACGGGGGTCTCCGCGCCATCGACCAGCACCAGCACGGTGTCGCCGGTATTGCCGCGCCCGATCGCCGTACCTTTGGTCTCCAGCTTGATGACCCCGTAGCTGGCCATGACGTCGACACGTTGTTGCCGGTCGACGTCGGGAATCCGTTCGAAATCCTCAAGCAGTACCGGGCTGCCCGCGAGCACCGCGTGGCGCAAGCGCATGCCATCGAGTTGATGGGGATCGGTAACGGCCGCACTTTGCAGCATGGCCACATCCTCATCGTGCGGCGTGAACTTCAACGCGGAAGCCGCGGTGCCCATCGCTGAATCGGCAGCGTAGCTGGGCAGATCGTGATGAATACTCACCGCAAACCAGACCGTGGCGGAACGCACGACCTGTCCATTCACACTGATGTCGACCGGCATGCCCACCCTGGCGCGCGGCCATCGCCCTTCTGGCTTGCGCGCCTTGATCGCCAGCTGGCCCGACAACACCTGCACGTCCTCGGGCTTGCCTACGACCTCAACCTGCGCCAAGGCTTTGTCGTCGCCGAGGCAGGCATCGAGTTCGGCACGCGCGATATCCACCACGCGCGCGGCCGCGACCGTCTGCAGCATCGGCGATGCCGATGCGTACAGAGGAAACGCAAGCAACAGGACGGCGGGCAGCAGTCGGCGCATGATTACTGTCGCAGGTTATTGATGGTATCGAGGATCTGGTCCGACGCCTGCAACACGCGCGCGTTGAGCTGATAAGCACGCTGCGCGATCACCAGCGTCGCCATCTCGCTCACCATGTTGACGTTGGAGCTTTCCAGCGATCCCTGCAGGATGGCGCCCACGCCGCTATCGTTCGGCTTGCCCACGCTCGGATCACCCGATGCCTGCGTCGGTACGTAGTTGTTGCTGCCGACCGACTGCAGACCCTCCGGCGAGGGGAACGTGCTCAGCGCGAACGTGCCGAGCAAGGTCTGGCTCGTACTGCCGCCTACTTGCGCGTAGATCTGGCCGTTCTGGTTGATCGTGATATTGCTGGCGTCCGGCGGAATCTGGATATCCGGCGATAGCCGGCTGCCATCGGCCGTCGCCAGATAGCCGTCACTATCCACATGCAGCTGACCATCCCGCGTGTACAGGTGATTGCCGTTGGAGTCGACGACTTCCAGGAAACCCTCGCCCTGGATGCCGATGTCCCAGGTATTGCCGGTCTGGTTCATGGTTCCTTGCGCGAACACGGAACTGGTCGATAGCACTTCGGTGCCGGCACCGCTCTGGCCGGGCGTGAGGCCCGCCTGCACTTGTGAAGGGGTGATCACCGCGATGTCACCGAAATTGGTCCGCTGCGACTTGAAGCCGGGCGTCTGCATGTTGGAGAGATTGTTCGACAGGGTGTCGATCTGGCTCTGCGTGGCTTGCAGGCCGGAGGTGGCGATATAGAGAGCGTCGATCATGGGATTGCGTCCTTAAGCGTTGTCGCCGATATGATTGATACCTTCCTGCAAGGTGGCGTCGTACGCCTGGATCGCGCGCTGCACCGATTGCGCATGGCGCGACAGCGCCATCAGGCGCACCATTTCCTCGCCCGGATCCACATTGGATTGCTCCAGCGCACCTTGCTGGATACTGCCGATGAACTGGCCGTCGTCATTGCCTTTGAAGCTGTACAGCCCGCCGCCCATGTCGCGCAGCGAACTGGCTTTGTCGACATTGACGATGCGCAGCGTGTCCACATTGTCGGTACCGTCGGTGATGGCGCCAGACGCATCGATGTGAACGTTCGCGTGATTGAGCGTAATGGGACCGGACTGCCCCAGCACCGGATTGCCATCGGCATCGACCAGCTGTTGATTCGCATCGATGTGGAACTGGCCATTCCGCGTCAGCAAGGATTGACCGTTGACATCCACCACAAAAAAACCCGTTCCGCGAATCGCCAGGTCCAAGGGCTGACCTGTCGTGGAAAGGCTGCCGTCGGCCAGGTCGAGCGTCGGGGTGTTCTCCAGCAGACCCGTCCGGAAATCGGTCGCCAATCGTTCGGCGCGATACCCCGCCGTACGCATATTGGCAACGTTCTGGCTCAGCACATCGAGCGCATCGACGTCGTTGCTGAGATAACGCGCAATACCGGGAATGATGTTGCTCAAGCCTGTCTCTCCTTATGCGGCGGCGGAAGCGGTGACGGTGCCAAACGCCTTCACCATCACGGTGGAAGGCACTTCGTTGATACCCAGCACAGTGACATGCGGCAGGCTGCGTTGAATCAAGGCGCGCAGATGGCGACGCACAACACTCGGACACAGCAGCACCGGCAGATGGCTGCGCGCCATCATCGCTTCGGACTGCTTGGCCAAACCGCTGAGCAAGGCTTCGAGCTGACTGAGATCGGCAATCAGCGCACCGGCCCCTTCGCGCTGCCTGATCGCTGAAACGATCGAGCGTTCCAGCTCCGGCGCCAAGGTAAGCACGTGCAATTCGCCCTGCGCGTTGCTGACGCGCTGGCAGATCGATGGCCCCAACCGTTCGCGCACGCGCTCGACCAGATCATCCGTCTGCTTATGTGTCTTGCCCGCATCGACCAGCACTTCGAGAATGGTCTCCACGTTGCGGATACTCACCTGCTCCCGCAGAAGCTGCTGCAGCACCTTTTGCACGTCGGTGTACGACATCACGCCTGGAATCAGCTCATCGACCAGCGACGCCTGTTGTTCGCGCACGCGCGCGACCAATCGTTCGGTTTCGGCGCGGGTCAACAATTCCGGTGCATGGCGTTTGGTCACTTCGCCCAGATGGGTGATCAGCACCGTCTCTGGATCGACCAGGGTGTAACCGGCGCCGCGCGCATATTGGCGCTGCTCGGGGCTGATCCACTGCGCCGGCAAGCCGTAGGCGGGATCGCGCGTTTCACGTCCTTCCAGCTTGGCCCGCTTGCCACCCGGATTGATCGCCAGCAAGGCATCGAAGCGCAGCTCACCGCGGCCGACCCGGGAGCCTTGCACCTGGATCTCATAGGCATCCTCTGCCTGCGACGCCCCCTGCACCAACTTCACCTTTGGCAGGATGAAACCGAAATCCATCGCGAACTGCTTGCGGAACGTGCCAATGCGATCGCCAAGATCGAGGCCACGCGCCTTGTAGGTAGCAGTGATGCCGCTGCCGAGATGGATTTCAACCGGCTCGATCGACAACAGGCGATAAAGATCATCCTCTTCCCGCTTCGCCGGTGGTTCGGCCGTGTCCTCGCGCGTTTGCGCCACGGCACTGCCGGAGCGCATCGCAAACACCGTCAAGGCTGCCACACCCAGCAGCACCAGCAGCACCGGCCACGCCGGCAAGCCGGGTAGCACCAGCAGACTGGTCAATGTCAGGGCAACGATAAACAGGGTGCGTGAGCTGGACAGCACCTGCCTTGCGATCTCGGTGCCCAGCTGTGCATCCGAGGCGGCACGCGTAATGATGATGCCGGTAGCCACCGCGATCACCAGCGACGGGATCTGGGTCACGATGCCGTCGCCCACCGTCAGCAGCGTGTAACGGTGCACGGCATCGGTCCAGGGCAAACCACGCTGCACCATGCCAACGGCAAGGCCGCCGATGATATCGATCAGAATGATCATGATGCCGGCGATGGCATCGCCCTTGACGAACTTGGTGGCGCCATCCATCGCGCCATAGAAACTGGCTTCCTTCTCGACCTGGGTGCGCCGGCGCTTGGCCTCGTGCTCATCGATCAGGCCCATGTTCATGTCCGCGTCGATGCTCATCTGCTTGCCGGGCATGCTGTCGAGCGTGAAGCGTGCGGCCACCTCCGCGACACGTTGCGCACCGCTGGTTACCACCACGTATTGCACCACCACCAGGATCAGGAACACCACCAGGCCAGTGACATAGTTGCCACCTACCACGTACGAGCCAATGGCGTTGATGACCTGCCCGGCGTTGCCTTTATCGAGGATCAGGCGCGTCGCCGAGATATTCAGCGCCAGGCGAAACAAGGTGGTAATCAGCAACAGCGAAGGGAAGGTCGAGAAACTGAGCGGCGTATCGGTGAAAAACGTGATCAGCAGCACCAGCAGCGCGCCGGTGAAATTCAACACCAGCAAGAAGTCCAGCAGCGCTCCGGGAATCGGCGTGAACAGGATGACCAGGATCACGATCATCCCCAGCACGAGGACCACATCGCGCTTGCCGCTCCAGAGTTGGCCAAACAATGCGTTCACGAAAAGATCCTGTTCCCGGGACGTTTCATCAGCCAGCGGTAGATCGGTGCCAGCGGCTTATACAAGTGAGCGGGTACAGCGCGATCAACCCTGCATTCGCGATACAGCGCGCGCGCCAATTCCGGCGAACGCAGGCAGGGCACCCCCGACTGCGCGGCCAGCATGCGCATGCGTGCCGCCACGGCATCGCTCCCCTTGGAAAGCACCACCGGCGAACGCATGGTCTTGGGCCGATACTTCAAGGCGATGGCCAGATGCGTGGGATTGGTAAGCAGCACATCCGCTTCCGGCACGCGCCGTACCGAACGCGAATGCTTCAGCAAATCGGCCATCAGGCGCCGGCGTTTCTGTCGAATATCCGGATCACCTTCGTGACGCTTGTGCTCATCCTTGATATCGCGACGGCTCATGCGCAGCTTGCGAATGTATTCGCGGCGCACGAACAGCAGATCGAGCAAGGCGATCAAACCCAGCAACACCAGCATCCACGTCGTCACCTGGATGTAGGTCGAGCGGAGCAACATGCCGATGCTGGATGGTGCGGTGAATGCCGCCACCTGCACTTTGCGGCCGATACTCCCTGCCAGCATCCAGCCCAGCCATCCGAGCACGCCAAGCTTCAAGGTGAGCTTGAACAGCTCCCACAGCAGGCGTAACGAAAAGAGGCGCTTGACGCCTTGCGCTGGATTCAGGCGGCTGAAATCAGGCTTCAGTGGATCGGTGCTGAAAGTGGGGCCGGTTTGAAACAGATTCCCCACTACGGCAGCCACCAGCACGGCCATGACGACGGGCAACATGGCCTGCCACGCAGGCTGGAAGGTACGCTGCAACCAATACAGCAAGCTCGCCGATGGCTCCGGCGCATTACCTGCCATCAAGAGCGTGCGGCTCATCGAGCGAGCCCAGGCAGCCGCCAGGTTATACGAGGCAGCGGCGAGCGCCACGCTGAAAACAATGATCACGATGACGCCGCTCATATCCACGCTGCGCGGCACCTGCCCTTTATCGCGCGCCTCCTGTAAGCGGAAGGCGGTCGGCTGCTCGGTCTTGGATTGCTCGTCAGCAGCCATCAATGCACTCCCAACGGCGAAAACACGGTAAACGCGTCGCGATACATGCGCTCAATCAGTGGCGGCGCATAACGCAGAGATCCAGCCAGCAGCACAAAGCCGGCCATCACTTTGATCGGCAGAGCAACAAAGTACATGTTGGCCTGCGGCATGGAGCGGCTTGCATAAGCCACGGCCAGATCGATCGCAAACAGCCCGAGCATGGTCGGCGCCGATACCATCAGCCCGAGCAAGAATTGCGAGGAAAGCTTCGACAGCAAGATATCCGGCGAAACCAGCAAGCCACCGCTGCCCAGTGGAACCAGTTGGACTGACGCCACCATGCCCTGCAGCAACAGCAAGTGCAGCCCCAACGAAAAGAACACCAGCATGCCCGCCCATTGCACCACCGTGCCGGCCAAAGCCTCGGTCGCATGGGTCGTCGGATTAAGCAAACTTGCCGCCGCGACACCCGATTGCATATCCAGCACCCGCGCGGAAAAACCCAACGCGGCGATTGGCAAAAAAATGGCCAGGCTCAGCGTAAAACCAAACACCGTTTCACTCGCCATGGCCAGCACCAGCGGCAAGGGATGATCCGGATCCAAATGCACCAACGGAGCAGGCGCCACGCTCACCGCCATCATGGTCAGTGCCAGCAACACGCTCATGCGGATCGTCGCCGGCGCCCAACTGAAAGGCGTGAAAGCCGGCACCATCAACAATGGCGCAAACCTCGCCATCGCGAGGAGAAACGCACCGATTAGCGGATCGACGGCTCCCATTCTAGTTACATCCCTGCAATGAGACCGAACAGATGCTTCGAAAATTCGACCACCACCGCCATCATCCATGCGCCGGTGATCAGGAACATCGCTACTACGGTGACCAGCTTCGGGATAAAGGTAAGCGTCATCTCCTGGATCTGCGTAACCACCTGCAGAATGGAAATCACCACGCCGATGGTCAGCGTGGCCAGCAGAATCGGCGCGGAAACCTTCGCTGCTGTCAGAAGCGTCTCTGATAACAGGTGCATCGCGGTATCACTATCCATGCTCAACCTCTTGGGCGCACCGCTTCACGAAGTTTGAAGATGAAGTCCGCCGGCACTACGGCGGCACCCGGCGTACGCGCAACGATGCCGTCGACGATAGCGCGTGCTTCGTCGACACGCCCCTCATCCAACAGCAGCACACTTTGTGCGTAACGGGCTGAACGCCCTTGCGGATCGAGCCGCACCGCGCGCTTGATCGATTCCTCGGCCTCCTTGCGCTCGCCACGCAACGCATGCACCAGGCCGAAACCGCCATGCGTTTCGCCGAAAGTACGATCCAGCGCGAAAGCGTTATCAAAGCTGCGTTTGGCGCCCGCCAGGTCGCCCTCCAGCAACTGACACCACGCCAGCACATGCCAGGTACCGATGTGATCAGGCATCTGTACCGATGCGCGCTCCAGCAAAGCACGCGCGCGCGGCACATCGCCGCGCAGCATCAGATCCTGGCCAAGGCCCAGCCAGGCGCGGCCAGATTCGGGATGCTTGGCTAATACACGCTCAAAAGCGGCCGTCGACTCCTGCACGCGCTGCGACCACAACGCTACCGTGCCGCGCACAATGCCAGCCTCGTGCTGATCCGGATCGGCCTCGAGCGCAAGCTCCGCCTGTGCGGATGCGCGTCCAACATCGCCGAGGTCCAACCACAACAACGCGCGCACGCCCTGCACTTCCGGCAAGCGTTCGCCGCTTTCAATCGGAGCAAGCACATCCAGCGCCGCCTGCGGTTGATTCAGGCGATGAAGAATCCTCGCCTTCAGCAAGGACAGCGCAACCGCTTCGATGTCCTGATCGCGTGCCTGCGCCAGCGTCTTCAACGCCTCGTCCGGCAACCCTTCTGCAAGCTGTGCATAGGCAAGATCGTGCACGACACCGGCTGGAACTGCCTGCATGCTCGTCAGCAAGGACTGCAATTGCGTGATCGCCGCCTTTGCATGACCACGCAACAGTGCGCAGCGCGCCCCCCTGAAACGCACGCCTGGCAGCTCGCGCAATGCAGCCGGCGCGGTGCTGATACGAGCCTCGGCCTGGTCGATGTCTCCTGCCGCGAGGAGTTCATCAAGCAAGTCGCAAAGAAGCAGCGGATTTTCAGGATCGCTATCCGCGAACACGGCTAGCTGGGATGCGCGATTCATGGCGCCCCCCTAAACTTTTGCGTTGAATCCCCGATATACCACACAGCGAAGATCAAGCCGATCTCCGCGACTACGACTTCCCACTGCACGGTACTGCTCCTTGCATGCGGACCCTAGCGCCCACACGCCCCCTGTTTATCCCTGCAAGCATCCTTTCGACGATACAACGTGTCGTCTGGTCCAGACGTTTGTGTCTTGCGTATCCACACACCCAGCGTTCGACGCAAAACAAAAACGTTCTGTAATTAATCTAGAGTCGAGTTTCACTGACTGTCAACAAACTTCTCACGTCTTCGTCATCACATCGAACGCAGCATGAACATGCGACGGAATCGTAAATTCTTGACGCCATTTTTTTGATGGAAGTCTTTGAAATTCCTAGTTTCACATGCGACGTATTTGCACGATGCAGACTTATTCATATAGGTGAAGAATATGTGACGAAGAGAAAAAGCCGGCTACACTTCACGCTGGTCGCTGCGAACAATCGCTTACGGACATCGATACATGGCCACAAACCGCATTACGCCATCGTCGTCATTGCTTGAAACCTTGCGTACCCTCGCACGCGAGCGCACGCAAGACACGCAGCGCACTGCTCAGGCAGGCAAGCCCGATCCCAAGGACAAGCAAAACGCGGTCAATCCGAAACACGACGTGCAAGCTTTGCGACAGCGACTGCACGACCTGGCAGCCGAAACCGATCTCGCCGATGCCCAATCGATGATGCAGGCAAGAAACCACGCGCTGCGCGAAATACTGCTGTGGGAATTCGGCAGCGACTTCCGCACCGATTCACAATTCCTGCCGATGGTGGACGCGATTGGCAAGACAATCGATGCCGACCCGGGTTTGCAACAACGGTTTGCAGATCTGATGGACGATCTGCGTAAATCGTGATGGCGGCCTTGCGCCTGGATTGCTGAGAACGTGTTCGAGCGTGGTCGGCCCGTGTATGGAGCCGTCATCGCCGCGAGGCGCTTCACAACAGCGAGGCTGGTTAAGCGAACTACTGTCAGGGAAAAGCTCTTACCCTGCTTGCCAAAGTCTCTAAATGTTCGTCGTCCCGGCGCAGGCCGGGACCCAGCGACTTGAAAACCCTCAAAGTCACTGGGTCCCGGCCTACGCCGGGACGACGGATTCGGGAGCGTTGAATTTCAAGGAAAGTTTCAACATCGCGATAGAGTTGCTGTACAGCATTTCGGTTGGTCGCATTTTCCCCAGACAGCAGTGCGCTTGACCGGCTTCACTGTTGTGAAGCGCCTCGCGGGGATGACGATTCCCTGCAGTTGCGCAGCCACAAGCATTCAGCTCGGATCCACTAACTCTCAAATATAGCCGGGTCCCTGCCGGCGCGACGATGCGCTGCCATGCGCAGAAGCAGATGCTCAAAATCCCGGGCAAATCCGTGGATATCGAACAGCGGCGACTGCAATCGCTGCCGCGCCAGCTTCGCCTTTATCGAAGATCGATACGCGGCATCACGGCCATAGCGCACGGCCTTCATCACAAACGCAGTATCATCGGCAACATTCATCTCCGGCATGCCCAAATGATGATTCAAACTGCCCGCCACGCGACTGGCAAACGTGTCGCCAGGTCGCGTAAGCACCGGACAGCCGGCCCACAAGGCATCAGAGGCGACGGTATGCGCGTTGTAATCCTCCGTATCCAGAAACAGATCTACGTGGTGATAACGCGCCAAATAGCTGTGATGCGGCAGCTTTTCCATAAAGACCAAGCGCGTCGGAGGCACCCCCATGCGTAGCGCTTCCTCACGCAGGCGCTCCACGGCCCCATCACCGGGGTCCAATAACCACAACACGCTGCCAGGCACCGCGGCCAACACTTGCAACATGCGTCTTACGCTGCGCGGATTGAGTTTGAAGCTGGCATTGAAACACGCGTAGACCATGCCGTTCACGGGCAATCCGCAGGCCTCGCGCGAGGGTGGCAGCCCAATGATGCGAGTCGGGTCCGAACTTTGGTAACAGCGCGGCAAATACACCGTTTTTTCTGTGAAATGCGCTTGCAGCGCTGGCGGCAATACAAATCGGTCCGCGATGACGTAATCCATGTAATCCGCACCGGTCGTACCCGGATACGCCAGCCAATTCACTTGCACTGGGGCCGGACGATAAGCAAAAACTTCCGGCAATCGCGTCCGCGAATAGCCATCCAGGTCCACCAATATCTCGATGCCTTCTGCCTGTATATACCCAGCGATGTCCCGCTGTGATGCACCGGGAAGCGCATGGAAGGCATGCGCAGCGGCCATCAGGCGCCGGCACGACGCGTTGTTGCCATCGTCACGCGTCGAAAACAGGTGGATTTCCAGCTGCGAATCGCGCCATTGCTCGAACAGCGCCGCGGTAAGAATGGTGGTGGGATGACGGCCAAAACCGTTCGAAACAAAGCCTACCTGCAAGCGGCTCGATGTCGCCACCTGAAAAGGTATTCGGTCTATCGGATGACGTTCCGCCGTGCGCTGCATACGTTCAGCTTGCCGACGTGCGCAAAGTGCCTGCTGCGCCGCTGTCGCCGGCTCGGCCAGCAGATCGAACGGCGACAGCACCGCCTGCTGCTCGCCGAGCGCGTGCATAAGCTGCGCGCTCAAGACATCCAGGCCCTGCCATTGGCAAAGGCAGCGCAGGTAGAAAACCAGATAGCCCAGGCTGCCGACATCTTCGGGACACTTCTCCCATGCCAGCCGGAACCCTTTGGCGGCCGCCTCGGCATCCTTCGCCCGTGCCCCCAGCATCGCCCATTCCCGCGCCAGCGCCGCATCGCCGCCGGACAGTTCCACCGCACGTTCTGCCGCCCGCGTCGCTTCCGCAAACCGGCGCTGTGCGGCCAGGGCTTCGCTAAGCAATTGCCATCCCATGACACGCTGTGGGTGTTCCGCTATCAGCGTGCGTGCGCGCGCTTCGGCGTCCTCTGCCCGGCCAAGGCGAATGTCGCAACGTCCAAGATTGGCCAATGCGCCCAACGCCTGGACATCTTGTGCAGCCAGACCATAGCAGGCCGCAGCGTGGCCACTGGCACCTGCATGGAACAGGCGATTGCCCAGTTCGTTCAGCGCCTGGGTATCCCTTGGCGCCAGTTGCACCACCGCATGCAGGCGGGCGGCAAAATCCTCAGCCGAAAGCCTGAGCGGCGACAGCTTGTCCCCCGCCACGGCCGACCCCAGCTCTCCCCAGCTCTGATCCAACCTGCTCTGATCCAGCATCCCCTGATCCAACATCCCCGCACCCGGTCCGTCAGCCCTGTACACACATCATGCCTCGCGTGCATGCCACCACGCGAGCCCTTATGCTTGCTCGCCGTAGTTGCTATCGACTAATGCCATGCAGGGGCCAGGGACGTGCGTACCGTCGTTATCCAGTCTTATCGCACAACCCAGGTTGAGCCATGGATGCAGCGTTGCATGCAATCTGTGCGGGAATGGGCGGCTGCCCGCGGGTATGCCTACGAGTTCGTCGACGACGCACTGTTCGATTTTCTTCCCGCGCATATCCGCAACAACGCCCAGGCACCGCTGTTACCTAAAACCGACATCGCACGCCTTGGCCTATTGAACGATCGCCTCGCGCAGCATTACGAAAGAGCGGTCTGGCTGGATGCCGACATACTGGTCTTCGATCCCGAGGCATTCACCCTTCCGGAAGCCTGCGGCGCCATGTTCTGCCACGAAATATGGACCAGCCGTAACCGTAACGACGAAGGCGCGCTGGTTCACCAGCGCCGCATCAACAATGCCCTGATGATTTTTGAACGTGCACATCCACTGTTGAACTTCCTGCGCTATGCGAGTGTGGAGCTGTACGAACACGGCGATCCTGCAGCTATGTCACCGGCAGCACTGGGCACCACACTGCTTAGCAAGCTGGGCCGGATACTGCCCCTGCGCTTACACCCGCAAGTAGCCTGCTTGAACCCTATACTGCTGAACGCTGCGTATTACGGCAACCGGCCGGAGTGGTTGCACGCGCACGCCCAGCAACACGGATACCGTTTTTGCGCCGCCAATCTGTGCCGGTCGATGCAGGTCGCCACGTCATCCAGCCGGAGTCCAAGCGCACTGAACGAAGATCAGATGCAGGCACTGGTCGAGCGACTGATCGCTACCCGCGGACGGGTGCTGTTCGGCGAACCGCTCAACGCCTGACAACCGAGCCCATCCCTTCCATGCGCATCCTGTTTGTTACCGCCGCCAATGAATCGTTTGCACCGTTACTACGGGGGCTGGTGCATTCCCTGCAGCAGTGGCAGCCCCTGCCCTATACTGCGCTGGCTTGTTTCGACCTTGGGCTGAGCCTCACGACAAGGCAATGGATTGCGCAATATGCCGCCCATATCATCGAGCCGGGCTGGGATCTCCCGGTCAGCGACACCCTTCGCGTGCAACAGCCGCATGCACGCGCGCTCACCGTGCGTCCATTTCTGCCGAAGCACTTTCCGGGCTACGACATCTACATGTGGATCGATGCTGATTGCTGGGTACAAGAGCGCTACGCTCTGGATGGGTATCTGAATGCCGCAGCGAATGGCCAACTAGGCATCGCCGCGGAAGTTCATCACGCCTATCGCCATAGCCGATCCCTGTTTATATGGCGGGCAAAGCGGTTGCACAGATACTTCGGCATGGAAAGCGCGCAGAGGCTGAGTTGGGCAACCTATTTCAACGCCGGCGTATTCGCCTTGCATGCCGATGCGCCACATTGGGCGCGCTGGCAGCATGCCTTCGAAACGGGGCTGGAGGCAGCGGAAGGAACGCTCTGCTGCGACCAAACCGCGCTTAACTACATGCTATGGACGGAAAACCTGCCTCGGTCGCACATGCCTGCCACATGCAATTGGCTCTGTCATCTGGCGCCACCGGTTTACGATGCGTCGCGACAACGATTCTGCGAGCCGGCCATGCCGAATCATCCGCTGGGCATTCTGCATCTGGCTGCTGATTCAAAAGACATCCGCATCAGCGTAAGACACGCGAAAGACACGCACGAAATGGGGTTGCACTTTCCTGGCCTGCGCCTGGCGGTTTGATTCCCGCGATGCTATCAACTCTCAGCCACGCTCACCAACAACGCGCTGATCGACGATCGGCTGCCAGAATCGCCTGACCTTCGGATCATAAAATCGATGGCATGCAAAGGGCAGCTTGCCGCCGTTCAATTTCAATGCAAGTTGCGGCTTTCTATCGACGCAAAAATCCACCGCTTCCACATAGTCGGGAATTTTTACCTCGGTAAGCGTGGGCGCCACCAGGGAAAAGTAAAGATCTTCGATATGGAGATTCTGTGGATTCCAACGCTCCAGCCAGGGCAAGCTACGAGCCATGCCTTCATTTCTGCATAGAACGGCGCGACGCATGGCTTCGGTTTTCCTCAGGGAGAAACCGCCATTGCCCACTTTGAAATAGTGCTCCGTGCTCTTTTTCCGCTTCTTGAATGCGTTATTCACTTGCAACAGCAAGCGCGTCAAGAGCGTCTGTTTCGATGCGATCCACGGCGCGCCAATATAGTCGTAACCCTGGTTGCACCAGTGCTCCAGACGATCCTCGAATACAAACACGTCCATCTGGCAAATCAGGATGTATTCGTAGTCCGCAAATGCCTCATAAAAAGCCTCGGAAAGCATCAACTGGTTGTAGCCCGAAAGCCCTTTGAAATAATTGTCGTTGAATCGCTTTACGGCATAACTGACCGACTGCAGCACGGGAACCAACGGCTCAAGATCCAGACTCTCCGGGCATGCAATAGCAAAAGGATGGTGCGCAAGCACCTGCAACGAGCGCTTCAGCGATAGCAGCTCATCGTCGTTAAGACCCGTTTTATAGACAGGAATGACAACGACCGCGTTCTTCATATCATGACCTTCAAGCTCGTCGGATACCGGACGGACAACGCCGCGATAGACAAGCTTCAGAGCCCCGAGACGCCGCCTATCCAATCAGCACAGCCCCACATCGTACAAGGTATTTGAAGGGCATACACACCCAGCCGTGGCCGGATGGCAAGGCATGGATGCAAAAAAGCCGCGCAACCAACGGCTGCACGGCCCCTCCATTATGCCAAAACGTCAACGGTGAATGATCTCATCGGACTGAAGCGTCATGCATGGAATGCAATTCTCGATAGCGGATTATTCGTCGTTCTTGACGTTGATGGTATGCATGGGGCGACATTGGCCGCCATCGCAGTCGATCAATACGCTATAACCGCTGCATGGTGCCACGAAGGTCGAGCCGCCGTTGGCTTGAACTGCACCGCAACCCAATTGGTTTGCTACAGCTTGGGCTATCGAAGTATCCGCTGAACTAGCAGTGGCCGCTGGTGAAGATACAGAAGCAGCTGATGTCGACGGCGTAGCCTCCGCAATAGCTGCAACCGGGGTAGTGGGCTGGTGGCTTGGTGCGGTTGCCGGATTGGCATCAATCGCAGGCACCGGTGCTTGCTTGGGCGAAGGGGGGAGTGGAAGGGGGGGCGCCGCAGTTACTGCGATATTTCCAATATCACTGCCCTGCATTCGATGTGATACTTCGGCGCGATAGGCATCCAGCCCCTTGTCGACAATTTCTATCCAGTCTTTGTCAGTCGTCACCGCATGCTTTTCTTCAACGTGTGCGCTCACCATTGGCACCGCGACGCCGTTGAGGACTAGATCGGTCGAAATCTCGTTTTCGAGTGTGATGGCCCAGAATCCAGGGGTGAACCAAGACCAGAACTTCTTGATGTGGACGTCCACCACGAGCGGGGAAGGACCCGCATCGCCTTCGTCCTTTACCTGGTAGCCCGCCTGCTGGAATGCAGCAGCGAGGTTTTCCCGAATGACACTTTCCACGGTCTGCCCCGGCTGCAACACCACATCGCCCAGTGCCATACCATAGGTATTGCGCTTACGGGCAACGGCTCGCGCCTTGATGTCATCGGTCGCCTTGCCTGCTCCACCGAAACCCAGGGATGGTGTGCTTGGATCGTCCGACCCATCCTCAAAAACGCGCTCGTCGGTGATCTTGCCAATCACTACCACATGCTGTGCGGATGTTGCCGTCGTCGCCGGCGCGACAATCGTAGGACCAGGCAGCTTGATCTCGCTACGTGATGTAACGCATCCAGCCAGCGTCACGCAGAAACACAAAATAACCAACCTTGCGTACCCTTTGGTAAACATCAGATTCCCCTTGTTTGGTGGCTATATCATTCGTGGTCGCAAAAGTGGGCCGATGCGGTTCCAGGTCGACCATCTCTCAGACGTGAAGCTTGCCCCGTTCCATGAACGGCATAACCTGCGTGAAATGAGACGGAGACGCTCCCCTGTCTCGCTGAAACTTGCGCAAAGCTGACTTGCCGAGTCATGCCGGCAGTGGATGTGCTGTCAATCTATAGGCGCATAGCGCCGCGAATGTCCCTTTCATGACCGCCCCTGATTCGGTCAATGCCCTAAGTGAATCGTGAAGCGCAAAACGATGGAGGTCAAGACTGTCGTGGTCAAGTTTTTTCGGACACGCCGATAGGGGAAATCAGGCGTGGCAGCGCTCGTAATCATTGGGCGAGCAGTAGCCAAGAGTAGAGTGGAGCCGGTTGGCGTTGTAAAAGTTGAC
>Ga0153933_1000208_pt1 | contig 28143 bp, 22 predicted proteins | sample TSNJ017MetaG_FD_102275 | JGI IMG/M metagenome (GOLD analysis project Ga0153933, IMG submission 102275) | Attine ant fungus gardens microbial communities from New Jersey, USA - TSNJ017 MetaG | ecosystem: Host-associated > Fungi > Mycelium > Unclassified | place: USA: New Jersey, Wharton State...
GGTTACGTGCGCCCCAGAAAGCAAAAAGCCCAGTCGCAATGACTGGGCTAAGTGCTTGAATCTGTTGGTGCCGGAAAGAGGAATCGAACCCCCGACCTTCGCATTACGAATGCGTTTTTCATGATGGGTGAGGGTAGTCTGCGATAGTTGAAGATCAATGAATTCAGCGGCCTACGGGATACAAGACGAAATTTTCAATCGCCGTCTATCTCGTGCTTTCATTGTCGCTGTGCCACCAGTGTGCCAGGACAGCTTCGGCGAATCAACAGCCTATGTTGTCGTCGATTATATGGGCTCGGCGGCTGGAAGCCGCATAGCGACCGAGGCCGTGCCAAACACTAAATCTTGAGGTTTTTCGGGGTTGCTTTACCCTTGACGCCATGCGCCGAAGCCGTTGTAGGCCGTTCTCGCAAGCCGATTTCGAAAGTCTTCGATCGAAGCGTGCCTTTTGACACGGCCTCGACTCACAACTGCCGCTCGGCTCCGGCCGCCTCCAGTGAGCGCCCTGCCAACTACAACGGCCTTTCGATTCTGTGGATAGCCCAGCAGATCCCGGGATCGCCGGGTTAGCCATTTGAGTTGCCGAACGTTACAAGGCAGGCAAGTAAGTAAGCTCACATTCCATCTAGCCCGCCGAATGCGTTTTGTGGCTATGTACCACGCATCCCCGTCAAAGTAGATAGGCGAAGCCAGATAGCCTAACAGCCCGAGATATCGTGAAACGATGATGCAAGATTTTGCTTTCTCTCGAATCAGGCGATCGGAGCCAACATAGCGCGTTTCTGGGCGATGTCCTATATTGTGCTTTTACCTCCGTTCAAGAAAAACTCGGACACCTTGAAATGTCAAAGAAAAAGAAGCAGTCCAAGCAAGAGCTACTTAAGTTATTCAGAGCGGTGAACGAGTCAGAATTCGAAGATATTTTAAAAATAGGAAAATATCGTTTGACGTGGGGAGTTGAAAGCAAATACTTTGCAAAGGATGAGGGGATTGGCACGTGGATGGCGAAAACGCTTCCCACGCTTTGTAAAGACGGCTTATACACGCGGACGCATGGACGATTTGGTTTCTCTAAAGGCCACTACCCTGATGTCGTATATCCGTGTGGGGAGGGCGAAGTGTATGTTCTTACAGCGGAGCAGCTACCACACGGTCCTGTTTATTGGGAGAAAAAATGAAGGTTTTTCTAGGTTTCGATGACAAGCGAGATGCGTTGAAAGCGAGGCGGCTAATCGAGAGCAACAGCCGGATCACTGTCTTCCGCGGAAGTTGGGAAGAATTTCTGAGAGGCGGTTTCAGGGTTCTTTACTTGCCCAGATTGATGCTCGACCGGATGAATGTGCCCTTCGATGCCCGGGAAAAGTCTTTGGGTGTGGTCAGTTTATCGGGTGATACCGCGGTTCAGTTCCACGTGCCACGATTCATCGTGACGAGTGAATTGCAGGCTGTTAGGTTGGACGCGAGGGAATCGGTCCAGTTCCTCCTCAGATCTATAGTCGATCAGGTCGAGAAAGACGAGAAATTATCGTCGGAGACAGTGGGAATATACGTGCCTTTTATTCCGTTGATCGTGTCGGTTGATACGGTAGTTCGAACCTTAGTTAGCAGACTCTCCGACTCCGGTGATTTCCTTACCTAAATGAAGTGCCTCCGCGTTGTTGGAGGATCGAACTTCTGAGAGACTAGACCTTGTGGAAAATTCATCAAAGGGATTTTGAATGGCCTACCTTGTTTGGAGAGAGGGCCATTCACTGATTCGATTTTGAACGGCTAAAAATGATCGAATAATAGCCAGCTGACGAGCAGCGCAAAGTCAGCTTTCGGGGACCTTCGTCTTTTGGATGCCGTGCGGCAGTTGAAGGTCACTTTGCTGTCGGTTGCAATCAATGGCCGGCGAAGGTCAGCTGCGACGTAATCCGAATAAGTTTGCCGGCCCTGTTCGATCGTAGACGTTTACGGTCTAACCAGCGCTTTGACGAGTGAAGCCGCCGCTCGAAGCACCGCGTGACGGAGAAACCGAACGACAATTCGTGGCCGACCCAGAGTAAAGGGGCGGCCTCGAGATTCTGAGGTGCTAGGGCTGGAACTTCCGTATCCGGTCCATCCCTGCCGGTAAATATCGCATGGCCTAAGTGTCTATTTTCAAGCTATCCGTGGCTCCATTCCCGTATTTTCCTTAGGACAGTTCCTCCATCGGAAAGAATCCTGGTTCCCCGGATATAGGATCTTCGATCGTCCCAAGCACCATTCGCAACTTTGCGGGCATTTTGTCCATAGCGACTTGTCGAAGAGCAGATTTGAACTGATCGAGCTGAGACTGATCAGATACGACCCACACGACGGTGAATTCGTGCAAATTTCCCTCGTTTAATTCATAGTATGCTTGGTACGCAACGTCTCGCAGCAACAGTTTGAGCGAATCGGGCCGGCTTGGCGTTTTTACTTCAAATCCAAACCTCCCGTCATCATTTTCTGCAATAAAATCAGGAAACCCGTTGTTGTGCCCTTTAACCCTTTTGAATTGGCTATTAAGCCATACAAAGACCGCTAACTTGGCACGTTTTGTTTGCTCACTAATCGACCGCCGATAGTCTCGTTGATTTTGCGTTCTTTCAGTAGATATTTCGCGAACTTCTTTTAGGGTTTCTTCGGAAACTTTCGCCTCAATATATTCCTTGGAGAATTTAAGAAAGCCCTCCGGGCTATACATGAGAAAAGTTTCGATATTACCGACCGTTCGTGCTTCCTCAATGAGTTCTGGGCGAGGTCCGATGGTTTTTGGCCCGTTTGAGTCGATCTTCCACCACCAGTCTTCTTTCCGGTCATCTGTAACCAAGACTATGGAGGTAGTTGCAGACGTATTTGCGTGTGCGAGGATTTGACACCACAGTAAATAGTCAGCATATTTTCTCTTATATATCAATCCGCCTTGAAAATGCTCATCGGGTGCATCTTTATCCTTCTCGGAATCCAAATATCCTGGCGGAATGTTAAGCTTAAATCTTCTTTCCGCTTGTTTATATATCTCATCAACTTCGGATTGGTCATTGGGCGGAGATCCAACCTTGCCATCAAATAAAGACTCGATTTTTTCCTTAAGGGCATCCTTGCCAGTTAGGTTGGGCTTTTCTTCTTGGAGACGATCAAGTTCCGCGAAAAATCCAGAAGCCACGGCAGTAAATCCAGATATTAGCGATTCCGGATTGATAAGTGAGTGTCTCCGATTGAGCTGCAGCTTCTCCAAATCGCTTAGCAGGCTGCTCCGCGCTTTCTCGACTGCACGGCGCACATCAGTGAAAAGATTGCCCTGTTCTGCGATGACTTTCAGGCGATTTCGCTGAAACTCAAGTGCAACATGATGTGGCACCCAAATACGACCGGATAACTTGTCGATTACATTTAAAAGCTCATCCCGTGTGGTGGGCCGATACCTATAAAGGTTGAGTAGTACATTCGTATCAAAAACGAACAACGCATGTCCCCACGATTTTTTATAATCTACGTTCGTATCGGTGTCGAAATTATGGAAGAGATTTTTCATGGTATCGGATAAATTTTATTTTTAGTGCATCGTGAATTAAACTCTCGGAACGTCGAGAATATTACCCCTTGGTCTGATGTGCAAGTGCAGTCCCCGTTGGGCTGGTCTCTCTTCGATCAAATGCTGAATTGGATGTCGCTCGCTCCAACCGTCGCGACTTGCCTATGATGGTCGGCACCGGAAGGTCCGTTAGCTGGGCGAAGCCGACGATTGAGCGACTTGATTGCGCGAAATGGGACGCCGGAGTTGGCCGACGGCTGTCCGATGCAATCGGCATACGCCGCTTTAAATTCGCAAACCGGCGATCCGCAGTCCGTGTCGACCTCGTTCCCAAGTCGGCAGGATGCGGCCGCCTCGTGCAACGATTCTTTTAGCGGCCGGCGTGCGCCGCTGCACTGAACGTCCTTGAGCGCGTGGTCGCGCGTTACGCGTTTGCCAGAACAATGGTGTTAGCTGGGACAACGGCACCGCCCACAATCCGCGTGAGCACGTTAATTATTTTCTCGTATCCGAGGAACCGCACTTCGCCGGATGACGAGGTGCCCCGGAGCAACATCCCGGTGAACCACAGTTTTCCGTTGTGTGTGTGGTCCGGCAGCACCTGGAAAACTGGCGCTCCACTCATGCCATCAAAAGACTGTATCTGGCTGGCGCAGTGGACCCGAAGTTTGTGCATCTGGGCCGCCGTGCAAGGGCCGACGTAGTCAGCGTCCAATAGCATCGGGCTAGAGATGATGGCTTCGGATTCAATATCGCCCTCGAGTTTACGCAAGTGGGTCGGATACCCTTGGGTAGCAAAGATGGAGTCCTCTCCCAAAACTGGCGGCGTGCCTAAGTCGGGCAAACTGTAGGGGGGACAGTCACCGAAAAGCGATGCGTCTAACCGTGCGCCGTCCGCTTCATGAACGACGATATCGTACTGGTCTGTGTCAGACGGGTCGCCACCATGAATAACGTGCCAATGCGAAGTCACAATAAATTCTTGCGCGTTTGGATGGTACTGGACGCGGGTGTCAGCAAGATCAAACTGGGCGGCCGCATGACGACTTGTGATGGCGAATACCTTGCCGCAAAAGCTAACGACAAAACCCGAACCGCAGACCGAAAATGGGTAGCCAGGGTACCCGGTGCGAAACAGTATCGGTCTCGCGCTGCGGAATAATGACGTTGACACTATAGGCTTCGCCATGGTTACCCCAACAAGATATAGATAGCTATTCTGATTGAGCGAATTCCATTCGGCAACTCAGGTTGTTACGGCAGGTCCACGCGCGTAGTAGTCGGCGTGGGCCGAGCGGCGCAAGGTCATCTTTGGGGGTCGGGATTTTTGATAGCTCCGATTTTCTCTATGGCCGCGGGTTTTTCCCATGGAGACCCGGGGGCTGAGGTTCGACCGCTGAGAAGCGGTTCGAGTGGGCGGCGTCGGCATAGGACTCGGGGCAGGTATGTAGGGTTCGACGATTCAGGCATCGACGTCGAACGTTCAGTCGTGGCCGACTTGCGCTCGATATCGCGCGTACGGAGCGAGGCCGCATAGTTGTTGCAATAGGATCGGCAGCCGTTTCGCTACTGCGTTGTGGCGTTTCGCAACAGCTAACGATACTTGGCTAGGATTGATTTTGAGTATGGCGCGACGGTTTAGCCAAACGCAACCGCTACCGGAGAGGCGGTTCGTTTTCGATTAGACAACTGTTGCAAGAGCAAGCCGATATGTTGTCGTTCGGACGAACTCGACTTTGAGTATCCGCCCTGCCGGCACCGGCGTGTTTTCTCCATCAAAGCACCACACGGCACCGTGTCCTGGGGCGCCTTCCCGAACGCAGGATTGCAGGTAACGCAGCGCCACTTGCACAGCTGCCTCCGCAGAGTTTTCCGCTGCCGCCACGAACTTCACGATGGCCGGTCGCCAACGTTCCTGGAAGACTGGCAACAAATTAAGGCCGCTGGCAAGCTCCACCTCTTCGCACAGGTCTTCGATAATCTCCGGCATTGCCAGATAGTCATGCTGCCCCAAGCTGTTTGCATATGAGGCGACCTCTCGTACCAAGATAGCGTATGGCCCCCAGTGCAGTGAATCCATGAGCTTGTTGCCGAAGTGAAAGGCGAGACCGCCGTCGCGGGCAAAAGCCTGCTCGACTTCGCGTTTCGCCGAAGAATCATCAAGTGAATCCAGCAGCGCACGCTGGAGCAGGGGACGTACTTGTCCTAGCGGAAGGATGCCTGCGTCAAACGTCGTGCCTTCGGGAACTCTGGTGCAGTGAAACCAGCAAAGCCTAGTTGGCAGACGAGGAATACCTAGCACCTCGCAGGCGCGTTCATACAGAAATCGGTCATACTCGGGCAGAGAGTTCCAGTGCTCGTTAAAGTACGCTTCGTGACGAGGGTCGGCCAGAAAGTGCTGGAGGTCAGCCGAAGAACAGCCAAATATTTCGAGCAGCGAAGATTCTGCCGACAGACGAGTCTCGCAATCGAGCTGAAGGTTTGTCATTTCGTCGAAAACTAGTCCAAATCGTCGACTCACTAGTCCATCGGTTGAGCAGTCGCAACTATGGACCCACCACATCTCTGCGTCCAGAGATCTCGCCGAAGCGGCCGAAGCCAGATCCGCCTGCGCCTCGTGCTTCTGATTCGCCATCGACGAGAATCAGGCGGAGCCTGCTTTCTCATAGAACCTGCAATTGAACCGCTAGGGTGAGGGAGACCTGGGCGGTAACGCAACGCCCCTCAAAACTCTGCGTTTGCTGAATCTCGCTTGAATGCCTACTCTTAGCGAAGTTCGGGTCACATCGACCTAGATTAAACAAAAAAGCGTCACCACATAAAGGTTGTTGCCTGCGTAGATTCAAAATTCGATAAAGAAGGTAACCAAAATGAATGAACAGATCAATCGCACGCGTCCTACCATTTATACGCGGTTAAGCGGAATGATACTTACGAGCGTCAAAGGACGACTTATAGGTCGACGTTTTCTGCTCGCGATCTTCCCTTCCTTCTTGTTTCTGTTATGTGGTTGTCAGATGCCACTTCCATTCTTCGAGGCCCTCCCTCCACCGGCTTCCAATCGTGCCATACCGGTGGATCAGCCCGGAAATACGCCAACGGTGCAGATGCTCATTGATCACATCACCTGTGAGTTGTACAGATCGGCGCAAACTCACACAGACAAAAGCAACAAAGCCGAATCAGCAGACTTATGGCAAAAACTCGAAACTGCCAACTTCGTTGCAACTGTCGACTTAACGTTAACGGTCACCCATAACGAATCAGTGAATCCATCGCTTGCCTTCATAACGCCTTTATATAGCGCAACTGCTTCGACTTTTAACAATACTATTTCCGTTGGCGGGCAAGCTAATCTTACACAGGATAGAAATTTTGATGTCAATTACGTCATCGATATGAATGAACTGTTACAGGATGACGATGTCAGCGAAGAGAAGGGGAAAATAAAGCAGCTTTGCCGCGCCAAAGCCGATAAAAACGTCCGGGCCAACGGGGTTATGCCACTGAGCCTCGAGGGGGACCTTGGACTCGAGGAAGTGATGGCAAACGGTCTCGTGGCAATTGAAGCCACAAAAAACTTCAACCTCTATGGTGCATCTGGCCCTAAGTATGCCGCAGACACTGCGAATCAGGGTGAGGCAACGTCCGATAATACTTCTACTACCTTTCGCAGCCCTGTTCCCACCAGCTTTCTTGGCCCCCTGTTGTCATACTCGTTCGGAATACCATTTCCATCGTCTTCAGCGTCTTCTTTAACTTCAAAGGTTAATGGCGGCGGCGGGAAGCAAGCACATGGCGGGTCGCTCAGCGGCGCAGGAGGAGGGATCGCACCAACCGTTTCGTTTTCCTCGACTATCGATTTCAATCTCGTATGGGGCTTCAATGGCGGTCCGAACTGGACATTAATACATTTCAAAGGACCAAACGGTGGCGGTGGAGGGGGCGGTGGAGGGGGCGGTGGTGCAGGTGCCGGCGGGGGCGGTGGAGGGGGCGGAGGCGGATCGCTCATAAATCTCAGCCGAACCACACTCGACAGTTTGGTGGTGACTTTTACTCCCACATGTCGAAGTGATTTGGAAAGAATATCGTTTGATACATCATTGCCCAAAGTGGAATTTAAAGACAATAAACTCACATTGAGTGAAATAGATAATCCAGATTTGCATAATGCAGATAATGAAAAATTAACGGTCGCCGCGATTAAATTTAACCTGTCTAACCTTCCGGTTGGGCCCTTATCGTCATCTAATCTTGGAAAGCCAGCATTTATCACATTTGCTGGTTCTGATTTCAAAGAATTGCCAAAAATTGGCAGCATACAATGGACCGCCGGTTACGTTGATTCAGTCAACGGACTTCCAACGCTCACGCTGACAGGGATGGTTTCCGGGATCGCTTCCACGCAATCGGGATCGAAGATCATTGTCACGGGAAAACAGGTGAGCCTTGATACCGCGCGCACGGCTTATAGATGGGAGGTGACCTTCTCTACTGACGTCGCCCAACAATTTAATATCGAGGAAAACACCAAAGACTATTGGGCGTCGATACCGGGGTGCTCGACAATCACCGCAGGCGAGCAACAGGCCACTGTCTCGAACGCGCAGAGTGAGAATATTCTCCGCAGACTACTGGAGACTCCAGCTCGATGAAGATCACTTGAAACGCGGCGGCATGTTCGCCAAGGGGCTACTCCAGTCATCCAGTTTCAGGAGTCGTTCAGCGGCAAGAACCTCTCCCTCGAAAATGCAAGGCACGCCAATGCCATAGCGGCAAATCTCGCCTCTGGGATCGTGTCTGACTGTTACGCTTTCGTCACACTGCGCCTTTCGACGACAGAAGCGGGTCGTCTACCGCCGGCCGCGTCGGTAGGAGTGGCCGTTGCGTTGGGCTAAACCGTCACGCCATACTGGGTACCACGCTGCACCGTATATCGTTAGCTGTTGCATAACTCCATGACGCTGTCGCGAAATGGCCACCTACTCTATTGCAACATCTGCAAGCCGAAACCGGCCCGGTCGTTGATCTGCGTTCAGCTGCCGTTTAGTGATACTTACACGGAGTCTACACCGCTGACTTAAGCACGAGCACGTGCGTGACGGCCGGTGCAGTTTCCGGTTTCCGAACGGTTGCGTCTGCCGACTCTTGAGGCGGTGCGCGGCCGCGAACGGTCAGTCGCGTCCGTGCGACGAATGGGCGCTTTGACGTAAGTGACCTCCTTGTTCGTCTAGCCCACTCTAAGACTTACGGCTCCAACGGCCGTCAATGCAATTAGCATGAGTGGCAGCAGACTAAGGGACCCTGCCGCTAGCTGTCGACCACCTTAGTTTCGGTTACTATCCCTTATCTCGGAATGGCTCCGGGATCTAATGGATAAGAAAAACGGGGTAGACAATTGAGAACAGTCGTTGTTGGCGCATTGAACATAGCCATGCGCGAGCCGCACAGTCCTGATAGATACGTCGAATTGCTCAAGAAGGCGTATAGAAGCAAACGAGCTATCAAAATTCGCGGTCAGTTTGCCGGAATTCTTGGTTCGTTCGATGGACGGGGGGAGAACGATTTCTATTATGGAGAGATTTTCAAATTTTACGATCTGAAGCTCTCGGGTAAATGGCTCAACATGCTTCAGCAGGCTCCGGCCGAGGAACAGGATTTGGCGGAGCTCAGTGTGCCAGAGCATTTGAAGCCAGGGTTAGAAGCATTTCCGTTCCTATTCCACGCGCCTTCACATCGGTTGTTCTTCATTAGTCGGGAAACCGATGAGCATCTTGGTCCCGTAGACGCCGGACGATACTTCCAGGAGTTGCTGAATCAGCCGCGTCTGGCGGAGCAGTATGGTCAGGTTAGCGTTACCGTCATACCCGCGGCGGACACGCTAGATCGAATTTTTTCGCTACCAGATCTTCGCAAATTGCATATCGTGATTACCCCGCCTAATCCTGACGATTGGGAGGACCTCGAACAGGACATTAAGGAACGGCTAGCGGAACAGAATGCGGCCACGATGGTGACTGTGCTGGTAGCCGAAAAGGGCGAATCGTTAGAGCCGAATGAAGGCACTCGGCAGCTATCGGAAGTGGCCCAAGCTAATGGATATGTTGAAGCCCGAGGAGCGACGGAAGGAGGGAAGGTGTCTACGTTTTCAACGAAGCAACACCCGATGCTCGCACCATCAAACTACGATCCGGACGTAGAGACGGTTCGGACCGCTCTACTGAATGCTGCAAACGACTACATTGCGCGCATCCGTCGGGCTCGTCGCCCGAACTAAGGATAAAGTAATGCTGCACGATCTCAGAAGGTCGTATCGGGGTGTAAGAGGGATATTTGGTCGGTACTGGAGCGCATACGGGGGTTGGGCAGCAGTATTAACCTCCCCGTATCTCCATGCTTCTATTGTTCTGACAGCATTGCTCAATCAGCTCTGGATAGAAGCCGCGTGGTGGGGAGATGCGATCACCACTTTGCCAACGATGGTCGGCTTCGCCATTGGCGCTTACGCGATCGTGCTTGGTTTCGGTGACGAACGTTTCCGTGCCGTGATCATGCAGCGAAAAAGTGGTGGCACGAGTCCATATGTCAGGATTAGCGCCTCGCTGGCCCATTTCATCGTTGTTCAGTTGGCTGCGTTGCTGGCGGCCTTCGTCGCGAAAGGGCTGGATTTCAGTCTGAGTGAGCGCAAGGGGTTTGGTGCTCTCATTTTTGACGTGGTTGGGAGTATTGAATTCGTGCATGACTGGATCGCGCCGATTGGCCGTTTTTTGGGATTCGTACTCTTCGTGTACGCAATCGCGACAGCTCTAGCGACCGCCATGGCGATCTTTCGCCTTACAACATTGGTAGAGAGAGACGAGTCGCCTGGCAACGCCAGCGAAGACAAATAACATTAGACCGCAGCATGGCTTGTTGATCGGATTTTCTCAGCCGATTTCTCAATACGGCGAACGGCAACTGTACTTCGCAAGCAGTTGATGCGGTGGCCTATGTCGACGCGGCCGCTTCGAGTCGGCAGTAGACGCTCAGCACACTGTGCCATCCCCGGCATTGCGTAGAAATGCCATGTACTATGGTACAACCCCAATATAAGCAACAGATCACGACGACTTTCAAAAATCTTCGACGCTAAACGCAAGTGTTGTGAGCATGCTTCACCCTCCTTTACGGCAACATCGGCCGGTTCTGAAGGCGAATGAATAACTGTAGGGGTGTGCACCACGTCGAGTTGGACCCAGGTAATCAGCACCGATATTCACTTATTTTGGGGGAGTGGCGAGTGGCAAATCCGCGTGCGTGGTCATTTTTGACAATCGACGGTATTCGCCAGTACGGTGGCAACGTCGGCTATTTGGATGATCCCTCTGCAGTTTATCGATATGACAGTAATGTTCAGCACTGGCGGCAAGTGTCAGAGGGGGATGTAATCGTCCTGCGCTCTCGGAACGCTATCTTAGGCGTGGCGAAAATCGAAAGGATAGTCTCTGGCGAGGGGGAAAAGGAACGACTACGTTGTCCTGTTTGCGGGACGATTCAAATAAAAGAACGGGTCACGATGCAGCCGCGTTGGGCATGTCGAGATCGGCATACCTTCGATGAACCGAGGCGGGAGACTGTGCGCGTTAGGACTTTCGAGGCGCGATACGACGGGACCTTTCGCGCCGCACCCGGAGGATTAACGGTGCAGCATCTGAGCGATGCCGTCCTGCGACCAAGCGATCAGATGTCCATCAAGGAAATTGATCTTGCAAGGATTGAGCCGCTCCTCTGTGCTGACTTGCATTGCCGCCAACTTGTAGTTGACTATGCGGATGCGATCTCGCCCAGCAGTTCCGCTCTACCGCAACAGTCGATATCCCAATCAATTATCGAGACGCGTCGTCAGGTAATGCGGGAAGTGAGTCTGCGGCGTGGGCAGTCGCGCTTTAGGGATCGGCTTATCGATCGATACGGCGGGGTTTGCCAGATCAGTCGATGTGCTTTTCTTGGTCTTATAGAAGCCGCTCACGTTGCTCCATATTCAGTGACCGGCGAGAATGGCGCTCACAATGGGTTACTGTTGCGCAGCGACCTTCACACGCTATTCGACCTTGGGCTGCTCGCTATTCATCCGGCAACGTTGAAGGTCGCATTGAATATGGCTTTGCTCGAAACAGAGTACGTCCGATTTGAAGGTGTGCCGCTTTTTACAAACGGAACTGCGGGACCAGACAATACCGCGATCACTGCGCGTTGGGCGCTCTTTGAGAGGCAGTTGCCTAAGAGTGGAGCGACCAAAGTTTGATAGGCGCAAGCCGTTAGCCTATTAGTGCGGCTCAAAATTCAACTGACCCACCACAGGGCCGCGACTGCGGACGCCCGCAGGATGCGTGCCTTTGCGGATAATAGTCTGCGGTGCTATGTCGTTCTGCCGCCGTTGCTCGCGAGTCGGAGCATCCATCACGCTGGCCGGCGAAGGGCCTCGAACACAGAGACAAACGAGTCGGCGGCATCGACATGCAGCCCTTGCACTGTTGCCTCATGGCAAGCCGCGACGAGTTCGGGCGGCTGAAGTGCGGGGTCGGTATGCCATAGAGGATGCGTTACCAAGATTACCTCCGCTGCATTGGTTACCGCCGGGACGCCGACAAAGGCGGTCGCCGTATATCCGGGCCTGGCAGCAGCCAACGTCGTCGCAGCAACACCGGCGACGCGCGCCCACAGTGGACTTGCCAGTGTGATTGCGGCATTGGTATCGAGTGCGAGCGCCGCCATGTCTACGCCAAGACGCCAGTCCAACAGGCTGTGGTACGACAAGTTGCTGTAGCTGCGCAAGCAATCAGGACATGAGGTATCACAGGCGTCAGCATGGATCGGTGCTATCAGGCGATCGAAGAAGTCCCAGGCCGAAGGTCGCGAAATCATGGCGAGCAGTTCTTCCATCACTGTCCCGCTGCCAAGATGCGTTGCATATCCAGCGCCGTTCTCAAGGGTGTCGCACAAGAAGACCTGCCCGGTGACCGTTGCTGCAGCCGTGTCCTCAAGGCTCCGAATGCCTGCCTTCAGCTCGTAGTCTTGGATGTCGAGAAACACTGAGGCCGCACGGCGAAGCATGAAGGCGAGCGAATACAGCGCAGCCCTTCCCGCTGCCGTTCGCGGGTCCGCCCGCCTTCCCGCGCCATAATCGTGGATCCCCATCAATAGCATGTCGGTCTGACTTATCGCTGCTAGCGCGCAAGTTGTCCCGGAGCCATTGGGCGTCCGAGGCTGTGGCCTCTGATTATTGGCCGCCGCGAACTTCGCGTCGGCGGCGTTCGCCGCTTCGACGTCGATTAGCATTTCGCCACCCGGATTCATCGGCGAGAACCGGAACAGCCTGCCTGCGTTGTCATTGATGACATGGAGTCTGCCCGGACCCGCCCCTATGTCAAAATTGAGCCTGCGCTGCAACGCGAATTCGGGACGCCCGATCTTTGGTCTCGCGGCACGTGGGACAAAATCGAACACCCCGTCATAGTCACGCGCTTTGCGGAAGTAGCTGACGAATCCCTTCGGTTGCCGTAGGTCCATTGCGTGGTAGTCGCGGTCACCTGTGCCTGCTGGTGCACGGCATACCGGGCATTGCGCACTGTCCGGCGTCTGGGTTTCGACGTGCTGGCAATGGCCGCATAGACCGATGCGGAATGCGGGGCCAAGGGGGTTGCTGTCCTCAACTGCGCTTGGCCCCTGACGGCGATAGTGAGCCACGCCGATCGCTGTGTGAATGGTCCGTTCCTTTACCGTTTCGGCGCCAGGCGCAAACATGCTGACTGCGAGCTCCAAGTCGCGATCGACAACATCCCGCGGTGGCCACGTCCGGGGAGCTTTGTGATACAGCAGACGCGCCCGAGTCGGAAAACCGAACATCGGCAGGATGCCGCGGTTCGCAAGACGCTCGCTCAAGGCATCTTGGATCAGCGCGGAATCGGCCGTCGCTTGTGTGATCTCCTGCACCAGGTTCGCACGGATCCATCGAATCATTTCGGCCCGCCGCGGCGCGTCGCCTGCAAGCCGCGTTCCCGCGAGCAGCGTGTCGCAGATCGACGCTATACCTGCCGAATGGTTGTCGATCCATTCCTGGATGATTTCGGCAACCGTGGCGCCGACGTATCCCGGCGGCTGGTTGGCAGGCGGCTGCATCCAGGCTACCGCCGAGCCAAATTCACCATGCACGCTGTCGCCGGCCGTCGTAGCAAATAGTCCCAACTCGGCGAAGGCTCGGCGCAGGACTTCCTTTGCCAGAACGCGCTGGAGAATCTGGGCCCTACTGGTATCCACATATGGTGCCGGTGGCGGGTCAGCGGTGATCCGCTCAGGACGCTGAAAGTAGTAGTCGTCATGGCTTCGGCCTCGGCACAAAGTGAGTGCCATGGACATCGGCGCCCCGCGCCGGCCGGCACGGCCCACGCGCTGCTGATAGTTGAAGCGCATCGGCGGCATGTTTGCCATCATCACGGCCAGCAGGGAGCCGATATCGACGCCAGCCTCCATCGTCGTTGTGACGCTGAGCAAGTCGATGTTATCCGTGAGTCCCTCTTCGTCACTAACGGTGATGTTTTGGAAGAGCCGCTGTCGATTGCGCGCTAAAATCTTGTCGGTCTGCCCCGTTAGCTCGGCGCAGTTCAGCCTGAATATCGCGCCGACATCGGTTGCGAGCCACCGGTAGTAGTCCATATCCTGGCCTGCGTCATCGACTCCGATCTGCTTGGGAGTGCCGATCGGATCGTGGCAGCCGCTGCAAATGCCGCCGCTCCTGTGCAGATGGATGCGGGCGCACCGCGCGCACTCGTAGTAGGTCGTGCCCGGATTTCTGATGAGCAGGCCGGTGAACTGAAGCAGCCCCTGGCGGAAGACGTCGGCGGCGTCCATGAGATTGGAAACGTCTTGAATAAAGTCGTCTGGCCGGCGGCCGTTCGCGGCCGCGGCCACTTCTAAATAGTCTCTGGCGTACTTCGGAAGCTGATGGTTGTCCGGTGTCGCACGATGCGTGTCGATGCGCCGCCGCTTGCCAAGCATCCGGATGCAGCTGTCGGCCGCCTCGCGGACGGCTGCAGGCGCGTTGTAGTTCGGTCCCGGATCGCACGTCGCAATGCCAAGCTTCAGCGATTCAAGATCCCGACGGCCTCCAGAGAAAATCGTTTCGACCACGGCCTCGCGTGAGACATTTAGGATTCGCGCGCGATGGCTTTGTTCATCGCCGGACAGGCCATTCCGATAGTCGGGTGGTACACGAGCCCAGTCGAAGAGCCGCTGCCATTCCCCCGTGTGCTCTTCCAGATCGGTCCACATGACGCTTCGGTCAACACCACCCGGATTCATACCTACTTCGAGAAGTTTGCGCTGAACATCTGCTTCCACATCAAGGATGCGCGATATGCCGCCGCGAGCGCGGTTTAGCGTCTGGTCAGCAAGCTGCTGCATCGTTAGCCTTCCGACCGGCGAGGGCGATTGCCGCATCGATGGATGCTGCGACGCCATGATCGCCGTAGCCGCTTCTATGCGCGAAGTGCCGAACCGCTCAGCGAGGGCACGTTCTTCGTCCGACAGCTGCGCGTTCTGAACTTGACGCTCGAAGGCCAGCACCGAACTCGTGCTCGTGGTCATAGCCTCGACGACCCCTTGCCGGAGAGCATCGAGCCAGTGCGACTTGGCGACGCCCACCGCAAGCTTGGCTGCATCCTGCCGGCTGTCGGAGAACATCACCAGCTTGCGGCGTGGATCTTCCGCGGTACTTTGTGGGGGTGCTATTTCTCGCAGCAACGCGTCGGACAATACCTGGGCGATCTTTTGGAAGCCGGTCCTCTGTGTCCGGATCGGCGCCCCGTTCGTCATGCCCGACCAGTTCGCTTCGCAGTGCGGGCAAACCGACGGTCTTTCGTTTTGCGCGCTTGGCACCAACGCGCGCGGTGGTATCGGATTGGCGTGCCTGTCCACTACGTGGTAGATCCAACCCGTCGCATCAGCCGGGCGGGTTGCCAGCCGGATCTCGCCGGTCCGGTTGTCGTAGATGGCACGCCGCCAATTGCGCCGTACACCGTCTTGGGTCCACGCGTCATTTTGCGGTTGTCGTAACGTCCCATCTGGTCTTCGCGCCGGCCAGTACACCGCGTAGTTGTTGTAAGTGCGGTCGTTCGCCGAGTGGTCTGGCGCCTGCTCAATGTTCGGGTCATCCGGCACAAGCGACCACATGTTGTTCTGAAGCTCGCGCCGATATCCACCGAGAAACACGTCACCACACGGCTCGCAATACAGCAGTTCGAGAACCCGCGAGCCGCACTGGCATGTCGGAACCGGCCGGTCGAAAAGGCGTCCCACTGGAATGTCGGCGTCATCCCACCCGGCTTCGGTACACGCAGGGTTGCTGCAGGCCCAGATCCCCTGCACATTCCGGAAGAACAGGTGGGCTCTCACTGGCAGCACTGCTGATCCATTTGGCATCTCGGCCCTTGAGAGTGCCGTGATCAAGCCAAGCGCAGCCGCCGCGGCATCCGCTTGCAAGGCCTCTGGAAACAGCGTCTGGCCAAGCAGATCAATCATTCGCGGAACAACCGACGGATTGTCGTCGTTGCCCGGATTGCAAGCTGCCCGGATTGCGTCCGGTGCACCGGCCTCGCGCAGAATCTCGCCCAGCCGCTGTGCCGAGGATGTCCCCGCAGGTGGCCGTGCGATACCGGCCGCGTCTGCGAAAGCGTCAACGCTTTGGTCCAAGTCGGTATTTACTGCTACCGCCTGTCCCAAGGCTGTCATGGCACCCATGACTGGCCGCAAACGGCCGACAGAGCCTGCTGGGATTGGACGGGCGGCGCCGCGAACCAAGTTGAATTGACGGTTACGGCCGAAGAACTGCGACAGGTAGCTCTGTGCTCGCCCTTCGTCGTCCCCAAGTGACGCGCTCGATGCCAGTATGCGCAGCTGCGGGTGCTCGGGATGTAGTCCGAGCCTGTCGTACAGCATACGGAGGATGTAGCCTACCTCGGTTCCTGGTGTCCCGCGATAGGCGTGCAGCTCGTCTATGACAAGGTGGAACACGTTGGTCTGATCGGCGGCCAGCCACGTGCGAGTCATGTCAAAAATGGGCGCCTCGATGTCGCGCATCAGCATGATGTTCAGCATGCTGTAGTTGGTCACAAGGATGTCGGGCGCCGCCTCTTGCATGTCGAAGCGGCTCCACATTTCGCCGCCGTCGAACTTGGGGAAGAAGCGCTCAGCTTCTGTGCCCGCAACACGGGCTGCCATTGTGCTTAGTCGCGTCAGTTCGTCGCGCAGCTCGCCTTCAGCTCCTTGACGGCCCTGCCGGCCAGTGATCGGAGTCCAACCGGTGTATCTGCCTAGCCAGAAGCGGTGTCCAGGACGGCGCGCGGCCAGCCAGTCTCGCGCTTCGGGACCGTCGAGGGCTAGGCGCAAGCGAGACATTTGATCTTCCGCCAACGCGTTCAGCGGATAAAGGACGAGTGCCCTGATGGCCGGCATGCGCCCGCCCTGTTCGTGAGCGCGCTGCGATAGGCGCGGATGGTGCCTGCGGTTTCCCGAGCCAGCGGGAGGATCCATTTCCCACCAGTCATTGCGCGGCGCTGGCGCTTGAGTGCCCCAATTCGCCGACTCGCGCACGAGTGCCGCGAGCACAGGCAGGTAGATCGACTCGGTTTTCCCTGAACCTGTGCCGGTCAAGATGACGGCGTCCTCGCCGCGTGCTGTGCTCGCCGCCAGCATGTCGATTTGATGCGTGTAGAGCTCGATCGGAATGCCATTGCGCGGCGCGAATAGTCCAGCCTCTGCCGCGAGGGATAGATCGTTCAAGAGATCGGGATGCCAGGTTGATCCGAGCGTTTCCGAAACAGCGCGGCGAATGTCGCGTCCGCTGCCTGCATATGGTGGCTGCGGCTCTATCAGCACATCCCGGTACAAGACGCCATCCCGGTCGAGCTGACGGCGGCGAGCATCGACCAGTTCTTGAAACCGGAGGTCATACGGGCTATCGAAATAGCGCAAGTAAGCGTTCTTTAGGCTTTCAAAGACCTGCACCGGGTTTGTCATATGAGCCTCAATCCTGTGATAGCCAAGGTCAAACGCAGCATCGCCGCGTTGACGCCTTCAAACGTCAACTGATGGGACTTCCTGTCGAGGGATGGCAGTCTTCCCGTGCAAAGGGTCAGCGCGCGCGCGATCGGTGTCGGCGGGATGAGCTGCATCGGAATCCGTAGTGCTTGTGTTGTCTGCTCCCAGGCGACGGCGCGCAGCTTGGCAGCCGCAATCAGCCTGCCCGCACGATCGTCAATGATCGCGGACTCGTTGGCGCTGAGCTTGATCAAGCTCACCCAGTCATATTCCCGTTGGATGCGGAAGAGTCCGCTCCTCGCCGCGGTAGCTTCTTCGAGCGTCGCCGTGACCCATTGCAACTGCTCGCGCGAGAAGCGCCGCACGTCGCGAACCCGGCCAGCAATCATCGGGGACTGCTGCCGCGGCCAAGCGGCGATGGCTGGCAAGCAGGCCAGTAGTGTAAATGCCGCGTCGTCCTGCAAAGGGACCCCGGAGAGCGCCGCGATGCGGCGAAGGTCTGAGCGAGTGAGGCACTCAACTTTGACGATTGCAGGGAGGCCTTCGACTTCGGACGCGGTCAACGACCCAGCTCCTACCTCACATGCCGCCGACAGGCGCGTCAGAACACCGGGCGTGCGTGCGCCGCAAAGGACGGCGGCGTGACAGCCGGCCGCTCCGGGCGGCAGCTCAGCGAGGCAAGGAGGTGCCACTCGCCAAGTAGACGCAGTAAGCATCTCAACATGACCTAGCGTGACGAGGCGGTCCATCAACTTGTGCCGCAGACCGCTGACCAGATCGGCAGGCAGGTCGTCGATGCGTCCTTGGCCGGCATAGGACAGCCATTCGAGCAAGGTGTCACCCACGGCGCTGCCTCTTCGCCGACCGAGCCAAAAGCACGACCTTCTGCCATATGAGCTGTCCCACGCCTTCCTCGTCCGCCTGCAACGCAAGCCGGCGTGCTGCGGCGCTGCGAACAGCTTCGACCCAGAGCTGTGATAGCCGGCGGGGCCGCGTAACGACTTCAGAGGATTGCGGAACGCCCAGCCATACGATCTTGCCTTGGCGCCGTCGGCGGCCCGAACTCGTGACTAGAAACGCCGACATGCCGGCAGCAAAACCGACGGAGACACCGGCCTCCGCCCGCGGCCGCAGCGTACCGACCGTGCCATCGATACCCAACGTTAGGATCGTTGGCTGCAGTTCTGCCGCGAGCACTCGTTCACCGGATGGGCCAGCCAGCAGTGCGCCGCAAATCTGCGCACGTGACCAGGGCCCCTCATCGATTGGTCTCAGGCGGTCGTAGGCATCCCAGAAGGTCCAGCCGCCTTGCGCGCCTGGATCCGGCTTGATTTCGTAGCTTCGAGAAGGCCCTGGCACAACCTCAATCCGGTGCTGACCAGGAGTGTCCCAGCCGGGAGCTTCCCAGTGTCCATCACTGGAAACCTCTGCAGGTACTCCACCGATGCGTACCGAAATGCCGTCGAGCATTGGTTCAATGCGTATGCACGGCGGCCTTCCCTGCGCATACATGCTGTGCCCGACTGCCAGACCATCATCCAACGTGATTTCGATGCCTTGCCCGGGATCGAGTGGCGAGAAGGCAGCCGCAGGCTGAATCACTGCAGCTCGTGTGGGGCGGTATCCGCCGAGGACAACCCAACCATTCGGCATGCCACTGAATCGGCGCAAGGCTGCGGGGCGCACAGAGCCAGCGGACTCGGCGATATCGCAAACCGTGTCCGCATCCTGCTCCTGGCAAATGATCGTGTGGTCGGTACCCGCTTTTGCCGCCGGGACGGAGACCAAGTCGGCCTGAGTTGGATCAGCCGCAAAGATATGCACCGGTCGAGCGCCGCGTACCCATTGATAGCCCTCGGCACACGACACCCGGATCTCGTTCAGCAGCAGGTCTGCGTCCCACGTCAGGTCCACGTCGCCATATTGTCCTTCGTCCAAGGCATCCACGGTCTGCGAGCCGTTCAGTTCAAGCGTGACTTGCTCCGGAAAGTCCGCAGCACGCAGCAGTATGAGTGCCAGCCCGACTGTGCGGCGGATGGGATGTAGCGTGAGCCGAATCCGCACTTCCGCCGACGGCCGGAGGCTCGATTGGCGCTTCGCTTTCTTGGGTTTGGCGCTCGGCTGCGGCTGTAAGGTCTGCCTGCCGCGGCGGTCGTGGTGCACTGCCTGACGAGCCGGCCGGGATAGGGGGGGGCGAAGAAGCGCGTGAAGGTCGTCCAGTTCCAAGTCAGCGCTAGGCGACTCTCCGGTCGTGCTGTCTGCCGTCAGCGCAGGATGCTGGAACTGCGCAGCATCTTCCCGCTCGGCGTGCTTAAGATCGCCCACGCGGCCGGTTGCGCTCTCGCGCTCGTGATCCGCAACAGTGCGTCCGATCTCGCGCGCCGGCAGATGCTCTTCCGCAGGTTTTGCCACTTGGACTGCTCGAACGACCGCCCGTTGTTTGGAGGTAACCGTCCCTTCGGCCTTGGGTGCGGAGGCCTGACCAATCGCTTCCCCTCCAATGACGGCAACGGAGTCCGGCTCGTCTCCGCGAGCATCTGATAGCATGGCATGAGCGTCGGTCGCCAGCTCACCTTTGATCTGTTCCGCTGCTTCACTTCGGATCGTCACAGCCGCTTTAGAGCCAAAATAGGCAACGGCGACGCTTACATCGAACGGCGGCACGGTCTTGCTCGCGTGCTGCGCAGTTTCTACGGGCTCCAAGACGTGGGTCTCCGCCGTTGTGACTTCGGGCTCCGGTGCATTGGCGACGGGGCCTGAACGATATACAGCGGCGGCCCCCACCGGAAGAAGCACCTCTTCCGGCTGGCGTGCACCCAGTCCATCTGCCGTCCAGTCGGATTGGCCAACTTGCTGACCGTCGTATCCGGTCGGCGATGGAGCGAGTTCGTCCCCTGGACCGACAGCGTTGCGCTGCCGCTCCGTCAGATTCACGGAGGACCTCGATTCGTTGGTGGCATCCGGTAGCGACTGGAGTGCGGGGCTTTCCTCTTCCGTGGCCAATAGCGCCTCCGCAGCTTGACCTGGCGGAGGCGCCGCGCCTCGAGCCTGGGCAGGCGGGGCGAGCCGCTGTTCGGCGAGATCGATTGGCAACACCACGGGCGCGGATGTTTTCGGAATAAGCTCGCCATGCCGGGCACTGAAGTGTTCCGCGGCACCCACTTCAGTGACATATACGTTTGGCGTGGCCTGACGTACGGCGACCAATACTTCTTCGGTCGCCGCCACCTCATCTGCGAGAGGGGCAACTGCTGGCGTCTGCGGCGCCTGTTCGCCTCGTTCGCTATCGCGATCCCCGACGCCTGCGTCCTCAGCAGGCGCATGAGCGACCCCATTCACGTCACCATTGATGCTCTCGCTCGCCGCGGGAAACTTAGGACCCGGTGCCGAAACAGGAGCCACATCGTCAACTAGCCCAATCGATTCGCTAGGTACGGTATCAAGCGATGGGTGATTGCCTTGCGATTCACCGACGGTAGTGATCGAGGCAGGAACAGAAGCCGCTGCGGCGGGCGGGTGCGTCAGCGGAGCAGAGACCACGGCCTGCGCCTTGGGCCGAGGCTGACCTAAGCCAGTGATTGCGTTGACGATACCACTGGTTCTGCGAGCGTCTGCGCTAGCCGCGTGGGTTCGCGCAGATCCCTCGCTCTGCTGGGCTTGTTCGCTGGATGCCTTCCCGGGTGTCTTGGTCGAACGGCTGCGCCAAAGCGCGAAGGCGCATGCGACGGCTATTGCCGACAGGATTGGCAGTAGTGGCACGCTGAGCCCGCTCATCCGCGTGCCCCGCCGTTCCGCTTCTTATGGACGCTGGCGAGCAGCTTGCCGGCAACCTCGGCGATGGTGAGACCTACCAGCGGCGGGACCGCATTGCCGACTTGCTTGAGCTGCTGCAGCTCGCTGCCGTGAAAGACGAAGCCGTCGTGAAAGGACTGAAGCCTCGCCGCTTCGCGAACAGTGATCCATCGATCGTGTTCGGGATGGATCCACTCGGATAAGTCGCGGTGCATCTGTGCGAGGATCGTGTACGAAGGCTTCTCCGGGTCCAGACGACGCCACTTGTGCTCGCGCGTGCCATTCCACAAGGCGGCTGGAAGTGAGTCGCCGCGCGCGCCAGGTTTTATCGTTTTGATGATCTTGAGCCGACGTGCTTCAACATTCTTTGTATGGTGATTGTGAAGCTGATCGAATTCCAGATTGCTACGCTTCTGGGCCGCTGAGAGTAAGGGCGTGTCCCAGTCTAGGCGCATGAGCTTCTGATAGTCGGAGCAACGGTCTGACAGACCAGCATAAGGAAGCGCTGAGTCGTCGGCCGACACGTCGCACGGAAGATCGGAAATGGCCTGCTTCACGGTCACATGCGGCACTTTCCGGACGTTCAGCCATTTACTAACCGTTGCGTCGAGGTCTACAACGCCGGACAAATCGTCTCGGACGCCGAACCAAAAGATCCGCTTTCGGTGCTGTGGCACACCGAAGTCCGAGGCGATCACCGGCTGGATCGTCGTGCGCGCGTAGCCCGCAGCGCGAAAGGCTTCTTGAATTTGATCCTTGAAGTGCCCGCCCTTCATCGTGATCATGTTGGGCACGTTCTCCATTACGAACACGCGCGGCTGCACCTCCCGCACAACGCGCACGAAGTGCTTGTAGAGGGCGTTACGCGGATCGTCTACGTCGCGCGGCCCGATCTGGCTGAAGCCTTGGCAGGGTGGGCCGCCGTAGACCACGTCCACATTCGCACTGACAAGGTGCCCGAATTCGTTAGCCGACTCGGATTTCTCGCCGAGAAAGTCCGCGATGTCACCTTGGAATAGGGGTATATCCGGAAAGTTGGCAGCGTAGGTCTGGCAGGCATGGTCATCGGTCTCGACGCTGCAAAGGACCTCCCATCCGGCCAAGCGAACACCTTCACAAAAGCCGCCGGCGCCGCTGAAAAGCGAGATGGCTTTAGTCATGTACTATGCCGCCTGACGCTGGAACATGTTAGGAGGCCAGAGCTCTTCTGCACGTTCGTTGCGGAAGACGTTACACGCGCCTCCGCGTAGGTCTTGCCTCCGATATGCCATTGTCATTTCTCCCCCGCTAGCTTCTTGTAGTGCTCTCCTTCAATGTCGCTGAGGCGTGACATGTAAAGTCGGCCTTGCATACACCCAAAAGACTTTATTGGTAGCGTAAATCTTACCACGAAGCGTGTCGGAATCTGAATAAGAACAGGCGCCGTCTGCCAAGGGCTAAGCACACTGCACTTGGTGCAATGCAGGGTGCATCGAACTGAGAGGCAACGATAGCCACAGGTCCGTCAGCTAACGCTAGCGGAGCAGTATCTGTGGACAGTTACACGGTCGATCCCGAAATCGCGAGCGAGCTGGCTGCGGTTCTCACCGGCCTCGAACCGCCGCCTCAACTCTGCCTGCTGTTCGGCCGTGAGCTTCGGCTTTCGGCCTTGATACTTCCCGCCTGCCATGCGTGCACGTGTAATACCCTCTCGCTGCCGTGCCTTCCTGATACTGTTCTCAAATTCGGCAAACGCCGCAAACATGGTCAGCGCCAGCTTTCCTGCCGGTGTGCCAGTGTCGAACTGTTGCTGAAGGATCACCAGCCGCACACCGCGCGAATCTAGTGCACTGATGGTCGACAACACGTCAACGGTGCTTCGGCCAAGCCGATCGAGGGCGTAGACGACCAACGTATCCGCTTCCCGCAGATATCCCGCGCATTCGGCCCAGCCGCTACGGCTGTCGGCGGCGGTAGCCCCGCTCGTTGCTTCGTCGGCAAACTCCTTGTTCACCTGGTGACCAGCGGCGGCGATGGCCTGTCGCTGGTTTTCGACGGTCTGTCCGGCGGTGGACACCCGCAGATATGAAATGACGCTCATGGTCTTTCGGCCCTTTCCCTTTCTCATCAAATATCGTGGAGCTGCGAATTCAGTAACTAAAGCACGTCCGGCGTATTGCTGGCGAGGCGGAGCGGCCCGCGCTAACGCCAGCAGACTCGCCGCTGTTGGATCAACTGTACGTTGATCTATATGCCGCCGATGTCGAGAACCCTGTCCCAGTCGTTTCCCATAATGTGGTCGGTCGCTGTCACTCGCTCAGACTTGTCTGCGCGGCTGTATCAGCGTCAGGACCGGCGCTTCCGCGAACAACGCGGGACCCGCCACGACAAAGCTTTCCGTCGGAATCTCGGCAAATACGAGCGATGCCATCGCGAGTTCTTTCCTGATTTCCTCGATCAGGATGGCCGGAAGAACGCCCGTTATCCGCGTAATCTCGCTGCGTTCGATCCGAACAGCATGCTGAAACCCTGACTCCCTCATGCGATCCATTACGATCCGGGCCACTTCTTCTGCTGCCTTCATCTGTATTTTCTCCTGCCCGTGGGCGATGTCATGATTGCGCGTAGTTCGGCCATGATCCCTCCGTCGAATCAATATGAACGAAATCGAAGTGATGGCGTTCGGAGGGGAGCAAGGGCTGCGCTTCTTCGCTTCAATGCTTATATCTCTGGTACGTCGCGATCAGTCACCCGATTTGCTTGTACCGTCGTCATCCGAATCCCCGCTGGGACCGCTGTCGAGGTTATTCCCATGGGCTGCGATTTCCCGCGACTTTTTGTGGTCCCACGCGAACGGCACGCGGATCTCCGACTGCACTTGCCAGTTGAGACCTAACGACTCGAAGAACTTGCCGACCTCCGGAACCCACAGCGGGAGTCCCGCCTTGCGAACGAACATAACGTGCGAGTCCGAGCCGAATTCGCCATAGTCGTAGAAGGTCGCGTGCCCTCCGGACTTGTTATAGGCATCCATGAACTGGCGCGGTGCTGAGTCGGCAGGTTCGGCTGATCCGTAGTCGTCGTTGTCTCCGTAGGCGAACAGAGCCGGCACCGTGCTGGTCTTCCCGAGCGTGGCGAATGCCGTGATCGTCGGGTAGTACCCGCTCTTGCATCCCGGTTGCTTCGCGCCGCCGACAAAGTTCACAATGCCGATTACGCCCGGTATGTTCATCGCGCCAAGCCCTGCCACGGTCATGCCGCCTTGCGAGATCCCGATCAGCACGATCTTTGTGGGATCGACATTGGGTAGGGACTTGGCATAGTTGATCGCGGGGACAACATCGTCGGCCAGTTCATGCACCATTCCCACGTCGTAGCACGCACCCTTAACCGGCATGCCGCCCGAGTGCGAGTGACCAGCACGGAACGGCACGACGACTACATAGCCCCGCTTCAGAAACTCAATGGCTTGGCCCCTGAAGCTCTCCGTTTGGTCAGCAGAAGCCGTGTGACCGTGGTTCAGCACCACAATCGGATAGTGGCCGGGAGCGTTCGGCGAATAGACCTGGGTCTCGATGTTGTAGCCGAACAGCCCCGGCTTTTTCACCATCACCGTCTCCTCCTGAAAAGGAGGTGCGGCAACAGCGCTCGAAGCAATAACGACGAAAGCAAATGTGGCAAGGATTCGTTTCATGAATCGGTCCTTGTTATGCGAACGGGACGCCAGTACCGCCCTCATATCTGCGGGCGGTGTTTCCATTCCGGCATGGGTTGCTCCATCCCATCACCACCATTCCCTTCGGTTTAGCGCGGTCTTTCGGTAGTAGTCGACGTTCGCGCATTGCCTGAACATGACCGCCGATACGATCCAGAGGAAGTGATCGATGGGAAAATCCAGCGCATCGCCAGCCATGCCGAGGATGACATCAACCGCCAATGCAACGATCGACAGCGTGACGGCCTTGCGCCAAAGACCGAGGTACAGGTAACAGAACGGCCCGAACACGAAGGCCCACAGGTTCGATGTGATCAGCCTTTTCTCTTTCCCGGTCAGCTGTTTCGCTTCTGGCCATCGCCACCACCGGGTGCGCTCACCGCCGGCCTTCTCGATGGCGGCAAAACGCCGCCGCCATTTATCCGACAGTCCCGCAAGGTCATCGGCTGGTACAGCCGACGCCAGTATGCCGGTCGCCTCGAATGCGCCAGGCTGCGACGCCAGCGGAACGGCGGTCGATACTGCTGTTGACTCGCCGCAGTTGCTACAGAAGGCTGCACCTGCGCTAATTTGCGCGCCGCATTGCTCGCAGAATGCCATGTCGTTGATCCCCCGATTGTTAGTTGGGCGCTGCCGAACAGCAGCGCGTACAGAAAGAAGAAACCTCCGGTCAGCGGCTAAGCGCGAGCCGGCACGCGCGAAACTCCTCGCGGTGCCAGTCCGACAGCGTGCCGCTGGCCTCGAATGTCACCGTGTCACCGGTACCGTTGAAGCGGCCCATGAAATCGGCGTTCCACGGATGCTTCGCCGTAATGTGTTGCCCGGTACCGCCCAGATGCAGCGAAAGATCAGGCAGGACGTTGCCTGACAGAACCTCCCGGAAGGCGCGGTCCCCCTCCGACTCTCGTACCAGCGTTACCTGACCGTCGCGGACGGTCATCGTGACGTGCTGCGTCCACGCGTCAGGGTCGGAAACCGAACCCGAACCAATGTATGGCCCACATTGATAGGTGCCCTGCCAGTCGCCTTCGAGGTCAGCTTCCGCCAGTGGGCGAGCGACTGGCGGCTGTGCTGCAGGAGGCTCAACGGCGGGTGCAGTAGGCGGCGGCGCGGGCGTGTCCTGATCGGCGCTCGCTGTGCCCTGCGCTGGCGACGGCGTGCCGGTATTAACCGTAGGCGCAACCGTCGAGGTAGCCGCTGGTGGAACCGGCGCCGGTGATACTGATACCACCGGCGCGGACGCGGCCGGTGTATCGCTGCTCATGAGGGCCGCTGGCGCAGAGGTGGCGTCAGTAGCCGCCGCGCTGCTTGCCGCCTGCTCGACCTCGCTGCCGGGCGCAGGGGCTTCGCTGCTGGCCGACGTCGCCGCCGCAGCAGCCGGACTGCCGTTATTGACGGATTCACCCGAATGTGAGCCGGAATGGAACAGCGACATCAACATCAGGTTCAGACGATGAAAAATGCTTTGCTGCCCTGCGGAAGCGTCATTCCCGCCCGAGCTATCCGAATCCGCATCGCCTGAGCCGGTCTGCATTGCAGCGGCCGTGGCGTCGTCAAGCGGGGCAAGCGGTCGTAGGTAGCCGGGTTCAGTGGATCAGTCGGCGAAGTGACCAGATGCCAGCCGCGCTCGCTGTGCACGAATATCCTGTCGCCGCTGCCCTGATAGCTGCGGGTAACGGGCTGCTGCTCCCTGAGCACTTCTTCCGCCAGCAGGGCAGCGCCATAGGAACAGGGATCGTTATCGAGCAATGATGCGCGGGCACGTTTGACCAGTTCGCCGGAAGCGCCGGGCTGGTTCAGCGTGCCGATATCTTTCAGCGTCAGGACGAACGAGTATGAGATTTCGTATCCGTTCTGGTTGGGCGCGCCGTCGATCCGGCGAACGCCGCTAAGCGTCCACAGCGGACATTCCCCGTACCGCTCGTGTAGCGCGGCCTTGACGTCGTCCAGATCAGGCGTCGAATGATCGCCGTCATTGCAGCCGCCCAGCAGGGCGCCGAGCACGAAAAGCGGCGCAACGAAGCAGAAAGGCTTTAGTGACTTTTTAGCTTGCATGTTCTTGTCAGTTAGTTTTGTGGGCCACGCGCTGCCTCAACCCACTGCCTTGTAAGAGAACGAATGGGCGAACGTGAAGCTCCCCAGCGCTCGCGAGCTATTCGCTCCAGAAAGTATTGGTTCACACTATGGGTTTGGTTTTGAGGCGTACTTTACCCCAAACCAAACTCAAAGTGTGTGGTCTTGGGCGAGCGCCACCGGAACACTTCCGGCATGCCCAACCAAACCCAAAAGTGTGATGCCCAGCGCCTGTTCGCGGCCAACATGCGCCGTATCCGTAAGGCGAAAGAGCTGACGCAGGAAAAGGTCGCCGAGATCGCCGAACTGCACCCCAACTACGTCAGTTCGGCCGAGCGCGGCGAGCGCAATATTTCGATCTGCAACATCGAGCGCATCGCCAGGGCGCTCGGCGTCACGATGGCGGAGCTTGTCGCCGTGCCATCAGGCGACTCAGCGCCAGCAACGAAAGCATCGGGCGACGTGCCGCAGTGAGTTGCGCGCGTCAGCGCGACATCAGCCGTCATCGGCGCCCCTCCCGTCGCTAAAGTAGTCGGCCGTGTATCTGCGGCACTCGAACGATAAGGTCTGCGCGTACGCAAGGACTTCTCCCAGTTCGACCTGCAACCGGCCAACGGCGACCGCATGGTTGGCCCCCCCGATGTCGCCGTGCGCGATCTGCTGCGCCGTACAGGCATGAAGCAGCCCGATTGCCGAAAAGTTGTCGTGCACGATCTGCAGCACCAGTTCGGCCGCCCTGGCGAGACTGACCAGCACATCGGGATCAGCGGCGGCGTAGTCGGGCTGGCCGGACTCTGTAACGGGCAATGCTGGCAACCCGGTGAGCAGATCGCGCAACGGGCGGCGAATCAGGTCCGGCGATGCCATTTGTGGCGCGGCGGGAAACGAGCCTGTCATGTCGTCGCCCTCCGCGTGTGATCTAGCAGCATGATCACCTTGCTACCATGCTCACCTATCGGATACACCTCCA
>Ga0153933_1000209_pt1 | contig 28104 bp, 28 predicted proteins | sample TSNJ017MetaG_FD_102275 | JGI IMG/M metagenome (GOLD analysis project Ga0153933, IMG submission 102275) | Attine ant fungus gardens microbial communities from New Jersey, USA - TSNJ017 MetaG | ecosystem: Host-associated > Fungi > Mycelium > Unclassified | place: USA: New Jersey, Wharton State...
CCGATGTTCGGGCCTTCCGGCGTCTCGATCGGGCAGATGCGGCCGTAATGCGTCGGATGCACGTCGCGCACCTCGAAGCCGGCACGCTCGCGGGTCAGACCGCCCGGGCCAAGCGCCGACAGGCGCCGCTTGTGGGTGATCTCCGACAGCGGGTTGGTCTGGTCCATGAACTGCGACAGCTGCGAGGAGCCGAAGAATTCACGCACCGCGGCGGCGGCAGGCTTGGCGTTGATCAGGTCCTGCGGCATGACGGTGTCGATATCGACGCTCGACATGCGCTCCTTGATCGCACGCTCCATGCGGAGCAGGCCGATGCGGTACTGGTTCTCCATCAACTCGCCGACCGAGCGCACCCGGCGGTTGCCGAGGTGGTCGATGTCGTCGATCTCGCCCTTGCCGTCGCGCAGGTCTACCAGCGTCTTGATCACCGCCAGGATGTCTTCCTTGCGCAGCGTGCGATGGGTGTCGGGCGCATCGAGCTCGAGGCGCATGTTCATCTTGACGCGGCCGACCGCGGAGAGGTCGTAACGCTCGGAATCGAAGAACAGCGACTGGAACATGGCCTGCGCCGAATCCAGCGTCGGCGGCTCGCCCGGACGCATCACGCGGTAGATGTCGAACAGCGCGTCCTCACGCGTCATGTTCTTGTCGGCATGCAGCGTGTTGCGGATGTAGGCGCCGACATTGACGTGGTCGATGTCGAGCAGCGGCAGCTCCTTGTAGCCCTGCTCGTTCAGCAGCTTCATCGACTTCTCGGTGATCTCCTCGCCGGCTTCGGCGTAGATCTCACCGGTCTTCGGATTGACGAGGTCCTCGGCGAGGTAATTGCCGACCAGCTCCTCGTCCGACATCCGCAGCGCCTTGAGGCCCTTTTCCTGCATCTGGCGCGCGCTGCGCACGGTCAGCTTCTTGCCGGCCTCGAGCACCACCTTGCCGGTGTCGGCGTCGATCAAATCGTTGATGGTCGAGTAGCCACGGAAGCGGTTGGCGTCGAACGGCACGCGCCAGCCTTCCTTGGTCCGCTTGTAGGTGATCTTCTTGTAGAAGGTCGACAGGATCTGCTCGCCGTCAAGACCGAGCGCGTACATCAGCGAGGTCACGGGGATCTTGCGGCGGCGGTCGATGCGCGCGAACACGATGTCCTTGGCGTCGAACTCGATGTCGAGCCAGGACCCGCGATACGGAATCACGCGCGCGGCAAACAACAGCTTGCCGGACGAATGGGTCTTGCCCTTGTCGTGATCGAAGAACACGCCGGGCGAACGGTGCATCTGCGAGACGATGACGCGCTCGGTGCCGTTAACGACGAAGGTGCCGTTCATCGTCATGAGCGGAATGTCGCCCATGTAGACGTCCTGCTCCTTGATGTCCTTGACCGACTTGGCGCCGGTTTCCTCGTCGATATCGAACACGATGAGGCGCAGCGTCACCTTGAGCGGCGCAGCGAAGGTCATGCCGCGCTGGCGGCACTCGTCGACGTCGTATTTCGGCGGCTCGAACTCGTAGCGGACGAATTCGAGCATCGAGGTGCCGGAGAAGTCCGAGATCGGGAACACCGAACGGAACACGGCCTGCAGGCCCTCGTCGAGGCGCCCGCCCGTCGGCTCATCCACCATCAGGAACTGGTCATAGGACGCCTTCTGAACCTCGATGAGGTTCGGCATCTCCGCGACTTCCTTGATGTGACCGAAGAACTTGCGTACGCGTTTGCGACCGGTGAATGTCTGCTGCGCCATCGTGGCCTCTCATTTTCGTCGCCTTTGTGGGGCGAACCTTCCGGACACCGATTGCCATCGGCACCGGGTTGAATTTCGAATCGTCTTGAAGGAACCAGGACCAGCTTCAGGAATTAAATCCCCGAGCGAACTCCCGCAGCCCTCAAAACGCAAAACGACGCGCGGAGCGCATCACTGCACCCGCCCGTCAAAACCTTCCGCTTCACGGACTGAAAAAGCCCGAAATCTGACTGTCTCCCAACGGCTTCCGCCGGGAGCCCTGCCGCTCCCGCCACCGACCGTGTTTTTCCGCTGCCAACCCGATATGGGAAGGCAATATGGAGATTCGAGGGTTAAGTCTACGAATCCCCACACATTTTTGTGTGCGGTGCGCCAGGTGACCACCTGCCGCACCCCGTTTGCATGGCCCGGGAGCGCCAGGTGGCACTCCCGGATCGCGCATTACTTGAGTTCGACCTTCGCGCCAGCCTTCTCGAGCTGGGCCTTGATCTTCTCGGCTTCTTCCTTGTTGACGCCTTCCTTGACCGGCTTCGGAGCGCCTTCAACGAGGTCCTTGGCTTCCTTCAGGCCGAGACCCGTGATGGCGCGAACTTCCTTGATGACCTCGATCTTCTTGTCGCCGGCGGCAGCCAGCACGACGTTGAATTCGGTCTTCTCTTCAACCGCAGCAGCGGCAGCACCGCCGGCAGCCGGGCCGGCCACCGCAACGGCGGCAGCGGCGGACACGCCCCACTTTTCTTCGAGGAGCTTGGCGAGTTCGGCGGCTTCGAGCACGGTGAGGCTCGAGAGGTCGTCGACGATTTTCTGCAAGTCAGCCATTGATCTGTTTCCTTGAATGTTTGGTTCGAACCAGGTTTGAGATTAGCGAAGGGGTCAGGCCGCTTCGCTCTTTGAGGCATGAGCCTGAATGACGCGTGCGAGCTTGGCCGCAGGCGCGTTGGAGAGCTGAGCGAGCTTGGTCGCCGGCGCCACGAGGAGGCCCACGATCTTGCCGCGCAGTTCGTCGAGCGACGGCAGTGAGGCAAGCGCCTTCACGCTGTCGACATTCAGGACGGTTTTACCCATCGAGCCGCCGAGGATGACGAACTTCTCGTTCGCCTTGGCGAATTCGATGGCAACCTTTGGCGCCGCAACCGGATCGTTCGAAGTAGCGATCACGGTCGGCCCCTTCAGCAGGGAACCGATGGCAGCGACGTCAGTGCCTTCAAGAGCAATTTTGGCGAGACGGTTCTTCGAGACCTTCACCGACGCGCCCGCCTGCTTCATCTGCATGCGCAGCTTCTGCATCTGGGCCACGGTGAGGCCGGAATAGTGAGCAACGATCGCAACCGACGTGGTCTTGAAGACCTCGTTGAGTTGTTCGACCGACTCTTTTTTTGCCGCTCGTTCCACAGCAAGCTCTTTCCGGTTGGCGGCCTTTCCGCGAAGGCAGGACCGCCGGGTTGCACCCATCGTCCCGCCCAAAACCTGATCTCAGGGACCGAGGTCCCCAGGACATGCCGGGCAAGACGACATCTAGAAGCCTGCCCTCCCAAAGCCTTGCGGCGATGGGCTGTCGAGGTTCGAACCAAACCAGCATCCAGCCGCGATGCGATCGCGGCTGGGGATGCGAAATCCGGTCTTCACCCGTCTATGCAGGCCATGCGATTAAGCCGTTGAAAACACGAAGTTCTCGCGGGCGCCTGCAGTCTTGGACAGGATCGAGGCCATCAGCTAAGCCAATGACCCCTGCTCTCATTCCGTCGGAGGCGATAAGGTCTCCTTCCTTTCGAGCATCCTTGCGGGCATGCGGAAAGGAATGATCTCCTATCGTATCGGGTTTTCGGAATGCGAGCACGGACATGCCAGCAATGGCCAGCACGCCCGGAAGGGGCTATGTAGCCGCTCTCGCCCGTCTTGCCAAGAGCAAAATTCAGACCAGTTCGGATTGGCCTGGCTGCATCACGCAGGATGCGGCCCGCTTGCTACTTTGCATGGGGTTGTTTTCGACCTTCGAGAGTGCGAGCCCCGGAACCTGGTTCCACGGTCCATCGTGTCCGGATCAGGCAACCTTGACCTGATAAGGCAGCGGCTGGCCCGTGAAGAACGCCTCGAGGTTGGCGAGCACGCAATCCTGCATCGCGACGTGCGATTCCAGCGTGTGGCCACCGAGATGCGGTGTCAGCACCACGTTCGGCAGCGCGGTCAGTGCGTCGGGGGCGTGCGGTTCCCTAGCAAACACGTCGAGGCCGGCGCCGGCGATGGTCTGCTCGGTCAGGGCCGCGACCAGCGCCGCCTCATCGACCACGGAGCCGCGCGAGATATTGACGACAATGCCGCTGCCCCCGAGCCGGCGCAGAATGTCGGCATTGACGACGCCAACGGTATCCGTGCCGGCGCGGACCGCGATGACAAGCACGCTGCACCAGTCGGCCAGCGCCTTGAGGTCCGGAAAATACCGGTACGGCACGTCGTATCTGGTGCGGCTGAAATAGCCGACCTCGGTCTCGAAGGCGGCGGCGCGGGCGGCGATCTTGCGGCCGATCTCGCCGAGACCAAAGATTCCGACTTTGCGACCGCGCAGCCCGGCCTGCGGCCGCATCATCGGCGACGGCACCCTCCCGACCCAATCGCCGCTGCGAACGTAACTGTCCGCCACCGGCAGGCGCCGGACCGCGGCCAGCATCAGCATGACCGCGATGTCGGCAACCGACGAGGCGTTGGCGCCGGGACTGTGACCGACGGCGATGCCGCGCTTGGCGGCGGCCGCCAGATCGATCCCTTCATAGCCCGTGCCGTAGCAGATGATGGCGCCAAGCTTCGGCAGCATGTCCATCGCCTCCCCGCTGAGCGGCGTGCCGCCTGAGGTGATGATCGCCCGGATCGCGGCCAGCTCGTCCGCCGGGAACAGCTCGGTCGGCCGCTTGCCGGCGGCGTTCAAAAGCTCGTAGCGCTCGCCGAAGCGGGCCAGTTCGGCTTTGGGAAAGCGCGAATAGATCAGGACCTTGTCGGGCATTGTTGTTGTTTCCTGCGAGACGCCTCAGGCACCAAAGCAAAGGGGCGGAACCGGTTGCCCGATCCCGCCCCTCTTTATCTCATGATCGCTTGCGGCCTTAGCCGAGGATCGTGCCCGGCTCGACCTTCACGCCGGGGCCCATGGTGGAGGAGACCGCCACTCGCTGGATGTAGGTGCCCTTGGAACCGGCCGGCTTCGCCTTGGCGACCGCGTCCGCGAGCGCCTTGACGTTCTCGACCAGCTTGTCTTCGGTGAACGAGGCCTTGCCGATGCCGGCCTGGACAATGCCGGCCTTCTCGACGCGGAACTCGACCGAGCCGCCCTTGGCGCCCTTCACGGCTGACGTGACGTCCATGGTCACGGTGCCGATCTTCGGGTTCGGCATCATGCCGCGCGGACCGAGCACCTTACCGAGACGGCCGACCAGCGGCATCATGTCGGGGGTGGCGATGCAGCGGTCGAAATCGATCGCGCCGCCCTGCACCTTCTCGACCAGGTCTTCGGCACCGACGACGTCGGCACCGGCAGCGCGGGCTTCATCGGCCTTGGCGCCACGGGCGAACACGCCGACGCGCAGCGTCCGGCCGGTGCCGTTCGGCAGGTTGACCACGCCGCGGACCATCCGGTCGGCGTGACGGGGATCGACGCCGAGATTGATCGCGATCTCGATCGTCTCGTCGAACTTCGACTTGGCGCGCTCCTTGACCATCTTGATGGCATCCGCGAGCGGATAGAGCTTTTCGCGGTCGACGCCCTCGCGGGCCTTGCTCAAACGTTTTCCGATTGCCATGACCCGTTACCCCGCAACTTCCAGACCCATCGAACGGGCGGAGCCCTCGACCATCTTCATGGCCGACTCGATGGAATCGCAATTGAGATCCTTCATCTTCTTCTCGGCGATCTCGCGCACCTGCGCCTTGGTCACCGCGCCGGCCTTGTCGCGGCCCGGGGCTTTCGAACCGGACTGGATCTTGGCGGCCTGCTTGAGGAAGAAGGACATCGGGGGGGTCTTCATCTCGAAGGTGAACGAACGATCGGCGTAGATCGTGATCACCACCGGAATCGGGGTGTTCTTCTCTTCCTTCTGGGTCTGGGCGTTGAACGCCTTGCAGAACTCCATGATGTTGAGACCGCGCTGACCAAGCGCGGGACCGATCGGGGGCGAAGGGTTCGCCGCACCGGCCGGGACCTGAAGCTTCAGGTATCCGGTCACTTTCTTTGCCATTTACTACTCCTGTTGGGCCGGACGGTGCCGGCGGTTTCAGGTTCCGTGGTTCGGTTGAAGGGGCTGGCGACCGCCTCCTCCCTCCCACGGCCTCGATTGACGCGGAGTGCGTATACCCCACGCCGTCCGGTCAGACCACCTTTTCGACCTGACCGAATTCCAGTTCCACGGGGGTCGCGCGGCCGAAGATCGACACCGCGACCTTCACGCGCGAGCGCGCCTCGTCGATTTCTTCCACCACGCCGGAGAACGAGGCGAACGGGCCATCAGCCACCCGCACATTCTCGCCGATCTCGAACGACACCGACGCTTTCGGCCGCTCCACGCCCTCCTGCACCTGGTGCAGGATGCGCATCGCCTCGTTTTCCGAGATCGGCATCGGCTTGTTTTCCGCGCCGAGGAAGCCGGTCACCTTCGGGGTGTTCTTGATCAGATGGAACGCCTCGTCGGTCAGCTTCATCTTGACCAGCACGTAGCCGGGGAAGAACTTGCGCTCGGCGTCGATCTTGCGGCCGCGGCGCACCTCGGTGACCTTCTCGGTCGGCACCAGCACCTGCTCGAACAGCTCTTCCAGCCCGCGCTGCTTCGCCTGCTCGCGGATCGATTCCGCGACCTTCTTCTCGAAGTTCGAGTAGGCGTGAACGATGTACCAGCGCTTGTCCATCAATTGGGTTGCAGTGCTCATCAGTGGATGCCCAGTATCAGGGTGACGAGGTAGCGGATGAGCTGATCCGCGGCGAAAAAGAAGATCGAGGCCAGCGCCACCATCACGAACACCATGATGGTAGTGATGGTCGTCTCGCGGCGTGTCGGCCAGGTGACCTTGTTGGTCTCCGAGCGCACTTCCTGCAGGAATTTGAACGGGCTGATAGCCATCGTTGGGTCCGCGTCCGTCACAAGAGACGATTTGCAAAGTTTCAAGGAATCCGAACAGCCGATCGCAAGGTCCCAGCCCTCGTTTGGAAGGTTGAGCCGATGAACGAGCTCGATTGTTCGGGGGAATTTTGGCCGCGCCGGATATCCGCCATCAAAGCGGGCCGGCTGCGAGTGGCCGGTATCTACTGCGAGACCGGCCAAACGTCAAGGTCGGCGCTCCCGCCCCCTGCCCCGGTCCGGGGGGAACAGGCCCCCTCGAATCAAGAGGTTACGTGGCCCTGCGTCGACTTCAAATGATTGGGCCAAAAGCTGGCAGGAGTGGCAGGGCTCGAACCTGCGACCCCCGGTTTTGGAGACCGATGATGCACCATGATTTGGCACCACTTGGCATAACACGGTTCCCGGTGCTTGTTCTTGGAACTCCATGGTTTTAGGCCGAAGTTACGCAATGGAGGTAACATGGGATAACACGGCCAAACAGGCTAGAGGTGTTACCCGGCCGTTACCCTGAGAACGCCCCATGCGAAAACCGCTTTCCACAGTCCTTGCCATCGAGAACGTCAAGCCAACCAAAGACCGCGAAGAGATTCCAGTGAGCGGCGGTGCAAGCGGTCTCTTGCTTATTGTCCAACCCCTGCCCCGTGGCACCAAGAGTTTCGCGCTGCGATTCCGCAGGCCCGACGGGCGCACCTACAAGCTGACACTGGGTCGCGTCGATCACAACAAGGAGGAACCTGACGACGACCCTGTGCTGGGCGGAACGCTTACGCTGGGACAGGTGCGCGAACTTTCCACCCGGATCGACCGCGAGCGCAAGCGTGGCATTGATGTGGTTGCTAAGTACAAAGCGGATAAGCGGCGCAAGCAAACCGCTGCCGTTGATCGCGAGGCCAACACCTTCATGGCGTGTGCTCGTGAATTCTTCACTGCCTACCGAACCAAACGGGGCAGCCGCCCGCGCCGCTGGCGTGATGATGCTGCCGTGCTGGGATTGCGCTACCCGCCCGACAGCGATCCCGCGACCGTTGAGCCAGAAGTTATTAAGGGAAGTCTGGCCGATACCTGGGCCGAGACTGGGGTTACGGAAATTGACGGCCACGACGTGCATACCATGGTTGAGGAAGCGCAGAAGCACGGCAGCGCCGGGCGGGCACGCAAGCTGTACGCTGCACTAAGTGTCCTGTTCACATGGTTGCAACGGCGGCGGCGCGTCACGGACAATCCTGCGCGCGGGGTATGGAGGCCGGGGCCGCCGCCATCGCGTGAGCGCGTGCTGAGCGACGATGAGATCGTGATTTTCTGGAAGGCCACCGATGCGGTCGGCGGAGCCTTCGGCCCGCTGTTCAAGACTTTGCTGCTGACAGGTTGCAGGCTCCGTGAGGCGAGCGGCATGACACTGGCTGAGCTTGGCGACGATGGCGTTTGGGAAATCCCCGGTACCAGAACCAAGAATCACCGAACGCTTACGCTGCTACTGCCGCAGTTGGCGCTCGATGTCATCGCCAGCGTGCCTGCGATCAAGAACGAAGCCAGGTTCGTGTTCACCACCAACGGCAAAGCGCCAGTCAGCGGTTTTTCCAAAGCCAAGAAGGCGCTCGATGCCGAGACGGCCAAGATCGCGAACCGCGCCATCACGCCATGGCGCGTTCACGATCTGCGCAGAACATTCGCGAGCGGCTTGGCCGCGCTCGGCGTCGCGTTGCCGGTGATCGAGCGACTGTTGAATCACGTCAGCGGTTCGTTCGGTGGAATTGTTTCCGTCTATCAGAAGCACGAATTCTCCGCCGAGAAGGCCGAGGCGTTGCAGCGTTGGGCCACACATGTCGAGGGATTAGTCAAAGGCAGACCGGCCAACGTAACGCCGCTTCGCAGTAAGGAGCGATCGTGATCAAGGCGAAAGTGTCACCACCGGGATCGGGGCCTTCAGGGCTTGCACATCTTGGCTGGCCCGCCCTGTCAAAAGAGGATGCCGAGCGGGTCACAACACTTGTGCGTCCGAATCCGAGCCAGCGTGATGACTGTCTGCGCGAGGCGGCGATAAGCGTGCAATGGATTAAGCGCAAAACCGCCGCCCGCACGCCGGGACAGCGTAGGGATGCATTGCGCGACGACGCAAAAAAACTTCTGGCAGCGATCAAAATTATCAAGAGCTTGCCAATAGTCACGCAGCGCAAGCTTCGCCTAAAAGCGTTTCAACGTGAGCATGATCAGACTCTAGCGTGCGCTGAGAAAATTACGGTGAAGCGGCACAGCGGGGGCAAAAAGCGCGGCCGCATTGATGCTGCTCAGAAGCGCGCCGCAGCCGACTGCGCTTTCAACATACTGGAAACCTGGAGCAGTAAAGAACCAAAGTTGTACCGTGACGGTCCCTACGTTGAACTTGCAGCCCTGCTGTTCGAACTCGCAACCGGAAAAGTCGGTGATGTTGAGCGGGCGTGCAAAGCGCGGCGGGCGAAAACGACATCGGGACGCACATTTGAGATGTGGGAAATGCTGTTCGAGGATGACGGCATACCAAAGGTTTTCGAAGACAGCGATTAGACGCGCTACAATTCAAGAAATTAGTGTTGTAGCGCGGCTGCTTTATGTTTTGGCCTGTTATTAATTGAGGGTCCTTTAACGCGAGGACACCCTCGATGATCAAGCTGAAACGAGAATTGTTAAGCACTGCCGCCACGCAGCCGGTCCAACCTCAGCATTCGGCTCCCCCTGACAAATCTTTTGCCAAGCATCGCAGCGCGTCAACTGCCGATGATCGCAATGATGACGGCTTTAGTGACGGCAACGAAGGTAACGGCGACGATACTGACGCGCCCAGGCGACGCATCGGCAGAGGCTACAAGCTCGGGCCGCATGCGCCCAAGACCGTTCCCGCTGGCGCGATTTGGATGACGTCAAACCAAGTTTGCGCCCGCTACGGCGGGAAGTCGCACATGTGGCTGTGGCGGAAAATCAAGTACGACCCAGCCTTTCCGAAACCCGTATATTTCGGGCGCTTAATGATGTTCTTGGTCGCCGAGCAGGACGAGTACGACCGCATCATGATTTCGAAGAGGGTTGGGGCCGACCGATGACCAACCCACAGCCGCCGGATTACGATGACATTCAGCAGAGCGACCCAGACAAAAAGCTCCCCGTCCCCGCTGCGAACGGGGTCGGGGGCATTGCAGAATTTTCCGAGAATACCGCAAGCATAGCCCAAACTTTCGCCGCCGCCCATAACCCCGTAATCACCAGCATTCGGCGCGGGCCAGGTGGCAACGCCGAATGGCTGGTGTCGATCAAGGGCGTCGGCACCGACACGCCTTTTCGCGATAGGAAACTGCGCAACTACCGGAAGTTCTGCAACGCCATCAAGCACAGGTTCGGAGTCACCTTCGATCCGATGCCGCAGGCTGACTGGTTGACCATCGTCGAGGCGGCGATTGCGAAAGGCGGTGCATCATGAGTGCTGTCACAAAATTAAGACAGCCGAGTATAGCCGAGCAAATGATGCGGCTATTCCCGACCAGCGCGCGTTGTCACGCGACGTACAATCCTGATCCGAAAACATTCATCACTAAAGAAAACGGCAAGATCGTACCCAAGTATCGATGGGTATTCGAACCGGTCACACCGCGAATTTGGGAGCGTCACCTTGCTGGCACATACCCGCTAGTGGCGGCGCTAGCGTGCGACGACGGCTTTACGAAAGTCTCGGCGCTCGACATCGATGACTACTTTATCGATCCTGTCGACATCGTCGCCAAAATCAAGACGCATGACTTGCCGCTGCATGTTCGCAAGTCCAAGAGTGGCGGCGCTCACGTCTTTGCGTTTCACGACGTGCCAATAACCATCGACGAGTCAGTAAAGATCACCCGGGGAATATCGCGGCTACTCGGCTTTTCCGATGATGCTAAGAACATCGAGCACTTCCCCAGGATGCAGGAACCGGACAAGTGTCCAGTTTGCTTGAACATGCCCTTTCTCGGCAATGATGTGCGCGGGAGTTTCCTCAAGCGGACTGGCGCACAATATACCGTGGGGGAGTTTCTATATCATGCCACGCACCGTCTCCTGACTACCGACCAGCGTGCCGCCATAATCAAGACAAAGGGGCACAAGGAGGCGATACCCACCTCGCTCGATGCTGGGCGCAAGTTCGCTGAAAGAAAGCTCAAGAGATACGCCAGCGAACTAGGGAACGCCTTGTCTCATGGGAACAATCTTCTCAACAAGCACGCCTACCACATGGGAACGATGGTGCCCAATGGCTGGATCGAGCGCGAGGAGATCGGCAAGGCGTTCAAGGCCGCTATCGCACACTGGAGCGACCAATCAAAGCACCTTGAAACATTGGATCGCGCTCTCGATGATAGCGAAAAGCACTCGCATCCCGAGCTTACCGATGAGGACGTCATCACTGAGGACGGCGTTGCGCTGGTGTTCGCAGATCGGCACGCCGACGATCTGCGATACGACCACGATGCGGGGGCATGGTATCAGTGGACGGGCTCGCACTGGCTGCGGGATAACACGGCGCTAGCGTTCTCCGAGGCGCGCGATCTTGTACGCGAATTGTCGAAGGACCAAAAACAGCGCGTTCGCAACATAACATCAAAGGCCAATTTCGCGGGTAACGTCGAGCGATATGCGCGGGCCGATCGATCATTGGTCGCAACGCAAGCCTCTTGGGATCGTGATCTGTTCTTGCTCGGCACACCGGGGGGCACCGTCGAGTTGCGCACCGGCAAGTTGCGCGAGGCACGACCAGAGGACGGCCTCACAAAGATCACGGCTGTCCCCCCGGCAGAGAGGGCCGACTGCCCGACATTCGAAGCATTTCTGCTAGACGCCGCCTCCGGTGACAGGGGCCTGATAAAATTTCTGCAGGTTCTTTCAGGTTACGCCATGACGGGCGACACCAGCGAGCATCTTCTTGCATTCATCTACGGACCCGGGGGTAATGGAAAGTCGGTGTTCCTGAACACGATCGGTGGTCTGCTGGGCGACTACCACACGGCGGCGGCAATGGAGACTTTCACGGAGTCCCATCACGACCGACACCCAACCGACCTTGCCATGCTGCGCGGTTCTCGACTCGTCACCTGTGCAGAGACCTCCGAGGGCCGGGCCTGGGCGGAGACGCGCATAAAGCAGATGACCGGTGGCGATCCTATCTCGGCAAGGTTCATGCGTCGCGACTTCTTCACTTACCAGCCGACATTCCAACTGCTGATCGTCGGCAATCACAAGCCGCGACTCCGCAATATCAACGACGCCATGCGCCGTAGGCTGGCCATAATCCCGTTTGTTCACGCGCCTTCGAATCCAGACCACGCGTTAGGAGAAAAACTTCGAGCCGAATGGCCCGGCATCCTGCGCTGGATGATCGAGGGCTGTCTTATTTGGCAAGCCGAGGGCATCAAGCTTCCGGATATAGTGATGGAGACAACCAAGGAATATTTTCTGGAGCAGGACCTTCTCGGCCAGTGGATTGAGGAGTGGCTGGAGAAAACCTCTCGAGCCGAAAGCAAGATGTTGGGCACCAAGCTCTACGAGTCGTTCGTGTACTTCGCCCAGCAAGCTGGCGAGCACAAACCGGGGGATATCAAGTGGTTTCACGAGCAGATGGAGCAGCACGGTTTCGTAAGGACCAAGAGTCACGGCGAACGAGTGTACCGGGGGGTCAAGTTTAAGAGGGGGGGAATTGATATGACCGGGGGCACGCGGGGCACATGCCAACATTAGTTTCCATGCGCGTGCGCGCGCGCGCGTGGGGGGTAACGGACAAAGGTGCCCCACGTGCCCCCGTCGATCGCCCAGCGGCCACTGCTGGTCCCCGGCGTGTAGGCCCACGTCCCGCCCCACCAGACGCACCAGCGGGGGTTGCCCCCCGAGACCCGTCCGAACCGCTACAGCCCCCTTTTGCCGCCCTAAAGGGGGGGCCGCCACCCCCACCCCACCGCCGTCTTTTTGTTGCGAACGGATGGTTCATCGTTTTGAAAAATCCGCTAATCAAATCAATGGCTTTGCAATATAATCCGGGTATAATTACCCAGAGGTAGCGCGCGGAGAGCACGTACAAGATGGCATCTAGTCCTAGCAAATCCCAGGGTCGCTCGCGGGTCAGCAACGGATCGTCGATTCTGCCGGGCGTGGATGGTCGCTCGGTGTGGGCGCGGCGGCTGCGCGATCTGATCGACCTGCACTTGTCTGATCTCGGTGGTGACGGCGCCACGTCAGAGGCCGAGCGCTCGATCGTCCGTCGCGTCGCAACGCTGACGGTCGAGCTTGAGCGCATGGAGGTAGGCTTCGCAGTGGCGGGCGAAGCACAACCGGATCAACTCGAGCTCTACCAACGGACCGCCAACAGCCTCCGACGGCTTCTCGAAAGCATTGGCCTCGGACGCCGACCGCGCGACGTGACGCCCAGCCTGCACGAGTACATTGAGGGCAGGTCAAACTCTCACGACAACAAGGTGCACCCATGACCCGAGTGCGTCCGCCGCTGACCGTCCTCGACGCCATGGCGGACGACAAGTTGTTCGCGCGCTGGTTCAAAGATCGCGCGACGTGGAATGCCTGGTTTGCCCTGCTTGCCGCACTGTTCGGCCTACCGCTGACTGATGAGCAGCTCGCAATCTATCGGGCATGCACCGGGCGTGACTCTCCATCGACCGAACCAGCAAGCGAGGCCTGGCTGATATGTGGTCGAAGAGCAGGCAAGAGCTTCGTGCTCGCTCTCATCGCAGTGTACCTGGCGGCATTTCACGACTATCGGCGCCACCTGTCCCCCGGTGAGCGCGGGACAGTCCTCATTATTGCCACCGATCGAAAGCAGGCCCGAACCATTTTCCGCTACATCCGCGCGTTGCTGACGGAGGTGCCGATGCTTACAAAGCTAATCACCCGCGAGGATCGCGAGACCTTTGATCTCAGCAATTCAGTCACGATCGAAGTGGGTACGGCATCGTTCAAATCCGTGCGCGGCTACACCATCGTCGCCGCCCTCTGCGACGAGATGGCCTTCTGGCCGACCGACGACAGCGCCCAGCCCGACTACGAAATTCTTGACGCCTTGCGCCCAGGCATGGCGACGATTCCAAACGCGATGCTGCTCTGTGCCAGTTCCCCGTACGCGCGGCGCGGCGCGCTGTGGGATGCCCACCGGCGGCACTTTGGCAAGGATGGCGATCCGACGCTGGTCTGGCAAGCGTCGACGCGCACCATGAACCCGACCGTACCGCAACGCGTGATCGACGAGGCGACGGAGAGAGATCCCGCGAGTTCTGCGGCGGAGTACGGCGCGCAGTTCCGCGCCGACGTCGAGTCCTTTGTTAATCGCGAAGCCGTGGAGGCTTGCGTTTCGGTTGGCGTGCTTGAGCGCCCGCCGATATCCGGCGTCACCTATTCGGCGTTCGTCGATCCGAGCGGCGGTAGTGCCGACAGCATGACGCTGGCGATCGGCCACCGGCAGGATGACGTCATCGTACTTGACGCAATTCGCGAGCGTCGGCCGCCGTTCAATCCCGAAGACGTCGTGCTTGGGTTCTCCAAACTCCTAAAAAGTTACCGTGTTTCAAACGTGACCGGCGATCGATACGCAGGCGAGTGGCCACGCGAACGCTTTCGCGAACATGGGATTCTTTACGAGTTGGCGGAGAAACCAAAGTCGGATCTCTATCGAAACCTCTTGCCTGCAATCAATTCGCGAATGGTCGATTTACTCGAAGATGGGCGACTGTTTGCGCAGATCGTTGGCCTCGAGCGTCGCACTGCACGAGGAGGTCGTGACAGCATTGATCACGCACCGGGCGTGCACGACGATGTCGCCAACGCCGTGGCCGGTGTTTTCGATATGCTGATAGCCCACAAATCCGGATACAGCTCGATGTCGTGGGTCAGTGGCCCCTACGACGAATACCATGACGACAACGGTCGTCCAGTGATCCGAACCCCGCGCGGGACGGGACGCGCTGATCGTGTCGCCTAGACGTGCTCGCCGAACCTCGCGGACGCCGTGGTGATGGCCTACCGGCCGGTCGGGCTACGGCGGCCCCGTCTAGGGGCGTCTCGATGGATGCGGTACCCTTTAGGGCAACCTTTGGATTCTTCGCACCAGGGGCGCCAGCAACCGGCCTCCTGGCCCAGTCCAAGTCGGGCGCCCCGCGGTGGCCGCCAACGGGAGGCCCCTTGTCGCTAGGCCAGCGGCCAGCACGTGCATTTGTGCGGCTTTCGCCGAAAATCAGCCACCTACCCCAAGGGCATTCCAACGGCTCGCCTGAGCGGCAGAAAAGCTACAAAAAACCATTCATTTACAGTATGTTACGTCCACTGAGTGTGTGCCTGTAACACGCCAACGCCGGTTGCAGTGTTGTACGTCACTAGGATTATAGTCTCATGACCAAGACCGCCATTGCATACATCCGTGTTTCGACGGCACGGCAGGGGAAGTCGGGCCTTGGACTGGAGGCCCAGCAAGCGGCGCTGGCCAGATTCGCCGAAGCCGAGGGCTACGACCTAATCCAGACCTTCAAGGAGGTCGAAACCGGTAAAGGTGCGGATGCCCTCGATCGCCGACCGCAACTCGCGGCGGCGCTGAAGGCGGCAAAGAAAATCAAGGCTCCGATCGTCGTTGCCAAGCTGGATCGACTGAGCCGAGACGTGCATTTTATCAGTGGTTTGATGGCGCACCGGACGCCGTTTATCGCCGCGGAGCTGGGCGCTGACGCCGACCCGTTCATGTTGCATCTGTACGCCGCGCTGGCTGAAAAAGAGCGGGCGATGATCTCCCGACGCACTCGGGATGCGCTCGCTGCCAAAAAAGCTCAGGGCGTTAAACTGGGCGGGCTCAACGCACGAGGCATTGCGAACCGCGACGAGGCGATGGAACGCGCCGAGCAGCTGCGTCCGATCCTGACTGAACTCGCGGGCCGGTCCGCGCGGGCCACGGCCGCGGCGCTGAATGAGCGCAAGGTAGCGACCCCAACCGGCGGGAAATGGCACGCCGCCACTGTAATCCGCGTTCAAAAGCGGATCGCAGAAGGTCGCTCAGACTGATGCGGCGCAGTTTAGTTCGGTCGCCAACATGATCTTCGTAAGCGTGGCGTTGAGGCCCTTGAGAATTTTTGCACTTTTAGGGCGAAACGCGCCGACCGGATCAAGCTGGTGTTCTGGGACGGCACTGGGCTTTGTCTGTTTGCCAAGCGGCTGGAGGACGGCATCTTCCGCTGGCCGAAGATCGAGGATGGCGTGACGCATTTGTCGGCCGCGCAATTGTCGGCCTTGCTGGAAGGGCTGGATTGGCGCCGCGTTCTTGAGGCGCGAGAAACGGTGACACCGATGCAGCCGGGGTGGATCGACGGCTGATCATTTATCTTTGCGGCGAAGTGAATAGTCGCATCGAGACCGTCGCAAACTGCCGCCGAATATGATCTGATTCAATCGTGCCCAGCGATGCGTTGCCCGACGATCTTGAGACGCCGAAAGCGATGCTGCTCGCCGAGCAGTGCGAGAGTGAGCGGCTGCGCCAGATCATCAAAGAGAAATGCAGCGGCACCGTTTTGGCCGCAGGGCCGAGACGCTGCCGGAAGATCAAATGCTGCTCGGCCTCGATGTCGAGCAAATGGCGGCGAGCGATGCGGCGAACGGCAGGCACTGGCCGCAGCCGGGATCGTTTCCGCCTTTAAGCACCTGTGGAGCGACAGCTGGGGACCCCGGCTTGAGCACTTTTTATACAATGGGGTGGCCGCCCTGCTTGCCAGTCCGCGGCCCACCTTGATCGACCTACCGCGCATCTACACCGACGGGGATTTCCGCGACCGCGTCGTGGCTCGCGTCAAAGACCCCATTATATTGAGGTTCTGGCGGCAGGAGTATGCTGGTTACGATCAGCGGTTCCAGGCAGAAGCCGCCGCCCCCATTTTGAATAAGGTGGGGCAGATCGCGGCCTCTCCGGTTCTCCGCAATATTTTGGGGCAAACGTCACCAAAATTCGACCCCGCCTACGCGATGAACAACCGAAAGATCCTCATTGCGAACTTGGCCAAGGGCCAGATCGGGGAGCAGGCATCAAACTTGATGGGCTCGTTGCTCGTGTCCCATTTGCAACTCATCGCAATGGCGCGCAGCGAACTGTCACCCGAGGAGCGGGTGCCGTTCTTCGTCCATGTCGATGAATTTCAAAACTTCAGCTCCGTTTCCTTTGCGTCGCTGCTATCGGAAGCCCGCAAATTTGCGACCCACTTCTGCCTCGCGAACCAGTATCTCGAACAGATCGCGCCCGCCGTTCGTGCCGCCGTGCTCGGCAACGCCGGGACCCTGATGGTTTTCCGGGTCTCCAGCAATGATGCTGAGATATTGGCACCGGAATTCCATCCGCTGCCGGCCCACGAGCTATCGGATCAGTGGCCGTTCCGCGCGTGGCTAGCGTCTAGATTTAGACCGGCGTCCGATCGAGCTGGATCCACCACTGTTTCCGTCGCGCAATCGTAACCCGACGCTGATTGCTCAGAGCCGCCGCAACTTTGGTCGATCAAGAACTCGGGCTGAGCAGGACTCAATTGGAGCCTAGCTAAGCGACATCTTGCTCAACACGCGAGAAAGGCGTGGCTCAGTCGGCTGACGCGTTGCTCCGAGCCAATTTTGCCCTGCAAAGTCGAAAGCCTATCCGGCTTGGTGGCGCCTTACCTTTAATTTGCTATTGATTTCCCGCAAAAGTTGCAGGAAAATCCGAAGTGTACTTCACGAGCACATTTTTCGGGGGGGAGCCTATGAATATTCTCGTCGGGATTTCGGGGCCCGGTATCGACGATGAGCGAATTGCCTCACTCACTCGCGACCTACTCAGAGAAGTTCGCGTGGATGCCGCCCCACAAGCTCGCTTGGTAACTGCAGAGATCCCTCCGGGATCGAAAGGCGACGTTGTCTCACTTGGTCAGATTGCATTGGCACTCGTCACTGGCGGCGCCGTCGCGAAATTGGTTGAGAGCCTTTTCGGCTTTCTAAGCCGCAATAAGAAACTACATTACGAGTTGGTGAATGCAACTGGGGAGAAACTGGCGATCAACATGGATTTCGTCGGAAAGCACGGAATTGATCAAGCTACCAAGCTTGCGGAGAACTTCTTAGCTAAGGATCGATAGATGCGGCGAGTTGCGCTGTTGGTCGGAAACTCCCAGTTTGAGGAATCATCCGGTATCTCAAACCTTCAATTTCCAGGAGCAGACGTTAAGGCTCTCAGTGAACTATTGAGCAATGAGCTCATTGGTCGGTTTGATCGGGTCATCTCCCTAGTTGAAAGGTCCAAGGATGACATCCTAAGCTCCCTTGCGGCATTACTCGACGAAGAGAGGGGAGCTACCGTTTTCTTTTACTACTCCGGTCACGGCAAGGTGAGCGACAGCGGCCGACTATACCTTGCTGCGAGCAATACGACGGAGAGACATCTTTCTGCAAACGGCGTGCCCTTCGCTCATATCATCGACATGAAGGACGACTTTGGATGTGGCCGCTTTTGTACGGTGCTTGACTGCTGTTATGCAGGTCTCGCGTCTTCCGCGATGAAAGGGTCCAGGGACGATCAACTCAAAGCGTTCGCTGATGGCAGTGGCGTCTTCTTTTTAGGTGCAGCAAATGCGACCGCCGCGGCCAGAGAAGACCCTATGCTCGGCCATGGGGTGCTGACGGCCGCAATTATTGACGGCCTCAAGACCGGCAAAGCCGACGTAAACAACGCAGGTCGTATCACCGGCCCCGACCTATTTGCTTGGTGTCGTGACTTTGCGGCAGCCCACGCAAGTGTTGGACCGGTACAAATAAATCGTGTCAAAGATGATGAACTTGTAATTGCCTTTTCTCCTCGAAGGGTCTTGCCGGAGGCTCTTAGTCGCGTCCGCGTAAAGCTAAATATGTGTTTCGAAAATCGACTGCTAGATCATTCCGAACTTGATCAATTACAATCGTATTTCTTCGGTCAACAAAATGTCATGCCCCCTCAAGCCAACACATTGGCAGCCGACTTCCTCGCATATGCGGACTCCACGATCCGCTTCGACGAGCTCTTGCAACGTCGATCCGTACAAACAGCCAGTACGGCAGAACACGAAAGAACATTACCTCGTGAAGGGCCATCTAAATCCGAGGAGACAGAGAACCGCTCCGACGATCAAGAGACGACGATCGGCTCGAAGGCAGCGTCTTCTACTCTTCCTCCTCAATCACCAGAAGATGGAATGGCGAACCCAATGGCGTTCGCGATGGCGATCCTGAGTGCTTTTTTGGGCGCTCTTCCAATTTGCATTACGTTGAGCCAAAGCTACGCGCGCCTTCCGTCAAACGTTTTCGTGGCACTTGTTCTGCAAGCAATCATTTGTACAGCAGCTAGCATTTTGGCGACACGCATTCGTCGCCGCGTCGGCCCACATCTGGCTGCCGCAAGCTACATTCTCATTGTTCTTCCCGGAAGTGGATTCACCTACTCTATCAACGACGGCGGTGTATTCATTTTCGACTACTATTCGGTGTTTTTCCTCCACTTCGTAATTATTCCAGTCTCGGTCACGTATGTCGGACTGCTACTGATGAGAACAACAGATCACAAACGTGAACGATGACTCAACCGACCCAAATGCTAAGCGTCTGTTGTCAACTCCAAGCATGCTGATTCGCGATGTGTTATACTTCGCCCATGACGAAATTGCTTGAGGAAGCCATCCAAAGAGTATCGGCACTCCCCCAAAGCGACGCAGAAAAGCATCGCCGAAGATTTGATTGCCCATGTCGAGAGCGTCGAACATTTGCGGGCCGAATTGCAGAAGGGGATCAACTCCCTCGATAGAGGCCAAGGGCAGGAAGTCGACATCGAGCAATTGATTAGGACCGCTCGCCTGCAGTATGACGGCCCAGTAGCTCCACAGTTATTATATCACCGGGGGCCACGGGCGACCTGCTCGCTATATGGCACTTGGGGGGCGGAGGAGTGGCCACCCGAGCAAGCAGACCGGCATTTGCGAGAGATCGCCGAGATCTTCGAGCGCCTCTCCGACAATCCCAACCTCGGCCGCGCTCGGCACGATCTTCTTCGGAACTTCCATTCACTTGTTGTGAGACCTCATCTAATCTTTTATCGACGGTCGTCGACAACCATCGACGTCGTCCGCGTTTTGCACGAACGACTCGACACGATCATGTATTTTCGGCACTCGGCCTAAGAACCATGCACACTTGACTGCTTGCAAATCGTGTGGCGCAACTATGAACCGGCGAGAGCAGCAATATGGCTCAACAGAGCCACTAAATGTCCAATGGGTCGCAGAACGTATATGTCGCAGAACGTATATTGTGCGACGCGACCTCGCCTGCTATACTCTTGGTTGCATATTGCTTGGAGCTCACATTGTCATGTCCAGAAAGGTCTTTGCTGGCATCGGAATAGCTCTACTCTTAGTCTCTATAATTCTCCTCTTTTCTTCCTCGGACAGAGACAGGCGGCCATTTGACCAGCCGCGCGTTCCGCTGGTTGGCAATCAATTTGAAGGCGCGGTGGCCGACGTTGTAGGCCCGTTCGAGCAACTGGTGAAGCAGGCCAATGAGAGAGTGATAGCGCTGCAGAACTCCGCGGCAAAATACAATTCTGCGTCGTCAATTGGCGGTTGGGCCGCCATCTTCATTACTTCTTCGATTACGATACTGGCCGCACTTGCTGGAGTAAGCGCCACACCGCCGCCGCCAGGACCTGGAGATACTCGCAGTAAGGTGGTCGTTGCTATCGCTGTGCTGGCCGCTGTGAGTTCCAGTCTCCTTCTTGTAAACCAGCGGCTGGAAAAGTCGTCAGATGACGCTAGGAAGACTGCTAACCAATTGTATGAGCAAACAAGCGCGGCGCGTCTTTCTTTCGTCAATGCCTCTAGTGCAGCGGAGGCTCAAAGGGCAAGAGATGGCCTTTTTCATGCGCTCGCAGATTCTGGGGCTAGCGTGGCGCTTTAGCCGGCGCGCGGCCTTAACCGACCACCCCAAGCCACCTAGAGCATGGCCTTTGCTTGCGACTGGTATCCTGCTAGCCAGCTGTAATCATAGCGAGCCGGAGCGAGCAGCCGCTAGCAATAGCCTCCTGAAGTCATATGGGTTTGTGGCATCGCAGTTGCATCGCGATCTCCTGGCTACTTCGATAGCTCGAGCAAACATCTTGTTAGGCCTCGACACCAACTACAAGCTAACCACAGACGATATGGCGTCGAGCGGCGGAATTCCCGTCTACCTAGTGAACGGCACTCGATTGGGAGTCCGCGAGTATGCCCGCAAATTTGACAGCGAACGAGCTTTGTTGGTCAATGACGATCGTATCGACCAACTTATTCGTGAGTTTGGAATCAGCAGTAGCTCCCCGAACATCACGCCGTATGATTACAGACGATTCTCGACAACCGCTCTCGCTCTAGTGCTTGTTCACGAAGTTGGTCACGTTTGGCAAAGTGAGCATGGCAGCTATACGGGGACGCCATTAGTCTCCTACGAAGAAATTCTCTCCGCTGCCGGTCATACTCGAAGCATCGAAGTGGAGGCCGACAAATTTGTGGCGGATCGGCTCAAGACTGCTGCAGACTTGGAAAAAGAGATATCCGATCAGCTTGAACAAGGCACATTTGGCAAGGACCTCATCGAGAAGTATGGCGGCGATCAGCAAAAGTTTCTCGAGGAAGCGGGCCTGAAGGGACGGCGCATGCGTGCTGCCGTCGAGGTTCAGAGCCTCTTATATAAAACCCTCACCACGATAAAGATACGGGAACCATTCCAAGGCAAAATACCCGTCTCTCATCTCGACCTAGATGTCCGCTTGCTGATTTACCACGAACTCTCTTACAGCCAAAACACGACCAGCGCAGATAGCATTGCAGTCATGACGCTGAAGGACAGAGCAAGTGAAAGCAAATATCTTGATGCTCGTTCTTTGCTCGAAGCTAACGATCCGGAAGCTCACAGTAACCCCCACTACATATTACTAAAGCTTCTGCAGAATCCGGATATCGACGTTCGAAACGGCGCTCTCAAAGCCTTGAAGATCGACGATCTAGCAAGCGAGGATGTATTTCTCGCACTCATCGACGCACTCAACGAGAAGTACGGGGAGGTATCGGGGGTAGTGTATCCATTGTCGCGATTGAAGGATCGACCCGTCCCATATCTTATCGCTAGTCTTAGGAATGATAGCGCCAGGATTCGCGGCAATGCCGTGGTAGGTCTGCTAAGGATTGGACCGGAGTACAATACGAGTGCCTTAGAGGAGTTGAAGAGGCTCGCGGCAACCGACCCCGACGACTTTACTAGATCTAGAGCCCAGCATGCTGTTAACGCACACGACAAATGATGTGTTCGCTGATGTAATTCTGCGCAACAGACGCAGACTAGGATTTACGAGCAACAATGTAACTTCAGCGCTCGTCGCCGCTCGATACAGGGAGCCTCGACTCATGACGATGTTTTTCGCGGCTTCGTTCACGTCCCGGTTGGCGGGTGGCTTGCCGCGGTATTCTTCTTTCCACCACACGATACGCATGAGCCGCTCGCGCATCAGCGATAATTCTCACGCGTGAAGTTCATGCGCTCTTCGATCTTGGTGCGGTCGGCATCTTGAAGTGCCTGGCGCTCGACCTTCGTGGCGAGCTTGGCGATGTACTTGCGAGAGAACGTTCGGTTGAACTGCTTTCGAGCTGCTCTCGCAACGCAACGACGCTGACGAGGGGGTCCCTAGCGCGGACGTCTCGGATTTCACGACGGATTTTATGGTCAAGTTCCGGCACAATTCGCATGCGTTCTATTGTAATCTAGTTTTGACCATCAAGCTCCTCGAACCAATGGAGCAAGCTGAATACATACGTCGTATTTTGCGAGACGTCTCCGATCTGCGCCCGTGATACATGACCTCCTTTGTAACGCTCCCAAAGCGGATAGAGCTTCTCGAATTCAGTCCGTGAGACCGAGCGCGTCCCTCGTATTCCTGCGCCGCTGACGGCAACTTCGTCATAGTTTACGCGCGCTAACCGGAATGACTTGCCGGTATATCCCTTGTCTTGGCTCCAATTCTTGATCTCCATCTCCGGAGACAATCGCGTTCTCAGCGCGTTCCATATATCCCGAAAGTGGGTCATTTCATCCGCCGTCGCTCGGGCAATGTCCGGCCAGAGTAGAAGGCCGGATTTGCGCAGGTCAATAGAGGAGTGTTATTCAGTCGCCTTGAGGGCTGAATCTACCTCCTTCCACTCCCACGTCTCCGCATGCGTAGCTAGCTGCAAGTTGGCCTCGATGCTCTGGTGAAGCTCGGCGAGGGCGCGCTGGCCCTGCTGCGAGGCAGCACCGACTGACTGCATTTGCTTGGCGATCATGTTGCGCCGTTCCTGCAGAGTCCGTTTTTCGCGGTTGTCCTTGGTGTGGGCGTCGGGCGCGAGTTCAAGCGTCTTGATCTCTCCTTCGAGTGTTTCGTCGTCCTTTTTTAGTTTGCTGTAAACCTCGACAAGCTTGTCGAGTTGGTTGCCGATCCAGTTGGCGTGGCAGGCGGCAGGCCTTTTGGCGGCATTCCTCGATAAACGTCTCGCGGTGTTGCTTCTGCTGCTTCTCGGTGAAGTTGGCCATATGTTGCGGTCAGCATAGCACAGCGGACGGCAGGCAGGTCCGCTAGCCGCAATCAGGATCGACCATCTCGTACCGCTTGCTGCCATCGGGCCTTGCAAACTCGTACTCAATCATCTTCATCATCGTCCAACACCTCATGGTCGTCCGGCTCGATCTCCTTGTTGTTATTCGGCGCACGTTTTGACCCCCTATCGGCGCCGAAGGATGTTGGAAGCGATAGGGGTCAAAGTTCGGCGCTTAGTTACAGCTTCATCATCGCAGCGAGCGCTTGGCGGCGTTTTTCGATGATGCTGGGGGTGTCCTTGTGGATTGCGATCAGCTCTTTGAGGTTCTCGATCCCGTCATCGGTGAACGCCATCACCCCGTCTTCACCGACGCCGACGACCCATAGCTGGCCATCCTCGGTGTCCATTTCTTCGGCGACCTCGAACAGCCATTCCTCGTCTTCACCGAGCATCTCAGCGACATAGCTGAGAGTAAACACGTGGCTGACCATCGAAGCAGGCGGGGCCGTCCATCCAGCCGGCGCGGCGCGGCTACGATCCCGATTTTGGTGGGCGAAGCCCGCCGATGAGTCATGCTGTAGTCGACGGCAGCTCCAGCGGATCAATTTCATCGCGTTCCAAGCAGCGAAGTACTCTCGGCCCATTACCGTCAACCGGCGCCACCAGCACCATTAGGACGCCGCAGTGCTCGCAGCGCTCGGATGGCAGGGCCTGACCCATCGGGCATATTGGCGCCACGCCGGTCCGGCCATCCATTCCATCTTGGGTAAGTAATGAGGAAATTCTTTCCCGCTCCCTTAAATTGCGGCCTATGCTAGGTACGCTATCGGGCATTGCCGAATCATTTATATCGGGTGCGTAAGGGCAAATTTTCGGACGCTTGTACAGAGACGGCTTGTGAGAGCAGCGCAGATGCGCGCCGCGAGGCAATGGCAATCCTCGCCGACCTGGTCCGCGATATTTTGGTCGAGCTGACGGTCGACAACCCGATCTGGAAAATAGAGGTTGCGGACGAAACCGAGAAGCCGATTTTCCGGCTTTGGCTCTTGGCGGAATCTCTGGATCAGAAAGAGGCAATATTTGGGGCGCCCGGATCGATGGGTCGCCGGCGCGCAATCCTAAATGCTCGCCCCGAACGTCCATCCGCTTCAGCTACAGATAAAAGGCGTATCGCTTCACCCGACGAATGCCGGCATCCATCCGCATCTCCGCGACCGGCTGCATCGCCCCCTCGACCGACGGCTCAAGCTCGCCGTCGGCGCTGTGGGTGAACCGCTCGACGATTGCGAACCGCAGGATGCGCTTGACCTCCACGATCTCGCGAACATTACAACAAGCTCCCGCAGCTTGTCGGGCATCGACGTGACCATTTTGCATCGAAGAGCGGCTTGCCGCGAGCGGCGTGGGGCGCCCAGGCCGGCAGTGCACGAAACGTATGCGGATGGACCCATCGTGCAGTCCGCGAAATAAGTTCAGCGACGGCAGGGATACCCACACCATCAGCCTAATCGCAATCGGGGTGATGGAATAGACGACCGATTTTACGGCGATGCTATGTGATCCAAAACCCAAGCGCGGGCGAACCAATCTGCGCGGCCTTCGGTCCGATCCCCCCCGTAACAGCGGACCCATCCACACCCACGACGCCCAGTAGCTCACGCCCATATCGATCCCCAACGGGTTGATAATTTGCGTACCAACCAAGACCGCGCTTTCATGCGGCATGGGCACCAAGTCACGAGAGACGATCTACGGCGGCTCAGTCAGGGCATCGGCCCAGCAGGCCGCCGAAGCGCGTAAGGTCGCCGACCGCCTCGCTTGCGAAGCCTGGAACAAGCGTATGCTCGCCTTCCAGGGACCGGCGCAGCCATCGCCCGCGCTCGGCGACGCCCTGAATGCTGGGTACCGCTATCTTGAGGTCAAATGCCTTGGCTGTGAAACGCATCAGACGGTCGCCCTTGATATCGTGCGGCGATCGAAAACGACGCCGATCCACGAGTTGGAGCGGTACATGCGTTGCAAGGACTGCTCGGAGGTCCGGGGGTATCCGTACAAGCGCAGCCATCTGGTGGCGCTCCGGGCTACCAAGATTTCGGCTGACGATCCTCGCTCGATGTGGTGGCCGGGGGAGCGGTAATTTTCATGTTCGTCTAATACGCCAGCATTCCCCGCAATTCACTAGGTAATAATTCACGCCCATTTCAGAGCTGCGAAAAACAAAAGTGGCGGCCGTTGCACATTTACAACCCGCGCAGACATCCGAGATATTAAGCTGATGGGTCGAGACTAAAATATTTATGTTTGCTTCGATGCGAATTTGCGGGGTGAAAAATGTTTGATGTCTATCGCAATGACAAACGCGACTTGCTTGTCCTAAGCAACGGCTCTGCGATACCCGCGCTCGGCTCTCGAAATAAGTGGCGCAAGAGCAGAAAAAGAGTTCTCAAAGTCAGCGACGAGATCAGGTTAGCCGTTCAGAGGCAAGGCTATTACGTCCGTAGCTTGCGGGCTATCGGCAAGGGCTGATCTAGGTCGAGTGCGTTGGCGGCTGGTGTCTTTATATGTGCAATCTCTACAGCATCACCACCAACCAAGCTGCCATCCGCGCACTCTTCCGCGTGGTCAACCGCTACGTCGGCAACCTGCCGCCAATGCCGGGCGTCTTCCCTGACTACCCCGAGCCCGTGGTGCGCAACGCTGGCGATGAGCGCGAGCTGACCATGATGCGCTGGGGCATGCCGCCACCGCCGCGCACGGGCGGCCCGCCGGTCACGAACATCCGCAACACGTCGTCACCGCACTGGCGCGGTTGGTTGAAGCCTGAGAACCGTTGCCTTGTGCCGTTCAACAGCTTCGCCGAGTACGCGCCGGAGCCGAACCCGGAGACGAAAAAGAAGGATGTCGTATGGTTTGCGCTCAACGACGACCGACCGCTGACGGCGTTCGCCGGCATCTGGACCGAGTTCAAGGGAGAGCGCGGGACCAAGTCTAAGCCCATCCCCGGACCGCACCTTGTTTATGGCTTCCTGACGACTACGCCGAATGCGATTGTCGCGCCGATCCATGAAAAGGCGATGCCGGTGATCCTGACGAGCGACGAGGAGCGCGACGTTTGGTTGCGGGCGCCATGGGATGAGGCGAAGGCGTTGCAGCGGCCGTTGCCAGATGCTGCGCTGAAGATCGCCATGAGAGGGGCGGATAAGGAAGATCAGCCAGCCAGCGAGTGAACCACGGCGCGGATCGAGCCCGCAATTCTCCGGCATTGAAGCCATATCGGCGACCGCTAGGATCATCTTCCGCGCGGCCTTGGGGTTACCAGGTCCCAAGGTTGAGGGATGGATATTGTCGAAGGAAGAACTCACCAAAAGCGCAGCGGAGATATTTCGGCTCCTGCGCGCGTTCCGTTCGATCAAAGATCGAACAGTAAGACTTCACGTTGTCGAGGTGGTCGAAGCAATGGCGCAAGGCCGCACGGCGCCTGACGCGAAAGCCGGGATCAAACGACCGGATTGAGATCGCTTATCGCGCGATGGCTCAGTTCGTTTCATAACCGGCCCAGACAACTGACACTCGGCGACGCACGTCTGCTTAGCCAGGCTCTGCTTCTCACTTGGGGGCGATTTCTGGAAATCTGTGCTTGTAGAGGCGCCATGATGTACCCCGCTTTCGGATCAATCTCGCGGAGGAAGCGCGGCGTCGGCTGGAGGTCAGCGCTTGCGACCTGCGCCAGCGAACACTTCAATACGCGGTGAAAACGGTCGTCTTATGTCATGTCGTCAGAATAGTCGTCCATTGTGAGCACCCTTCCAGAAGATGACTCTTCTAACGGTGCTCTCAAGACTCTGCACAAGCAATCAGACGGGCCTCGACGCTACGCTTACGCCCCAGACAAGGTGGGGCAGAGAACCGCTTACTGTCCAGCCTCGCTCAATCGCTCAATCCGGCTTCTTAACGGACGACTAGAAAGGAGCGCTTACAGCCAAAACGCCGCCTCCCGAAGGAGACGGCGTTTTGCTTTGATCATGACACGTAAAGAGGAATTCCATTGTCCTTGGCAGGCCTGGCAGCGACCTACTCTCCCAGGGCTTGAGCCATAGTACCATTGGCGCTGAGGAGTTTAACGGCCGAGTTCGGGATGGGATCGGGTTCATGCTCCTCGCTAGAACCACCAGGCCGGCGAAGGACAACGGAAACGAAGCAAGCGTTCAGAGCGCGATGCGCTCGGGTCTCATCTGGTCTGGGACGTTGCAGTCCTATGGACACTGAAAATGAGAGCAATCAAGCCAATCGAACGATTAGTACCGGTAAGCTACATGCATTACTGCACTTCCACACCCGGCCTATCAACGTGGTCGTCTTCCACGGTTCTCAAGGGAATGCTCGTTTTGAGGTGGGTTTCCCGCTTAGATGCTTTCAGCGGTTATCCCGTCCGTACATAGCTATGCTGCACTGCCGCTGGCGCGACAACAGCTCCACCAGAGGTACGTTCACCCCGGTCCTCTCGTACTAGGGGCAAATCCTCTCAACATTCCAACACCCACGGCAGATAGGGACCGAACTGTCTCACGACGTTCTGAACCCAGCTCACGTACCACTTTAATCGGCGAACAGCCGAACCCTTGGGACCTTCTCCAGCCCCAGGATGTGATGAGCCGA
>Ga0153933_1000210_pt1 | contig 27648 bp, 28 predicted proteins | sample TSNJ017MetaG_FD_102275 | JGI IMG/M metagenome (GOLD analysis project Ga0153933, IMG submission 102275) | Attine ant fungus gardens microbial communities from New Jersey, USA - TSNJ017 MetaG | ecosystem: Host-associated > Fungi > Mycelium > Unclassified | place: USA: New Jersey, Wharton State...
ATCAACGCTTGCCAAGTAGGCGGCCAGCGTCAATTATCTCCTGACTCGGCCGCCTCGTCTCATCTTGATTGACGCGCCGCTCTCATCCTGATTGTCGCGCTATAGACCTTTGCCTTTTTCATGCCGATCCGCCTCGCAAGCTTCATTCCCCAGGCTTTGAGGGAGGACCTTTTCTTTGTTCGGTAAAGCCGAACGGTCGCCGCCTCGTAAAGGTACGTTCGGAGGAGCCTGTCGCCCCATCGGGATATCTTGCCACTAGTGTCAGTTTCACCAAATTGGTTGCGCCGAGGTGTGAGGCCGAGATAGGCGCCGACTGTCGAGGCCGATCGGAAGCGAGACGGGTCATCGATCGTATGGCGGAACGTCGAGGCAGTGACCACGCCGACACCAGGAACTGTCATCAGGCGACGCGTCGTCTCGTCCGACTTCGCCAATCGGCGGACCTCGGGTGTCGGCGGTAACGGTGCGTTACCGGTCGGCCAAACGAGCGGAGAAGGGACGGATCCTCGACGAGCCGTGCGCGACGACGGGCTGGCATCGCAAGCATGCGGTGCGCGCGCTCCGGCGACGCGAAACGGTTGGACCGTGCGAGGTCGAGGCAACAAGGAAGCGAAGATGCAGATACGACGCGACGATCAAGGCCGCACTGACGGCGCTGTGGGAGGCGTCGGATCGGGTTTGCGGCAAGCGGCTCAAGGTGATGATCTCGACCTTGCTGCCTGCCCTTGAGCAACATGGCCGATTGCAGCTTGGCCAGTCGGACCGTGATCGTGTTCTGGCTATCAGCGCCGCCACCATCGATCGCCTGCTCGTCGATGTGAAGATCGCGGCGAGCGGCGGCAGGCGGCGCCGCGCCGGATTCTATTCGGCAATCCGGCGCGAGGTGCCGATCCGCACGTTCAATGACTGGAACAGCCCGGTGCCCGGCTTCTGCGAGGTCGACATCGTCGCCCATGGCGGCACGTCGGTGGCTGGCTCGTTCATCCAAACCCTCACGATGGTCGATGTTGCCACCGGCTGGACGGAGTGCCTGCCGTTGCTGACGCGGGAAGGTTCGCTCGTCGTCGAGGCGATCAATCGCGCACAGAGCCTGTTCCCCTGGCTGTTGCGTGGCGTGGACTTCGACAACGACAGCGCCTTCATGAACGATGTCGTCGTGCCATGGTGTCGCGAACAGGAAAGCCATCTGGCGCGACCGATTAATCGACATCGGATCGTCATCGGCAATCGCGCCATCAGGGTAACATTCGCAGATGCGGCAATACGGGGGTCAATATTGCAAACGATGACGTAATTGCGGTCGGCGCCCGCGGTTCGAAAGGTCCGCTATCTTCAAGCCTTCACGCAATCTCGCGAATCGGAGGGGGCCATGAAGCAATATGTTGGGCTGGGTGTCTCACAAAAAGAAACGTCAGTATGTGTGGTTGACGAAGTGGGTCAGGTCTTGTTCGAGGGAACGGCCAAGTCCGACCCGGGAGCGCTCACCGCGCTGCTCCGCAAGCGGGCGCCACAGGCGGAGCGCATCGGATTTGAGACCGGAGCGATGGCAAGTTGGCTATGGCATGAACTTCGTAGGGTTGATCTTCCAGTGGTATGCATTGACGCGCGGCATGCCCATGCTGCTTTGTCCGTACGCGTGAACAAGAGCGATCAGAATGATGCTCGAGGTCTGGCCTAACTGGTGCGGGTTGGCTGGTATCGAGAAGTCAAGGTCAAGAGCAAGGAAAGTCAGAAGATCCGCGCGATACTCGTCGCGAGATCTCGGCTCGTGGCCATTCGTCGAGATATCGAGAACCAGGTCCGCAGCCTGATTAAGGAGTATGGATTATTGTTCCCTCGCGCGATCGGACTGCAGTTTCGCAATCAGGTCTGCGAGCTGTTGGGCGAAGATCATCAGCTCCTCGGTGTGATCGCGCCGCTTCTGTCGATCCATGAGCAAATCTGCAAGCAGCAAAGCAAGTTCGACGACGAAGTCCGCCAGTTGGCGAAGTCGGATGAGACGACCCGCCGCCTGATGACGGTTCCTGGTGTCGGCGTGGTGACCGCCTTGACCTTCCGCCATACGATCGACGACCCATCGCGCTTCCGATCGGCATCAAGCGTCGGCGCCTATCTGGGTCTCACGCCTCGACGCAACCAGTCTGGCGAAACTGACATCAATGGCAAGATATCACGATGGAGCGACCGTCTTCTCCGAACTTACCTGTACGAGGCGGCGACCGTTCTGCTTTATCGAACGAAGAAATGGTCCTCTCTGAAGGCTTGGGGCATGAAGCTCGCCAAGCGGATTGGCATGCGAAAGGCAACGGTCGCCATCGCGCGCAAAATAGCCATCGTTCTTCACTGCATCTGGGTCTCGATGGCACATCGTTCGACTGGGGCCAGGCAAAGGAAGCCTGATCCGATTTTTGTAAAGTTCCTGGTCCGGTCTGCCGGACTGGCGATGTCCCGCTGGGACGGTGTTGTGGCGACCTCGTTCATTCGGCTGGTGGCGGCTCGTCCGCACTCCGCTGCAAACGTTGAGGCGTCCGACCCGGACATCATCATGAGGCGCTACGCGACCTCGGAAAGGACCGTGACCCCAGCGAAGACGTCAACCAGCCCGCGCGATGCCGGCCGGTAAGGTGCGTATCAGCCGCGCTCGCGCCATCTTCGCAACCCCGACCAGCTCGGACGGCGCGAGCGCTACCGTTGAGCTATCGGAACGCTTAAATAGGTGATTGACAATAATCCGCAATTAAAGGGCCGAATGACATAAGCCATCCAACAACATTGGACGGCATACTCAGACGTGCTGCAGACGCTCATCCGTTGCTTTCTCGCCTGCGTACCGGCGCCCATGGCCGTGCCGCGACGCATAGGATGCGAACACTCCGATCTGGCAATTGGTGATCTTGCCAGCCGAGCCGGTGTACTGGAGGGCGACCCCGCACGAGGCCTTGCCCTGTTTCGAAAAGCCGGTCTCATCGATGACCAGAACCGCCGCCTCATCGCCGAGCGTTTCCAGCGAGTACTCGCGTACAATGTCGCGCAGCGCATCGGCGTCCCAATGCGCCGGGCCCAGGATCGCCTGCCGGCGCCACGAGCCTGGATCGCCGGCCGCTTCCGCCCGCATCCGACTCGTCTTGCGCGGCTCGTTGCCCAACAGTCCGTCAAGAAACTGCTCCGCCGACGCCGCGACCCGCTCCTGCGCAGACAGCGGACGGATGCGTTGCTTGGCGTCTCGCAACGACGAAGCCCACAGCGTCAGTGTACCTTCAACCGACGCACCACCAATCATCAGATCCCGACTCATGGTCGCCCATGGATTCAGAACTCACCGAAAATAGCTACTGTAGCGCTAGAACCGTTGAGCCGTCCAATATCCAGCGCAACGCGCCTGCCCTGAATAACCGCTCCACGTGCCACGACCCGAATTTCCCGCGAGCCTGCCCGAACCCGAGGCGAATTTGTCCTGAGCCGTCACGGAGGCGCGGACGGCGCCTGATCGCGCCACCATGCCCCTGAACTTGACGAGGTTCGGATGCGTGACAACGCCGTTCGTAATGTTCACGGAGAAATTATAGGTTGGATCGCACGCGCCCCTCTGTGTCACGAAGACCAGGTCCCACGACCCGTCATAGCCTGAATAGGCTGGTCGGGCATAAGCCAGTGAGTTCACGCCAAGGCAGCCAGCGATCGTCGCACAAAGCAGAAGCTTATTCATCACGTTCCTCCAAGACATTGTCGGTGCTGCCTCCAATTCATAGCTAGAGACACACAACCGGCTTCTCAAAATTGCTTCAACCGTTCTCGATTACAAGAGGGTTGGTGGTTGAAACTGTTCGGACACAGACATCACGAATAACGTCGGTACGTCCGATCGGGGTCGGTGTATTTATATCTGGAATGAGCCGTTGGCCATCGATACGAATGGCGATCAGTGCGGAGCCATCATCGGATGACATCAAGGCAAATCCGCCCCTCGTAATCACTCGATAAGAGGATATTCGAGCTGCTCGACGATACGTGGCGAACTGTCGGCGACATCCGTCGTCTGCTCGGCGGCGGTACCGCGCTCGACGTGGCCCAAGCGCTCCATCGATTGTGGGAAGCCGGACGCATCGAAAAAACATGCGGTGCCCGCCATAGACAGCGGCGGGCGTAGGGGAGGCGGAGGTGATCTGCATTTCCTGAAATTCAGGCGAAAGCAGGAAGTGGATCGAACGCTGGACTCTGCCGCACCATAAAGGCATTCGCGTAGCAATAACCCCTGGACAGGCAGCTGTCCCGCCGAGCCCGTTTCCTTCGGAAGAGAGATTGCACGGGATGGTTATGTCGTGTTGGTTTTTTACGCAGTCGGGAACCCTGCACAAGAGAAGGAGATATCGGGTGCTTGATCACATTCTCAGATTTATGACGCTTGGCACCGTCATCGTTGGCAGCATCGCTATCTACGCTGCGCTGCATAACAACAATCGGCGTCTAGGAACTGATATTTACCTCAAATATTCCGACCGGTTCTCCGATCTGCGGCGAAGGCTCCCGATCAGCGCGTTCGTTGAACAAGATCCTCCCGGCGACGTGGAAAAGACGCCAGAAGAACGTCGGGCGGCGCATGAGATCATCTACTCAATCTTCGAACTTTATGAGCTAAAGGTGCACGGTTTCCTTCCGCCGGCGGTCTGGAAGATCCGAGAGCCCGATATTGAGGCGCTTCTGTCGCTGCCGTTCTTCCGGCAGGAACTGACGGTGTTGGAAAACAGGTTTGCAAATCACCCGCGCTTTGCAAGGTGGCTCGAACAGGTTAGGCGGATTAAGGCTTAACCCGGTTGCGTGACGCGAGGCTTCGGCTCGGTCCTGATCGATTGTCGGCGTGGGGGTTGAAACTGTTCGGATAGATGTGTCCTGAATGGTCGCCAATTGTAAGCAGATTCGCAGCTCTTCGTCGCCACCAAATGGGATGATCCCGCGCAGTTCCATTGGACGATGGGCTGGGCTGCTAAGCAGGTCGAGGTGCTTGACCAGGCGGGGGCAGGCTTTCCGTTTCGGCGGCCGCTTGATTCGGGCGAGGCACATTTGCGCCGGATTCGCATTTCCTATGCCGCTTACTACAACTCCGTCAGAACGCATCGGTCGTTGCACAAGGATGCGTCGAGTTTTTGTCCGATTCAACAGATCGGAATCATTCGTTGACACCCGATCCTCGGCGGGCTTCACCATCATTACGTCCGGGTTTGAGTTTTCGGTACACACAACCTGTCATCAAGGTCGATGGCGGCGCGCTGCCGAGATGAATCCGGTGCGCGGCATTCTGCATCGCCATGGCTGCGATCAGTACCATTCCCGTCAACACTGCGGGTACAACGTCACCGTTGCTAAATGGTCCGAAAGTCGATCGTGAGAGCCGCGTTGGCGATCAATAGCGCGAGCTTCACTCCCAAAATGATTTTTAAAGCCGGCAACTGTCGTCGCAACAGTGCTGAGCTCAGCAGCCGACTCAGGATCACGACCAGGCAGAACACCTGCAGCGCCAGCAGCTTCGCGACCGCGCCCGGCGTACTGAGCACGAGCGAGACGCGCCCAATGTCACGAAGTTGCGGGTGACGTGCGCCGTGAACCTACCTTGCAGGGCGAGACTATACCTCACAGGTATAACGTATAACTCAATCGGTCTTTGCCCCACGCTCCCGCAATACCTAGGATTTGGCTGGGAAATGCAAATCCGAGGTTGAGACGTTGACAACGAGAGCTACCCATATCGATACCTTCATCGTAGATGTGCCAACAATCCGGCCTCATGTGCTGGCGATGGCTACGATGCGCAGCCAGGCGGTGGTCTTGGTTCGGATTACCTGTTCCGACGGCGTGGTGGGGATAGGAGAAGGCACTACCATCGGTGGCCTGAGCTACGGAGACGAGAGCCCGGAGGGCATCAAGCTTGTCATCGATACTTACATCACGCCGATCCTGAAGACGTGCGACGTCTCCCGCGTCGCCGAGACAATGTCGAAGATCAGCCGCAGCGTCGTCGGCAATCATATCGCGAAGTGCGCGGTGGAGACTGCCCTTCTCGACGTGGCCGGCAAGAGGCTTGGCGTGCCCGTCTCGGAGCTAATCGGCGGAGGCCGAGTGCGCGAGCGGCTACCGGTAGCCTGGACGCTCGCGAGCGGGAATACCGCGGTCGACATCGAGGAAGCCCAGGCGATGATCGAAGCCAGACGGCACTCGATCTTCAAGCTCAAGATCGGCAAGCGCAGCGTGACCGAAGACGTGGCTCACGTGGCGGCTATCAAGAAGGCGCTCGGAGATCGCGGCAGCGTCCGCGTCGATGTCAACCAGGGGTGGGACGAAGCTCAGGCCGATGTCGGCATGAAGATGCTGGAAGATGCGGGCTGCGATCTCGTCGAGCAGCCGGTCGCGCGCGACGCGCTTGCCGCTATGGCACGACTGTCCGCCCGCCACGGCATCCCGCTGATGGCTGACGAAGCGCTGCATGGCCCGCGCGATGCGTTCCGTGTCGCAGCGATCGCTGGCGCCCGGGTATTTGCCGTAAAGATTGCGCAGTCGGGTGGACTGCACGCCGGTCGCGACGTCGCCGCCATCGCGGACGCGTCGGGCGTGTCTCTCTACGGCGGCACCATGCTCGAAGCCGGCGTCGGCACTGCGGCCTCCGCACATTTGTTCGCGACCTTTCCCAAGCTCGCTTGGGGCACCGAACTGTTCGGCCCCCTACTGCTCACCGAAGAAATCCTCGCGGAGCCGCTCGACTACGCCGACTTCTCCTTGGGCGTTCCGAAAGGCCCGGGTCTGGGCATCGCGCTCGACGAGGACAAGATCGCTCGCTTCCGTCGCGATCGGACTGCACCGACTCTGCACGTGGTCGCGGGCAAGGGATCTTAGGTCATGCTCACCATGGTCGAGATGAATGTTCATATCCCGCTGGGCTTCGACAAGGAAGAAGCCGACCGCCTCAAGGCACGCGAAAAAGATCGCTTCCAGGAGCTGCAGCGTGCCGGCAAATGGCGACACATCTGGCGCGTCGTCGGCCGCTACGCGAACGTCAGCATCTTCGATGTCGAAAGCAATTCCGAGCTTCATGACATCCTGACGAGCCTGCCGCTCTTTCCTTTCATGGAGATGAAAGTAGTGCCGCTCTGCCGGCACGCATCCTCGCTCCACGACGACGACCGCTGACTATTTCGCACCACGAATGTCCGCGTTGCGGACTCAAACCAAGGGAGAGACGACATGGATACGAGCTTTGTGAAGACCCGCGAAGTTCAGGTATTGTTCGACAAGGCTGCCGGCCTCAACCAGTCGGGTGGCGATCCGCGATTGAAGGCGATATTCCGCGACCTCGTCGAAGCCAGCGCCGAGATCATCGTTCGCCACGACATCAGCGAGGATGAATTTTGGGGTGCGGTCAACTTCCTGCAGAAAGGCGCGCCCGAATTCGGGTTGTTGGTGCCAGGCTCCGGCCTTGAGCACTTCTTCGATCTCTTCCTGGACGCAAAGGACGCGGAAGCTGGTCTCACCGGCGGCACGCCGCGCACGATCGAAGGTCCGCTATACGTCGCAGGCGCGCCGCTCCAGGAAGGTGACGTCGACCTGACCAAAGATCCGGACGCCACGGGCAGCCTTTACATGAGAGGACAGGTTACCGGCCCGGACGGCGGGCCAGTCAAGGATGCGGTGGTGCATGTTTGGCACGCCAACTCGCAGGGCTGGTACTCGCACTTTGATCCAACGCGCGAACAGACGCCCTTCAACAATCGGGCACGCATCAAGCTCGGTCCGGACGGAAAGTATTCGTTTCATTCCAAGATGCCGAACGGTTACTCCGTGCCCGACGGCGGCGCCACGGATACGCTGATGAAGGCAATTGGCCGACATGGCCATCGTCCGGCACACGTTCATTTCTTCATCGAAGCGCCTGGTTATCGGAAGCTAACGACACAGATCAACTTCGGCGACGATCCGCATGCCGCCGATGACTTTGCCTTCGCCACTCGCGATGGTCTGCTCCCCGTTCCGCAGCGTCAGGGCGATAGCGCCTACATCAATTTCGACTTTCAATTGCAGCGCGCCACACACACCGCTGACGAGCAGTTCTCCGCGCGACCGCGAGCCGAGGTGGCGTGAGCCACCTCATCTACGAGACACATATCGAAGAGGAGAGGAAATGATGATGACGCTTTTGGAGCGTATCGACGGTGCGGTCGTCGAAGACAGGGAGCGCGGATTGTACAAGTGCCGCCGCGAGATCTTTACTGACGTGGAGATGTACGAACTGGAGATGCAGCACATCTTCGAAGGCAACTGGGTTTTCCTGGCCCACGAGAGCCAGATTCCGGACAACAACGACTACTTCAGCACCTGGATTGGTCGCAAGCCGATCATGATCACCCGCGACAAGGCGGGCGAGCTCCACGCCATGATCAACGCCTGCGCCCACCGCGGTGCGATGCTCTGCCGGCGCAAGCACGGCAACAAGGGCAGCTTCACCTGTCCTTTCCACGGCTGGACGTTCAGTAACGCAGGCAAGCTGCTGAAGGTGAAGGATGGCAAGACGGGCGACTATCCGTCCTCCTTCAACACCCAGGGTTCGCACGACCTGACGAAGGTGCCTCGGTTCGAGAGCTATCGGGGTTTCCTGTTCGGGAGCCTCAATCCGGACGTCACATCGCTCGAAGAGCATCTCGGCGGCGCCAGGGCCGTGATCGACCAGATCGCGGACGGAGCGCCTGACGGCATCGAGGTGCTACGCGGAAACTCGACCTATACCTATGACGGCAACTGGAAGCTCCAGTTGGAGAATGGTGCCGACGGCTATCACGTGAGCTCGGTGCACTGGAATTACTCGGCGACTATGGGTCATCGCAACTACGAAAACGAAGGCACCAAGACGGTCGACGCCAATGGTTGGTCCAAGAGCGTTGGCGGCGTCTACGGATTCGAGAACGGGCACATCCTGCTCTGGACCAATCTTCTCAACCCGGAAGTACGGCCGGTCTTCAACCACAAGGATGATCTGGAAGCTCGCCTCGGCAAGGATCGCGCCGGCTTCATCGTCGGACAGACGCGCAATCTCGCGATCTACCCGAACGTCTACCTGATGGACCAGTTCTCGACGCAGATCCGCGTCGTGCGACCCATCAGCGTCGACAAGACTGAGGTCACGATCTACTGCTTCGCGCCAAAGGGCGAGGACGCCAAGGAGCGGGCGACCCGCATCCGGCAGTACGAAGATTTCTTCAACGTTTCGGGTATGGGCACGCCGGACGATCTAGAGGAATTCCGTGCATGTCAGACGGCGTATGTCGGCGCCGGCGAGCTCTGGAATGACCTGAGCCGAGGGGCTGTTCACTGGATTGACGGCCCGGACGATAATGCCAAGGCGATCGGATTGAAACCGATCCTGAGTGGCGACCGCAGCGAGGATGAAGGGCTATTCGTGCGCCAGCACGAGTTCTGGGCAAAGACGTTGCGCGAGGTGGTCCTTAGAAGCGGCGACGCGACGAACGTCGTCCCGGTACGGGGAGAAGCAGCATGACCACCGCGACCGCCACTCTTGCGCCTTCGGCAAAATTCGACATCGAGCAGATCAGGGCCTTTCTTTATCGGGAGGCGCGCCTTTTGGATGATCGGCAATGGGACGAATGGATCAAACTCTACTCGCCCAGGGCCAGCTTCTGGATGCCGTCCTGGGACGATGACGATCAGTTGGTCGAGGATCCCCAGCAGCACGTCTCGCTGATCTATTATCCCAATCGCGATGGGCTCGAGGACCGCGTCTTCCGGATCAAGACCGAACGCTCCGGCGCGAGCACTCCGGAGCCGCGGACCAGCCACAATATCTCAAACATAGAGATCGTGGAGGAGCGTGATGGGCAAATCGACCTACGCTTCAACTGGCACACGCTGAGCCATCGCTACAAGAAGACGGACAGCTTCTTCGGCGTCGCCTTCTACACGCTCGACACGAGCGGCGGAGAACCGCAGATCGTTGCGAAGAAAGTCGTTCTCAAGAGCGACTACATCCACCAAGTGATCGACATTTACCACATCTGACGCGGCTCGTCTGGGTAGGGAGAGTAAACATGACTTATCGTGTGGCGCTCAACTTCGAAGACGGGGCGACCCGCTTCATCGAATGTAATGAAGGCGAGAAGGTACTCGATGCGGCCTATCGCAACAAGATCAATCTCCCGATGGATTGCTCGGATGGAGTCTGTGGCACCTGCAAATGTCGTTGCGAGCAGGGTGAATACGACCTCGGCGATGAGTATCTCGAGGACGCATTGAGCAGACAGGAGGCGGAGGAAGGAATGGTGCTGACCTGCCAGATGGTACCGTCCTCGGATTGTGTCATCGCGGTACCAGTGCCGTCCAGCGCCTGCAAAGTGAAGCCGGCCGAACATGGAGGGGAAGTGAGTTCGGTCGAACTCGTTTCGGACAGTACCATCGTCCTTAGGCTCAAGATCGATAAGCCCGACGCATTGGGATTCCTTCCCGGGCAATACGTGAACCTGACCGTGCCGGGAACGAGCGAACATCGTTCCTACTCCTTCAGTTCAAAGGTCGGTGCGACCGAAGCCAGTTTCCTCATCCGTAACGTTCCAGGCGGCCTGATGAGCGGCTGGCTCGCCAAGGACGCCAAGACGGGAGCCCGGATGAAGTTCGTCGGTCCGCAGGGAAGCTTCTTTCTGCGCGCGGTCGATCGCCCGGTCGTCATGCTCGCCGGTGGCACGGGACTGGCGCCGATTCTGTCGATGCTCGAAGTGCTTGCCGACCGAGGTACCGATCAGCCGGTGCACCTGATCTACGGCGTCACCAACGACGGGGATCTAGTTGAGATCGAGCGGATCGAAGCGCTCGGCAAAAGGCTTCCGAGGTTCACCTGGGCAACCTGCGTCGCCAGTCCGGAGAGCTCCCACCCGCTGAAGGGCTACGTGACCGCGCATCTTGCGGACGAACATCTCAACGCCGGCGACTGCGACGTCTATCTGTGCGGACCGCCGCCTATGGTCGAGGCCGTACGAATCTTCTTCACCGAAAAAGGGGTGAAGCCTTCCCACTTCTTCTATGAAAAGTTTTCGGCGACCGAAGCGGTGACGGCATGACCTTCCCAGATCGCTTCGCCGGCAAGACCCTGGTGGTGACCGGTGCTGCGCAGGGTATCGGACGAGCCGTGGCGCTGCGGGCTGCCGCCGAAGGCGGCAACGTCCTGTTCGTGGACCGAGCGGACTTCGTGGGCGACGTCGCGTCCGAGGCGGGCGGAAGGGGGCATGGCTTCGTCTGTGATCTCGAAACCTATGAAGGAGCTGCCGCGGCCATGGCTGAAGCCACCAAGCGCTTCAGTGACATCGACATACTCATCAACAACGTCGGTGGTGCAATCAGGATGCGGCCCTACGACCAATTCGAGCCACGGCAGATCGAAGCCGAAATCCGACGTTCGCTAATGCCGACACTGTGGTGCTGTCACGCGGTGCTGCCGTACTTCCTAAAGTCAGGGCGAGGGACGATTGTGAACGTGTCCTCGAATGCAACTCGAGGCATTCACCGCGTGCCGTATTCGGCAGCGAAAGGCGGTGTCAACGCGATCACGCAGAGCTTGGCGATGGAATATGCCTCTCGCAACATACGCGTCGTTGCGACAGCGCCCGGCGGCACCGATGCTCCGCCACGGCGTATGCGGCGAAATATCGAGGGCGACACCCCTAAGGAATTAGAATGGATGTCCGGCGTGGTCGAACAAGTGAAAGAGTCCAGTTTCCTCAAGCGATATGGCACGATCGAGGAGCAATCCGCTCCGATCCTCTTCTTAGCGTCGGATGAAGCAAGTTATATTACGGGCAGCGTTCTTCCCGTCGCTGGCGGCGATCTCGGATAACGGCCGCTTTCAGCCCATCGTAAAGAATATCGAGCGCAAGAAAACGCGGCAGCGTATGTCGAACGGAGCTAGGTACGGCGACTGGATTGCAATCCAACTATGTGAAATGAAATCAATCATGACCGGAAGAATTGTTGGATCGACGGGGCCTCTTTTCAACGTTGCGTGCTGTCTCCTGGCCACATCTAGGGCTGCGTTATTCGTGGCGGCCTTAAGAAGTCACTGCGCAGCGTCAGACGCCGGTTGACCGGAAGACGCATCCCACTTGTCGAACTCACGTACGAGTTTGATCAGTTGCAGAAGTAGTTTGGACGTATCGTTCTTGCGGTGGCTCATGATGATAGGTGACACCATCTTCGGTTCGTCGAGGTCGATGAAACGCACGTCGTCGCGCCCTAGGCGTTTGACCGAGGCAGGCACGATGCAAATGCCCCCGCCAGAAGCTACCAGCCCCAGAGCAGTCTGAAGCTCTTTTGCCTCGGTGCCAACTCTCGCCTCAATGCCCGCGTCTCGGTAGAACGATAGCACCTGGTCTGCGTAACTCGGTCGCGGTGACTTGGGATAGACAATCAGTTGTTCCCCTGCGGCCGCGCGCAACCGAAGCTTTCCTTTCCTGCTCGCCAGCCTGTGTCCGCGCGGCACCACAATGCAGAGGCGTTCTTCGCGAATAATGCGGCGGACGATCGCGTCGTCGTCGAAGCGTAGGCGGCCGAAGCCAACGTCGATGCGTCCGTCCTTCAAAGCCGCGACCTGTTCGAGCGTTGTCATCTCCAGAAGAGCGATCTCGGCGCCGGGCGCGACGATACGGAAGCGGTGGATCAGCTCAGGCAGCGCGTCGTAGAGGGTGGAGGCGACGAAACCGATGTTGAACTGCAGCACCATGCCCTTGGCAATTCGCTTGGTCATCGCACGCATCTCGTCAATGCGCTGCAATATCTGTCGTCCCTGTTCGAACAGATATCGGCCTGGCTCCGTCAACGTAAGCGGCCGCCCCCGGTCGAGCAGCCGCACCCCGAGCTCTTCCTCGAGCTGCTGCACTTGGCGGCTCAGTGGTGGTTGCGCAATATGCAGCTTTTCCGCAGCGCGGCTGAATGATCCTTCCGCAGCAACCATGGTGAAGTAACGCAGGTGACGTAGCTCCACGGGATCGCTCCTTTACACATACCTTCCGAGTATAAAGATAGACCGAATTGATGCTGCGCATCAATCGGATCCTCGCCTACGGTTTCACACCGAGCACAAGCCGAAGCAAAGGCGCGGATCGTGAAAGTCCGATCCAGCCCTGCGAAGTGCTGCGTGCTGTTTCGCGAAGTGTCCGCGGCGATCTTGCATCTTGATTCCGGCGCTGCGCCAACATCATCCTGCCGGCTTGCCAGTAATGGAAATTCGTCATGAGCCCAGTCACCATCGCCGTTGCAATCACAGGCTCTCTCCCACAATCCGGCACTTCCTGTGTTGCCCGCTGAGCAGATCGAGTCCACTCACGCGGCATACGAGGCAGGTGCCGCGCTGGTGCATATCCATGTACGCAACGGCGACGAGTCTTCTTCCTCGAATCCCGACCGGTTCGCCGAAGTGCGCAAGCACTGCCCGGGCATGATCGTGCGGTTCTCGACAGGTGGCCGAGGGCGCGATCCGGCCGCGCGCGGTCTTTCGCTCATCCATCGGCAGGATATGGCCTCTCTCTCTCTCTCTCTCTCTCTCTCTCGATCGGTTCGACTAATTGTCCCACGATTGTGTACGAGAACCCGGCGGGGTTGGTGCTCGGTCTGGCATCGAAAATGAAGCAGCTCGGGATCGCGCCGGAGATTGAAATCTTCGACCTGTCGCACATTCACGGCGCCAAACGATTGATCGATGCCGGCTCAATGTCGCCGAGACCGCATATCCAGTTCGTGATGGGTGTCCAGAATGCACCCCCGGCCGACGAGCATCTACTCGATATTCTCCTGAAGGAGACTAGGCGCATCGCGCGAGTTGGACGGCCGCCGGCATTGGCCGCGAGCAATCCCGGGTAATGCAATGGGTCCTGCAACGCGGAGCTGACGCTGTACACACCAGGCCAGCGACGACTGCCGAAGCGCGGAGTTCGGGCGGTTCAGAATTCTCAGTTCTGATTGTGGCAAAACTAGAACTTCCGGATGGCTCTGTCGGCGTCCTGTTCTCAGCGCGCGGCCTCGGGGCGCCTGCGTTGTCGTTGTCACGGACGGGCAGACGCCAGCTCTGACTTCAACGTCTGATCGAGAGTTCCGAAGGATTGCCGCACAATCCAAGGCCGATCGGCGCCATACCCCGTGAGTATGAAGATAGACCAAAACGATCCTGTGCCTCGCGTATCTCGCTCGGTAGTGTGGCACACGAAGGGAGGAGCACTCATGTATGCTTCAATCACAAATGTTCAGGAGTTCATTAAGTGGCGTTCGTTCCGCCAGCCTCACGGTCTGGCTGCCGTGGCGACTGCCGCCATCGGCCCGGGCACCAGGGGGCGCTTGTGCTCGCAGTTGAGTGACATAACCGCGGCGCCTCTTGCGGCATCCAGGATCATGTGTCGTGATCGTCTGTAGTTGCAACGTCCTCAGCGACAGCCATATCAGATCTGCGCTAGCTGGCGGAACACCGTGTGCGCGCTTGAAGCAGGTCTATACCTCGCTCTGCTGCGCGGCAAAATGCGGTCGCTGTGCGCGTACGATCAAGGCGATACTCGAAGACCACAAACAGGCCCCCATGAAGGTTGGTAGCCCTGAGGCTGCCGACGCCGCAGCTTCGATTTCGTCGTCTTAACGATGCGGTCGGGTCTTAACCGATCATAACACTGCAACCGCCCTTGTGTGTACCGAAAACCCTATCCGAGTTGATGACGTGACGGAATCACCTAAGTTGGCGGGAGGACCGGGCTGTTCTGCTTCGTTCTGGCCGTCCTGGCCTCGCCCTTCAAGTCGAAGTTGCGGCTTGAAGCTGAGAACGCGGTGCTTCGACATCAATTGATCGTCTTGAGGCGGAAGCTGCATGGTCGTGTCCCGCTCACGAACCATGATCGCTGGTTCTTTATCCAGCTGGTTTCCAGCAATCCTGAAGGTCCTCACAATCATCCGGCCCGAGACGCTCGTGCGTTGGCACAGAGCCGGCTTTCGCTGCTACTGGCGTTGGAAGTCACGCCCGCGGGGAGGGCGACGCGTTGATCTCGCGAATGAGCACGGAGAATCCGCTTTGGGGTGCGCCTCGCATTCACGACGAACTGCTCAAGCTTGGGTTTGAGGTCGCGCAGTCGAGCGTCGCCAAGTACATGGTCAAACGGCAAGGGCCACCCAGCCAGGGCTGGCGGACCTTCCTGCATAACCACGCGCCGGACATTGGCGCCGTGGATCTATTAGTTGTTCCGTCCATGGTTTCGACCTGCTCTATGCTTTCGTCATCGTCCGGCTCGAGCGCAGAGAGCTCATCTGGATCAACGTCACAGCAAACCCCACGGCCGAATGGGTTGCGCGTCAAATAACGGAGGCGTTCCCCTGGAACGAAGCTCCGCGTTACATGATCCGGGACCGGGACTGCATCTACGGTGCGGTCGTCACACGTCGATTGCGCGGCATGGGCATCCGGGACAAGCCTATTGCAACGGCATCACCCTGGCAGAATGGCTTTGTCGATCGCTTGATCGGATCGATCCGGCGTGAGTGTCTGGACCACGTCATCGTCCTGAGCGAGGCGCAACTGCGCCGAGTTCTGAAATGTTACGCCGATATTATAATAGCCTCAGAACCTATCCTTGAACAAGGATGCGCCGGTTTCTCGTCTGGTTCAGCGAATCGGAAGCATCAGATCACACGCCATCCTTGGCGGACTTCACCACCACTACGCCCGAGCTTAAGTTTTCGGTACACACAGTTCTAGATTGTGCGGACGCAATTTGTAGCGGGGCATGAGCCCCTTTGTAGCCCATCAGCGCGGCGCGGTCGGAGGTGCGTCATGAGCGAGAACCACCTTGGCAGCGACAATTCCGGGCTGGATATTTCATCGAAATGCATGCCGAAAAGCCTTCGCCGCTGAATTGAGCCGAAAATCCACGGTCCGTTCGCGAATGATCGGCCTGTAGGTTAAGACGGGTGACCATTCTCGGCATGGTGTAGAGTCGGCTGCCAAGCTGCGGCACGATGAAGCTGTTCATCACGCCCGAGGAGGTCAGCTCCAAGCTGATCGGCGTGCCGACGGGAATCGTCAATCGATTGACGCTTGCAACACCCTGGTCGGGAAAGATGAACAGCCATTTCCAGTCGAGCGAGGCGACCTAGACTGGCAGCGGCTTCACTGTGGATGCGATCGGCTTTGCGCGGGCTCAAGTCGTGTGCACCGATCCACGCACGCCGCCGACCAGGAACACCGTCATGGCCGGGATCGACCAGACCAGCATCTCGAGGCGGCCTGAATACGCAAAATCAGGGCGATACCGCGCACGTTCATTCGATGCACGAAGCCAGTAAGCAACGCCAAGCGTGGCCAGGATCACCGGGATCACGATCGCCAGCATGCCAAGCGAGTTGAGCAGAATGTGTCGATCGGCGTCGCCAATCGGTCCTTTCGGGTCGAGCATGTTAGACCTCGTCTGTACTGAGGTTGATAAAACTGCGCGCATTGTGAACCGCGCCTGGCGGGAGTTCGGCATGCGTCGATCGGACCGTCCGGCCACCGTGCGACGACCGCGTATTCGAAAATGAGCCACTTCCATGATCAATCAGGAGGGCTGCAAACAATACGAACAAATAGAAGATCGAGAACACGAACAGCCTGTGAGCAGTGTGGCGATCGGTCTCGATGCTTCTGTTCAGCTGGCGTGCAAGCAGAAGAAACAATGCCCCACAGATCGCGGCGATCGCGCCGTACGCCGCGCCCGCAAACCTCAGCACCCAAGGCAGCTCAGAGGCCAAAACCAGGAGGCCGCTGTAGATCAGGATCTGCCGAGTTGTCGCGGCTCGTCCGGCGACAACCGGCAACATCGGCACGCAAGCACGCGCATAGTCGTCGCTGCGATTAAGCGCCAGAGCCCAGAAATGCGGCGGCGTCCAAAGGAAGATGATGAGGAACAGCGCTAGCGGCTCCAGCCCGACGTCTCCGGTCACTGCGGCCCATCCGATCACGGGCGGCAGCGCCCCGGCAGCACCGCCGATGACGATGTTCTGCCGCGTGGACCGCTTCAACCACGCTGTGTACACGACAACATAGAGGAAGATCGTACCGGCCAACAATGCGGTTGCTGTGAGGTTCGTCGCCAAAGCGAGAGCCACCACTGCGAAACCGCCAAGAACGAGTCCAAAGACAAGAGCCCCGAACCGCGAGACCTTACCCCGCGGAATTGGCCGCATCGCAGTGCGAGTCATGACCGCATCGATATCGGCGTCGTACCACATGTTGAGCACGCCGGCGGCTCCAGCTCCCGCGGCGATGGCAATAATCGCGGCAAGAGTGGTTAGCGGATCAAGTCGAACTGGAGCACAGCTCAACCCGACAAGCGCGGTGAAGACGGCAAGCATCATCACGCGGGGCTTTGTCAGTGCGGCAAAGTCAAACACGCCCCAGCGCCCGGCCAGCGGGTGAACGGATCGAGACGGTAATGCAAAGCGGGTTCGTCTTTCATCAAGCTGGCCCGCGATGGATTTCACGTTCATCTCGCTGCTCCGAGTTTGTTCAAAATGAGAGCTGTCGTGTTCGCTTCGAGCAGCTGCAGCGCGGCTGCACGCTGGTCTGACGGCATGCACCGCGCGTAGGTGGTTACGTCCTGCGACATTCTCTTCGACGAGCGCAGAGGGCTTACTTGAACAACTCCACATCATTCGGCTGCCTTAGGAATGAGGTGAGGCGCAGGCGGGGAATTTTCCTCGACCTGACGCGGCCGTCCCATCAAAACTGGCTGAAACAACACAGCGGCCGCCATCGTGCACAGCAATGCGAGAGCCATCATCTTCCCCATGCTTGACATACCCGGATAGTCCGATGACCACATGCTGCCAAATGCCACTGCGTTAGTCATTCCACTGAAGAGCACCGCCCGGGTTAGGCTGGATTGCAACAAGCCGGTTTTCCCATCGCGCCAGGCCATGATGTAGTAGATCTTGAATGCGACTCCGACGCCGAGAAGTAGCGGCAAGGCGATAATGTTCGCAAAGTTGATTTCCATGCCCGTCAATGCACAGATCTCGAGCGTTACGGCGCCGGCAATCAGCAAAGGTATCAGCGTCAGCAGCACATCCGAGAGTCGCCGCAACGCAAAGAAAAGCAACACGGCGATGGCTGCCAGCGCGATGATTCCCGCTTCAAAAAAGGCGCTGGTGACTGTCTTGGCGGATTCGTATAAACTGATCGCAGAACCGGTGGCCGACGGCTCCGCAGCCAAGACGGCACTTGCGAATCCTCGCAGCACATCGTCATGGCTCACGTCGCCTTTCGGCAAGACTTGAACGCGAGCCCGACCATCCGGCAAGACCCAGTCGCGAACAAGACCGGAGGGGAGCGTCTCGACGGTCACTGGCTCCGGATCAAGGCTGCTGCGAAGTCCCGCAAGGTCATCCTTGAGTGACGGAACGGTGGCAGCTTCAGCCTTGCCTCGCGTGGCTGCATCCGATCCCGCAAGACGCATCAGCAGATCGGACACGTGTCGCGCCACTTCGGCAGTGGATCCTGTTACATTGAGCGCGACCCTCGAAAGATCCGCCGCAGTCTTGCGGATCGCCTCAACCGTATCCTTGTCCGACGGCACAGGCTGTACCGGAAGCTTGAAGGAGCCCAGGAGGCGAGGCGCTGCAGCCCGGATGGCGGCGAGTTTTGAATCCTGATCACCCGGCACGAAGCTATTAAGGGTCAACGTCCGGGAGACCTCCGGCAGCATCGCCAGACGTCTGGCGGTGGCATCGGCTTCATCAAGGGACGCTGTCAGCACTTCGGCATCGTTGCCGCTGGTTTCGGGAGTTCCTTGCAATTCTCGATAGGTTCTCACCGACTCCGCGGTCGGATTTTCCAAGTTGATAGGATTGGAATCGAATGTCAGCTGGAACAGGAGCGGCGTGCCCGCCAACACCACGCCGATAGTCCCGGCGATCACTGCGATGCGATGTCGCTGCAGAAAGTCGTCCAGCGGAGCGAGGCTTCTGAAGCCTATGGGGGCGGCCTCTCCTGGCGGCTTCAGGATTGCCAACAGCGCCGGAACGAAGATGATACTGCAAGCGAACGCAATCAGCATGCCGCTGCCGGCGACCAGCCCCAATTCGAAGAGACCTTTGTAATTCGTGGGTAGGAATGAAAAGAAGGCCACTGCCGTGGCGCCCGCGGCCAAAGCGAGGGGATCGCCTATCTTGCGGGCCGCGCACCGCAACGCCTCGCGCAAATTCCTGTGTTCATAGCGCTCGGAGCGGTAACGAACGCTAAACTGGATACCGAAATCAACTCCCAGACCCACGAACAACACGAAGAACGCGATTGAGATCAGATTAAATGACCCCACCATCGCGATACCTAGCCCGGCAGTTAGCGCGAGCCCGACCATCAAGCTAAAAAATACCGCCGCGACAATCCGCCACGAGCGAAGAGCCAGCCAGAGTATAATGACCGCACCAAACAGAGCGGTGAGCGTGTCGCGCACCGCGCTTTGTCGAATGACCGAGAACTGATCGTCGTTCATTGGTACCGGGCCGGTAAGTTCGACCCTCGCACCGTATTTCTCGTCCAATTTCAGATCGCGTACCGAACGCCGAATACTATCCGTCGCCTTCCGCCCGGGTTGCAATGCAGCGAAATCGAGGTTCGGTTCTACCTCAATGAAACGCCGCAATGCCGTCGTCTCCGATCGCGAGCCCTGCACGAGCTCCTGCCATGAAAACGTTGCCGACGTTCCATCAAGCACATTCGTCAGGGTTCTGTCGGCCAGCGCGAGCGGCCACGAAAGTTGGTCGAGTTTTAACTCCCCAGCCTGCACAGCATCCGTTGCGAGCGAAAGTGTTTTCATTACTCCGCGCAGACTTGGATCAGTCGCGAGCACGCCAATCAGAAGCTGGCCGTTCGATAATCCTGCGACTGACTTTTTTACGTCGGCCAGGGGCTTGAAAAGCAACCCGTTTTTCTGGAAAAACGCTCCGCCCCCTGATTGGACGACGGTGCGGAACAGATCCGGATGCTTTGCGAGATCCTGCTCCAGCGAGCTGGTAGCCGCCGCTACATTTTCCGGCGTTTCCGATGTAATCACCACCGAAATTCCCTTCGGGGGAAATGCTCCGGAGAAGATCGACTGGCGCTGATTCCAGGCCAGTTTGTGCGAAATCAAATCCGCGGTATCCGTCGTAATCGAAAAACGTGCGACGTCGTACGCGGCAGCCATGGCTGCGAGTACGGTTCCAACAATGAGAACTTGCCGGTGACGTCGCGCACAAAACTCAACAACCCGAACAATCGCAAAACTCAACATATTGGTGCTCCCTTTTTCGCTTCGCGCGGGGACCCGGAGCAGCTACGGGATCTCCGCTTTGCTCTGGCCCGACGAGTGAACGCTGGGACGTTTCCTTCTTTGGGTGAGGCTTGCTTAGTGTATTTGGTTGCTTCGCTTGATAAGCCAGAGCGTCGCTGGGCGATTGGGCGGAGGGAGCGAGCGCGCAGATGCCGGACGATGCGGCCCGGCATTGCTCCATGGTCGCATAACCGCAGCCATGAGCTGCTTGAGCGCCGTTCGTGATGCAATAATCGTCTGCGTGAGCGATGGCGGCGGTCATCACAAAAAGCGCGGATGCGAACAGTGTCGCAGCTGACGCGGTGGCCTTCTTCGAAATTAATTTCATGGTCGCTTCGTTCGCACATATTCCGGTCCAATCGGTTGTGTCACACACGTGCCATCAAGCTGACGCCAAGTTGATCATTAGGACGGTGTGCATCGGAACCTCCGATGAGACGTCTGGGCTCATTAGCGCCGGGGTGGCGTCTTCATGTCGGGCGCGAGGCCGGGATTAATTTCTGCAGGGTCGAGAAGTGCAGTGGGTTTGGGTGTGGAAAGCGTTACGGTCGCACCGTTCTCGTTGCTGATCCGCGGCACGCAGGCCGGTGATGGGTGCGAACCGTGAACGATGTCAACCAGGCGATCCGCAAGGCTCGCGGAGCGCTGGCGGAGCCAGCCGCCGCTTTCTTGCGCCTCGCCATCGCTGATCGTTACTGTCGCGGTCATACCCGAAACGAGCGGGATGCCAGCGGGGATATGCGTGATTCGGATGCGTACCGGCACACGTTGCGCGAGCCGCACCCAGGTGTAGACTGGATTGACGTTCGGCAGGCCCTGGGTGCTCGGCGCGGCGTTCGAGACGCTGATGCCGCGGGTCACGCTCTGGATCAACCCCACGATCGGATCACTGTATCCCATCAGCTGCGCTTCGGCGCGGTCGCCGATGCAGATATGCGCCATCTTGGTTTCTTCAAAGTAGCCGTCGATCCAATAACTATCGGCATCAATCACGGAGATATTGGACGTGCCCGCATGTGCGTAGTCGCCCACTCGCAACAAGAGGTTGGTGACGTAGCCGTTCACCGGACTGCGCACCTGCGTGCGCACCAGGTTGATTTCGGCCTGCTTGACTTGCTGCTGGGCGGCGTCGAAGACTGCCTGCGCCTGGATAGCGTTACCGACGTAGACTTGCTGCTCCTCCGGTGTGGTGGCGAGCTCGCTCAGATGTTTTCGGCGCTCCGCCTGCACCTGCTTCACCTGCAGATCGGCTGCCTTCTGACGTAACTGCGCCTTATCGGTGTCGAGGGCCACCTTGAAATCGAAGGGATCGATGACATAGAGCACATCGCCCTGACGAACGTACTGGTTGTCGACGACGCGGATTTCCGTGATCTGCCCCGAAACCTGCGGTGCGACGCTAGCGACTTGGGCGCGGATACTGCCGTCTCGTGTCCAGGGTGCGGTGATATAGTAGTCCCAGATGACGAGCGACGCGAGCACGGCTATGAGGAGAATGAGCAGGGTCGCCATCGTCTTGAGTGCGGCCCAAGCGAAGCTAGCCATACGACCTGGACGGCTGGACACCGGCCGTTTCAGTGTCGCCTTCGAGTCTGCAGCCGTACGCTCGCTCAGTTCCGCGACTGGCGAACACCCCTCCAAAGCAGGGCTAGCCGGGCTTCGCGGTGCCGAAGCGACCTGAAGCAACGAGCGCTCGATCGCCTCCGGACCGGGCTTGGCCAGGTTGGACATTCTTTGGTCGCATAATTTGGAGTCTGGTGACTGCATGGACAACTCCCTCAAAATAGGACCATCAGCAGCGCGAGGATCAGGACATAGAAGCTCAGTTCCGCGATCGGTGGACTGCTGAAGGCGCGATCGAAGGCGGCAACGTGGAAGAAAGGACGCAACACCGCGAAGATCGCCATGGCGGCGCCCGCGTAAATCACGAATGGAGCGACGAGCACCCCACCGATCGTCAATTCGGGGAAACCGTGCATCAGGTTGTCCACTTATTTGGATTGAGACCGAAAGCGCCGGCGTCGAGCACGAAGGCAGCCCAGATCAGATCCAGGCTGGCCGACCGCGCTACTCTCTGGCCTTCATGATCGAGCTGAGTTGCCGTGCTTGCGAGATCAGCGGCGGCCCGGCGTAGGCCAGGCGGGTCACAGGCAGCCAGGGCTGAGTATCCGTCCTGAACTAAGCGCTGGCACGCGCGAGCGGACACTTGGGCGAGAGTTGTCCGGACCCGTCGCACTGCGGCCGCGCGTCCGAAGATATCGAGAGCCTGGCGCAGGTCGTCGCGGCGTTCGTCACCGACGGCGGGCTGCAGAGCCGCTAATTGCCCGATGCGGTCCGCATCCCGAAACAAGGACTCGTCATCGAGGCGCCGGGACCGGCCACCGGCCAGGAGGTCGCCCATCTCCTCTCGTGCCGATATCAGGTACCAGTGGCGCCGAAGCGCATCGGACGTCGGAAGGACAATCCGAAGGAGGACGGATAGCAGGATCACAGACGTGATCGCCATGAAGCTGAAGAACAGATAGGTCTCGGGGTTGTAGTCCTGCGGGTTTGTCGGAGAAAGGTACAAGACGAAGTAAGGGAGCGCCAGGAACGCGATGGAGGCCAGTCTCGGGTCGGGTATCGTCAATAACAGGGCGGCAACGATGACGCTTGGCGCCAAGCCGATCGCGAGGAGAGGAAACTGGTCAACTCCGTCGAGGATCAGATACTCCGTCACGCCCCCAAGCAACGCGGCGATCGGCACCGCGATGAGAGCGGCGGTTGCGAAGCCACGCGGGTTCGGAACCTTCGCACTCAAAGCTATCATGAGCCCAACTTGGGCAACGCCCTCCGCAGCGAACGGCCAGCCGCCGAGAGAAAGCAGAATGGCGCAGATCAGCACTGCCAGAAACGCGCGTAGGCCATCTCGCACAGCCGCACGATGCGAGCGGTAGATGGTTGCGTGGATGCGGCGTCGAGGGCGACGACTTGCCTGCAGATCTTCGATGGCGTTCTGCGCCCGTTCGTTTTCGATTAGCAAATCTAGGCCATGACCGGCAAAAAGCGCGCCGTACGGATCGGCGTAGCCACCATCCGCGTGCCGCTGCAAACGAAGCTGCAACGCACTGCGGCTCTCCTCACCGAGGGAATCGGTAAGGCCTTGGCCAAGCGCGCCGCGAAGACATAAAAGAGTCTCGGCTGGAAGCGATGCCAATGCGCTTGCGGCTCGGATCTCGGCGACCAACGCCACGGCCGCGCTCGCGGCCGCCGCGGCTTCCACCACCCCAGCGCTTGATTCAGCGACGAGCGCCGTGATGTCCGGATGAAGAGCGGTGATCTCCCGTAGTAGATTTGCCCATTGAATCGGGTGCCTGCTCTCGCCGCGGAGGATGGCGAGCGCAAAGGCTCGCACCCGCTGGTGGGCCTTCGTGAGCTTGCCGATCAGGCCCGTATGTACATTCGGGGCGGCGAACAGGTCGTTGATCAAGGCGAAAGCCGTGATTCCAACCACAATCGCTGCGCCCCGGTCGACGCCGGCCAAAAAAATGCTCTGCGGCGAGTCGATCTGCGACACAGCGACTAGGGCAACCGTATAACCGGCGAGGACGGCACCGTAGGCTCTGTTGCCGTCCAATAGTCCACCGACATAGACGCAAAGCCCGAGCCAGCCCGCGAAGCCTATCATGAACAGTTCGCGAGACTGCGGGAATAACCCTGCGATCACGAACGAGACGATAACCCCGATGATGGTGGCGAGAATCCGGTAGATGGCTTTTTGGTAGGCCTGTCCCCGCGTTTGCATGGCGAGAACGCCAACCGTGGTCGCGGCGGCTGAGGCGCCCTCGAGCTGCAGCCAGAACGCCGCATACAGCCCGACTATCATCGCGACCCAGATCCGTAGCGCAAAGGCCCAGGCGGAGGGTGGAAACCCCGCGACCGTTGTGCTGCGGACGCTTTGCGCGAGTGTCATGGCTTCCTGAGATGTCGGATGCTAGAGCATACGGGATACTGAGATGAGACCGAGCCTGAAGACGAATCTGCTAGACGCGATAATCTTCATTGGAAACTCCTCTCGCATTGACGTTCTCAACACCGCCGCGTCTGTGACCGAAAGCGACCACGGGCGTTTAATCGCTGGTGACAAACAAAGAGAACCTTGCCGCTTGTGCCTTTTGAAAATTGAAGTGTTTTTTGTATTTGCAGCGATGCCCGGATACACCCACCTCCCGCTCACCCCGCCCTAGTGGCTTGTCACTGAATAGTATGATGTCCCGCACGGACAGTGTAGGCGCGACGCCGTTGCAAGTGTTCGGACTCGAATGTCTGGAATGTACCTTGGGTCGCCCGCGCAGCTTTGGCAAAGGCCGCCCGCAACAAAATAGCGGAAGCGAACGCGCAACGATCTTATCCGACTGCTCCGGTTCACAGTTTGCGGGGACTGCTCACGGCACGCGCTCGGACAACCCGCCGACAACCGAGGCACGGAGCGACAGTTCGATCCAATTCCCCGTCCGGACCTAGGATCATCGAGATGCGCGAACTGTCGCTACGCCTCGTTGATTTCGACGCGCTCGACGTCACCGTTGCTTCAGCCGGCCCGCGCAAGGGCCTGTCTAACCACCGGGACCGGGCCGAGGCCAAATAGACTTGGCTCGACCGTTGTAGTGCCATACGCTAAAATGAAATTTTACGGCCGCCTTTGACGACCGAGCCTACTGATCTTAATGCCAATCTGACCCAGCTTTGTCGCGTTATGACTTCGTCCAGACTTGCCCAACGCGGTGTTGAACTGAATCTCGCGATTACAAAGCCTATTCCGCTCGATGCCAAGCGTTGTTGGCGAGCAGAACTAATCATTTCGGAACTTATCACAAATGCCGCACGTCATGCCTTTGTTTCCCAGGCCCGTATTTCGGTCTCCGTTAAGCCGCGGCTGGGCAGGTCATTTGCCACGTAAGCGATGTTGGCGCCCACAGCAACCTTGAAACGTGGTCTCGGAACCGAACTGATTGACGCTCTTGCAGCCGATCTCGACGGATATGTCGAGCGACATCGTAACACGTCCGGAACGACTATAACGCTCTGCTTTCCGCAGGGTCTCGAATGATAAACTGCGTTGGAGAGCCGACGCGGCCGCCGACTATGACGTCGGTCGCTGTGGCCGACTATGCCGGTCAGTCCACCCAAGAGGAAGTTTGGACTAGGTCCAACCAGCGATTTCTAACGTCCACACCCAACGACCGCGACAAGCACGGTGCTGTCCACATAGGCCACTGAGGCCGATCAAACCAAAAGGAGGCCGACATGTTGCTTCATCTGCCCCGGCTCCGGCACCAACGGGTTGAGACGCATGGACCTCATAAGAAAAAGCCGACGGAATATTTGCAGAGCAATATCTATGTGACGACGAGCGGGGTGTTCCGCAGGTCAAGTTTGCTAAATACAATGCTCGAAATTGGATCAGATAGGATTCTGTTCTCCGTCGATTCGCCCTACGAAGATACGGATGAGCTCACACCTTGGTTCGACAGCTGTTCGATCAGCGACGCTGACCGTCAGAAGATTGGGCGAGACAACTGCTTCAAGCTTTTCCATCTCGATAGGACACGTCACCTCATCGCGGGCTGCCTGATGGCCTGATGGACTCGCCCTGGACGAGTGTGCAACGTCAAGTCTGGCCCGCGCCTTGCCAAACTAATCGCGAGCCGCTGACCTTGGGGACAGCACAAAAGATGATTGCTGCGACCGCCGACCTTGGCGGCCGCACAAAAAGATGGTGGCCGCTGCTCCGGCAGCGACCTGACTTTTGCAACAAAATCGGCTGATAGTGAGCGCCAAGCGGGAGAAAGTCCGCGAGTTTTGCACCGGTTTGCTAGCTTAGGGTCGTCAACAGGCGTTCAGCAGCCACGAGATCCGCCGTATCCAAGCCCTCGGTGAATTGCTCGAACGCCGGCAGCAACAGCGCCCGCGCATCTGCGGAGCGGCCTAGGCGAACCCATAGCGCCGCGAGATCGGTGGCGCTGCGCAACTCCCATGCTCGTGCGCCTTGGCGACGGCTCAATTCAAGCGATTGTACAAAGCACATTTCCGCGTCAACATTTGGCCGACCCATCGCGAGAAGAACACGTCCTTTGACCCGCAGCAGCTCCGGCATATATGCAAGGTTGCCGTTTGCCGCCCCGAGACGGATCGTATCTCCAGCCAAGGCGATGGCTTCGGCATGCCCTCCCATCGTAACCAGTCCTTGAATGAGGGAGATACTAAGACCCGAGGTGACTAGATTGTAACGCGCTTGGTGAAGTTTCTCGAGGGAACCCTTGAGCGCTTCGACCCCACCTTGCACGTCGCCTCGACGGATAGCCACTTCCCCCTTGAACCCGCGCCCGAGCCAACGGAAGGGACCGAAAGAATGGCTTTCGGCGCGGGAGAGGAGCATATCAATGTGCTCGCTGGCGTTCGCTAAATCGCCGGTCCAAAGCAAGACAGAAATTGAGTTGAGCAAGGCAACGGATATTGTTACTGCATTGTCGGTACGCGTGGCTTCTTGTACGGCCTGGCGGGCTCGCTCGATCGCCTGTGCCGGATGACCCTCCAGCCACAAGTTCATCGCCAAGGCGGCGCCAGCTAAAACATTGCCGTCCATGCCGAAATAGATCGTCGCGTTTCGCAAGGAGCTTGATCCATGCGCGATCGCCGCCTCAAATTCCGTTCGGGCTGCGGTCAAGTCGCCGACAGCCTGGAGTGAAAGCCCTAGGTTTGAATGAGCCAGTGCGATTGCGACAGGATCTTCCAAGGTTCGAGCAAGGGTGGAACAGCGTTTGGCGTATTGCAAGGCGGTGTTATATTCACCACGGCGCCGGTGGAACATGCTAAGCGGTGCCAACAGCCGTACCTGCTCGAATACATCACCGCGATCCTCGGCGATGGCAAGGCCTCGCACCAAGGCCAGGCCCCCCTCCCGTCCGCCGCGCGTGATGATCAAAGAGACGCCTAGCGCGGCTTGAAGCTGCATCTCCAGGAGCCCGCCGCGAGCGTCGTCGTCGAGCGCGAGAATCGCGCGCTCTGACCAGCGACTACATTCGGCAACTAGGGACATCGCCAGGAAAACTGGCGCGGCAGCGGCTACGAGAACCATGCCTAACGGGGCATCGCCATTCGCGCCAAAACACCACTCCAGAGCCGCGCGAACGTTGTCGATCTCTCGGACATGACGCGCCAAGTCCTCATCCGATAAAGACGATCTGGCGCCTCGCGCCTGCGGTGTGAAGAGATCGCGAAAATACAATGCGTGGTGCTGCGCGGCGAT
>Ga0153933_1000211_pt1 | contig 27576 bp, 21 predicted proteins | sample TSNJ017MetaG_FD_102275 | JGI IMG/M metagenome (GOLD analysis project Ga0153933, IMG submission 102275) | Attine ant fungus gardens microbial communities from New Jersey, USA - TSNJ017 MetaG | ecosystem: Host-associated > Fungi > Mycelium > Unclassified | place: USA: New Jersey, Wharton State...
ACGTGCGCGTGCCGAAGGAAAACATCCTGCTCGGCGAGGGCCGCGGCTTCGAAATCTCGCAGGTTCGCCTCGGCCCCGGCCGCATCCATCACTGCATGCGCACCATCGGCAAGGCGGAAAAGGCGCTCGACCTGATGGTGTCGCGCGGCCTGACGCGGCAGGCGTTCGGCAACAAGATCGCCCATCTCGGCGGCAACCTGCAGATCATCGCGCAGGCGCGCTGCGAGATCGAGGCGATGCGGCTGATGGTGCTGAAGGCGGCCAAGGCGATGGACGTGCTCGGCAACAAGGAGGCCCGCGTCTGGGTCTCGATGGTCAAGGCCATGGTGCCCGAGCGGGCCTGCAAGGTGATCGACCAGGCGATCCAGATGCACGGCGCCACCGGCATCTCGCAATGGTCGCCGCTCGGCGAAATGTACCAGGACGTCCGTCATCTCCGCTTCGCCGACGGTCCGGACGAGGTGCACTGGATGGTGGTCGGCCGGCACGAGTTGAGCATGCCGTAGGTCCTTGCTTCCCCTTCTCCCCGCCTGCGGGGTCGAGACGAGCGAAGCTCGCTCTGAGAAGGTCGGGATGAGGGGGGCTCTCCGCGAGGTCGGTGAGAGACGGGCTCGCGGAGAGTCCCCCTCACCCGGAATCCAAGCTACGCTTGAATTCCGACCTCTCCCCGCAAGCGGGGCGAGGTGAGAAGGAGAGCCTCCATGGAATACGCCGCCAGCGACCTCACCCAGCGCGAACGCTACAAGGTGCTCACCTCCTTCGTGCTGCCGCGGCCGATCGCCTGGGTGACGAGTGTGAGTGCAGACGGCGTGGTCAATGCCGCGCCGTTCTCGTTCTTCAACGTGTTCTGCGAGGATCCGCCGCTCTGCATGGTCGCGGTCAACCGGCGGCCTGACGGGCGGGAGAAGGACACGCTCGCCAACATTCAGCGCGCCGGCGAGTTCGTGGTGCATCTCACCGACGAGCCGCTGGCGCGGGCGATGCACGAGAGCAGCGGCGACTTTCCGCCCGAGATCGGCGAGCCCGCCTATCTCGGCCTGAAGCTCGCTCCGTCGCGCAAGATCGCGGTGCCGCGGCTTGCGGACGCGCCATGGGCGATGGAATGCAGGACCTGGAAGCTGATCGACGTCAACGGTGACCGCCAGCTCATCATGGGCGAAGGCATCCACTTCCACATCCGCGACGAATTGTGGGACCGCGACGCGATGCGCGTGCACATGGACCGCTATCATCCGATCGGCCGCATGTTCGCCGACCGCTATTGCCGCACCGACGACCGCGTGGTGTTTCCGCCCGCCGAGGGCGCCAAGACATAACCGTGCCTGCTCGCCAGCAATCTTTCGCAACAAAACGACGGATTGCGCGGCGGCCCATCCCGCCCGACAGCTCCGGCGTTATCGCCCTCCGGCCAAATATTTAAGCTCCGGACGACGCCCCGACGCGCGCCTTCGCCGCGCGGCGATTGGCGAATCGCGCCGCGTTAGCTAGGGAGCAGATGGTATTAAGTTCCTCAGCTTTTTCATTAACGGGGCTCCTCATGCAATCCATTCGAGACCTTCTGCAATCGCTTTCCCGCCGCCGTCTCGCTGCTGCGATGCTCGGCCTGTTGGTGCTGTTCGTCACCTCGCTGTCATCGGCCTACGCCGCCGCCGACATCCCCGACGATGATGAGCAGGATGTGCTGATCCGCTCCACGCTGATGACGTGGAACGACGCCAACGTGACCGGCAACTACGCCGTGCTGATCGCAAGGGCGTCCTCGCAATTCCAGCAGCAGGTGACGCCCGAGAAGCTGACCACGGCCTTCGAATCCTTCCGCAAGAACAATCTGTTCATCGACGACATCGTCACCGCCGACTACGATTCCTACGAGAAGGCCAAGATCGACGACGGCGGCGTGCTGGTTCTGGCCGGCGTGCTCAAGGATGAAGAGCTGACGGTGAAGTACAATCTGCGCTTCGCCCAGAACAACAATGTCTGGAAGCTGCTCGGCATCGACGTCAACGTCAACAAGAAGGCCGCCGAGAAGAAGTAGGCGGCCGTCTCACGAACATCGCAGGGCGGGTCGGCGAAAACGTAACCCGCCGCTGCTTTCATCGGGATAGCGGACGACGCCGCGTCAGCCGGCGAGCTGGCCGTGCCGCGTTCGGCAACTTTTTGATCATCGGGGCACCTCATGCAATCCATTCGCGCCTTTCTGCAATCGCTTTTCCGTAACCATCTGGCTGGTGCGGTCCTCGGCCTGTTCGTGGTGCTCGCCGCCTCGCTGTCGTCGGCCCATGCCGCCGACCTTCCCGATGACGACGACCAGGACATCCTGGTCCGCACCACGCTGATGAGGTTCAACGATGCGAACGTGACCGGCAACTATTCGGTGCTGATCGCGAGGGGATCATCGCAATTCCAGAAGGAGGCGACGCAGGAAAAGCTGGCGACGGCGTTCGAAGGCTTCCGCAAGAAAAATTGGTTCATCGACAACATTGCCACGGCCGACTACGAGTCCCGCGAGAAGGCCAAGATCGGTGACAACCAGGTGCTGGTCCTCGCCGGCGTGCTTGGGGATGACGAGCTGACGGTGAAGTACAATCTGAGCTTTACCTGGAACAGCGATGCCTGGAAACTGGACGGCATCAACGTCGACGTGCACAGGAAGGCCGCCGACAAGAAGTAGGCGGTCGCCGCACGAGAACGCGGGGCGGTTGGCGCAAGCGTGGCCCGCCCCGCTTTCCAATGAGATGGCGTATTACGCTGATGCTAATGCGCCCTACGCATTGGACAGCTACACCGCGGCAGGCTCGCCGATCTTGTCCTGCGTCTTGGTCTCGAAATCGCCGGCGTCGTGGCGCTCGTGGAGCTGGCTCGACGGCTCGCCCCAGGTGCGATTGACCATGCGGCCGCGCTTCACCGCCGGCCGCGCCGCGATCGCGTCGGTCCAGCGCTGCACGTTCTTGTAGTCCTGCACCGAGAGGAATTCGCCGGCGCCATAGAGCAGGCCCTTGGCGAGGCCGCCGTACCAGGGCCACACCGCCATGTCGGCGATCGTGTAGACGGAGCCTGCGAGATACTCGTTGTCGGCGAGCCGGCGGTCGAGCACATCGAGCTGTCGCTTCACCTCCATCGCAAAGCGATCGATGGCGTATTCGATCTTGGTCGGCGCGTAGGCGTAGAAATGCCCGAAGCCGCCACCGAGATAGGGCGCGGCGCCCATCTGCCAGAACAGCCAGGAGAAGGTCTCCGCACGCGTCTTGACGTCGGTCGGCAGGAAGGCGCCGAATTTCTCGGCGAGATAGACCAGGATCGAGCCCGACTCGAACACCCGGATCGGCTGCGGGGTGCTGCGGTCCATCAGCGCCGGGATCTTCGAATTCGGATTGACGTCGACAAAGCCGCTGCCGAACTGGTTGCCGTCGATCTTGATCAGCCAGGCATCGTACTCCGCGCCCTTGTGGCCGGCCGCCAGCAACTCCTCCAGCATGACCGTGACTTTCACGCCATTCGGCGTCGCCAGGGAATAAAGTTGCAGCGGATGACGCCCGACGGGCAATTCCTTCTCATGGGTGGGCCCGGCGATCGGCCGATTGATGCTGGCGAAGCGGCCGCCGCTCTCCTTGTTCCAGGTCCAGACTTTCGGCGGCTCATAGGCGGGAATGTCGGTCACTGAGGTGCTCCTGATTGCGGTCCTGTCGGGTGGGCAAAGGCGCGAAGCGCCGTGCCCACCATCGGCGTACCCGCACTAGATGGTGGGCACGCTTCGCTTTGCCCACCCTTCGAAGCGGCGTTTTTTCTCCGTCATTGCGCGCGAAGCGAAGCAATCCATCGTGCCGCGCATGCGGTGAAATGGATTGCTTCGTCGCTTCGCTCCTCGCAATGACGGGGAATTCACGACGCCGCCACCTTCCGTTTCGCCTCCACCGCCCGCATCGCAAAGCCCTCATAGCCCTTGGCCGCGACATCATTGCAGATCTGCCGGTAGGGGCCGACGCCGCCGATATAAGGCATGAAGATGCGCGGCTTGCCGGGGATGTTGGCGCCCATGTACCAGGAATCGGCCTGCGGATAGAGCGTCGCGGCAGCGACCTCGTTGACATGGGCGACCCATGTGTCCTCGGCGCTGGTCTCCGCCTCGACGGTCGCAAGGCCGTTGTCGCGCATGTAGACCAGGCAATCGCTGATCCAGTCGACATGCTGCTCGATCGACACGATCATGTTCGACAGCACCGACGGGCTGCCGGGGCCGGTGATGACGAACAGGTTGGGAAAGCCCGCACTCATCAGGCCGAGATAGGTGCGCGGCCCCTCGGCCCATTTCTGGTTCAGCGTCTGACCATCACGGCCGCGAAGATCGATTTTCGCGACCGAGCCCGTCATCGCATCGAATCCGGTTGCGAGTACCAGCGCGTCGAGTTCGTAGGCCTCGCCGCCTGACCGCACCGCGGTCTCGGTGATTTCCTCGATCGGATCGGCCTTGATGTCGACCAGCGTGACGTTGGGCCGATTAAACGTCGCGAAATAATCGGTGTCGATGCAGATGCGCTTGGTCCCGATCGGATAGCGTCCGGGCGTCAGCAGCTTCGCCGTCGTGGCGTCGCTGACGATCTCGGCGATCTTGTCGCGCACGAAGTCGGCGGCGGTGTCGTTCGCCGCCTGGTCGAGCGCCAGATTGTTGTAGACCGACATGAAGGTGAGTCCGCCGCGCTGCCAGCGCGCCTCGTATTTGGCGCGGCGCTCATTGTCGCCGTCATCGAGCGCGCCGCGATCGGGTTGGTCCGTATAGATGCCATTCTTGGCTTGCTCACGCGCAAACGTCCTGATCTCCTGATAGTTGGCGCGAAACCAGTTGCGCTCCTCCTCGGTGAGCGCGGCATTGCGCGCGGGGATCGAGAATTGCGCGGTGCGCTGGAACACCGTGACATGCTTCGCCTGTTCGGCGATCACAGGCACCGACTGGATGCCCGATGAGCCGGTGCCGATCACGCCGACACGGAGGCCTGAGAAATCCACGGGGCGATGCGGCCAGTGGCCGGTGTGATAGACCTGCCCCTTGAAGCGATCGAGCCCCTTGATGTCGGGCTTGCGCGCATTCGACAGGCAACCGGTGGCGAGCACGACGAAGCGCGCGGTCACGGTGTTGCCGTCCGACGTCGTCACGGACCAAAGATTGTCGCGCTCGTCGAATGCGGCGCGCTCGACCTTGGTGTCGAACTGGATGTCGCGCCTGAGATCGAAACGATCGGCGACATGGTTGGCGTAATCAAGGATCTCCGGTTGCGGCGCGTAGCGCTCGCTCCAGTTCCACTCCTGCTGCAATTGCTCCGAGAACGAGTAGGAGTACTGCATGCTCTCGACATCGCAGCGCGCGCCGGGATAGCGGTTCCAGTACCAGGTGCCGCCGACGCCGCCGCCCTGCTCATAGACGCGCGCGGATAGGCCGAGGTCGCGCAGCCGGTGCAGCATATACATGCCGGCGAAGCCGGCGCCGACCACGACGACATCAAACTGCGCGTCGCTTGCGCTTCCGGCTGACGGTTCGGCGGACATTCAAAACTCCCCGACGGATTCTCTCGATTGAACGGCAGCATTCTCCGTGAAACGCGAAAGCGCAAGGGGACAATGCGGCGGGCCTGATGCGCATATTTTGTCGCGCGGAATGCATCGCGCGCGGTAGCGCCTGCACGCAAGATCACCACTGTTGAAAGCCGCTTGGCTTGCCCGACCATCGGCGCTAGCGTCGTCGCCACCAAAGTGAGACAAGCAGCCGCGAAAGCTGCCGCCGGGAGAGAAGCCAGCGATGAAATCACCGATCTGCGACATGCTGGGAATCGAATTCCCCCTGTTCGCCTTCAGCCATTGCCGCGACGTGGTGGCCGCCGTCAGCCGCGCCGGCGGCTTTGGCGTGTTCGGCGCGACCGCGCATACGCCGGAGACGCTGGAGCAGGAGCTGAAGTGGATCGACGCGCATGCCGACGGCAAGCCCTACGGCATCGATGTGCTGATCCCCGAGAACATCTCGACCGCGGGCGAGAAGAACGTCACCTGGAAGAGCCTGGAGGCGCGGGTCTCGCAAGAGCATCGCGACTTCACCCGCAACCTGCTGAAGAAATACGACATCGAGCTGACGACGCGGAACGTCGCCGACAACCAGCCGCAGCCGTTCGACGCCGAGACCGCGCTGCAACTGCTCGACGTTTCCTTTCGCCATCCGATCAAACTGATCGCGAATGCGCTCGGCGTGCCGCCGAAGGCGATGATCGAGCGCGGCAAGAAGCACGGCGTGCCGGTGGCGGCACTGGTCGGCGCCAAGGAGCACGCGCTGCGCCAGGTCGCGGCCGGTGTCGACATCCTGGTGGTTCAGGGCACCGAGGCCGGCGGCCATTGCGGCGAGGTCTCGACCATGGTGCTGGTGCCCGAGGTGATCAAGGCGATCAAGCCGATCCGCGACGTGCCGGTGCTGGCCGCCGGCGGCATCATGACCGGCAAGCAGATGGCGGCGTGCATGGCGATGGGCGCGGCCGGCGCCTGGACCGGCTCGGTGTGGCTCGCCACCGTGGAATCGGAGACCTCGGAGATTTTCCGCGAGAAGATGATCGCGGCGTCCTCGCGCGACGCGGTGCGCTCCAAGGGCCGAACCGGAAAGCCGGCGCGGCAGCTGCGCTCGGTGTGGACCGACGCCTGGGACCGCTCGCCCGAAAGCCCCGGTGCGCTCCCGATGCCGCTGCAAAGCATCATCAGCCGCGATGCCTTCAACGCGATCGACCACGCCGCGGCCGCCGGCAACGAAAAGGCCCGCGACCTCGTCAGCTATTTCGTCGGCCAGGGCGTCGGCCTGATCGACAGCGTGAAGTCCGCCGGTGCGGTGGTGCAGGAATTCAAGGAAGATTTTGTCGAAGCCGTCGAGCACATGAACGCGCTGGTGGCGGAATAGTGCACGTGGCCCATCCTTCGAGGCTCGCCCAGCGGCGCAATTGCGCCGCAAGGCTCGCACCTCAGGATGACGGTGTGCCCGTAGCCGTCACCCTGAGGTGCGAGCGGAGCGAGCCTCGAAGGGCGGCGGCGTACCAACGATCAAGGCAGTGAACAAGAAACCATGAGCATATCCTCTCTCCCAGAAGACCGCATCCCCGTCATCGTCGGCGTCGGCGAGATCGTCGATCGTCCGAAGGACATCGCCGCCGGCCTCGAGCCGCTGGCGCTGTTGGAGCAGGCGCTGCAACGCGCCGAGGCCGACTCCGGCGCAAAGCTGCTCGGCGAGATCCAGTCGCTCGACATCGTCAATTTCCTGAGCTGGCGCTACCGCGATCCCGAGCAGCAGCTCGCGCAGCGCCTCGGCATCCGACCTGTGCATCTCTATTACGGCCCGGTCGGCGGCGAGAGCCCGATCCGCTATCTGCACGAGGCGGCTCAGCGCATCGCGCGCGGCGAATGCAGCGTCGCCGCGGTCTGCGGCGCCGAGGCGCAGTCGACCGCCACCAAAGCGCAGCGCGCCGGCATCGACCTGCCCTGGACGCCGTTCGCGCATGACGTCGAGGAGCCGAAGCGCGGCGCCGCGTTCCAGAAGCCGATGGCCGTGACGCTTGGCGTGTTCCGGCCGATCACGGTTTATCCGCTGTATGAATCGGCAACGTCAGCACATTGGGGCCAGACGCCGCGCGAGGCGCTGAAGGAATCTGGCGAGATGTGGTCGACCTATGCCCGTGTCGCTGCCGACAATCCGAACTCCTGGCTGAAGAAGCGCTTTACCGGCGAGGAGATCACGTCAGCGACGGCTGAGAACCGGATGATCGCCTGGCCGTATACAAAACTGATGGTGGCGAATCCGACCGTGAACATGGGCGGCGCGTTGATCCTGACCAGCCTGGCGAAAGCGCGCGCCGCCGGCGTGCCGGAAGACCGGCTGATCTACCCGCTCGGCGGCGCCTCCGCGGAAGAGCCGCGCGACTATCTGACCCGCGACCAGTTCGTCGAGAGCCATTCGCAGACCGCGGTACTGAAAGCGGTGATGGACCTCGTCGAGGGCGACGGCAGAAAGTTCGACGCCATCGAGCTCTATAGCTGCTTCCCCTGCGTGCCGAAGATGGCGCGCCGGACGCTCGGTCTCGGCCCCGACGTGCAGCCGACCGTGACCGGCGGCCTGACCTTCTTCGGCGCGCCGCTCAACACCTACATGACGCATGCGGCCTGTGCGATGGTGCGCAAGCTGCGCGGCGGCGGCAAGCTTGGCCTGCTCTACGGCCAGGGCGGCTTCGTCACCAAGCATCATGGCCTGGTGCTGTCGCGCGAGGCGCCGAAGGCCGCGTTGCAGCAGGCGACCTCCGTGCAGGCGAAAGCCGAGCGCAACCGCCGCGCGGTGCCCGAGTTCACCACCGAGGCGCGCGGCAAGGGCAAGGTCGAGGCCTTCACCGTGATCTATCGCGGCAATGGCGAGGTCGAGCACGGCGTCACCATGCTGCGCACCGAGGACGGCAAGCGGACGCTCGGCCGCATCCCGTCGAGCGATACGGCGACGCTGGCCTATCTGCAGGATATGGACAAGACGCCGGTCGGCACGACGGGCGAGATCGTCACCGCCGGTGATGGCATGCTGGAATGGCGGGTGGGGTAAGCCCCTTCTCTCCGCTTGCGGGGAGAAGGTTGGGATGAGGGGAGCTTCCACAGGGACGGTGAGAGATGACTCGGGGAGAGTCCCCCTCACCCGGATCGCATCTGACGATGCGATCCGACCTCTCCCCGCAGGCGGGGCGAGGTGAAGTACGCGCCCTACCCCTTCACATCCTGCTTTTCGGACGCCGTCGGCTTGCCCTTGGCGGCGGCGCCGACCACGCGGACGTGGTCGCCGTCCGCGAGGCCATCCGGCGGCGCGGTGATGACGCGGTCATCAGGAGCGAGACCCGAGGCGAGCTCGATCTCCTTGCCCATATCGCGCCCGATCGTCACCGTCTTGAACACCACCTTGTCGTCCGTGCTCACGGTTGCGACCCGCAATCCGTTGCCGTTGAAGATCAGCGCGCTGGCGGGGATGCTCAAGGGCGTGGAGTCGCGTTGCAGATCGAGCTTCACGCTGGCGTAAGCGCCCGGCATCAGCTCGCCGGAGGAATTGTCCAGCCCGAGCTGCATGCGCGTGGTTCCGGAGGCGACGTCGACGGCCTGCGACGAGGCCTCGACCGTCGCCGGAAAGGTCCGGTTCGGGTATTCCGGCATCGAGAGCGTGGCCTTGGCGCCGATCCTGATCGCCGGCACATAGGTCTGCGGCACGTTGACGTAGACGCGCAGCTTCCTGATGTCCGAGATCGTGAACATCGCAGGTCCCGTGCCGCCGCCGGCATTGATCAGCGCGCCGACGTCGGTGTCGCGCGAGGTGACGATGCCGTCGAACGGCACCGTGATCTTCTTGTAGCCGGCGAGCGCTTCGAGCCGCTCGACATTGGCCTGATCGGCCTTGACGGTCCCGTTCTTGTTCGAGAGGTCGGCGGTGCGCTCGTCGATCTCCTGGGCGGAGACGAAGTTCGACGCCACCAGCGTCTTGCGGCGGTTCAATGTGGCTTCAGAGAGCTTGGCGCTGGCCTCGGCGCTGGCGAGATCGGCGCGGGCCTGCAGCAATTGCTGGTCGAGGTCGGGGGCCTCGATCTCGGCGATCACCTGGCCGGCCTTGACGCGCGCGCCGATGTCGGCGTTCCAGTTCTTCAGGTATCCGGACACTCGCGCGAAGATCGGCGCCCGGTAATAGGCCTCGAGCCGGCCCGGCAGGTCCAGGGTCGGGCTCAGCGCCTTGGCGTTGGGCAGGGCCACCGCGACCGTCGGAATGGCCTGGTCCTCGGTCCAGTTTTTCAGCTTTGTGTCCTGCTCCTCGCGGGCGCGGATTCCGGTCCCGACGATCAGGCCTGCGGCGATCAGTGCCACCACGCCGAAGATGCCCAGTTTCCGGTGCGATACCGGTGGGCGAGGTTCAGTGGGCGACATGCGGCATCTCCGATGAGGCGGCGGCGGTGGCGCCTTGCTTCTTGTGTACCATACTGAATACCACGGGAACAAATAACAGGGTTGCGAAGGTGGCGAAGATCAGGCCGCCGATCACGGCCCGCCCGAGCGGGGCGTTCTGCTCGCCGCCCTCGCCCAGGCCCAGCGCCATCGGCGCCATGCCGATGACCATGGCGAGCGCGGTCATCAGCACCGGGCGGAAGCGGACGAAGCCGGCCTCCAGCGCCGCCGCCACGGGATCGCCAAGCTCCTCATAGCGCTCGCGGGCGAAGCTGATCACCAGCACGCTGTTGGCGGTGGCCACGCCCATGCACATGATGGCCCCCGTGAGCGCGGGAACCGACAGCGTGGTCTGGGTCGTGAACAGCATCCAGACGATGCCGGCAAGCGCGGCCGGCAGCGCCGTGATGATCACGAACGGGTCCGACCACGACTGGAAGTTCACCACGATCAGGAAGTAGATCAGCACCACGGCGCCGAGCAGACCGAACAGGAGGCCGGTGAAGGCCGCGTTCATGGTCTGCACCTGACCGAGCAGCACCACGGAGGAGCCCTTCGGCACCTCCTTGGCGGTCTCCGCGATCAGCGCGCGGACGTCGGTCGCGACCGCGCCGAGGTCGCGGCCCTGGGTCGTCGCGTAGATCTGCACCAGCGACTGGATGTCGTATTGCGACACCACCGCGCTCGAGGTCGCGCGCTTGATGTCGGCGATGCCACCGAGGATCGGCGCCTGGGTGTTGCCGGTCGCCGTGATCGGCAGCGTCTGCAATGCGCCGAGCGAGTCGATCTGGTATTGCGGCGTCTGCATCACGATCGAATAGGACACGCCGTTGTCGGGGTTGAGGTAGTAGGTCGGCGCGACCTGCGAGGAGCCGGCGAGATTGACCACCAGCGCATTGGTGACGTCGCGCTCGGTCAGCCCGACATATTGCGCGCGGGTGCGGTCGACATCGATGTTGAAGGTCGGGCTGTTGGGCGATTGCTGGATGCGCGCATCCGCAATGCCGGGAATGCGCTTGATCTTGCTGAGCAGCTTGCTGGCGTAGGCGAAGTTGGCCTCGAGATTGGCGCCGCGGATCTGCAAATCGATCGGCGCCGGCGCGCCGAAATTCAGGATCTGGCTGACGATGTCGGCGGGCAGGAATGCGAAGCTGACGCCGGGGAACAGCCGCGGCAGCTGCTCACGCAGCGTACGCACATGCTCGGCGGTCGGCTTGTGGCCTTCCTTCAGCTTGATCTGGATGTCGCCGTCCTGCGGCCCGATCAGGCCGGTGTTGTTGTAGGTCATGTTGATGCCGGAGATCGGCATGCCGATGTTATCGGTCATGGTCTCGATCTCGCCGGGCACCAGCCTGCGGATCGCCTTCTGGACGTCGGCGAGCTGGTTGGCCGCCTCCTCGACGCGGGTGCCGACCTGGGTGCGGACATGCATCAGGATGTTGCCGGCGTCGACCGCGGGGAAGAAGTTGCGCCCGAGGAACGGCACCAGCAGGAACGATGCCGCCACGATGGCAAGGAAGCAGGTCACGAAGATCGCGCGGTGGCCGAGCGCCAGTGCAAGCAGGCCGCGATAGCCGCCGCGGATCCGCTCGAACCGCGCCTCGAAGCCGCGCTGGAACCAGACCAGCGGATTGCGCGAGGGCGGCGGCGCACCCTCGTGATGGACATGCGCCTGCAGCAGGTAGTTCGCCATGGTCGGCACCAGGGTGCGCGACAGGATGAACGACCAGATCATCGCGAACATCACGGCTTCCGCCATCGGCACGAACAGGAAGCGCGCAACGCCGGTCAGGAAGAACATCGGCACGAACACGATGCAGATGCAGAGCAGCGAGACGAAGGCCGGCGTCACGATCTGGTTGGCGCCGTCGAGGATCGACTGCTCGACCGGCTTGCCCTGCTCGAGGTGATAATTGATGTTCTCGATCGTCACCGTGGCGTCGTCGACCAGGATGCCGACGGCGAGCGCCAGCCCACCGAGCGTCATGATGTTCAGCGTCTCGCCGATCGCCGACAGCATGATGATGGCGCCCAGCACCGACAGCGGGATCGACACCGCGATGATGACGGTCGAGCGCCAGCTGCCGAGGAACAGCAGGATCATCACGCTGGTGAGCAGTGCTGCGATCACGCCCTCGAAGGCGACGCCCTGGATCGCGCCGCGGACGAACACCGACTGGTCGCCGATGAAGCCGATCTTCAGCGCGTCAGGCATCTGGTCCTTGACGTCGATCACCTTCTGCTTGATGCCGGAGATGATGTCGAGCGTCGAGGTCGCGCCGGCCTTCAGCACCATCATCAAGACCGAGCGGTTGCCGTCGACATGGACGATGTTGGTCTGCGGCGGATTGCCGTCGCGCACGCTGGCGACGTCGCGCACATAGACCATCGCGCCGTTGACGGTCTTGATCGGCAGGTCGCCGAGCTCCTGGATCTTGAGCGGCGAGTTGTTGAGGTTGACGGTGTATTCGAAGCCGCCGATCTTCTGGGTTCCGACCGGCGTGATCAGGTTCTGCGCGGCGAGCGCGTTGGCAACGTCCTGGCCGGACAGGCCGCGCGCCTGCAGCGCGGTCGAATTGAGGTCGATCTGGATCTGGCGCTGCTTGCCGCCGAACGGATAGGGGATCGCAGCACCCGGCACCGTTACCAGCGGCGTGCGCAGCTGGTTGATGCCGATGTCGGCGAGGTTCTGCTCGGTCAGGCCGTCGCCCGACAGCGCGACCTGGATGATCGGAACCGTCGAGGCGCTGTAGTTGAGGATCAGCGGCGGGGTTGCGCCCGGCGGCATCTGCTTCAGCAACGTCTGCGAGATCGCGGTGACCTGGGCGTTGGCGGTGCGGATGTCGACATTGGGCTGGAAGAAGATCTTGATGATGCCGACGCCGTTATAGGAATTGGCGGCGATGTGCTCGATGTCGTTGACCGTCGTGGTCAGCGCGCGCTGGAACGGCGTCGTGATACGCCCGGACATCTGGTCGGGCGGCAGGCCGGTGTACTGCCAGACCACGCCGATCACGGGAATGCGAATGTCCGGAAAGATGTCGGTCGGCGTGCGCAGCGCCGCCAGCGGTCCGATGATCAGCAGCAGGAGCGCGAGCACGACGAAAGTATACGGCCGGCTCAGCGCGATACGGACCAGTGCAATCATAAAACAAGGATTCCCGAAAAAAGCCCACTTCAGGCAAAGGAATCGGCGTTCCCAAAGGCCGTTCCGCTCTCGGCCGATTTACCCGAAGCAAGGCGGAAAGGCCAACCCGCGCAGCGCGGGTGGCCTTCACGTCCATGGCATAGCTCGGTGCGAAATACGGCGGGCGCGGCTCAGGCCGCGCGCACCGTGCTCAAGAATTTGCCGACTTCGGGCTTGAGGCGGTTGCTGTCACCTGAAAGTGACTGCGCGGCCTCCAGCACTTGTGATGAGGCCGATCCGGTCCCAGCGGTGCAGCAGACCAAGAAAAATGCCCGGCCTGCGAGGACCGGGCATTGCGATACGTGGTGTCTCGATCGCGGTCAGGCGGCGCGCACGGCGTCGAGGAATTTTCCGACCTCGTTCCTGAGGCGGGTGCTGTCACCGGACAGCGACTGCGCCGCCGACAGGACCTGGCTGGAGGCCGAGCCGGTCTCGGTCGCACCTTGCTGCACGTCGGTGATGTTGGCGGAGACCTGCTGGGTGCCTTGCGCGGCCTGCTGCACGTTGCGCGAAATCTCCTGCGTCGCCGCGCCCTGCTCTTCGACGGCGGCGGCGATGGTGGAGGAGATCTCCGACAGCCGCTCGATGGTCGAGGAGATCTCCTTGATGGCGCCGACCGACTCCTGGGTCGCGGCCTGGATGCCGGAGATCTGCTGGCCGATCTCGCCGGTCGCCTTGGCGGTCTGCTCGGCCAGCGCCTTCACCTCGGAGGCCACCACGGCGAAGCCGCGGCCGGCCTCGCCGGCACGCGCCGCCTCGATGGTGGCGTTCAGCGCCAGCAGGTTGGTCTGGCCGGCGATGGTGTTGATCAGCTCGACGACGTCGCCGATGCGCGCGGCGGCCTTCGACAATTCGCTGACCCGCTCGTTGGTGGTGCGGGCCTGGCCGACGGCATCGCCGGCCATCCGCGCCGATTCCTGCACCTGGCGGCTGATCTCGGTCACCGACGACGACAGCTCCTCGGTCGCCGACGCCACCGACTGCACGTTGGTGGAGGCCTCCTCCGAGGCGGCGGCGACGGCGGTGGTGAGCTGTTCCGAGCGCTTGGCGGTCGAGGACAGCGTGCCGGCCGAGGCTTCGAGCTGGGTCGAGGCCGACGACACGGTCTGCACGATCTCGCCGATCATGGTCTCGAAATTGCGGGTGATGGCGTCGACCCGTCGGCCGCGCTCGATCTTGGCCTCGGCATCAACAGCGGCGGCCTCGTCGGCGGCCTTCTTGGCGATCAGGGCCTGCTTGAAGACCTGCAGCGTGTCGGCCATGGCGCCCATCTCGGTCTTCTCCCCCTGATGCGGCACGTTGGCGGTGAGGTCGCCGCGGCCCAGCGCCTGCATCGGCGTGATGATCGAGGCAATACCGGCGGAGACGTCGCGGATCATCATGAAGCTGACGCCGATGCCGATGACGACGGCAGCACCGATCATCAGGCAGAGCAGCATGAACGCCGAACTGTAGCTGCCGGCGGCGTCCTTCGCGGCCTTGTCGGCACCGGCATTGTTGATGTCGATATCCTTGCGCAGGATCTCGTCCGCCTCGAGGCTGATCTTGTTCACGGTTTTGGCGTTCAGCTCATGCGCCTCGTGCGGGATCTTGCCGGCTTCCTTGCGCGACAGCGCCATCACCTCTTCGGTGCCCTTCTTGTAGCGGCCCCAGGTTTCGAGCCACTGATTGTAGAGCGCGCGCTCCTCCGGAGAGGAGATCAATGCTTCATAGGTTGCACGTATCTTGTTGTTGGCCTCGACCACTGTCGCGAGCGTCTTTTCCGCCGTGAGCTTCTCGTCCAGGGTTTCGGACAGCATGTGCTCGCGGATCACGTTGCGATAGGTGATGACGCCGGCGCGGAGATCGCCGAGCACGCGGACGCTGGGTAGCCAGCTGGTCGTGATGTCGACGGTGTTGGCGTTGATCGCCCGCATGCTCTGAACAGCGAGCAGGCCCACGCACATCATCGCAACCAGGAGGAACGCAACCACAGCGATGATTTTGGCGCGGATCGAGAGCTTGGCGAGCATCGTGATGTCTCTTGACGTTCGTGAGGGGAATCGAACTGACGGCGCGACCAGACGCCGCAGACATCCAATGCCTGCACGCCTCCTGAGTTAGAGTTAATTTGGAACCCCGTGGAACTACTGAGTCGAGAATGTGCAGCCGAAACTGACGCACATCGCTCCATCAGCGCATCAGGTTGAGCGCGTCGGAGAAGAATTCCGGTCCGCCGAAATTGCCTGACTTCAAGGCAAGCAGCATCTCGCCATTTTCGACTCCGACGGCGCGCAAAACCGGAACGCCGGCAGCGATTTCCGCGCCGACCAGGAATCCGGGAATGCGCAACCGATCGACCACGGCGCCTGACGTTTCACCACCAGCGACCACCAGCCTGCGCACACCCGACGTGACGAGACCTTCCGCGACGTCGGCCATTGCCTGCTCGATGGCATGCCCGGCGGCATCGCGGCCATGCCGGGATTGCAGGGCTGCGACTTCCTCGGGGTTCGAGCTGCTCGCGATCAGCAGCGGCCCGTCGCCGAGGCGATCCCTGGCCCAGGCGAGCGCGCGCTGCGCCTCGTCCCTGCCCGCGACCACCCGCTCAGGGTCGAGATGCAGCACCGGCATCACGGCCTCGGCGCTCGCGATCTGCTGAAGCGTGGCCTGCGAGCAACTGCCGGCAAGGCAGGCGGCCGGTCCGCCGACGGCGGCGCCGGTCACAGCGCCCGGCGCCTCCCGCTTGCCCCTCCCCGAGGCGACCAGCGCCCGCGCCAGTCCGAGCCCGATGCCGGAGGCGCCGACCGAGAGGCGATGGTCCAGCGCCACCTGCCCGATGGTCTCGAGGTCGCGGTCGAACACGGCGTCGACGATCGCAGCGCCAATGCCCTTGCCCGCGAGGTCGGCGAGCCTGGCCCGGACGGCATCCGCGCCGCGGGCCAGCGTCGCGAGATCGACCAGCCCCACCTTTGTCCTGCTCTGGCGCGCCAGCACCCGCACCAGGTTGGAATCGTGCATCGGGTTGAGTGGATGATCCTTCAGCGGGCTCTCGCTGAGCGGCACGGTGCCGACGAACAGATTGCCCTGGTAGACGGTGCGGCCGGTTTCCGGGAAGGCCGGCGTCACCAGCACGATCGCATCACCACTGTCGGCGCGCAGCGCATCCATCACGGGCCCGATATTGCCGGCATCCGTGGAATCGAAGGTCGAGCAGATCTTGAACAGGACATGCGCGGCGCCGCGGCCACGCAGCCATGCTTCCGCGGCGCGCGAGCGCGTCACCGCGAGGCCCGCCTCGATCGAGCGGCTCTTCAGCGACACCACGACGGCGTCGACCTCGGGCAGCGCCAGATCATCCGCGGGCACGCCGATGGTTTGCACGGTGCGCAGGCCCGCACGGGTCAGCGTGTTGGCGAGGTCGGAGGCGCCGGTGTAATCGTCGGCGATGCAGCCTAACGCCAACGTCATGGTTTTGCTCCGGCGTACGGCGTGAACCAGGCGAGGCCATCCGTCGTCTTGCCGCGCGGATTGTATTCGCAACCGACGAAGCCACCATAGCCGAGCCGGTCGAGCTCATCGAACAGGAACGGATAGTTCAGCTCCTCGATATCAGGCTCGTTGCGCGAGGGGATCGAGGCGATCTGGATGTGGCCGATGATGGGCATCATCTCGCGCAGCCGCATCGTCACGTCGCCATGGATGATCTGGCAGTGATAGATGTCGAACTGCAGCTTCAGGTTCGGGATTCCGAGCTCGTTGATCAGGTCGCGGGCGAACAGGAAGTCGCTGAGGAAGTAGCCGGGCACGTTGCGCTTGTTGATCGGCTCGATCACGACATCGAGCCCGTGGGGCGCAAAGAACTCCGCGGCATAGGCGACGGACTTGCGGAAGGCCGCAACCGCCCTGGGATCGCTGCGATCGGCGATGCCCGCCATCAGATGCAGCCGCTTGACGCCGGTCGCCTGCGCATAGGGCAGCGCGGTCTTGAGGCTCGCTTGCAGGTCGGCGAAGCGATCCGGCAGCGCGGCAAATCCTTTCTCGCCCGCATTCCAGTCGCCGGGCGGCAGGTTGAACAACGCCTGCGTCAGCCCGTTGCCGCGCAGCCGCTTGCCGATCTCCTCGGCAGGATATTCGTAAGGGAACAGGAACTCGACCGCGGCAAAGCCCGCTTTCGCCGCCGCCTCGAAACGGTCGAGGAACGGGACCTCGTTGAACATCATGGTGAGATTGGCGGCAAAGCGGGGCATGGTGCGATCCTCTTATGTCTTCTCGCCGGGCAGCTTGGTGCCGGTGACCTGCGCATACATCCGCGCCACCGAGGCGTCATCGTCGCGGCCCATGCCGGCGGCCGAGGTCATCAGGAACATCTGGAGCGCCGCTGATGACACCGGCACCGGGAAGCGCGCATTGCGCGCCATGTCCTGGATGATGCCGAGGTCCTTGACGAAAATCTCGACCGCGCTGCGCGGCGCGTAGTCGCCGTCGAGCACATGCGGCATGCGGTTCTCGAACATCCAGGAGTTGCCGGCCGAGGCCGTAATCACCTCATAGACCTTGCGGATGTCGAGGCCTTGCCTGGCGGCAAAGGCGATCGCCTCCGAGGCCGCGGCGATATGCACCCCGGCGAGCAGCTGGTTGATCATCTTGAAGGCCGCGCCCTGCCCTGCGGCATCACCCAGCTCGTAGAGTTTTGCCGCCATCGCATCCAGCGCCGGCCGCGCCTTCGCGAATGCCGCCGCGCTGCCTGACGCCAGGATGGTGAGCTCGCCCTGCGCCGCGCGTTGCGCGCCGCCGGAGATCGGCGCGTCGAGATAGTGCCGGCCGGTCGCCTCGAGCTGCTTTGCCAGCCGCCGTGCGATCTCTGGATCCATGGTGGCCGAGGAGATGAACACCGCGTCCTTCGACATGGCCTCGGCGACGCCATTGGCGCCAAACAGGATGGCTTCGGTTTGCGCCGCGTTGACGACGACGCTGACGACGATATCGGCATGCTTGGCGGCCTCGGCCGGCGCCTTCGCGCCCTTGCCGCCGTCGGCGACGAACCGCGCGACCGCATCCGCCGAGACATCGCAGCCGGTGACCTCGAAGCCGGCGCGCTGCAACGACGTCGCCATGCCGTAGCCCATCGAGCCCAGCCCTATGACGGCGACGCGTGGTTTTAAGGAACTGGGCATGCGGCGATCCCTCGAAAATGTTGTCGGCTTTGCAGCCTGCCTATCACGGCTTGGCTGCGCTGCCAAAGCATGAGACAAGGCGGGCAACGGGAGGCTCGCGGGACCGCAGCATGAGCGAAACAAAGCTTCGTGAGGACATCTGCCGCTTCGGCCGCTCGCTGTTCGAGCGCGGGCTGACGCCGGGCTCCTCGGGCAATATCAGCGTCCGGCTCGATGACGGCGGCCGGCTGGTGACGCCGACCAACGCCTCGCTCGGCTTCCTCGATCCGGCAAAAATGTCGCGGCTCGACGCCGGGGGACGGCTGATCTCCGGCGATGCGCCGACCAAGGAAGTGCCGCTGCACACCGCGCTGTACCAGACGCGCTCGGCCGCCCGCGCCGTGGTGCACCTGCACTCGACCCATTCGGTCGCGCTCTCGATGCTGCCGGAGATCGACCCGCGCGCCGCATTGCCGCCGATGACGGCCTATTACGTGATGAAGTGCGGCCAGACCGCGCTGGTGCCCTATTATCGCCCGGGCGATCCTGCGGTGGCCGACGCGATCAAAGGGCTGGCGGGCAAGTATTCATCGGTGCTGCTCGCGAACCACGGCCCGGTGGTGTCGGGTGACACGCTCGAGGCTGCCGTCTTCGCGACCGAGGAGCTGGAAGAGACCGCAAAGCTCTACCTGCTGTTGCGCGGGCTGAACCCGCGGTATTTGTCGCCGGAGCAGGTGGCCGATCTGACGAAGATGTTTGGGCTAAAGCTGCCGGAGCATGGGCATTAGCCACACACACCGGCGTCATCCTGAGGTGCGAGCGGAGCGAGCCCTGCGGTGCAAGGGCACCGCACGGCGCGCACCTCAGGATGGCGGATGCAGCGAATTTCTCCCCTCGTCGTCCCGGCGAAAGCCGGGAGCCCATAACCACAGGGTTGAGTTGTCGAAGAAGGCCGTGGCCCCAGCGTCGCGCAACAATGACCTTCGGTGGTTATGGGTCCCGGCTTTCGCCGGGGCGACATCGAATTTGTTGCGTCATCGAGAGTCATACATTCACATTCTCTCAGGATGACGGCGGCGTGCGTAGAAGCAGCCGCTACAGCTACAGCCCCAGATACGCCTTTCGCACATCCGGGTTGGTGCTGATCTCGGCCGCGGTGCCCTGCATCGAGAGGCGGCCGGTCTGCAGGATGTAGGCGCGATCCGCGATCTCCAGGCACTCGGCCATGCGCTGCTCGACGATCAAGACCGTCATGCCGGCGTCGCGGATTCGTTTGACGGCCTGGAAGATCTCGTCGACCAGCTTGGGCATGATGCCCTGCGACGGCTCGTCCAGCATCAGAAGCCTGGGCCGCGTCATCAGCGCGCGGCCGATCGCGAGCATCTGCTGCTCGCCGCCGGACAGCGTCTCGGCGCGCTGCTCCAGCCGCTCGGCGAGACGCGGGAACAGTTCGAACACGAGGCCGAGCGGCGCGTCGCGGTCGGCCTGGCTGCGATAGAGATAGCTGCCGAGGCGGAGATTGTCGTGCACTGACAGCCGTGGAAACAGCCGGCGGTTCTCCGGCACGAAGGCGATGCCGCCTGCGGTGATGACATGCTGCGGCTTGCCGTCGATGCGGACGCCGTCGAAGGTCACGGTCCCCGAGCGTGGCCGCTCGGCACCGGCGATCGATTTCAGCAGCGTCGACTTGCCGGCACCGTTGGCGCCTGCGACGCAGACGATCTCGCCCTTGGCGACGTCGATCGACACCGCGGAGATCGCAACCAGGCCCTGATAGGCGGTGGTGACTTCACGCACCGACAGCATGACGATCCCCGAGATAGGCAGAAATGACCTCTGGATTGCGAACCACGTCGGCAGGTTTGCCCTCGACCAGCACCTTGCCGAGATTGAGCACGATGGCGCGATCGACCAGCGGCATCACGATTTCCATGACGTGCTCCACCATCAGCACGGTGATTCCCGCGGCGCGCACCTTGCGCACCAGTTCGACGCCGGTCTGCGCCTCGACCGGCGTCAAACCGGTGAGCACCTCATCCAGCAGCAGCAGCTTCGGCTCAGTCGCGAGCGCACGGGCGACTTCGAGGCGGCGCTTCTCCGATGGCACCAGGTCGCTGGCGAGCACGTTGGCGCGCGCGGCGAGGCCGCAGAACTCCAGCACCTCATAGGCCTTCTTGCGCGCAACCCGCATCACCGTGTTGCGGATCAGCGCGCCGACGATGACGTTGTCGATCACGGTCATTGTCTCAAAACTCTTGACCACCTGGAAGGTGCGCCCGACGCCGCGCTGGCAGCGCTCGGCCGCGCGCAGGTTGGTGACGTCCTCGCCGTCGAAGACGATCGAGCCCTGAGTGGGCGGCAGCACGCCCGCGATCAGGTTGAACAGCGTCGACTTGCCGGCGCCGTTGGGGCCGATCAGGCCGACGATCTCGCCGCGGCCGACCGAAATCGAAACGTCACTGTTGGCGACGAGGCCGCCGAAGCGCTGCCACACGCCACGGGTCTCCAGAAGCGCCGTCATCGCACGGCCTCCTTGCGCCCGGAGAACATGCTGAACAGGCTCACCAGCCCCTTCGGCAGTGCCAGCGAGATGGCAACGATCAGCGTGCCGTAGACGATCAGGTCGACGCCACGCCCGGAGCCACCGATGAAGGACCGCGTCAGCTCGGTCAACGGGATCAGGATCACCGCTCCCAGCACCGGCCCCCACAGCGTGCCGATGCCGCCAAGCACCGCGGGCAGCGCCATCAAGAGCGAGAACTGGAAGCCCATCACGCTTTCCGGGTCGATGTAGGAGACGAACTGCGCATAGAAGCTGCCGCCGACCGCGACCAGGAAGGCCGAGACTGCGGCTGCGCCCATCTTGGAATTGAACACGACGACGCCAAGGCTTTCGGCAGCGTCGGGATTGTCCTTCACCGCGCGCCACCAATAGCCCCATTTGGAATCTTCCAGCCACCAGGTGATGAACCAGGCGATGCAGGCCAGCACCAGCGCGAAATAGAAGTAAGGCAGTTTCGAGCGGGTGAACTGGAATTTCAGCCAGCTGTCGGCGCGCACCGGGATGTCGATGCCGAGCGCGGCACCCGCCCAATCCCAGTTCTGGAACAGCAGCAGCGCGATCTCGGCGATCACGATGGTCGCGATCACGAAGTAATGCCCGCGCAGGCGGAAGCAGGGATAGCCGAGCGCCATCGCGATGACGGCGGAGATCGCCCCGCCGGCGAGCATCCCGAACCACGGCAGCACGCCGAACTTGGTGAAGAGGAGCGCGGTGGTGTAGGCGCCGAGGCCGAAATAGAGCGCGTGTCCGAGCGAGATCTGTCCGCAATAGCCTGACAGGATGTTCCAGCTCTGCGACAGCGCGGCGTACATCAGGGTCAGCACCATGATGTTCTGGACATAGACGTCCTTGACGAACAGCGGCACCAGGGCGGCGATCGCGGCGAGGCAACCGGCCATGATCAGGTCACGCCTGCGACGTTGGGCGAAGTTGGTGTCCATCACATCGATCCGAACAGGCCGCGCGGGCGGATGAAGACGACCAGGAGATAGACGGCATAGATGCCGACCGATTTCAGCGACGGCGGCAGGATCAGCGCGGTTGAGGCTTCCACCAGGCCGACGATGATGCCGCCGGCAAAGGCGCCGAACACGCTGCCGAAGCCGCCGAGCGCCACCGTGACATAGGCGATCAGCGCAAAGGACGCGCCCACGTCGGGATAGACATAGAAGAAGATCGCCATGATGGCGCCGGCAAGGCCGACCAGCGCAGCACCAAGGCCCCAGCCGAGCGCGAACACCCGGTTCTTGTCGATGCCGACCAGAGCCACCGCGCCGGCGTCCTCGCGCGTCGCCTCGAGCGCCCGACCGAAATCGGTGCGGTTGATGAAGAAGTAGAGCGCGACGAACGCCGCGATCGAGACCATCGCGCCGATCAGCTGCGGCTCGGGCAGGAAGATGCCTGCGACCGATATCGTCTTGCCGCCGAGCCAGGAGGTGGTGACGCTGCGGTAATCGGGCGTGAAGAAGAACTGCGCCAGCCCGCGCATCACGATCGCAAGGCCGAAGGTCGAGAAGATCTGCACCATGCCGGCATTGGCCTTGGCGCGCACCGCGAAGCGGACCACCAGCAGATAGACCACCGCACCGAACACGAACAGGGCGGCGGCGACCAACGGCGCGGCCAGCAAGGGATCGATCGCGAAGAACGCGAACAGGAAGAAGGTCGCGTACATCGCGATCATCAGGAATTCGCCATGGGCGAAATTCACGACGTCCATCAATCCGAAGATCAATGCGAGGCCGGCGGCGATCAGTCCGTAGAGCAGCCCCATCAGCAGGCCGCTTGCCAGACTCTGGATAATGGTCTCGGCTGTCACGCCGTATGTCCCCCTCTTGGCGTCCGACCGATCAGCCGTTCATCGGCCAGATCGCCTCGGAGACGGCAGCCTGTTCCGGGAAGATCGTGACGAAGGTCTTCGCCGCATATTGCAGCAGCACCGGATCGGCAAAATTATTCTGCCCCATCTCGTCGAACTTGACCCGCCGCCACGGCATGATGGTCACGTCACCCGGCATGTCGGTGGCGACCAGCGCTTCGCGGATCTTGTCGCCGTCGGTCGACTTGGCGCGATTGATCGCATCGGCCATCACGATCAGGCCCATGAACTGACGCGACGAATAGTCGTTGAAGTCCTTGCCGGACTTGGCGCGATACATCTCGTTGATGAGACCGACCATCGGCCGCTTCTGCGCCAGATCGAGCGAGAAGCTGCCGCGCGAGATCACGCCTTCGAGCTTGTCGCCGACCGCGTCATAGGTCGCCTTCTCCGAGAAGCCGGCATCCTGGGCGACGATGTTCTTCGGCTTGTAGCCGAGTTCGGCCATGGTCTTGACCAGGAGGATCGCGTCGGTGGTGTAGCTCGACGGCATCAGCACGTCGGCATTGGCGGCCTTGAGCTGCTGCACTTCGGCGGTCAGCGACGGCGAGTTGGCGCGATACTTGATGTCGGAGACCACCTTGTAGCCGCGCTCGCCGGCGAGCTTGAGCTGCGCGTTGGCCGAATCGGTGCCGAAGATGGTGTCCTCGTGGAACAGCGCCAGGGTCTCGATCTTCTGGCCCTTCTTCTTCATCGCGTCGAAGAAGTCGAACATCGCGGCCGAGAACATCTCGTCATGCGGTGCTGCGCGGAAATAGTACTTCAGGCCGCGGCGATGCAGGCTCGGCGAGGAGTTGTCGGCCGAGATGAACGGGATCTGGTAGCGCTCGCAGATCTGGCTGACGGTGACGGCGACCGCGCTCTGATAGGTGCCGATCACGGCACAGACCTTCTCCTGGGTAATCAGGCGCTCGGCCTCGGCGCGGCCCTTCTGCGGATCGGCCTGGTGGTCGGCGAACACGAGGCGGACCTTGGCACCGCCGAGGCCCGGCAGGCCCTCGCCCTTGGCGAGCGGCAACGCGAAATCGTAGTTCTTGTTGATGATGTCGGCCGCGGTCTCGAACGCGCGCTGCGCATCGACGCCGATCTGCGCGCTGGAGCCCGACAGCGGATAGATCACGCCGATCACCACCTCATTGGTCTGTGCGCGTGCGGCCATCGGACCAAGCGCGGCAGCAGCGGTGGCACCAAGCAATACGTCGCGGCGAGAGATCGTCATCCCAAAATCCCCTGTGGTCGGATTGTCTTTATCGATGCGGCGCTTGTAGCGCGCAGTAAAGCCTCAATGAATTGCACGAACTGCCTAGTCAGAGCACAGCGAGTTGCCGGTTCCTGAGATCGGTGACGAGCATCAGGCCCGGCGCGTGCGTGATCGCGAACGGCAGCTTCGCGTTGGCGATGACGGCTTGCGGCGTGACGCCGCAGGCCCAGAACACCGGGATCTCGTCGTCGGCAACGGGCACGGGATCGCCGTAGTCGGGCTTTGCGATGTCCTTGATGCCGATCGCATGCGGAAGGCCGAGATGCACCGGCGCGCCATGCACCGAGGGAAAGCGCGAGGTGATCTGCACCGCGCGGATCGCATCCGCCGGCTTGAACGGACGCATCGACACCACCATCGGCCCCTGGAACGGACCGGACGGACTGCACGCGATGTTGGTGCGGTACATCGGCACCCGCACCTTGTGTTCGATGTGGCGGATCGGCAGCCCGTCGTCCATCAGCGCTTCTTCGAACGAAAACGAGCAGCCGAGCACGAAGGCAACCAGATCGTCGCGCCAATAATTCATGATCTCGGTGGGCTCATCCGTCACCTCGCCGTCACGCCAGACCCGATAGCGCGGCACGTCGGTGCGGATGTCGAGGTCGAGGCCGAGCGCGGGAATCCTGGGATCGCCGACATCGGACATGCCGATGATCGGGCACGGCTTCGGATTGAGCTGGCAGAAGCGGTGGAAGGCGCCGGCGAGCTTTTCGGGAAGGATCGCGAGATTGCCCTGGACGAAGCCGTTGGCGACGCCGGCCGTGGAGGACGCCATCCCGTTGCGGCAGGCCCGCCGGGCCTCGACGCTCGGAAGCACCGGTTCGCCCTCGTTTCGCTGCACTGCCGCAAAAACAGTCATGGGAGCCTCCTGCCCATAATCTCGACAAGGACAAGCCAACACCAAGCATGATATAATGTCTAATCGTTGTTTCTAATCAAAATAGATAAATAAATCTTATCGACAAGGAAAACGGGCTCCATGACGGACTTCCGCTCGATCGAAACCTTCCTCTGGGTCGTCAAGCTCGGCAGCTTCCGCGGCGCCGCCCAGCGGCTCAACACCACGCAACCGGCGATCTCCCAGCGCATTGCCCAGCTCGAGCGCGAGATGGGCGTCAAGCTCTTGAATCGCGACCATCGCGTGGCCTCGCCGACGTCGAGCGGACGGCAGATGATGGTCTATGCCGAGAAGCTGATCGGGCTGCGCTCGGAGATGATGGCCGAGATCGGCGACCGCTCGGCGATGCGCGGCGTGCTGCGGCTCGGCGTCGCCGAGACCATCGTGCACACCTGGCTGCCGCAGCTGGTGAAGAGCGTCAACGAGATCTATCCAAACCTGTCGCTGGAGATCGAGGTCGACATCACGCCCAATCTGTCGGAGCGGCTGCTCGCGCAGGAGATCGAGCTCGCCTTCGTGCTCGGACCGCTGTCAGGCTCCGGCATCCGCAACCGCGTGCTGTGCGACTACCAGATCGGCTTCCTCGCCAGCCCCGCGCTCGGCCTCGGCAACGGACCGGTGGCGCGGGAGGATCTCGCGCGGTTTCCGATCATCACCTTTCCGCGCAAGACCCAACCCTACGAGACCGTCCGCGCGCTGTTCAACCGGCCCGACCTGCCGCCGATCCGCCTGCATGCCAGCGCCTCGATGGGGACCGTCGTCCACATGGCCAATGAGGGATTGGGCATCGCGGTGATCCCGTCTGCGATCGTGGAGAGCGAGCTCGCCGACGGGCGGCTGCAACTGCTCGAAACCGACTTCAAGCTGCCGCCCCTCACCTTCGGCGCAAGCTGGCTCGCCTCGCCTGACGCGGTCGCGATCGAGCGCGTCGCCGATCTCGCACGGCAGATCGCGCAAGCGAGCGTGGCGGTTGACGCAAGCGATGCGGCGCGCCATTGAACGAGTGCCGGACAATCAACCGTCATTCCGGGGCTCGCGCAACGAGAACCCGGAATGACGAAGCACAATAGTGGAATGTCAGCATGAGCCGCGCCGCAACCAACCTGCAGATCGATTCCGCCCGCCTCTGGGGCACCATCCACGAAACCGCAAAATTCGGCGCGACGGCGAAGGGCGGCGTGCGGCGGCTGACGTTGAGCGCCGAGGACAAGCAGGTGCGCGACTGGTTCCGCAAGGCTTGCGAGGAGGCGGGGCTCGAGGTCCACGTCGATGCGCTGGGCTCGATGTTCGGGTTGAGGAAAGGAAGGGACATGTCGAAAGCGCCGATCGGCGTCGGCTCGCATCTCGACACCCAGCCGACCGGCGGCAAGTATGACGGCATCCTGGGCACGCTGGCCGGGCTCGAGCTGATCCGTACCCTCAACGGCGCCGGCATCGAGACCGAGCTGCCGATCTGCATCTGCAACTGGACCAACGAGGAAGGCTCGCGCTTCGCGCCGGCGATGATGGCCTCGGCTGCCTATGTCGGCGACTTCACCACTGATGACATCCTGTCGCGCAAGGACGCCGAGGGCGTCACGGTGGCGCAGGCGCTCGACGGCATCGGCTATCGCGGCGATGCGCCGGTCGGCCGGCAGAAATTCTCTGGCTTCGTCGAGCTGCATATCGAGCAGGGACCGATCCTTGAAGCCGAAGGCAAGACCATCGGCGTGGTCGATTCCGGCCAGGGCGTGCTGTGGTACGACGGCAAGATCACCGGCTTCGAGAGCCATGCCGGATCGACCCCGATGCCGTTGCGGCGCGACGCGCTGGCGACGCTGTCGGAGATCGTGCTGGCGATGGAGAGCATCGCCAGGAAACACGGGCCGAAGGCGGTCGGCACCATCGGCGAGGCCGTGATCGCAAATCCCTCGCGCAACGTCATCCCCGGCGAGATCGCCTTCACCGTGGATTGCCGCAGCGCGGATGCCACGATCATGGACGCGCTCGACCGCGACCTGCGCGCGGCGGCGGCCGAGATCGCGGCGCGCCGCAAGGTCGAGGTTCAGCTTGATCTGGTTTGGCGCAAGGCGCCGACGCATTTCGATTCCAGGCTGGTCGATGCGGTCGAGAATGCGGCGACGCAGCTCGGCTACTCGCATCGCCGCATCACTTCCGGCGCCGGCCACGACGCCTGCAACCTCAACACGGTGATGCCGGCGGCGATGGTGTTCGTGCCCTGCAAGGACGGCGTCAGCCATAACGAGCTCGAGGACGCCACCCAAGCCGATTGCGCCGCCGGCGCCAACGTGCTGCTGCACACGGTGCTGGCGCTCGCCGGCGTCGCGTCCTGATCATTCCTGTTCCAGCGGAGGTCGCCGTGCGCGCAGTGTTTGTCGACGCCAATGAATCGCTCGCCGTCATCGCCGAGCGGCTGGAGAAACCGGGCGATCCGGCGATGCGGATCAACCGCAATCCCGACATCGCGCCCGAGGACTATCCGGCGGTGCTCGATGGCGCCGAGATCGCGGTGGTCGATCACACCGCGCTGCCGACCGAGGTTGCGAAGAAGTGCTCCGGGCTGAAGCACGTCGTGTTCCTCGGCACCGGCGCGCGCAGCTACATGAACCCGGAGGAACTCGCCGACCTCGGCATCTCCGTGCACCTGATCAAGGGCTATGGCGACACCGCGGTGGCAG
>Ga0153933_1000212_pt1 | contig 27422 bp, 32 predicted proteins | sample TSNJ017MetaG_FD_102275 | JGI IMG/M metagenome (GOLD analysis project Ga0153933, IMG submission 102275) | Attine ant fungus gardens microbial communities from New Jersey, USA - TSNJ017 MetaG | ecosystem: Host-associated > Fungi > Mycelium > Unclassified | place: USA: New Jersey, Wharton State...
AAGCATCGGGCACGCCGTTTGCTCATTGGCCAGGAGATCGCACAGAGTAAATTTGTCAGCGGATCAGCTACGATAAGAGCAGGCCCGGATGGCGAAATCGGCAGACGCAGCGGACTTAAAATCGTCTAAGACACAGTATCAACATCATTCAAATAATTGAAAATAAACATGGTTGACCAGAGTTCGAGATAAGCGATATCCTTGCACATCTCTTCCACACTTTCGCAGTTTTTGGGAGAGTCAGGAGGTGCTTACGCATGTCCGAACATCACACCATCCTTGGTGGCAAAGTTCACGTCTACAAGCGTCCGAATAGTTCTAGCTGGCAGTGCGCAAGCTATCTGGCCGGAAAGAATCGGCGCACCACGACCAAAGAAGACAGCCTCTCGAAAGCAAAGGAGTTCGCAGAAGACTGGTATTTGCAATTGCGAGGCAAGCTCCGCGACGGCGAGTTGAAAAGCGGCAAACTGTTCCGCGAAGCTGCGAAGTTGTACCTGCGCGAATTCGACATCATGACGCAGGGACAGCGCAGCCCGACCTATGCGCGCGGACAGCACGCGCGAACAAACGGCCATCTCGTTCCGTTCTTCGGCAGTATGGTTCTTCCCGAGATCACCGCTGGCAAGGTCAACGAATATCGCATTCATCGCCTTGAAGAGTGTAAGGCTCTGCGCGGCAAGCCCCCAGCGCATAACACCATGCACCAAGAGATCGTGACGTTGCGCCAGATTTTCAAAACCGCTCTGCGCCACGGATGGATCGATCACCTGCCGGACTTGTCAGCACCATATCGGGCGTCGGCCAAGATTTCGCATAGAGCGTGGTTTTCTCCGGAAGAGTACAAGCAACTTTATGAGGCGACACGGAAACGCGCGCATGATCCCAAGCTGCCACGCTTTCGTTGGGAGGCGGAACAGCTTCACGATTATGTTTTGTTCTCCGCTAATACCGGACTCCGGCCCGACGAGGCAATGCGTCTTCAGTTCCGGGATGTCACGGTCATCGAGGACGAGGGCAGCAGTCAAACGATCCTTGAGATCGAAGTGCGGGGAAAGCGAGGCGTTGGCTATTGCAAGAGTACAGCGGGTGCCGTGCGCCCATTTGAGCGGTTGAAAACGCGCTTGCGTCCAGACGGAGCGCCCGGAAGATCGGGCAGTCGTACCGCGTCTATGGCCAGGGGTGAGTGGCATGAACCAGGGCCTACTGATCTTCTGTTTCCGAAATGGCCACGCGATTTATTCAACGCGATCCTTAAGGAAGAGAACCTTCGCACTGACCGTGACGGGAGGGCACGAACGGCATATAGCCTGCGCCACACCTACATTTGCCTGCGCCTGCTTGAAGGTGCCGACATCTATCAGATCGCCAAAAACTGCCGGACCAGCGTGGAGATGATTGAGAAATATTATGCGGCGCACTTGAAGACGCAGCTCGATGCTGCCGCTATCAACATTATGAGGCCACGTCCGAAGAAAAAGACCGTTTCCAAGAAAGGTCCAGATAAAGTGGAAACCGTCCGCTTGGCTAAGGAAGCGTAGATCGGCGTTAGTTGCTTTATGATGAGATTGAGGCTATTTCACGCGGGCGTGGCGAAATGGCAGACGCAGCGGACTTAAACGCTTGAGTGCCCATCGGGAAACCGACGGAGTAGAACTGCTCAAATTCGGGGAAACCTGCAATGGCAATCCCGAGCCAAGCCCGGAAGCACTTCCGGGAAGGTGTAGAGACTAGACGGGCAGCACCTAAACCTCAAGTGAGGAATGGTGAAGGTATAGTCCAGACCGCGAACCCGCCCTTGGCGGGGCGGCGAAAGCCGAAGCGGTACGAAAATCCGCAGGCCGCAAGGCCGTGAGGGTTCAATTCCCTCCGCCCGCACCAAACAACATTCCTCAATCCCGGCCAGGATGGAACCATCCTGGCATGTTGTCGCAGCCGGACTGGGGCCGCTGGCCCCGTTTAGTCCGGCCCTAGAGCGCGCCTTTGCATACGAACGTATGCAGCGCTCTTTATGGTCCTTCCTCTTTAGCCTTCAACCCTTTCAATCGCACAAGGCTAATGCTGCCGTTGTTTATCTTTAGCCTGAACTTGGATCAGTTCCTCCAGCGTGAGGACATTACGATTGCAGCTCGGCATTCCGTATAGGCAATTCGACAAATTTCTCTTTCTGGCGCTCTCCGCCACAGCAGCTTGTTCTGCCTCTGTGAGAGGACGGCGGTCACAGTTGGGCATTCCATACATGCAGTTCGATAGATTTCTTTTCCTAGCACTCTCTGCGACAGCGGCTTGTTCTGTCTCTGTCAGAGGACGGTAGTCACAGTTGGGCATTCCGTACATGCAATTCGACAGGTTCCTTTTCCTGGCGCTCTCTGCAACAGCGATTTCTTCCGTCGTTGACAGAGGACGGTGGTCACAGTTGGGCATCCCGTACATACAATTCGAGAGGTTCCTGCGCCTGGCGCTCTCTGCGACCGCAGCTTGTTCTCTCTCAGTGAGGAGCCCATGATCGCAGCTTGGCATTCCATACATACAATTCGATAGATTTCTCGGGTCGGAGTGCTCAACGACGCGGGGGGATACCGTGGTTGCTGTCACGGGTGTGGTCACCGCTTCCGGGAGTCGAACTTCAGGGAAAGTGGCGGCAGCGGTGGGTTCTTCCTTAGTAGGAGCTATAGGTTCCCGGCTCACGCGCGAAGTGCGGGCCAGAGTAAACGTCCCCTTCTCAATCCCCCCGGTGGGCTGCGTGACGGTGTAGGTTCCAGTGATTCTCTGTTTGTTGCGGGTTCCAGCAAAAGCAATCTTTCCTATCGAACTCGTCACAGTGAAAGATACGTCTGTCCCGGTCGCGGACCCTTCCAGGGGACCGCTACCGTAAAGGGGAGGTTTTACCGTCATTGAGCCTGAGAGATTCTCGCCGAACCCCTGAAGCTTGACCGCAAAATCGGCTGATAGCGCTGCGGTATCGTTATGGACGGAGCCGGTGTAGTCACCTGTTACAGAGGATGACGGGGCAGGTTGTGTGCTCGGTTGTACCGGAGCCGTCGCCTTCAGGGGCCGTACTCTGGGCGGCGCAATTGTAGGGAGGCTGGAGGGCGCGGCGACTAGAGGGCGCGAGATGGGTGCTGTGGTCGGCGTGGGTTGATAATGGTTGTCAACGTAAGGGATGTTCACCATGATCAAAAGCGCAACGCCGACAGCCCACAACTTCGTTGTGGTTTTAACCTTCGCCGCTTTGGTGAACAGATCAGACATTCTCAGGTCCTAAACATCGAAGAGCAGATCGGTAAATGAGTCACATGAGGATAAGCAAACTACGGAGCCTTCTATATGCAAGCGCCCGCTCTTTAGGCGACGTAGATGCCGTGCTAAAAGGGCGGATTGTGCAGCGCATCCTGAGGCGTCTAGCTGGGAAATGGTCGGCACGGTTGATGGGTAAGCTGTTTCGCTAACGCGCCTCACGGTGAACACACACTGCACGGTCTGTACCCCCGCCCCTTTGCATCTGCCTCTGAACTGAACTGTATCCGGTTGCGGTACGAAATCTTCCCTGCCCATTTGCAAGAGGGCCTATGGTAAATCAGCCTTATCTTGCTTCCGACCAGCGACATTGGCGCGGTAGAAGCTCTGCTTGTGGAAACCCTGCTCGGCGCGGGCTGAGAGCGGTATGCGGGCACTGAACGAGGACCGGAGCCTGTTGTCGAAATTGCCGGGGTCGGCGTCCAACTCGCAGGCTGCGATGAAACGACTGTTGGTGTCGATTCTTTCTTAGCGCGGCGGTAGGCGAAGAAGGTACAGACAGCAAGGTACGTGAGTATAGCTAGCCATGTGGACGCTTGAGACGAAGCGCCAAGCCCGACAAACGGCATCCGCAGCAAAGGAATCCATAACCAAATGAGAAAAATCCCAAGGAATGCATAGGTGACCGTGTGCCGGGCAACATCGCGCGGCGCTATCTGGGCTGCTGTCGCTGCTTTGGTAGGGGAAGTTTGCCACGGCACGGTAACACTGGCCGGCGTTGCTGAGTACCAGGGCTGATTATGGCCGGCATTGCTGCCGGGCAGTGGAATAGAGCTTGAGACCGGAGCCGGTGGGGCCTGGCCGGGCTTTACCTCGCGCGTCGTCTGCTGGACGGTTATCGCCGGAGAATTGACCATCCAGACGGGCAGCTTCGATGGCGTAGCGCTGACGAGGTCCAGGGCTGAGGGACAGAGCGAGGGATCTTGGTAGCACGCCTTTTCGAGTGCGTCCGCCAAATGGCGACAATCACCACCGATAGCTTTGATCTTGCTTAAGAGTTTGGACGTACGAGGATTTTCGAAATCGTTCTTTGTGAAGATGAGGTTTTCATCATGAAACTCGTTCCACAGGCCCGGCTGTTCACCGAGCGCGACAAACGAAAGATAGATGACGAGGCCGGAAAAGTTGTCGAGCTTCGCGTCGAAATGGCTCGGCGATCTCTTAGGGTGCTGATAGTGGCGGTGGCCGAGTTCAGAGGACTTCCAGCCTGCCATCGCGGGTACGTACATTCCGTCGAGGTCCACCAGGCGCAAGGAATTGCTTTCGTCCACGATGACATTGCCGTGCTGAAGATCGCCGTGTGCCATACCCCCGTCGCGCAAGGTCGCGAGCGCCTTGAGCCATTGATCGGCGAGAAATTTCAACATGTCCTTCCTGCCCAGAACATTGGGGAGGTACACATCGAGTGGAAAGCCACCAATCCATTCCATGACCTGGATGGGATATCGCTTTCCACCCGCCATGATCCCTTGAGGGTCGTACTCGAAGCTCACAAAGCAAGGCGCAGACACCTTATCGAGATGGTTGTCAATCTTCTGATACCGATCTTCGCGGTCTCCAACATTCCCTCGAAAGCACCGCACCGCTTGCGCCTTTCCATTGGCACTGTTCATCTTGAAGACATAGGCGAATTGCCCGGAAGTGACGAAGGGCATTCCGAGCCGGTCGATGGCCGCAGTCGATGTCTTAAGGTCGGGGTCTTGAAATGCCAAAGCGGGATTTTGGACGGCTTCGACGTAATCGCGCGAGCTGGGCCACTGACCGTTAGGCATAGGCTTTTGTCATGCTGCCGTTATTTCTGTCGGCGGCGTATCAATACGGATTCTCACAACTGCCACGTCATCGTTGCGAAGGAACTTGTCGGCCCGTTCACGCTCAACAAAACGCTCAAAGCCCTCAGCATCGCTTGCGTCCAATAGTTTGGTCAGCTCATCGACGCGCGGCGGATATTCTGAGGACATACGAAGATACCAAGCCGCTATGGCGTCGGATAACAACAGAAATGTGTCGTGTTGGGCGGCATTTCCGCTTGCGAGGGTGAATTGCTCTCCAATGCCTTGCTGCCGTTGGAGGTTGGAGGGAATGAGCGTCGGATGATATCCGAAAGCCTCCGGCTCGCTGATGGGCAGAGCGCTCACGATTGCCCCATCCTGAACCTGGAGAAGACAACTATCTCCTAGAGCGACTGCCTGCCAAACGAGGCGGTCCTCCGACGGGATGAAGGCTATTCCAACAAAGGCGGCAAAGGCCCCGCCGCGCGCCTTTTCCTCCGCGTACCACGGCAAAGTCTTTCGGCTCCAACGCTGCTCAAGGCGACTGCCCAAGGTAGAGAGCCAGGGCTCGAATTCCTCTATAGTCAGCAAACGGTTGCTTGCCGCCCAGCACCTAGTGATCAGCCTTGCCCAGCGCCGTGAATCATAAGCCTCCGTCGCGCCGTCGGCGACACAGAAACGCCCTTGCCTATGTGACAAAGCCATCGCATCCTCACACTCTGAGGGCAGCAAGCCCGCCTTCGGCAATAGAAAGTGCGCGACGGATAGGTGCCAATCACAGCCGTTCATCGAAGATTCGCTGGGCGGGTTCCAATCTCAAAGAATTGCGCGACGGAGACAGGGTCTCCATTGAAGACGAAACCTCGGGCACCTTCGGCGGTACTCAGGCCGATATCGGAAGCGGCCCGCCGAAACGCTTCGGGGAGAGGTGTCGATATTCTGAACAACGTGCGGGCAAAGTCATCCGGGAGCTTGGACTCATCTCCCGGATATTCGATCTTCACCGTGTGGCGCGAAGAAACATGGCAATTGAACAGCAACACCGGACCGTCGCTGGTGCTCATGGACATGATCTGCTGCGCAATCCCGGAAGGATCTCCGTCAGTCGATTCGCCGTCCGTAAGATGCAACACGGTCGGCGGAAAACTATTACGATGCTCGGGGAGCCATTGCTCAAGCAATGATCTAACCTGGCCGAAGGCATCGCACATTGGGGTTCCGCCGTTCGATGTGGGGTCCATCCACACGGGGAACCTGACTTGCTGCTCGACAAGTCCTCCCGCGCCGTCCGGAACTTTTTTAGTACGGTTCTCCAGCCGGGCTGGGAGGTCAGCAACCTCTCCCACCGGCACATGAGTGCGGCCACTGAGTGATCCGCTGAAGGCAGGCCCGACGGAAGCGCCATAGCCAATGATGGAGATGTGGTAGTAGCTGCGAATCTCCTCCATCCGGGTGCAGCGAATAACGAGATCGTGCAACGTGCGATTGACGACATCTGCGACGAAATCCGCTTTGCGAATCCCGCCCTCCCCGAATCCTTCGGACATCGATCCTGACTGGTCTAGCAGAAAGATGAAGCAGGTGGGATTGCTGCGGCTGATTTCCGCTGTATAAGGCATTGACACATCTCCTTCGATCCATTTCGTTCAGCGCGGCACATGCTTCAGCTGGACTCCTGGTTGCTCATCGTTCAAAAATTCCACGCCAGCCTTCTCCAGCACCACAATAACGCGGCCCAGTGTTTCTGTGCGGGCTTTGACGGGACCGTCAAACTTCTCCATGCGCTTGATTGTGCCGACCGCCACTTTCGACTTTTTCGAAAGTTCGCTCTGCGACCATCCAAGGAGCGCTCTCGCTGCGCGCAAATGTCTTCCAGTCAGAGTAGTCAAGGCAGAAACATAGCACAATGCGGCTAATAAGCCCAAATAAATGAACTATTTAGATCATTAATTGTACTTTTAGTACAATTAATGAGACTATAAGAATCACTGCTGGCGCGTTCTATTGAGTGGCGGGCTTCGGCTGACTATTCAAATCGAGATCGCATGGACGTACCGGTTTGAAGGTTTGGCTTCCAGAATCTCAAGGCCAAACCTGACAAGTAGAGGTACCAGTGCGCAAGGACTTTCGCAATCATCTTCTCATGCAGGTTGAAATGCTGCGTTGCGTCATTTCTCACGAAGAATTGAGCAAGAGACTGGGCGATGTAACGGAACGCTGCCTGGCGCGATACATCGCAGGCAAGACGCATCTGCGGGAAGACGAGTTCGGGAAGATCGCCAAAGCTCTCACCATTGATGCACGAATACTTGCACACGCATGGGCCGCGTCCCTCGGTCTGCGTCCGCCAAATAAAGATGCTGTGAGTTGGATGGTAGATCGAGCCTACCGCCACTGGAGGCGACACTCGCGCCTCGCTGCGCTCCGGGTCCCGCCGAGTCCGTCTCCCATGACGGTCATTCGGGCCAAGTATGCAGACCGGCTCCCTCGGCAGACACCGCCCTTGTGGTTTAACTCATTCTGCAACAAAAAGCCTACACGCGAGGGTCATCAAAGATTCGCCCGCGCCTACGAAATGTTGGTCGAGTTCGTCCATGCACACCAATCGCAGCGCGATGTCGGAGCAATGCACGGCCTCAGCGGAATACGTGCGGCGCAGTTGATGAGACGTGCCGCTTACACCTGGGCTAAGAGCGAAGGTATCGATTTGTTCGACAAGTCAGTGCCTTTCAAGAACGACCGCAAACTCGTGAAGAACCTCTACGCAGGGTTAAGGTTTTTCGCGCAACAGCAGTTCGACGCGCTTACTTCTCAGGTTGACAGGGGTAGATGCAATGAAAAAACAACTGGATGATGCCGCGTTAGAACGCTACTCGCAAGAGCATGGTCGTTGTCTTGGCGTGGTCGCCCGCGAGCTACGGACTGAAAAGGGCTTGACTCAATACGCAGTCGCAAAGCGGGCGATGGTTTCCCTTCGCTGGGTGCAAAAGCTAGAGGATAACCAGCTCAACACGAACTATTCAATAGGCAGGCTCTATCAGGTTGCCTGCGCACTGGGAGTAGAGCTTTACGAGTTGTATAAGCGCGCGGACGAAATGGCGGGTCCGGCTCCTTGGCTATGCCGGAAGAAGATTCGGAAGGATAACCAAAGTGGCACTCCTGACTAGGGAAGAATTTTACAAACGACTCGGCCAAGCACTAAGGAATGCGCGGGAAGAACGCGGTCTTTCCCGTGAACAGTTGGCCGAACAGTTAAAACAGATCCCTATCGACCCTGAATGGCGCTTGCGTCAGGTTGCCGCGCTCAGTGTGATAGCAGGGCAGATTCGGCGACAAAAGGGTCTGTCTCGCAAGCAGGTAGCCGAACGCGCCAATCTTCCTGTCGAGTTTGTACGCGATATGGAAGCCGGAAAAATCTGGAACCCGGAAACCTACTCTATTTATTGCCTTGCCTATGGCCTGCGAACCGCTTATTCAACCTTTGAAAAGAGAGTCGATGCGCTATCCCGCACAGAGTTGGATGAGAGCGACAGGCCGGTTCGCCGGAAGAAAAAACATACCTCGCCTTCACAATCGCATCCGTCTCTTCTTTTGGAGCCGGATAGCACCGAAGAGGAGAAGCCGTGAGCGTAAAAACGAACAACCAAGAACCGGAGCGGAGACAGGTGCAGGTCGTCATCGAGGAGGCCGCTGGCAAACGCATCCGTCAGTTGGTTATCCAGGGTCCACCTGATCCCGATATGAATGATTTCGCCGTGTGCGTTTCGTTTGACGATGACACGATGATTTCTATCGAGCTTTCACTCCTGTTGCGGTTCGGCATTTTCTACGACAGAACCGTTGACGGCGAACTGCACTCAATTAAGGAATACCCAAAACGAGTGCTCGAATGAAGACTGCGGTTGCGATCTGTAATCGCCGGAGAGAGGAAGCCCGAAGGAAGTAATGATGAGTAGAGCGCGGAAACAGACGATTCACTTTGACAGGCGCGGCGGGGTTCTCTTCTATCGGGGAGCCTCAGGGAAGACAGTGGATCATATCCGGCTCTCGCAAGGAGATCACACCGTCTTTGTGGTCGTGGCATTCACCGATCGTACGGAATGGTCCGTGACCCTCGATTCCATCCCAGTAACGGCGGTCTCACTCTATGTCCCCGGTGATGGAGACCTTGGCGACTTGGAGCCTATCGCCGAAAGTGGACACATTCTGCTCCCTGGGACCGGCCGTATCCAATGGAGTCAAATCAAGCAGCCGCCCAAACAACGAACGGTACGCAAGCGAGTGGTTTAGAGCAGCGCGTTGATGGTGCGGAGGCGAAGATGAGCGGTTCGTGGGGAGACCGCCCAAGCGGATAGCTAAACAACACAGTTGCCTTGATTGCGTAATGCACCGCAACGGTGTAGCGTGGTGCAAAGAGGAGAAGCCCTTAGAATAATGGAAAAGAAGTTTGGAAAGGAAACCAAAAGAGCTGTGCGCCAGCCCCGAGCATCCATTACCTTTCCTCCGAAGCTCTACCGCACCCTTGAGAATCTTGCCAAAGAGAAAAAAGTCTCACTCGCCTGGGTGGTACGCGAGGCCGCTGAAATGTACGTTGCCGGTCAACCCAATACAACCGGCAAAATGAGAGGAGGCGATCATGGGTAGCCCTGTCGTCACCCCTCAGCTTTTTACTCACGGCTCAACCTGGGTGCGCGCCGACTTCCATATGCACACCGCCGCCGATAAGGAGTTCTCCTATACCGGCGAACCGAATTATTTTGTCTCGGAATACGTCGCCGCGCTCAAAAAGGCGAAGATTCGTGTTGGCGCCATCACGAACCACAATAAATTTGACCGTGAAGACTTCAAAGCCTTGGCTAAGCACGCCAAGAAGGAAGAAATCTGCCTGCTGCCCGGCCTTGAATTATCTGTCAAGGATGGCTCAAACGGCATTCACATCCTCGTCATTTTCAGCCACGAGTGGATCGCGAACAAAGAAAACGTCAACTACATCCAGGGATTTCTAAACGTCACCTTCGCCGGGCAGGCCAATTTCGAGCATGAAAACGGCAGATCGAACCACGATCTTACGGAGACAATTCGCGAACTCGATAAATTTGGCAAGGATTACTTCCTCGTCTGCGCCCATGTGGAAGCGCTCAACGGCCTGTGGGGTGGCCTCTCCGGCGGTCGCATTGGCGAAATAGGCAAGTCCGAGCTTTTCCGGCAACGCTGCTGTGCCTTTCAGAAAATCTCAACCAACGACAAGAGGACCCAGGTAAAGCAATGGTTGGGGGATTGGTATCCCGCCGAAGTCGAAGGCTGTGATTGCAAATCAATCGACGACATTGGCAAGGGCAAGAACACTTACATCAAAATCGGTGCCTTTACCTTCGAGGCAGTGAAGTTCGCGCTTCTGGATAGCGCCAACCGTGTCGCAGTGGAACCGCCGAAACAAGAGAATTCCTTCATAAAAAGTGTTGAGTTCCAGGGCGACAAGCTAGACGGCAAGACCATCGACTTTTCGCCTGAACTTAACACCTTCATCGGCATCCGAGGCAGCGGGAAATCCACAATCATTGAAGCTCTTAGATACGCCCTGGATATTCCCTTCGGCAAGAATGCGGCGGACAAAGAGTATAAGGAGCAGTCGGCCAAATACGCTTTAGGCAGCGGCGGCAAGATTACCCTGCGCGCTATCGACCGGCACAGGCAGGAATACGAAGTGAGGCGCATCATCGGCGAGCAGCCGGATGTTTATGTGAACGGCAAGCTGCAACCCGGCATCAACATCCGCGAAACGGTGCTCCACAAGCCTATCTATTTCGGACAGAAAGACCTCTCCAACACCGGAGCAGGGTTTGAAACCGATCTCGTTGAGAAGCTGGTCGGAGACAAGCTTGCGGACATTCGGCAGAGCATCGCCGTACAGCGCCAGGCGGTCGTTGAGATCACCAACCGCTTGCAGAAACTCTCTGACGTTGGCGATAAACAAAGGGAGTATGAAGGCAAGAAGCAGGACGCCGAATACCGACTGAAAATCTTCAAGCAGCATGGCGTCGAGGAAAAACTTCAAAAGCAGGTCGATTTCGAGCAGGATGACCGGACGATTAAAGACCTTAGCGAATTCGTCACCGGGTATATACAAGAACTCGAAGACGTGACGGCGCGCTATTCGGATGAGTTTGTCAGCCGCCAAAAATACACCTCTAAGCAAAACCAAGCTTTTTTTGTAGAGGTCTTCGCGATATTTGATCGCGTGGCCAAGGGGTTCGGAGAGCTTAAGAAAATCGTGAGTCAGGCGAAGGTGGCCTCCACGGAGTTGAAGGCGAAGGTTAAGCAGTTTGAAGTCCTGAAAAGCACCTTGAAAGAGGAATTCGCGGAAATTGCAAGAAAGCTTTCCGACGAATTGAAATCCAGTGGGGCCACAGCCATCAAGCCCGATGAGTTCTTGCGATTGAGGAAAGCGGTCGAAAACGCTACGCAAATACTCAAAGCGCTGTCGAAGGAAAAGGAACAGCAAACCGCGCTCCAAACGCAACTTTCCAGCGCCCTAACCCTGCTCAATGATCTCTGGCACCAAGAGTTCCGCCTGATCAAACAGGAATTGGACAAAATCAATGCCCAGGAAACCGCCCTTCAAATCGAAATCGACTACAAGGGTGATAAAGCGGCATTTGTACGCTATCTCAAGGACATCTTTCGCGGAAGCAAGCTGCGCGAAACGACGCTCACGGATCTGGCAAATTCCTTTGCTGACGGCGCGGCGCTGTACCGGGAGTTGGATAAAGCGAAGGCTTCTGTGGGTGCGTCAGCGCCCACGTTCGAGGAATACCTGTACAACAACCTGAGCGCGCTCCTGACGTGGCAAGTGCCTAATTCCTATGCAATCAAGTACCACGGGAAGCACCTGAAAAACCATTCGCTAGGACAGCGGGCATCCGCCCTCATCCTCTTCGTCCTAAGCCAGCGTGAAAACGATGTGATTATCATCGATCAGCCGGAAGACGATCTCGACAACCAGACCATTTACGAAGATGTGATTAAGCTGGTTCGCAAATTGAAGCCGAAGACGCAGTTTATTTTTGCAACCCATAATCCGAACATTCCAGTGCTCGGTGACGCAGAGCAGATAGTCGCCTGCAGCTATACCGATGATGCGATCCAGCCGCTCGCTGGCAGCATCGACTCTCCGGTGCTGCAGGAGGCCATTGTCAGCATCATGGAGGGCGGAAGCGAAGCGTTCCAGCGTCGAAAGGAGATTTACGAGATTTGGAAACAGTAGAACTCCTTGAAATCGTCGGACGCGGGGAGGACAGCCGTCATCAGTTCAAAGCTGATGTAACCAATGCGGTGTCTCTCGCAAGTGAGATGGTTGCATTCGCGAATTCGGGCGGAGGAACGATCTTTATTGGGGTAGCGGATGATGGAACTGTTCAGGCGCTCGACGCCCACGATGTTCACCGCATAAACCAGCTCATCGGCAATGCCGCAGCCGCAAATATGCGGCCCGCAATCAATCCGGTCACTGAAAATGTGCCAGTCGCAGCCGGTGTGGTCGTCGTGGTTACGGTCCCTGACGGGATCGCCAAGCCGTATATGGACAACTCCGGTGCGATTTGGGTTAAGAGCGGTAGCGACAAGCGACGGGTGACGGCGCGTGAGGAGATGCAGCGCATGTTCCAAGCGGCCCAGCTTGTGCATGCCGATGAAGTGCCTGTTCCAGGATCATCCATAGCTGATATTGATCTCGATTATTTCCGGAAATTCTATAGCGTACGCTATGAGCAAGAGTTGGATCAGCAGGAACTTTCGTTAGGTCAGGTTCTTGCTAACATGCGGCTTGTCAGTGGTGGCGTCTTGACCGTAACCGGCGTTTTGCTTTTTGCGCGAGAGCCGCAGAACTTCCTGCCAGTATTCCAGGTGAAGGCCGTATGCTATCCCGGCAATGACATCCACACTACGACTTATCTTGATAGCGTCGACATATCGGGAAAGCTTCAAATTCAGTTTGACGACGCGCTTGGCTTTATTGTGCGCAACTTGCACAGAGATCAAGGCGGACAGGGGGTAAACACCACGGGAGAATTGGAAATTCCCCGCATTGTTCTTGAAGAACTTCTCGCAAATGCGCTCATACATCGCGATTACTTTGTTTCTGCCCCTGTACGCGTTTTTGTCTTCGATGACCGCGTTGAGATCATCAGTCCGGGGCATCTTCCTAACAATTTGACCGTGGCAAATATCCGAACTGGCAATTCCAATATTCGCAACCCGATCCTCACATCCTTTGCAACAAAACTGCTTCCTTATCGCGGCTTGGGCACAGGCATCTTGCGAGCTTTGCGCGAATACCCGTCAATTGAATTTGTTGATAACCGGGAAGGTAACCTGTTTCGCGCAACAATCCGGCGACATCCTCGTCAATAGGGTGGGCATTCTAGATGTCGAATCCCTTGCACCGGAACTACGTGTAAGAACGTCAGGGTCGGAGTTCTGTGCCAGAACGAACGTACCAAGACCGTCGCTGCCTACGGCATCGGGTTGAAGGCTGACACGTCACCCCCAAATGGGATGCTGCCGGTAAACCGGCCCTTTGGTTCGGTTAGCCAACGTTAACGCGCTCTAAATCAGCAACTTGCTAATTTGCAATTTCAACGCGGCGGCACTGCGTTTACGCGCGTAAACGCGCGAGCAGTCCAGAGCGTGCGGCGTGTAAACACACTGATAGGCAAGGGCTTTCATCAATCAGGCGCTTGACGGCCAAAATCGCAGGGTGCAAGCTGATTTTGAGGCGGGTTTCCCTATGAGCACTCCCCGCATCCCGGCTCCATTGCAGTCTCCAGCCTCGCCGAGTAGCGAAGCGCGTCCGGTTCTCCGTGCCAAAACCATTGCAACCAGGGTCACATCGGAAGAGCTGGCGGAGGTAGAAACCGCCGCCGAAGGCGCGGGGAAAACCCTGGCCGAATGGCTACGCGAGTTGGCTTTGAAAGCCGCGCGGGAACGTCCGGCAGACCCTACCGAGCTGCTGCTGGCCGAGGTCTCGGCACTGCGCTACATGCTCCTGAATCTCTTTCACGCGACGGCCCAGGCGAACGCCGAAGGCAAGCATCTGCTGACCGATTCTGTGGTCAAAATCCGTGACCAAGCCAACGCGCGGAAGCTGGCCGACGCCCGAAAACTGCTCGCAGAGTTTCTGTCCCAGGAGGGACCGGACGGGGGCAAACAGTGAGCCGCCCCATGCGTTTTCCCAACCGTTCCGGGAGGTTGTTCTGGCTTCTTTTCTGGCTTGCGGTTGGCCCGCTTATCCTCATCTTCCCGGCGTCGGCTTGGCTTGCCTGGACGCTCCAGCCGCTCCAAAAGGTCTACCTTACGACCTATGCCGCCAGCTCCGTAGGTGTTGGGATTCCGCACAGCGAGATGACGATCCGATGGGTGATGAAGACCGCTCCCAAGCGGAAGCCGGTCCCCGCCTCAGCTGAGGATGTAGTCGCAGGCTCAGACCCAAAATTGCCCGTCAGCCTCTCGTCCAAAGCCATCGCGGACGGCTGGCGCGGGGTCGCTTACAGCGCCCCGGAGAAAGTACCCGCAGACAATCTTGCCAAGGGATTGCGGGACTACGTTTATGACGGGGTGAGTGTCTGGTGGTTGTTTGGCCGTCCCATGCTCAACAGCCTCGCGGTGTTGATGCTGCTCTATGTGCTCTGGCTCTGGATGAAGCAAGGATTCGGGCGGCGACGGCAGCAGGAGGAACGCCACGGACGCAGGACCAAAGGCCCGGAGCTGGCCTCAGCTTTGCGGTGGCGCAGCGCAAAGACGGACGGCATTCGTTTCCGTCTGCGCTTCGAAGATGCGTTTTTGCGGTGGCTGCCCTTTGGCCCGAGCTACCGGATTCCGAAGCGCCTCGAAGCGAGCCACATTCTGATGATGGGCGACACCGGCAGCGGAAAGTCGAACGCCATCCGGCAATTACTTCGCCAAGTGCGAGAGCGCGGAGATAGCGCCATCGTCTACGACCCGGCAATGGACTTTGTGAGTGAGTTCTACTCGCCCGCGCGCGGCGATTTGATTCTCAATCCTCTGGACCAGCGTTGCCCGTATTGGGGGCTAGGCGATGAGATCGACCGCGACGAAACGGCGGCGACCATCGCCGCCGCGTTCTTGCCCGAAAAGGAATATGAGAAAGAGTTTTTTACCGATGGGCCGCGCCGGATACTGGCCCATCTGCTCAAGCGGAGGCCGCAGCCGAGAGACATTCTGAGAATGATGGCCGACCCATCGCGGATCGAGGCGGCAGTGAAGGGAACGGCGCTGGCCGCCCTGCTCGATTCGGGCGCGCCCGCACAGCGGGCGGGTGTGCTTGCCAGCCTGAACATGGTGGCAGACAGCTTAGAGCTGTTGCCCGAGTGGGAGCATACGAGGCCGACCTTTGCAACATCCGAGTGGTACGCCAGCCGTAGACGATGGGTATTTTTAACGTCCACTCCTGCCTATCGCGCGAAGATTTTGCCGCTCCATTCTGTGTGGCTCGATTTATTCATCCTCCGCATGATGGGCTACTGCGAAGACCACACGGCGAAGCCGGTATGGTTCGTGCTTGACGAACTGGCAAGCCTCAACAAGTTGCCGCAACTCCACACCGCCGTCACGGAAAATCGCAAGTACGGGAACCCTGTTGTAGTGGGTTTTCAGGGGCGCAGCCAGCTTGAAAAACGCTACGGCCAGGACGCCGAGGCCATGCTTTCGCAGCCCGCAACCAAGCTGTTTTTCAAGACCACAGAGCCGCGCGCGGCCAAGTGGATTTCCGATGCCATCGGAGAAATTGAAGTGGAACGCTTGAAGGAGTCGCGCAGCATGAGGCTGTTCGGCAGCAGGAAATCGTATGCGATGGAGATTGCAACGAAACCGCTTGTCATGGCTTCGGAAATCTCTGGCCTCGAACCATTGCACGGCTTTATCAAGCAGGAAAACAAGGTTGTACCGGTTCACTTCCAGTTTGCAAGGAAGCACGGCGGACAGCCGGAGTTCATCGCACGCAAGTTGCCGGAGATTGCGCCCAGGACATCATCGCCGATGCCGGTAGTTCACGCAGAACAACCGAAGATGCCAGTAGCGACCCAAGCCACGCTTCCACTTTTTGATGCGCCTGCTGACACGCCCAAAGAGGCGTTTGTGTGGGATGAGAGCACGGAAATCGAGTAGAGAGAAGAATGATTTTTGGGATTGATCGGATCGTCGTGATTCAGGTCACGTCTGCATGTTGGAGTAGGCCATGACGTATGTGAATTTGCTCGCGCTTGCACTGGAGACGTTGTGCACGTTTCGCTTGTCGTAATCCTCAAACAAATAATCAAAACAACACGGACAGGCTCCAACGGTACAATCCCGTTCATGAAAATGAGCAAGTATTACTTTCGCTGCCCCGAGTGCTGGCGGACCTTCACCCACACCGTCCCGCTCAAGACACGTTCATTCTTGCTCGGAGCAATTTGCCCGAGCACACAGCAATGCGGATGGGGCGGACGCCTCAGCTCAAAAGCAGCGTTCAAGACCACGACTGTGGACGTGAAGCCGAAACTAACGATGCGTGGCAGGAAGGCGATTTAGAGCGTGCTGCAATCGCGCAGATTTGACCGTGGATGCGTCCGTGGCTCCGCGCTGGTAGATGGTAGCATCGGTTTGGAATCACGGGAGGACGCATGAGCGAGCAATACGAGCTACAGGAGACTACCGTTGGCGCGTTGGTTGCTGAGGGACTTGAGGCGGAAGCAAATCGGATGCCGCCAAGCTACAGCGCACAGGCCGAGATCCTCCACAAACAGGCCGCACACTTCCGGGAGTATGAAACGAAGGTCATCCATATCTGGAGACCAGCAACCCAAAAGGCATAGGTACTACGCCATCTGATGGGAGATTTACGCCATGAGTATGTCGATTGCGCCGTCCGGTTTTGAAACCATCGAAGAGTGGATTGTGCATCAGCTCTATGAGCAGCCAAAGGTCAACCACATGACCCACACGCTGTTTCAGCAGCTTGAGCGTGTGCTCCAATCGGAGCCATCACGTAGAGACATAATGAATCAACTCCGGGGGGCAACGGGTCAGCCTCCGTTGAGCGACGATGACCACATAGAAGAGCCGAAGCTAGTTTATGGCGTGGTTCAATACGCGGTTGAAACGCTCATCCAAGATGGATTGGCGAAGGGTGACCGCAACAGTGGTGTGGATGGTGTGTATTTTACGGACCTAAAACTCACTGCCAAGGGTGAAGCGGCGGCCATCCGCCAAAAGCGCAAGCGTGCTGAAGGCGCGGAGGCATTAGCGGCTGCTTCGGAACGTGCCAAGCAGCTTGAAGGAAACGGAGGGCATTAGCGCCGTTTCAATATGCCCTTGATTGCGGTTGTCAGCTCTTTTTCGATTGTGTCGGAGTCAACCGCGTCTGTGTGGCCTATGCGAAGAATCACGTCCTCGCGATACTCATCCTTCTCATCCACACGCCGCACAATTAGCACTAGCGGGTCTCTCGGATGGTCTCCCTTCTTGATGCCAGCAGAGCGGGCCTTGAATATCTCGGTGATTAGTTCAACTGCGCTCTTTGCGAGAGACAAGGCACTGGCTGTCACCGCCAGATAGAGCAACAGCTCTGGCCCGCTTTCATGCTCAATGACCTCCGCGCACTCTGGCGGCCTTCTGAGTTGTGCGTCAATGATCTTGTACGCTTCAGGCGAGTGCTCACGATGAAAGCATCCTGATTCCACGCGCACTTTAACTGAGACCACATGCCCGCTGCCTTGCTGTCTGCGCTGAAAGTCACCAACGGTATGGCGAAAACCCTTTAGCCAATGCTCATCAACCATGTGGCATACCCCTTTCAGTCAATTCCAGTGAAGTCCTTTTCTAGCCAATCCTTCAAGTCCGGCCACCAAACGCCCTTTACGTCGGAGTCATCGTCAACCTGGAAGCCGTCTTGCTCCAGCAATCTTTGAGCCGGGAGGTCTTGGATTGGTCCCCAATACGGCGCGGCACTCACTCCCGTAGGTACCATGGGGTTTTCTGCGATGCTGTCTGTATTCCCGTCAATCAACTCTCTACCTACACGCACCCATGCGTGCTTCCAGGCATGAATCCTCTTGCCTTTTGCGGAGAGGTATGTTGCAGTGCCGGTCACAGCAAAACTGTTAAACCCGAGATGCCGCAACCCGAGATTGAGCAGTCCGGCAAACTGGAGGCACATGTCGGAACGCCCGCCAACATTCTCATCAACCAGCTCGGCAACTTTGTCCAGTAGCGCCGCGCGCTTTCCAGGCGTGAGCATGGCTGACTTGTCAATCAGCGACGCAGAGGGGCGGGTACGGGAGTCCGATTCCTTCTGTGCTCTGATTCTTGAGATGAGGCCCTGAAGTGGAGGAGGCAGCAAAGAAACGTACTCATCTGCGGATGCGTTTACGGCTGGCGAAATTTCACGCTTTTTGGGCATAGCGGAATCAGAGATTACTATCGCAAGGATAATGCCCATCTCACTATGCGCCAATCGCTTCTTGTCAATGGGCGGGAACTACAATTACGCGGGAGGACAATGCGGCATGGCATCGAAGCGTGAAACCGTCACATTACCGGGGCATCTAGTCGGCATGGGCCGCGATGTAGCCTGTCGCGTCCGCGTGGTTAAGGTATCACTGCCGGGGACCGCCGAGTACAACTACATCCGCCCGGTCATTCACGATGTACCCTCCGACTTGCCGGATGGCCTTTACAGCATCACATTCGGCGGAAAAACCGAAAGAGTCCAGCGGCACCAGGGTGCTTGGATTGCTCCGGTTAAGTGACCCTTCAGAGTTAAAGGAGATGCCGTATGTACGACTGTCCCGTTCCAGCAGGTTTAGGAAGCGTTGAGGACTGGATTTTCCAGCATCTCTATGACCACCCGAATGAAAAGCATTCGACCCTTTCCCTCTTGGAACAACTCGACCAGGTATTGGGGGATGAACCGTCACAGTTTGAAGAGTGCAACAGGATTAGGGGAATCATGGGCGCAGCGCCCTTTACCCTTGAGGAATACGCAGCCGAAAGAAAACCTACCCGGCGCGCGGTTCAACGAGCGGTTGAGACTCTCATCAGAGAGGGATGGGCAAACGGCAAGCGGAAGAGTGATACCGAAGGCGTCTTCTTTGAGTCCCTCGACCTAACAAACAAGGGAACGCGAGAGGCTCTCGCCCGAGTAAATGACAAAGTAAAGAGGGAGACTCCTCCCCAGAGTTTTGAAAGCACCGTAAGGGAGATTCACGAACGGAAGCGCAAGGAAGCGAATGAAGGGGAGTCCAAGGGCTGATAGCTTGGATGTCGGCTTGTGTTTACTCAGGCATAGAATCTCTCTATGCTGACCATCTCCAAGCCGCTGTCGGCTTCACAGGTGAGAACGTACCATGAGCGGGAGTTCGCGTCAGAGCGGCAGAACTATTGGAGCCGCGACCAGCAGGGACATAGTGAATGGCGAGGCAAGCTGGCCGAGCAGTGGGGTTTATCAGGTCCGGTTGGCAATGAGCACTTTGCGCGTTTGACCGAAGGCCAGCACCCGGAGACGGAAGCGCAGCTCGTTCGCCATCAAGTCTCAAAAACTTATGAGGGTAAATTCGGCAAGGAGGTGACGAGCGTGGAGCATCGCGCCGGTTGGGATGCCACGTTCTCCGCGCCGAAGTCAGTTTCTCTGACCGCCCTTGTGGGTGGGGATGAGCGCGTGCGAGAGGCGCATCGGGAGAGTGTACGTGTCGCCCTGGCCGAGTTGGAGAAGTACACGCAGGCCCGCATCGGCAATGTCCATGCGCCGGAGACAACTGGCAAATTCATCGCTGCAACCTTCGAGCACGACACCGCGCGGCCTGTGGATGGCTACGCTGCGCCGCAGCTCCACACCCATGCTGTGATCTTCAACGTCACTGAGCGCGACAACGGACAGACGCGGGCCTTGCAGCCACAGGAGCTATTCGCTTCGCAACGCTATGCCACCAGCGTTTACCGCTCCGAGCTTTCGATGCGGTTGCAGAGTTTGGGCTATGAGTTGGAGCGCGGCAAACACGGACAGCCGGAGATTAGGGGCTATACGAAAGAGTATCTGGAAGCCAGCAGCCCACGCCGGGAGCAGATTAAAGACCATCTCCGCGAGATGGGGATAGACGGAGCCGGAGCCGCGCAGGTCGCAGCCCACCGGACACGGGACAGCAAGGAGCTACTATCGCCGGGAGAGGTATTAGAGAGACATCGGAATCTCGCAGCGCAGTATGGACACCAGGCCGACAAAGTTGTGGCCGAGGCGAGGGCGCATGAACAACGCCATGCCTACGAACCCGACCGCATCGCGCAGCAGGCCGTTACCTATGCCCGCGATCATCTGTTCGAGCGTTCCGCCGTGCTGGACCGGCGCGACCTTCTTGAAGTAGCGCTCAATCGCGGCATGGGTGAGACGACATATGCCCACGTCCGGCAGGAGTTCGAGCAGCGAGCAGCGCGAGGCGATTTCCGCACAGTCCATCATGCAGGCGCAGGACAGCAATACACTACCGCCGCCATGCTGCGCATGGAACGCGACATCATTACACGGATGCAGGAAGGCAATCAGCGCGGGATGAGTGATTCAATGCTGGTGGATGCACGTATCCGTATTGCGACGGAGGACCGTCACCCGGAGTTGAATGCCTCGCAGCGCCAGGTCGTTGAACAGGTATTTCTCTCCCGCGAAAAGATGGTGGGGCTGGATGGTGTCGCCGGGGCGGGCAAGACAACGACGCTGGCCGTCATCCGTGAGGGCGCGGAGGCGCAAGGGTACACGGTCGAAGGCTTCGCGCCCACGTCCCGCGCGGCCCGAAAGCTGGCCGACGCAGGCATGGAAACATCAACTCTGCAAAAACATCTTGCACGCGGACAGCAGCCGGATACTGGAGAGCGCCGCCTGTATGTGCTCGATGAATCCTCGCTGGCGTCCACCAAACAGATGCACGAGTTTGTGAATCGTCTTCATCCCAATGACCGTGTGCTGTTGGTGGGCGACCGCCGCCAGCATGAGGCAATCGAAGCGGGGCGTCCTTTCGCGCAGCTCCAGGAAGCGGGCATGAAAACGGTGAAGCTCGAAGAGATCGTCCGCCAGAAAAACCCGGAGCTGAAACAGGTGGTCGAACAGCTTGCGCGAGGCGAAGTGCGCGAGGCCGTGCAGGGTTTGGAGCGACAGGGCCGCGTCCATGAGATTGCAGGACATGACGAACGCATTACAGCCATAGCGAAGGAATACGCGAAGTCGCCGGAGGGTACGCTGGTTGTCTCGCCCGACAACCGCTCCCGCGTGGAGATCAACGAGCGCATCCGTGCCGAGATGCAGGAGCGCGGCTCAGTCAGTAAAGACGAGCATCGCATCGAGACGCTTGTGCCGCGCCAGGACCTCACCGGGCCGGAGCGGACATGGGCAGCGCGGTATGAGTTCAACGATGTAGTGCGCTACGCTCGCGCATCGAAAGAGACTGGCATGGAGCGTGGGGAATACGCGCGAGTCAAGAGCGTTGACGCTGAAAAGAACCTGTTGACGGTGGTGCGGGCCGATGGCTCCGAGCTGACCTATGATCCTCGACGGCAGCAGGGCGTATCTGTGTATCGGGAAGAACCGCGCAGCTTCGCCGTGGGCGACCGCATCCAGTTCACCGCGCCAGCCAATGACTTGAAGATTGCCAACCGCGAATTAGGGACGGTCGAGGCCATCGGCCAGGTTGGGCAGATGCGTTTGAAGATGGACGGAGGCCGCGACGTACATCTCGATCCACACGAGCATCCGCATCTCGATCACGGCTATGCGGTGACAAGCCATTCCAGTCAGGGACAGACCGCCGCGCGCGTATTGATTCACGTGGATACCGAGCTGGCCGCGAAAGACCTGCTCAACAGCCGCATGGCTTACGTCGCCGTCTCGCGCGGCGCGGAAGATGCGCAGCTTTACACCAATGACCGTGCGAAACTGCCGGAGGCATTAGGGCATGATGTTTCCCATGAGAGCGCCCACATGCCGACGAGGAAGCCGGAGCAATCCATCACGACGCCGCAGCCGGAGATCGCGCCGGTCATCGAACACGGCATGGGCATAGGGCATAGTCTCTAAATCTACCTGCCCCGGATAGTGGGAACGTAGCCCAACCTGGCCGTGAGTCAAGGCCGCAGCCGCTCGGCGGTGCCTTCGGCAGCCTTGACACACGAGCCTGACGGTTGGGCAAAATCAGCCCGTTATTCCGGGGCAGGTAAGGGGGACAAAACGCCATTAGAGTCACGCGAAATAGAGCGAGGAGGGTAAAACGCACTTTCGGATACGAGCATAATTTACACAGTAACTTACACATTAAATCTGTGATTGCGTATAACTCATTTATTATCATGGCGAAATCGGCAGACGCAGCGGACTTAAAATCCGCAGGCCGCAAGGCCGTGGGGGTTCAAGTCCCCCTCCGGGCACCATAATTAAATCAATTACTTAAGCGATTTTTGTAGCTTTGTCGGGCCACATCGGAATACAAATTCCCCCTGGCCATCCAACTCTATCGCCGTCATCGCAGAGAGTGCCGCGCAGGGCATCCCGAAGACTCGCGTTCAGGCGAATTTGACGAAAGGCGCAAGGGGTTCAAGCGTTGTGACTGTCCGCTATTTGGCGCAGGCACTCTTAACGGAAAGCGCATCCGTCAAAGCACAGGCACATGGGAATGGGATCAGGCGAGGATCGTTATTGCTTCGTGGGAAGGCCGGCCATCTCCGGCATCAAGACCTGACACCCAACCACCTCATCGGATCACCATCGAAGATGCGTTGAAGGCTTTCTACACAAGAGCCCAGACCCGGGAAATCCTCGATTCAACCCTGAAGAAATACAGAACGTTCAATCGCCAGTTTCTCGCCTTTACAGCGCAGAAGGGGATTGTCTACACCGACCAATTGACTATTGCCGATGCGGATCGTTTCTACACGACGGTCCCCGGCAAAGCGCGGTCGAAGGGCAACAAGCTCGGCATGCTGCGCGCGTTCGTGAAGTTCGCACTCAAGCGGAAGTGGATCACCGAGAACATTTCCGAAGACCTTGAGGCGCCGAAAGGCGTATCGAACTCGGCGAACAGAACACCCTACACTGATGACGAGTTAGTTCGGATGTATAAGGCCTGCGATCAGATTGGACCGCCGGTGGCGGGCGGACCAGGTGCAAGACCATGGGGCGGAGAAGATGTTCGCGACTTCATCCTGCTATCTATCTATCTATACCGGCCTTAGGATCAGCGACGTCTGCCTGTTCGATACCTCGAAGCGACTGCATGGCAATAACGTCTTTCTGCGCATGCATAAAACACAGAAGCCATTGGAAACATGGATACCTGATTTTCTGGCGGCGCGCCTCAGAGAGCGCGAGAAACGTTTTGGACCCATGATCTTCCTCACCGGCACATCGCTGAACGTAGCCACTGTCAGAAGAGAAGGCATTCGTTTTGCGAATGCGTGCGGCTCATACTCTCTGCGACGAAGCGGGAGATATAGCTTCGGCCAGTCTACTCGAGAACTGGATCGACGAGGCCCAACGGCGTGGCTGGTTTCTGTTCGAGGCGACTCGTAGCGAATAGTCTCCTTCCGGGGAACTGCAATTGGCAGTTGTTCTGCTTGATGCGGTTCCCGGGCAACTTGAGGTCCCGGCTGTATTGTCGACGTAGAGAAGAACCTGTAGAAAAATAAAGGTCCAGCCCCGTGTTCTATAGGGTACCGAGCGCTCCTGCAGACGGCGATCATAATATCGTAGATTCTCGATTCGACAACCAGCCGCATGAAAGATCGAACGGATATTTGGACAGGAGCTTTCTATGATCAATATCAGGCTGTTAAGAGCCACGATTCGTCGCCGCCTGGTAGGAATTACCGTGGGAGCTCTTGCCGCCTTGGTAGCCATGATTGGCGTGACCGGGGGCTGGATGAGAAATCACGTGCTGGCTTTTCAATCGGAAGCGGCATCTCCTGTCCGCTCCGCAGTTTTCGAAGAGGACGGAAGCCTTCGCCTTCCCGCCGGCTATCGGCAATGGGAACATGTAGGCACCCGAATCAAGCCCAACGGACGTAGCGTTCTTGACGGCTCCCAGATTACGACGCCTCAAGTGATGGATACATACATCGCTCCTGCAGCGTTCAACTTCTTTAAGAAGAATAGGACCTGGCCGGACGGCACCCAGATCGTTAAAGAGATCAGCCTTATCAAGACCGGAAAAGACTGCGATAAAAGCACTTTCGTCTGTTCTACATCGTTTGGTTCAGGGATCTTTTAGGCTAGCTACATCGGAATGGGAATAATGGTGAAAGACAGGAAACGCTTCCCTCTGCGCCAGGCAACTGGGGCTATTTCGCATTCCGATCAAACGGGTCGATGTACCAAGCCAAGTGGTGCTCGCCCTCTATGAACCTGAGGCGCCCGTCGAGACCAAAGAAGATCTCAGAGCCGTATTGATGCACGCCCGAGAGTTCCTCGTTCAGATCGATTGGTTTGAGGACCAAACGCCACGCGACTACCAGGCGCTCATGATGCTCAATTATTTGCTGGGAAGCGAAAGGGTCTCGGGGGAGGCGAAGAAGATCATCGCCCGTATTCGGACCGGCGTGCACAACCAGGTCGGAGATCCCGCAGATGACATGACCCGCTTCCTGTGGGGCGAGTCACTCGACTCGGCGAATGCGTTGCTCTAGAGGTTATTTCGGACACGTACCATCATTGCGAGTGAAGGTTGGACGCTGAAGCCAATGGACGAACCACCAGGAACTCATTTTCAGCGCCGCCTGAATTCTGATGAGAGCTATGACTCGATCTGTCAGTCTTGTTTTCTGACTGTTGTTACAGAGTGCGCCAGATACGCTCTCGACAACGTGTGGGTAATTGAAAGTCACACCGGACGCTCACACTGTATTTGCAGCAGGGATAGAAAGTAAGCCTTCCGCATGGGGGCTCTACCAGACAGGAAAAATGCGGAGTTCTTCCGTCAGATCGTAGGTAGCGGCAGGCCCTTTACTCCTCCGTCTCTGCGATTCTCACTGGAACAAAGCAAGCCGAGCACTCCAAGGTCTTTAAGATTTAAGGACCGCGGAGATTGCCTCAAATCACTTCTCGTCCCGAATCAAGCGCACTGTCATTTTGACGGTCTCTGCCGGCCTCGGCTGTATCAACCCGCCAGTCTTTTTGTTCTCGTAGTTCCATTGCTTGAAGCCGGGGACATTGACGGCGATATGAAATTTCACTGGAGGAACTAGTAGAGATGCTGTGTTACCGGCTGCGAGCCTGTAATATCCCGGAACATCGGGTCTCGTAAAAATAAGATCGGCAGTCTGGGTGATGGGTGAGCCATCATCGTCGAGAATTTCAATTTGAAGACGTCCTGCTTTTCTTCCCAATTTAAAGTTGACTTCTGCCGTTTCGCCTTGATGCGAAATGACAAACTTATGAGTCTCTTGCCCAGGATTTTGGAAAAACGAGAAGAAGTTGTAAGGGTACCCTTTATCCTCATCGAATACGCTAATATAGGCTTCGCCTATTGGAACACCAGCAATCAAATATTTGCCGTCGGCATCTGTTTGTGCTCTCAGTTGGTGGCGCATATCTAGGGCTGGAAGCACATAGACGGTCGCGCCTTTAAGAGGTCGATCGTCGCTTTCAACGACGACTCCCTTAATTGAGCCGTACCCTGGAGAGCTGCTGACCGTAGAGCTTTGAGCAACAACCATCACGCATGAGCCCAGGCATAAGATGAGTTGAAATAACTTCAGATGTGACCGCGATTGATCCATATTTAGTAGAGAACCGTCCCGGGTTTAAACCCGACAGCGCTGCCATTTACCTGTACGCTGTTGCTGTGAGTAACGCGCGGGGAGTGCCAAAAACTGTTAGTTTGTGTGCCGCACAGGCTCCATACACGATCTCTTCGTCGATCGCGGCAAGTATTGCATTCGTACCCATGAAACCTCCTGCGTTAAGACTAATCCTGTGGCCGCGGGTGAGGCCGACTCGACTTGTTAAATAAACTATCGCTCCGGAAATCTCAGCCCCGGGAATTTGGTTTCGTTCTTCAGAGCACCGCCATTTCCCCGGATGGTAGGCCCCTCCGCCCTTCAGTTCAGGTGGTCTCATCCAGCATGGCTACATACTCCGCCGGACTGCGGACGATAACGCCCCCTCTTGACCGAGGGGGATAGTGTTTAAGATTGCCGGTGATAAGCCAGGCGCCGGTTGTCTTTGCCAGGGAGAGAAAAATTAAGTCATCCGGATCGGGCAATGAATGTGGCCAGGATGCCCCGTCCGGGAACCGCAGCGCGCTTTCGATCAGGAACTCCAGCCATTCTGGAGGAAAATCATATTGCGCGAATTTGGAGTATCGGGAGACCCGCCGGTATTCCGCAACGATGGAAGGACTCACGGCAACTTGGATGTTCGCCTCTTGAATGGCGCTCCGAACAATCCGGGCAGGGAAGCTATCCCGTTTGATCCCCGCAGAGACAATGACATTCGTATCCAGTACAACCAGTCTCATCGCGAGACTTTGCGTTTCGGTTTTTGTTGCCTAACCTTGCGAATCTCTTCATCGATCTCGTCTTCGGAAACCTTGTCGAAGCCTTGTTTCTCTGCGTAACGCCAACTCTCCTGAAGACTGGCCATTGCCATCGCGCGACGCAGTTCCTTGTCGCCGATCGCAAGATCTCCCTGAACCGGAACGAGATAATAGACTGGGCCTTTCTGTCCGGAAAGAAGAACGACTTCTCCCTTTGGGACAGATGCAAGCGCCTTTTCCCCTCGAATTCTGAATTCGCGCAGCGGAACCTGCCGCATGATGCACCTCTGTTTATTATTGTAGCCGTAACGGCTACACAGCTCAATCGTTGCTCAAAGTGCCAACCGAGCCCGAATTTGTACTCCAAGCTCAGTTCTCAGAAACCCAATCGAGGCACAAATATGGGGAATCGCCACGATAGGAATATTCGTTGTGCCGGTCTGAAAGCGGTTGACGAAGACTGCCGAAGAAGGAATGAAGTGGCCGATCGCAACTCCAATCGCCATCGCCAGGAAGATCCATAAGGTCAGGAAACGATCCAGAAAAGAGAGCTTCCTGCGGGCAGCCGGGGTACAAATCTGGCCTTGCGTCAAGGGAGCGGTAGACATTAGCAGGCCTCGCAGCAGTTTTCCTGAATCGTTGCCGGAAGGGGAGCGCCGTCGAGCGATGCGTACTTCGATGGAGAGCAGCAGGCTTTGGTAAGGCGCGCGCGATCAGCCTGCATCGCCCTTTCCTCTTTCAGCCAGTCAAGAGTTTGTTTGAGGATTTGCGCGGCCCCAATGTGCGCAGGCAT
>Ga0153933_1000213_pt1 | contig 27398 bp, 27 predicted proteins | sample TSNJ017MetaG_FD_102275 | JGI IMG/M metagenome (GOLD analysis project Ga0153933, IMG submission 102275) | Attine ant fungus gardens microbial communities from New Jersey, USA - TSNJ017 MetaG | ecosystem: Host-associated > Fungi > Mycelium > Unclassified | place: USA: New Jersey, Wharton State...
ATGGTCGCCATCTTCTCCGGGCCGTAATTCTGCATCGTGGTCTGGCTCGGCAGATTGGCGATGCCGACCACCCAGCCAAGCCGGGACTCGGTTCCATATTGCCGCGTCGGCACCACCCGGTCGGGGCGGTCGAAGGCGCCGGTCATGATCTCGATCCGCGGGCCGTCGATGCGACGGAAGCTCAAGGGGGTGCCGCAGGCGGCGCAGAAATCGCGCTCGGCGATCGAGGAGGATTTGAACGCCGCCGGCTTGCCGCGGGTCCAGGCGAAATCCTCCTTGTTGATGTCGGCAAACGAGGCGAACGGCGCGCCGGAGGCCTTCTGGCACATCCGGCAATGGCAGATGCTGACCCGGTTCGGGGCCGCCGACACCGCGAAGCGGAGGGCGCCGCATTGGCAGCCACCGGTCAGTACAGGCTTGGTTGGTGTCTCAGCCGTCATGCTTGCTCCATCCGCCGATAGGCGTCGCGCAACGTGGCCGGCGCATCCCCGCCGGCAAAGACGAACTCACCGATGCCAGCGGCCCGCAAAGCCGCTTCCTGGTCGCCGGGCCGCCCTGCCAGATAGATATGCTTTGCCCCGGCGCCGTGAAGGGCCTTGGCGGCCTCCTGAGCGCGGTCGGCATAGACCTTGTCCGAGGAGCAGATGCAGGCCATTGCGGCGCCGGAGGCCTTGAACGCCGCGGCGAGCACGCCCGCATCGGCAAAGCCCTCGTTGTCGAGGGCTTCGATGCCGCCGGTCTCGAAGAAGCTTTTTGCGAACGTCGCGCGGGCGGTGAAATCCGCCGCCGTTCCGAGATTGGCGAGGAAGATCTTTGGCCGTGCGCCGGTCGCCTTCAGCGCAGCATCCGATTTGTCGCGCAGCGCCTCGAACGGCTCGGCAAGCCGGATCGGCGCGAGTGCGTCGAATTTGATCTTTGGTTCGGGCAGGCGGCTGAGCGCAGTCGGCTTGACGTCCAACACCGCGAGGTCGGCCTCGTGCAGGTCGGGGAATTCGCTGGCGCCGGTCAGCACGTCGCGGCGTTTCGCGACGTCGGTCTCCCGCTGCGCCCGCGTGGCGGCGACCTTCTGCTGGATCAGGCCCTGCTCGAGCGCAGGGAAGACGCCGCCGGCCTTCTCGATCTCCTGGAACAGCGCCCATGCCGCCTCGCAGAGCTGCGATGTCAGCGTCTCGATGCCGCCGGAGCCCGCTGCCGGGTCGGAGACCTTTGCGAGGTTGGATTCCTCGAGCAGGACAAGCTGCGTGTTGCGTGCGACGCGCCTTGCAAAGTCGTCCGGCAAGCCCAGCGCCAGCGTGTGCGGCAGCACCGTGATCGCGTTGGCGCCGCCGAGGCCGGCTGCGAACGTCGCCATGGTCGCGCGCAGCATGTTCACATTGGGATCGCGCTGCGTCAGCATGCGCCAGGCGGTTTGCGCGTTGACGAAGATCGGCTTTGGCTCGAGCCCGCAGGCCTGCTCGACCCGTGCCCACAATAGCCGCAGCGCGCGGAATTTTGCCATCGTCAGGAACTGGTCGGCGTCGGCGCTGAGGCGGAACGAGATTGCGGCGCGCGCCGCATCGAGGTCGATACCGGCGGCTTCCATCATCCTGAGATAGGCGAGCGCGACCGCGAGCGTGAAGGCGAGCTCCTGAACTTCCGATCCGCCGGCATCATGGACAGGCCGGCCATCGGCGAGCGCGAACGGCCCCTTGAAGCCGCGCTTGATCAGCCCGCTGACCACCTTGCCGAACGGCTTTTCGTAGTCTGCCCAGGCAGCGGCCGCGGCGCCGCGAACGGCGACCGTAGAGAGCGCCTGGTAGTTGAAGTGCAGATCGAGCTTGGCCGGGTCGAGCTTGCGGGCCTCGATCATGTCGGCGAAGGTCTCGCCTGCGTTCTCGCGTCCGACCACGGGGTTGAGCGCGATCATGATGCCGGCATCGAGATGGATGCCGCCGCAGGCCCGCGCCAGCGTCTTTTTGCTGGCATCGGCAAGGCCGAAGCCGCGCGTGCCGGGACCACCTGCGAGCTCGAATTCGAGGCCGGTCGCCCCGTTCTCGAGATCATGCAGCGCCTGCGCATTGGCCTGCGCGGCGTCGGGATGGTCGACCCGTTGCAGGATATGCCAAGGGGTAGCAGCTGCGCGGCCGGCGAGCGGGCCGGTGTTGGTGGCGCGACGGTAGATCGGATCGATCTTCAACCCGTCATAGGTTTTGCCGACCAGCTTTTCGAACGGGGCGCCCTTCAGCACGCCGTCGACCAGCTTGCGCCAGTCGTCATAGGTCGCCGGCTGAAACTCGGCTGCGAGAGGCAGGTCGTCGGTCGTGGTCGTCATCCGCCCAAAATGTCCTTTACGGGCCTGGTCAGGCCCCACTTGATTTGGCCGGAAATTGCCACGGGTGCGCGCCCAAGCCAAACGGTTGTTTTAGAGGCGCGCGGGCCTCAATCGAGGTCCGGGAGGCGGAAAATACCGTCGGTCGAAAGCCCGGCCAGCGCATCGGCGACGCGGCGGCCGGCAATCAGCCGGTCGGGCACGATCTCGGCCAAGGGCACCAGCACGAAGGCGCGTTCGAACAGGCGCGGGTGCGGCAAGGTCAGCTCGGGCTTGTCGAGCGTGACGTCGTCATAGGCGATCAGGTCGAGGTCGAGGGTGCGCGGACCCCAGCGCTGCTCGTTGGCGCGGTCGCGGCCCAATTTCTTCTCGATCTTGTGCAGCGTGAACAGCAGTGCATGCGGATCGAGCGAGGTCTCGATCTCGATGCAGGCGTTGATGAAAGGGTCCTGCTGCTCCTCGCCCCAGGGCGGCGTCGAATAGTCCGACGAGCGCGCCAGCAGCGCGGCCTGGGTCATGCCGCAGATATTGGCGATGGCCTTGCGGAACGTGGTGCGGACGTCGCCGACATTGCCGCCAAGCGCGATCAGGACGTCAGCCATTGGCGGTCAAGTCTGGGCTGGCGGGTGCGGATGCCGCGAACGCGTCAGCACCACGCCGACATCCTCGAAGATGGCGGCGATCGGCGCATGCGGCTTATGGACGGTGACCTTGACGGCCCTGACGCGCGGAAAGTGACCGAGGATATCGTCGGCCACCGCGCCGGCAGCGCGTTCCAGCAGCTTGTAATTGGTGTTCTTGAACGCCGACGTCGCGGTCGCCACCACGTTTGAATAGGAGACGGTGTCGGAGAGGCGGTCGGTGCGCGAGGACTCCGAGAGGTCGGTGTAGAGCTCGAGATCGATCACGAAGCGCTGCCCGACCTCAGTCTCATGCTCCATCACGCCATGACGGGCATGGATGACGATCCCGGTGATGAAGATCGTGTCGGTCATTGCTGCCCCTTGATTGCCGCCGCCACACGCAGCGCCTGAACTGTTTCTGCGACGTCGTGGGCGCGGATGATGCGCGCGCCGTTCTGTGCCGCGATCAGATGCGCCGCCAGCGAGCCGCCGATGCGCTGTTGCGGCTCCGACGGCACGACCGAGCTGATGAAGCGCTTGCGCGAGGCGCCGACCAGCACCGGCAGGCCGAACGAGCTCAGCTCGGCAAGGCGCGCCAGCACCGTCATGCTCTGCACCGGGACCTTGCCGAAGCCGATGCCGGGATCGAGCACGATCCTGTCGGAAGCAATGCCCGCCTTGGTCGCGATCTCGAGCGAGCGCTCAAAGAACGCCGCGATGTCCTGCATGATATCGATCGCAGGATCGGCGCGCTCGCGGTTATGCATGATGATCACGGGCACGCCGCGGGCTGCGACCAGCGTGGCCATGCCGCCATCGCGCTGCAGGCCCCAGACGTCGTTGGCGATCGAAGCCCCCTGGTCGAGCGCCCAGGCCACGACCTCGGATTTCATGCTGTCGATCGAGACGGGGACGCCGAGCGCCGCGACCTCGGCCAGCACCGGCTTCAGCCGTTTCAGCTCGTCGTCCGCCGAGACCGGCTGTGAGCCATAGGGACGGGTGGATTCCGCGCCGATGTCGATGATATCTGCACCATCAGCGATCAGCTTGCGGGCTTGCGCCAGCGCCTGCTCGGGCGCGATGAACTGTCCGCCGTCGGAGAATGAATCCGGCGTCACGTTCAGGATGCCCATCACGGCTGGAGTAGGCCTCGACAGCAACGCCGGCAGCACCTCGCGTGCAGCCGGACCTGCTGCCGCGGAGGATATGGGCCTGGTTGCCATCATGCGGTCGCTTTGCGCGGTCCGCGGGGCCAAGTCAAGATCAAGCCAAGATGTGGTGGAAGTGGATCGCACCAGCGCGGCCTGCGCGCCTTCCGGCAGGCTAATAGCTGATCTTCGGAGACAGCTTGCGTGCCTCTTCGATAAGCAGCTCGACCGACTTCTCCGACGGCAGGACGCGGACCAGCTTCCGCTTCACATTGGCGTCCTTCATGCTCTGCGCCAGCCGCGAAGGGTTGCGGTGTGCGAGCTCGCGCACCGTGGTGACGCCGGCGGCGCGGATCAGGCCGACCTTGGCCTTGCCCATGCCGGGAATCCGCATGTAGTCGGAGACGTTGGCCCATTCGAGCAATTGCTGTTCGCTGATCCCGGTCTTGGCCGCGAGCGCCTTGCGTCCCTTGACGGTGCGGGCGGCTTCAAGCAGCGCTTCGGTGGTGCGGATACCGCGTGACTTCAGTTTCGACGCGCAATAGGCGGACAAGCCTTCGATCTGGGAGAGGGGGTATGTCATGATACTCGTATGCTGGTAGAATAGAAGGGAGCGTGGAGCCTGCGCGTCGAGGGCAGTTCAGGCGAACTGGCTGAGGCCCGGCGTCCCCGAGATGATCTCGCCCATTTGATCCGCTCCGATTTTGTCGCGGCCGAACACAAAAAGTTCACGCGCGATGCTCTGAATCTCGCTCATGCTCAGACCAAGCGACATCAACCGGGTGCCGACGGCCATCAGCCCGCCACCCATCAGTCGCGACAGGCCACCGCCATTAGAGGAGGCGGCAATCGCGGCTTCAGCGCCGGGAATTTGATCGATCAGAGCCTGGACCTTGTCGGACGGGCCCTCGCTACGGAGGAAGCCCAGAACGATGCCGATGGTTTTTTCAGCGACAGCGCCATCGATGCCGGCCTTGGCGGCCAGCCGTCCTACCAGTTCGTCCATACTGCCCCGCCTCGACCGGTTCTTACCGGATAGTTCTTGAAGATTGATCTTGAGCGTCTGTGCCGCGAAATTCAAGCGATCCGCACATTTCAGTCGGTTTTCTTTTTCGATCGCGTTGTGACTGTTGCTCCGATGCAAGAGTGAGTGGCGGATTCACGCTATCTTGTCGCAATGCGCAATCACTTTCTTCGCTTGGTACGGAAGAAAGTATGAGGAACCCGTAAACGACGAAGAGTCTGTTGGGGCGACAATATACGTTGGCATCCGCCGGTGGTTTCATTGGACCGGCAAGATGCGTTATGATGGTCGGGTTCGACGCATCGAACCGGGTTCGAGGTTTCGAAGCGATCCAATCTGCGCGAAGAGGCGAAGCGATGACGACCGCAGACGGCAAGCTGGCCGATACTGACGAGAAGATATTTATCGGCAAGGGTGAGGAGACGGCGTGGCTGACGCTCGCGCTCGCCAACCGGCATGGCCTCGTGACCGGCGCGACCGGAACCGGCAAGACCGTCTCGCTCCAGGTGATGGCGGAAGGATTTGCCCGCGCCGGCGTCCCGGTCTTCGCGGCTGATATCAAGGGCGATCTGTCCGGCATTGCCGAAGTCGGCGAGCCCAAGGATTTTATCGTCAAGCGTGCCAAGGACATGGGGTTGACCTTCCAGCCCGATCAGTTCTCGACCGTGTTCTGGGACGTGTTCGGCGAGCAGGGCCATCCGGTGCGCGCCACCGTCACCGAGATGGGACCGCTGCTGCTGTCGCGCATGCTCGACCTCAACGATGTGCAGGAGGGCGTGCTCAACGTTGCCTTTCGCGTCGCCGATGAGAACGGCTTGGCGCTGATCGACATGAAGGATCTGCGCGCTCTGCTCGACGCGATCGCCCCTGACGGCAGCAGAAAGGCGTCCGAGGAGGAGGATCCGCTGGCACCGATCCGCAAGGCGGCGCAGAGCTATGGCAATGTGTCGAAGGCGACGGTCGGCACCATTCAGCGCCAGCTGCTGGTGCTCGAGAACCAGGGCGGCGCAAAATTCTTCGGCGAGCCGGCGCTGACGCTGAAGGATTTCATACGGACCGACCGCGACGGCCGCGGCATGGTCAACATCCTGGTCGCCGACAAATTGATGCAGAGCCCGCGGCTCTATGCCACCTTCCTGCTCTGGATGCTCTCGGAATTGTTCGAGGAGTTGCCGGAGGTCGGCGACCTGCCGAAGCCCAAGCTGGTGTTCTTCTTCGACGAGGCGCATCTGTTGTTCAACGACGCGCCTAAGGCGCTGATGGACAAGATCGAGCAGGTGGTGCGCCTGATCCGCTCCAAGGGCGTCGGCGTCTATTTCGTCACGCAAAATCCGATCGACGTGCCGGACAAGGTGCTGGCACAGCTCGGCAACCGCGTGCAGCACGCGCTGCGCGCCTTCACGCCGCGCGACCAGAAGGCTGTCGCAGCCGCCGCGCAGACCTTCCGGCCCAATCCCAAGCTCGATACCGCGCGCGTCATCATGGAGCTCGGCAAGGGCGAGGCGCTGGTGTCCTTCCTCGAGGGCGGCGGCACGCCGTCGATGGTCGAACGCATCCTGGTGCGGCCGCCGTCGGCGCGGATTGGGCCGGTCACGCCAGAGGAGCGCAAGGCGATCATCGATGCGAGCCCGTTCAAGGGCAAATACGACACCGCGATCGACGCCGAATCCGCCTACGAGATCATCCAGAAGCGCCTCGCCGGCGGGGCGGCGCATCCCGACGGCGCGAGCGGCGAGGGCGGTGGCATCCTCGGCCATATCGGCGCCATCGCCGCGGAGATCTTCGGCACCAACGTCAAGCACGGCAGACTGTCGACCGGGCAATTGATCGCGCGCAATGTCACGCGCTCGGTCACCGACAAGGTGGTGGGCGGCGTGGTCGCTGATCTCGGCAAGTCGGTCGGCGGTTCGATCGGCGGATCGATCGGCCGCTCTCTGGTGCGCGGCGCGCTCGGTGGATTGCTGCGCAGATAGCGTTCCGTCCCGGTTCGGCCGTGAGGCGCACTGCGCCGCTTTGCCCGCGGCGGCCGGCGGGCTACAAGGTCAGGCAACGCCCAACAGCCAGGGAAACCAGCGATGTCCAACGCAAAACTCCAGCCGGTGCTCGATCACATCGACGCCGATTTCGACAACAGCCTCGAGCGGCTGTTCGCGCTGCTCCGCATCAAGTCGATCTCGTCGGAGGCGGAGTTTGCCGAGGACTGCAAGGCGGCGGCCAACCATCTCGCCCGGGACATCGCGACGTTGGGATTTGCGGCGGAGGTGCGGCCGACCGCGGGCCATCCGGCGATCGTCGCCAAAGCCAATGGCGCGAGCGACGGCCGTCCGCATGTGCTGTTCTACGGGCACTATGACGTGCAGCCGGTCGATCCGCTCAATCTCTGGCACCGTCCGCCGTTCGAGCCTGTCGTGACCGACCACGCCGACGGCCGCAAGATCATCGTCGCGCGCGGCGCCGAGGACGACAAGGGCCAGCTGATGACCTTCGTCGAGGCCTGCCGCGCCTGGAAGAAGGTGACGGGATCGCTGCCGGTCGACATCACCATGATCATCGAGGGCGAGGAGGAGATCGGCTCGAAACATTTCGTGCCGTTCCTGGAGGCCAACAAGGCCGACCTGAAGGCCGACTTCGCACTGGTCTGCGACACCGGCATGTGGGACCAGAACACCCCGGCGATCACCACCTCGCTGCGAGGCCTGCTCTACGAGGAGGTCAAGATCAAGGCTGCCAATCGCGACCTGCATTCCGGCGTGTTCGGCGGCGGCGCGCAGAATCCGATCCGCGTGCTGACGCGGATCCTCGGCGGTCTGCATGACGAGAACGGCCATATCACCATTCCCGGCTTCTATGACGGGGTGAAGGATCTGCCGCCGGACATTTTGGCGCAGTGGAAGAACCTCAATCTGACGCCGGAGACGTTCCTCAAGCCGATCGGCCTGTCGCTGCCGGCCGGTGAGAAGGACCGTCTCCTGATCGAGCAGATCTCGTCGCGGCCGACCTGCGACATCAACGGCATCATCGGCGGCTATACCGGCGAGGGCTCCAAGACGGTGATCCCGGCGGAGGCGTCGGCGAAGGTGTCGTTCCGTCTGGTCGAAGGGCAGGACCCGGCGAAGATCCGCCAGGCCTTCCGCGACTATGTGACAGAGCGCCTGCCGGGAGACTGCAAGGCCGAGTTCATCGACCATTCCGCCGCGCCTGCGATCGCGCTCGACTGGAACATGAAGCCGCTCGCCGCCGCGCGGCGCGCGCTGACTGACGAGTGGGGCAAGGAGGCGCTGCTGGTCGGCTCCGGCGCCTCGATCCCGATCGTCGCCGACTTCAAGCGCACGCTGGGTCTCGACTCGGTGCTGGTCGGCTTCGGCCTCGACGACGACAACATTCATTCGCCGAACGAGAAGTACGATCTCAAGAGCTTCCACAAGGGCATCCGCTCCTGGGCGCGCATCCTGGCGGCATTCGCGGAGGCGAAGTAGCGCGGCCGCACCAATCGCCAAACGCAAAAACGCCGCCCGGAATTGGGCGGCGTTTTGATTCGATAGTGCAGAGGGTGTTGCTCAGCAACTTACCCGAAGTTTGTGAAATTTCAATTGCGGTAGCCGGGGTTGACCCGGTCGAGCTTGCGCAAGAGCGGCGGCCAGACCAGCTGGGTCGAGCGCAGTTCGGCGCGGTCGGGATTCGACAGCAGCTCGGTGTTCTTGTCGATCGCGTGCGGGTCGACCGGGTAGGCGATCGGGCCAAGCGCGCGGGTCGCCACCTGCATCGAGCAGGCGCGCTCCAGATGATACATGCGCTCGAAGGCGGATGCGACCGAGCGGCCGACCGTCAGCGTGCCGTGGTTGCGCAACAGCATGTGGTTCTTGGCTCCGAGATCGCGCTGCAGGCGCGGGCGCTCGTCGTGATCGAGCGCGATGCCCTCATAGTCGTGATAGGCGAGGTCGTGGGTGACGAGCTGCGCGGTCTGGTTCAGCGGCAGCAGGCCTTCGGGGCCCGACGACACCGCGGTGCCGTCGACCGTGTGCAGGTGAAGCACGCAGCCGGCATCCTCGCGGACCTCGTGGATCGCCGAATGGATGGTGAAGCCGGCCGGGTTGATGCTGTATTCGCTCTCGGTGAGCTGGTTGCCGTCGAGGTCGACCTTGACCAGGCTCGAGGCGGTGATCTCGTCGAACATCAGCCCGTAGGGGTTGATCAGGAACTGATGCTCGGGTCCCGGCACCCGCGCCGAGATGTGGGTGTCGACCAGATCGTCCCAGCCATACAGCGCGACCAGGCGATAGCAGGCGGCGAGGTTGATCCGCTGTTCCCATTCCGCCGCGCTCATATTCGACGGCACTTCCTTCAGGCGCGCTTCCGCTGGCGACATGGCCGGTAACTCCCTTGATGCTGTTGCTGACCGCAAGCCTAACGCCGCGGGGAGGTCGCAGCAAGGCAGCGAACCGGCGTGACAGTCATGCCAGCGTGTGAAGGCTGGGGCAGGATCGGAAAGATCATGCTCCAGCGCGGCTCAAATGCGGGATGGATTGATCCCGCGCCTCACGGCGCCGGGATCGCCAAGAGGCTCGAGATGCTGCGGCCGCGGATGTCGTAGACGCGGGCGAACACGACGTCGTCGCGTTTGACCTCGAACAGGACCGGCGCATTGAGGCCCTTGCAGTAGAACTCGCCGAGTGTCATGGCGAAGTCGGCGGCGTTGGAATCCCAGCCGATCGTGAAGTCGGGACCGAGTGCGACCTGCGCCGGCCGCTGCGGGCCGCACACTGCGACCTTCCATTTGCGGTTCGCCGGCGGCGCTTCCTGGCGCTCGGCCAGTTGCTCGCGCAGGCCGTCGGAAGCCTGCTTCAGCGCGAGCCCCCAATAGTCGAGCATGAAGTAGTTGTCGGCGGTCCGCACCGTGCCGGCGATGTGGTTGAAATGCGTGTACTGGTAGGGGTGCAGCCGGATCATCTCGCTGAGCGGCAGCAGCAGGCCGAAGGCGAACACTGCGAGCGCCGCGGGCTGCCAGGCGCGGCGGTTCTCGCCGAGCCAATCCATGCCGCGCGCGAATGCGACGCCGGCCAGCACGGTCATCGGCGGGATCACGAAGATGAAATGGCGGATGCCGTTGTAGAGCGCCGGCCGCTTCACCATCGCGATGACCAGCGGCAGCATCGCCGCCAGCGTCAGCATCAGCATGATGGTCTTGCGCCGCGCCGGCACGTGCTTGCGCGACAGCGACATGAAGGTGATGACGACGGCGGCCGCGAGCAGGACCAGCAGCACCTCGGGAAGCTGCAGCGCGAACAGCGTCGGCAGATAGGACCACGGCATGTCGGGCACCGAGACCAGCGCGCCGTCATACATCTCCTTCCACGGCTTCTCGAAGAAGTGCGAGAAGTAGGTCACCGCTTCCAGCGGGTGGCCGGGCTCCATGATCGACCACGGCCAGATCAGGCCCATCACGAGATAGCCGAATGCGAGGCCCGGCACGAGCACGTAGACCACATGGGCAAAGCGGCGAGCCGCCTCGCGCGCGCCCTGCGCGCGGACATCGTCGATCCACAGAGGGATGAAGCCGATCACCGCATAGATCAGCGCGAGCCCACCGAGCACGCGGCAGCCGAGCGACAGGCCGGCGCCGAAGCCGACGAGCAGGATCGTGCGCGGCGAGGGTGCGGGATATTCTTCGGCGAGGCGGACGAGGCCCATGATCAGGATGATCATCGCCACGGCAAAGGGCGCATCCTTCGGGTTCATGAACATGTGGCCGTAGAAGGTCGGGCACAGCGCAAGCAGCAGCAGCGCGGCGAGGCCGGCCAGCGGGCCGCCCACGCGCCGGGCCAGCCGCCAGGTTACGGCAAGGCCGATGACGCCGACGATCGCGCCGAGCAGGCGGCGCGTCTCGAACAGCTCCAGCGGGATGACCTTGTGCAGCAGCGCGGCAGCCATGTCGAAGCCGCCGCCGTACATATAGAGGTTGGCAAAGGAGAGCGCGCCGGTGTCCTTGAAACCGGAACCGTACATGCGCAGCAACAAATCGGCATATTCTGCGTGCGTGTAATCGTCCCAGCCCAGTCCGTAGTCGCGGAATGTGAGACCGGCGACCACAGCGACCACGCCGAGCGCGAGAATGGCGAGATCGTCGCAAGTCTTCTCCACCGAGCGCCGCGTGGGCGTTTCGATGGCAGACGTCGTGATAGATGACATGGCTAGCGGTACCGGCGTCCCTGTGGCCCAGTTTGGCGCTTTAGGGCCTCATTCCCCGGCGTCCATATAGCGCAGTTCCATTTCCAAGTAATTGGGAAATGTGGCGTAATTTCCCCGATGCATTGCAATAAATTGGCAGCAATTCGTAGCCAGTAGAATTACGGGAGCGGCGGTGTAAGGGATCGATCGCGGCATGGCCGCGAACGGGCAATTCCCCGGTGGAACAAGATTTTAGGGAACTCTGTCTACAATTGGCGGTTGGCGGTGTGGACAATATGACGGTATCGTGGCGTTGGCGGCCGCGCCGATTTTCAGGCGGGTCTTCCGGGGGTTAGTTCGATGATGGTTGCTCTGTTGGTCGCCGGTATGGGCCTGATCATCGCGGGCCTGGCGGCGATCGGCCTGGGAATTCCCTACAAGGAGTTCAGCGTCGGCAGCACGTTGATCATAACGGGCGTCTCGGGCGTGTGCAGCGGCGCGATCGTCCTCGCGCTTGCCGCGGCCGTCCGGGAACTGAAGCAGATTGCCAGGCGTCTCGGCCCGGTCGCTGCCGGCGCGCGGCCCGAGTTCCCGCCGACTGTAGCCGGCGCTGCAACTTCCCCGCGCAATCCCCCGCCGGTCGAGGCAGGCTTCTCGTTGCCGCGCGACCAGCATGCGCCGGCCGAGCCGCCGCCGCTGGCACCGCCTTCGGCCCCCGCGGCACCGCCCTGGCATGAAGAGGCGACCCAGCGTGCCGCGCCCGCCGACCTGCCGCCACCCGTGTCCGTAGCCGCCCCATCCGAGGGGCAGGTCAAGCGGCGCAATTTGCTGTTCTCCTCGAGCTCGCGGAAGGAGCGCGAGCGGACCCAGGCGCGCGGCGCCGAGCCGCTCTCGCCTGATCTGCTGTCTCCGGAGCTGCGTCAGAATCCGTCCGCAGCGGCCGAACCTGCACCTCCCAGTTTCGACGATGCCTGGCCGAAGCAGGACCGGTCGCGGTCGGTCGATGTCGCCCCGCGGCGCAGCCCCCGCACGCCCTCGACCTTCACCGAGGCCCAGAGCGCGCCGCCGTCACCAGGCCATCCGCCGGCACCGGCGGAGCAGCCGCCGGTCACCGTGCTCAAATCGGGCGTCGTCGACGGCATGGCCTACTCGCTCTATTCGGACGGTTCGATCGAGGCGCAGATGCCCGAGGGCATGATGCGGTTCGCATCGATCGACGAGCTCAGGTCGCATCTCGAGCAGCGGCCGTAGCAGCCCGGCCAATACTTGGGACGGCCGCGGCTTCGAAAACAGAGCACGGTCGTTCTTGTCATATTTGCTGTAATCCGCTCATATTCGCGAAGTAGTGCGGGATTCTGCCGGTGTATTGCCGCGGCCGGATACTGTCCGGCAGGCGGGCCAGGCGGTCCGCCTCGATATCACGGGAAGGTTGAGCCATGTCCGATGCCCCAGGCAAAACTCCGGTCGAACTGACCGCCAACATCGTGTCGGCCTATCTCAGCAACAACCCGACACCGGCTTCCGACATTCCCAACCTGATCAGCCAGATCCATGCCGCGCTGATGCGGGTGTCGAACGGACGCACCGATGCGCCGCTCGAGCCGGCCAAGCCTGCGGTCTCCGCGAAGAAGTCGATCACGCCCGAGTATCTGGTGTGTCTCGAGGACGGCAAGCGATTCAAATCGCTCAAGCGGCATCTGCGCACGCAGTACAACATGACGCCCGAGCAGTATCGCGACAAATGGGGCCTGCCGGCCGACTATCCGATGGTGGCGCCGAATTATGCGGTGGCCCGCTCGCAGCTCGCCAAGAAGATGGGCCTCGGCCAGCAGGCGAAGAAGAAGAAATAGAGCGCGCCTGCAGGACAGCTCTACGAGGCGGAGGCCAGCGCCTCGCGCGCATCGGTCTTGATGCGCTCCACCATCGCGCGCAGGCCGTTCGAGCGCTGCGGCGTCAAATGGTCGCGGAAGCCGAATTCGTCGAACAGCGCGAGCGCATCCGTCGACAGGATTTCCTGCGGTGTATGGCCGGAAAACAGCGTCAGCACGATCGAAACCAGGCCGCGCACGATATGGGCGTCGCTGTCGCCGAGATAGATCAGGCGCGGTTCGCCGTTGGCATCGCGATCGATCCGCTTCGACAGCCAAACCTGGCTGACGCAGCCCTGCACCTTGTTCTCGGCCGAGTGATCCTCCGCGGGAAGCGGCTCGAGCATGCGGCCGAGCTCGATGACGTAGCGGTAGCGGTCGTCCCACTCGTCGAGAAGCGCAAAATTGTCTCTGATTTCGTCGATATCAGTCATTCTGACCCGCGTCCTATTCTCAAGGGCTTATATAGGAAGCCGGACCGTGAAAGCGACGAAAATGGAACCAGTTCCGGGCCTAATTTGCGCTCATGGCGTCGGCGGCTGGTGGAATTCGATCGCCTGGTCGTCGGGCGACAGCGTGTCGCGCGACGTGGTGGCGGCAGGCAATGCGTCGATATCGTCGCCGCCGATCGAACCGGTGTGGTCGGGCGCCTTCTTGTCGGTGATGATCTGATAGATCTTGCGCGCACCATCGGTCGCACGCTGTCCGATCGCGGTCGCGGCCTGACCGCCGACCTCGCAGGCCGTGGGCTGACGTTTGCAGAATTGGCCCATGTCGTTGATGGTCGCGGTCGCCGCCGACACCGCATCCGATGTGCTGATCTGCGGCATCTTCTCCGATTCAGGTGTTTTGTCCCTGGGCAGCAGCACGAGCACGAGCCCGAGCCAGAATGCCAAACGCAGCAGGAAAAACATCGCGCGACCCCGGTCGTCTGTTGGTCTTTTGCTTCATGCGGTCGATGCCGCAGTTGTTTCAGGCGTAGCAGGCGTCGATAAATCGGAAGTATTTGCATTGAAGTAAACTCGCGGAAAAATCGCCGAAAATGCCCCTGATTTGATTCGGCGTAAATTTTCGATTGATGGCTTCCGGCGAGGGCGGATTCGCACGGCTTCCGATGTCCACCATTTCGAAACCATAGATCGTCACATCCGGAAACCTGCCGTTCACCATCCCCGTCAAATAGAGGCCGGATCACGCGCCAAAACTTCACGAATGCACGGTGTTTGGTGGCAGCCGCGCGCGCCTTAGCGTTCGCTTAAGTTCGCTCTGACACGTTGACCCGCAACCACCAAGGAGGCGTTCCGGCGCGTCTGTCTGACGACGACGATCAAGCCGAGGCGCGAGTGCTGTGAGTGTTTTGAGTTTGATCCGCGATTGCCTCGATGCGTTGCTGCACCCCTCGGCACGCTACGATGCGCTGACGCGTGCGCGCCATCGCGCCTTCATGGCGCCGCGGCTGCTCGGCAGCCTGGCGGCATTCGCGACGTTTCCGGCCTATCTCGCCGTGCGCGGCGCGCCGACCGCGATCGAGGTGATGGCATTCGCCTGGCTGATCGCGCCGATCCTGCTGTCGTGGTTCCTGTCGCGCACCGGCCGCTACGAAGGCGCGCATGTGCTGTCGTCGCTGGCACTCGCCGGATTGGTTTTGACGATCGCGGCGACCACCGGCGGAATCGCGTCCTTTGCGGCGGTGTGGCTCGTCGTGATTCCGATCGAGGCGGCACTGTCGGCCTCGCGGCGCGTGGTCGCGTTTGCGTTCGCCTTGGCGATGAGCTGTGCCGCGCTGTTGAGCGCGCTGGGCTTCTATCATCTGCTGCCGGCGCCGGACGCCGGCATTGCGGCGCACGGGATGCTGGCCGGCTTCGGCGTGGTGTCGGCGACGTTCTACGCAGCCGGGCTCGCCTTCGGTGCCGAGTCGCTGGCGCGCACCAGCGTGGCGCTGCTCTATGTCGAGGAGGACCGCTACCGGCTGCTGGCGCAGAACATGAGCGACGTGCTGTCGCGGCACAGCCGCAACGGTGCGGTGCGCTTCATTTCGCCGGCCGCCGAGGCGATGCTCGGCGTGCCCGCGTCGCGGCTGTTGGGCCACGGCCTGTTCGATCGCGTTCACGTTGCGGATCGGCCGGCCTATCTCACCGCGCTGTCGGATGCGGCGCGGGGCGGCGAGGCGCAGAGCGTCGAATTCCGCCTGCGCCGTGACGCCGCGCGCGGGCAGGCTGTCGCGACCGATTTCATCTGGGTCGAGATGCGTTGCCGGCCGCTCGAGCAGTCCGCCGGCGAAGCCGAGGTCGTCGCCGTGATCCGCGACGTCACCGATCGCAAGGTGCAGGAACAGGCGCTGGAACAGGCGCGCAACGCCGCCGAACACGCCGATGCATCGAAGACGCGCTTCCTGGCCACCATGAGCCACGAACTGCGGACCCCGCTCAACGCCATCATCGGTTTCTCCGAGATGATCGCGCAGGAAGACGTGCTGGGGCTCGATGCCGCACGCCGCAAGGAATATGCGCAGCTCATCAACGATTCCGGCCAGCATCTGCTGTCCGTCGTCAACGGTATCCTCGACATGTCGAAAATGGAGTCCGGCAATTTCGAGATTTCTCCGGAGCCGTTTGCACCGCGGCCGGCGCTGGTCAATTGCTGCAGCCTGCTGGCGCTGAAAGCGCGCGAGAACGGCGTCGATCTGGTGACCCGCGTTCCCGACGAGTTGCCGGTCGTGAACGGCGATCCGCGTGCGTTCAAGCAGATCGTGCTCAATCTGGTCTCCAACGCCATCAAGTTCACCGAACGCGGCGGCAAGGTGACCGTGTCGGCCATGGTCGAAGGTCCACGGCTGCTGCTGCGCGTCTCGGACACCGGCGTCGGCATCGCCGCCGACGATCTCAAGCGGATCGGTGATCCTTTCTTCCAGGCCGGCAAGACTTATCAACGAAGGCACGAAGGCACCGGCCTCGGCCTCTCGATCGTGAAGGGGCTGGTCAATCTCCATCACGGCGAGCTCAATGTCGAAAGCAAGGTCGGCGAGGGTACCATTGTGTCGGTCGCGCTGCCGCTGGCGTTCTCGCCGCCCGCCGCCGTCGAGCCGTCGAGCAATGTCGCGACCCTGAAGCCGGCGCTGCGCTCCGGATTACAAGAACAAGCCCATCAGGTGAAGAAGAGTGCCTAGACAGACGTTGGATGATGATGAGGCGCCGCGCCGGCGCCGTGGCGCCAAGGCGGTGGCGATCGAGGCCGAGCAGGAGCGCGGCCTGTTGCTCCGCGTGCTGCTGCACAGCCCGAAGGATCTGGTCGCGGGCGTCCTCGCAGCGTCCGCCATTATCGCCATCCTGACCAATGCCCTGTTCCTGCAGGCGGGCCGCCACCCGTCGCCGATGTTCGGCGGATCCGTTGTGACATTGCCGGCACCCGCCGCGGCCGTCACAAGCCCGATCATGCCGCGCCCGCGGCCGGCCGAAACCGCGCCACAGCCGGTCGAGCCGGCGGCGATCGAGCCCCCGAAGCCGGTTGAGGCCAGGCCGGCCGTCCCGACGCCCGAACCCAGGCCCGCCGAAGCCAAACCATCCGATTCCAGGCTGTCAGATTCCAGGTCTGATCCGATGACCAGCCTGGTGATGAAATCGACCGCTCCCGCGCCGGTCGCGCCGCCGTCCAGCGTCCTGCGTCCGCCGGCGCCGATCCCGAATGCCAATATGAATGCGGCGGGACGGCGGATCGCCGCGGTCCAGCGCGCGCTCACCGAATATGGCTACGGCCAGCTCAAGGCGACCGGCATCATCGGCGCCGACACCCAGGCTGCGATCGCGAAATTCGAACGCGCACGCAGGCTGCCGGTGACCGGACAGATGTCCGAGCGCCTGGTTCATGAGCTCTCCGCGATGATCGGCCATCCGATCGAGTAGTTCGGTCCTCGACCTCCGTCCCTGCGCTCTCCGATCAGAACCGATTCCGAAATGGCGCCAGGCAGGCCGTGGTCGAGCAGGGCGATTGGACGGGCCAGCGCCGCTGCCCTATAGGATCGGCCCATGCGATTGAAATCCAGCATTTGGGTGGCCGCCTATCTGCGCCGCTGCCAGACCGAGGGCGTGTTCGGCGCGGTCCGCAAGAAGGGCGCCGAAGAGGCGGGCGCCGTGTTCGTCAAGGTCGCGCTGATGGATGGCCGTGCGATGCTGTATGCGCCGGCGCCGCAGACGGTCTATGACGACAGCCGTCCAGCTGAGCGGCTGTTCGCGTCGATCGCGCCGGAGCCGCTGCCGGAACCGTCCGTCGAGGAGCGACTGGCGAAGGAACTCCGCTTCGATCCCGACGTATGGATCGTCGAGACCGAGGATCGCGCGGGGCGGCATTTTCTCGATCTCGCGAAGCGCTAGCTTCCGGATTTGTTGCCGCGAATGGCCGGCATGCTGCCGGGTTGCACGGCGGGCCGCGTCTGTGACTGCGCAGCGCGGACGCGCTGGCGCTCGTCGTCATACAGCGCGGAGCGATACTTGGCGCGGGCCACAGCCATGGTCGAGCCGCGCCATGCCGCGAGCATCACCAGCGCCGAGCGCTCGCTCAGGCGGTCGTAGAGCCGCGACAGGCGATAGACATGGTTGACCGACGATCCGGCTTCCGGGTTGAGGAACATCAGGATGCGCTGAAAGGCTGCGCTTGAAACATCGAGCGCGCGCATCGCGCAGGCGAGCGGTTCGCCGCCTGGATCATTCACCACCTGCTCGGCGATCCGCGACGACAGGATCAGCGCTTCGCCGACTTCGGTCGTGAAGTTGTCGATGTCCTCGGCATAGGCGGCCATCTCGAGGATATGGATGGCGCGCGCGGCGCGTTCCGCCGGAATCCGCGCGGCAGCCTTCAACGGCGTGTCCTGCAGATTGTGCAGGATCAGCGCGCGCTCGCTGGCGCTGGCGGCAAAGAACATATTCGAAATTTCGGCAGCATCATTCGGCCGCATCGCCAGGCTCGAGGCCATCCGCAACTCGGCTTCAGTCGGAATCCGCGGCGGCGGAGCCACGGGAGCGGGCACGGCAATGGCTGCCGCTGCCGGCATCGGCTGGTCGGGATCGGCGCGCCGCAGCCCGAGCTTGTCCAGGATCGCGCGCGGCGTCGCCGGATAGATCGCCAGCCGCGCTCGCACCGCGGCGCGGGTCGCGTCATCGACCTCGTCGATCAGGCGCGAGGCGAGCTCGACGAACTGGCGCTCCTCGTCCGCGGAATGGGCGCTGGCCTGCACGTAGAGGTCGGTCAAGACGCGCAGCAATGTCGGGCGGATGTCGACGCCCTCGCGGCGGGAGAGCGTCATCAGCCCGTCGAAACCGGGAAAGAGTGGAGCTGCGCTCATTCTTGGGCGTGTACGCGACGTGAATAGGGATTCGGGCTCGGAAAACCTTGTGCAAGCGAGCCTATGCGGGCCGCTTTAAGAGGCGGTTAAGGAAAACAAGCCGTGAAGCCGAATGCTTGGATTTGCGCGTGTCAAATAGGGCACAAAGCCACATTCCGTAACCGCACGTGGGCACGACTTAAGATGCCGTTAACCATACCCGTCCTTAATCCAGGCATCACAGGGCAAATCATGTCCGTGCAGGGGCCAGAGAGAACGGAACATGGGCACCATCATCGAATTCCCGGCGGATGCGGCTACGCGGCGGCCGAGCGTGATGGACGCTGCCAGCGAGGGCGTGGGGATGGTGCTGATCCTTCCCGTCGTCCGGATCGAGCGCGCTGCCGAGGAAACCGGCGGTGGGCGCGGACCGGAGGAGGGCACCGCGCCCGGCCGGCGTCGCCGCCGGCGCTCCTGAACGCGGGCGTGCGGCCATGCCGGAGCTTGCGCAAAGGACCGTCGGCCGGCGGTCACTCCCGGCGCTGATCCTGTTGCTTGCGAGCGCGGCGCTCGGCGGCTGCAGCGGCGGCGATTTCTTCCGCACCCGTAGCGATTTCCGCAACGACGACATGCATCGCTGGCTCGGCGCCGAGACGACCGGCAGCGTCGGCATGAAGGCTTCGCAATTCCAGCTCACCGACAATGAGCGGCAGCTGCGCGATCTCGCCTACCAGTTCATCGAGGCGCCGCACTCGCGCCCGGCATGGAAGAGCGTGTTCGGCGACTACCAGCCGCTGCCGTCGCCCTGGCGGCAGAATGTGGTGTTCGACCGCACGACCTACGGCCGCAATCTGATCGACGAGCCGCACCGCTCGTTCGCATCCCGCTATTCGCTGCTGATCGACGACGTCCGTGACGACATCACCCGCTTCGAGCCGTTCTTTGCGACCGCGATCCAGGTGCTCGACCTCGATCGCAAGCGCAACGCCGGCATGAAGGCGATCGCGGATCTGGCGCCGCGCGAGAAGGCTGACGCAGTCGCGCGCATGGAGGAGAATGCGCTGATCGTGCGGTGGGTGCAGCTGAGCATCGAGCGGCGGATCTCGTCCTATCGCTGGGCGCTGGAGCGGCTGGTGATCCAGGCGCCCGACGGCATGGCGGCGGATGCCGATCGCCAGATCAACGAGCTCGCCCGGCTCGTGACGACCGAGCCGGTCGCGGTCGGGCCGGCCCCCGCGCCCGGCCAGGCCGTGGTGTCGAAGGGCTAGCGCCGCCCGGCTTCGGCTTGGTACGGCGCATGCGATTTGTCTGCTGCCGCGGCAGCGTCGCAATGAACTCCTTCAGTGCATCCGATGGCGGGCGGGCCGAGGGATAGGCGAGCCCGACTTGGCGCGTCACGTCGACCTCGATCGCACGCACCGCAATCTCTGTATTGCCGCGCGCCACGCCTTCGGGAACGATCGCAACCCCGACCCCGGCCGCAACCAGCGCCATCGCCCAATCCTCGGATTCCGCGATCGCCACCGGCCGGCGCTGCGGCGCGCCGCGCCGGAAGAACTCCTGCTGCTCGCAATGGCAGCGATCGATCATCGGCACGCCGGCGAAGTCCGCTGTCCGCAGCGTCTCCTTCAGGGTGAGGGGATGGGACGGCGGCAGGGCTGCGACATAGCGCTCGGTCCACAGCGGGATGAAATGCTCGCCGGCGTCGATGATGCTCTTTGCAACGATCCGTGCATCGGCCTTCTCGCCGGCGCCGACCAGCCGCAACGCGAGACCGGCATTGCCGGTCAGCGGTTTCAGCAGCGCGATCGTACGCGCCTGGTCGAGCGTGCGCATCAGGCCGAGCGTCAGCGCGCTTGATGTCGCGGGTTTGCGGAACAGATTCCGCGCCGCATCGGCTTCGTCGATGATGCGGCGGGCGACGGCGTGGAATTGCGCGGCGGCTTCCGTCGGCGCCATGCCCTTCTTGTGCCGGATGAACAGCGTGGTGCCGAGCTCGGCCTCGAGATTGGTGATCGCGGTGGAGATCGATGGCTGCGAGATGAAGCAGCGCCGCGCCGCGGCGGTCAGGTTTCGCTCACGGTAGACGGCGGCGAAATAGCGGAGCTCGCGGATATCCATAGGCTGTTCCTATTGAAGTGATAGGAAGACAATATTTTACCTATCACAATGCGGGTGGCAAGCCGTGCGCCAGCTTCTTTGGAGAACTGGTCATGCGCATCCACCATCTCAACACCGGCACCATGTGCCCAATCGGACAGCGGCTGGTGAACGGCACGGGCAGCATCTTCCGGCGGGCGCGGATGGTCTGTCATTGCCTGCTGGTCGAGAGCAATGACGGCCTCGTGCTGGTCGATACCGGCATCGGGCTCGAAGACATCGCCGACCCGCCGCGGCTCGGGCGCAAATGGGTGCGCCAGACCACCCCAGCGCTCGATCCGGCGGAGACCGCGGTCCGGCAGGTCAAGGCGCTCGGCTTCTCTCCGAACGATGTGCGCCACCTCTTGCTGACGCATCTCGACCGCGACCATGCCGGCGGCGTGCCGGACTTTCCCAAGGCCGCGGTGCACGTCCACCGCAGGGAATACGACATGGCCGTGACTCGTCAGATTGCGCCGCCGCAGGGGCGCTACGTCACGGCGCAATGGCAGCACGGGCCGGATTGGGCGTTCTACGGCGAGGGCGGCGAGGACTGGTTCGGCTTCAAGGGCGTGCGCGCGCTCGGCGACCGCGAGCCCGATATCCTGATGATCCCGCTGCCGGGGCACACGCTCGGCCATTGCGGGATCGCGGTGCGCGGCAAGGACCGGTGGGTGCTGCACGCGGGCGACGCCTATTTTTATCACGCCCAGCTCGATGCCAAGCCGCGGATGCCGTTCGTGCTCGGCCTGTTCCAGCGCCGCGCCGACATGGACCGCGCGGCGCGGATCCAGAACCAGGAGCGGCTGCGGCAACTGAAGGCGTCGCACGGCGACAGCGTGACCATCCTCAACAGCCACGACCCCGTCGATTACGAGGCCTGCCGCTGCGGCCATTACCTCGCGCCGGCCTGCTAGCGCTTGCGGGCCGGCGGCGGAGGGGTCGGCGCAGGAGGCGGCGGCTCCGGCTTCACCGCCGCCGGCTCGGCCTGCACCTTGCAGCTCGAGGCGGCGAGCGACGCCTGCGCCTGCGGCATCAGGCCGGGCTCTGCGGCGAGCGCCTTCAGCAGGATCAGGCCGGTCGTCGTCGGCGAGTCGATGATCAGCCGGTCGGCCGAGGTGACTTCCTCGTCTTCCGGCAGGTCGTTGTGCTGCGCTTCCGTCATCAGATCGAGCTCGATCACCTTCTTGCCGGCGGAGCGGTCGTTGATGGCGTAATAGGCGACCTCGTTGCGGGTGTAGAACGACACCGACGTATAGGCCTGGCTGACTGGCACGGTGAGCTTGATCGGTCCGGTCGACAGATCGTAGCGGCAGATCGCCTCTGCGAATGCCGGGTCCATCAGCGGCATCGGCGAATTGTTCGGGTCGGCCAGCGGCAGCTGCGTCACCTCGTTGAGCTTGGTCATCGGCGTCAGCCGCGAATAGGCGTCCTGCGAGGCGATGCGCGGCAGCGCCAGCACGCTGACGAGGTGCACCACGCCGCCGAGCAGCACGCCTGCCAGGATCGTGAAGACGATGCGGATCATGGGCAGCCCACCGTCGATACCGCCGGCATCGGCGCGTCACGCTGGGTGCGGGTCGCGACCCCGACCGGGGTGTCGTAGAGCCGCAGCATCAGCGCGTAGCGCTCGATGCCGCCGGTCGGCAGCCAGTTGCCGGCGCGCGAGCGCGAGGCGATGTGGATCTCGAACGTGCCGTCGGACGCGCGGATGATCTCCTGGCTGGTGAAGCCGTAGCGTTGCAGCGCGTTGGCGACGAGATGGCCCTTGCGATCGAACAGCGTCAGCGTCCAGAACCGCGCCGCCGGCGTCACGCCGCTGACGACGACGTCGCAGCGGCCGTCGAGCGGCTTGTTCTTGTCGTCGGTGGTGGTCGAGAAGGCGATGCCGTCGCCGGTGCCGATCGGCAGCTCGCCGGAGCGGGCGATCGTGGCGCGCGAATAGGGGTCGACGTCGGAGGTACCGTTCTTCGGCCGCGCGGTCCAGGCGCCGATCTTCAATGTGCCGATATCGGTGCCGCGCGTCGCCGTCGCGTAGGTCAGGCCGAGGCCTACGGCGGTGGCGATCACGAGCGCCAGCAGGGTGGTGAGGAGCAGCCGCACGTCAGTTCTTGCGTGGCACGGATGCTGTCGCGCCGTCCGGTCCGGCGGCGGCGACATAGTTCTCGGGGAAGGCCAGCGCGCTCGACGATTCCGGCTTGGCCGCCTTCGACGGCTCGTTCAGCGTGGTCTTGCCGGTGGTCTTTTCGGCGGTCCTGGCCGCGTCATCGAGCATCTTCTCGACCTGCACCAGGATATCGGCGCCGCGCTTGGTCAACACCGGCGGCGGACCGGGCTTGGTCTCCAGGATCTTCGGCGCCGCATTGGCTGCGACGTCGGCCTTCGGCGGCAGCTTCTGGCCCATGCCGACACCAGTCAATTCCCGCACCTCGACGCCCTGATGCGCGGCGACCATGATGTCGTGCCAGGTCTGCGCCGGCAGCGAGCCGCCGGTCATTCGATTGGTCGGCGAATAGTCGTCGTTGCCGTACCAGACCGCGCAGGTGAAGTTGCCGGTGTAGCCGACGAACCAGGCGTCACGGTAGGCGTTGGTGGTACCGGTCTTGCCCGCGGTCGGAATGCCGTCGAGCGCGGCGCGGCGCGCGGTGCCTTCGCTCACCACGTGGCTCATCATGCCCGCCATGTCGGCGGCGATATTCGCAGGAATCGCCTGGCGCGGCTTCGGGCCGTCGCGGTCCCAACGCCAGACCAGGTCGCCGGAGCCGGTGCGCACTTCGAGCACCGCATGCGGCGTCACCGCCTTGCCGCGGTTCGGGAAGGTCGCGTACGCGACGGCGTGCTCGAGCACGGTGACCTCGTCGGAGCCGATCGGCAGCGACGGCGTATCGGGCAGCGGCGCCGTGATGCCGAACCGACGCGCGACCTCGACGATCTTGGCACGGCCCGCCTTCGGTCCCTCCTTGCCGCCCAGCGCGATCGAGAGCTTCACCGGGATGACGTTGATCGAGTTCGTGATCGCCTGCGTCAGCGTGACCAGGCCGGAATAGGAGTGGCCATAGTTCTGCGGGCACCAATTGCCGATGCAGACCGGGCCGTCGACGATCTTGGAGTTCGGCGTAAAGCCGTTCAGCAGCGCCGTGGTGTAGACATAGGGCTTGAACGACGAGCCGGGCTGGCGATAGGCGTCGACGGCGCGGTTGAACTGGCTCGCACCATAGTCGCGGCCGCCGACCATGGCGCGGATGCCGCCGTCGAGATCGGACACCACGGTCGCCGCCTGGGTTGCGTGATAATCGCGCCCGAACTGGCGAAGCTGGTTCTCGATCGCGTCCTCGGCGGCGTGCTGCACGTTCATGTCGATCGCGGTGCGCACCACGAACACGCGCTCGGTGTAGGATTTCGGGAAGGTGTCGACCAGCTTGCGCATCTCGTCGAAGGCATAGTCGAGATAGTAGTTCGGCGAATTCTCGTCGCGCCGGTCGACCGCCACCGCCGGGTTGCGGCGGGCGCCGAACACCTGGCCCTCGGTCATGAAGCCGGCGTCGACGAGATTGTCGAGCACGACGTTGGCGCGGGCGCGCGCGGCGGGCAGGTTGATGTGCGGGGCATATTTGGTCGGCGCCTTGAACAGGCCGGCGAGCATCGCGGCTTCCGCCAGATTGACGTCGCGCACCGACTTGTTGAAGTAGAAATGCGCCGCGCCGTCGACGCCGAAGGTGCCGCCGCCCATATAGGCGCGGTCGAGATAGAGCTTCAGGATCTCGTTCTTGGTGAGGCGCGTCTCCAGCCAGATCGCGAGGAAGGCTTCCTTCACCTTGCGCTCGATGGTGCGCTCATTGTTCAGGAACAGGTTCTTGGCGAGCTGCTGGGTGATCGACGAACCGCCCTGGCGGACGCCGCCGGCCTGCGCGTTGGTGACGAGCGCACGCGCAAGGCCCGGAATGTCGATGCCGAAATGATCGTAGAAGCGGCGGTCTTCGGTGGCGAGCGTCGCCTTGATCAGATTGTCCGGAAAATCCTCCAGCGGGATCGAGTCATTATGCTTGATGCCGCGGCTGCCGATCGGATTGCCGTAGCGGTCGAGGAAGGTCACCGCGAGATCGGACTTCTTCAGCCAGTCCTCGTCGGCGGTCTCGCGGAAGGCGGGGATCGCCAAGGTCAGCATCAGGATCATGCCGCCGAGGCCGATGGTGGCGGCTTCCGACAGCGGCTCGATGAAGACCCAGCGCTTCCAGCGGCCGACATAGAAGCGGTCCATGAAGGTGGAATAGCGCTCATAGAGCTCGCGCAGGCCCTTGCCCGACGAGAACAGCGTCGAGTCGATGCGCGCATCGAGGTCCAGGAAGAAGTTCCCGATCTTCTGCTTCCAACGCGGCGGTAGGATCTGCACCGGGGACCTTGATCAGTTCGATAGCGCGGCAAGCACCCGAAACAGGCACCGGCGAGCGTCTTGCTTGGATGTTGCGACAAACCCAAGGCGCTTTTGCGTCATTGGGGACTCTGGCGGCTGTTCTATCCGAGCAGCTCGCATAAACCAATGGCGCGGCTGGTGAATTTAATGAAAGCCCTAACGCTGCCCACGACCTTTTGCAGCCCCGCAAAACCACCCCCTTGCGTACCCTCGACCGGCATCCCAAGAAGAGCCGCATCGACAGTTTAAGGGAATCATGACCGCACCGCCCAAGCGTCCGTCGGACCAGGAGGGATTCTTCTGGAAAACCAAGACGTTGGAAGAGATGTCCAGCGCCGAATGGGAGAGCCTGTGTGACGGCTGCGCGCGCTGCTGCCTGGAAAAGCTCGAGGACGAGGACACCGGCAAAATCTACTTCACTCATATTTCCTGCAAGCTGCTCGATTCCGGCCTGTGCAGCTGCAAGGACTACCAGAACCGTTCCGACCAGGTTCCGGATTGCGTCCGCCTGACGCCCGAGAACGTCCGTACCTTGAACTGGCTGCCGCCGAGCTGCGGCTATCGTCTCGTGGCGGAGGGGCGGGACCTCTATTGGTGGCATCCCCTGATCTCCGGCGATCCCAACACCGTTCATGAGGCTGGCGTCTCGGTGCGGGGTCGGGTGCAGGGCACCGAGCTCGACGTCAACGATGCCGATCTCGAGGACCACATCGTGCGCTGGCCAGCCCTGCTGCCGAAACGGGCACGTTTGAAGAAGCGGCCCAAAGCGTCGGAAACGTGACATCGAGAGGCTTGCCATCAGGCCTCTCTCGATCACGTCATCGCGAGGACGCAGCTGCGGGATGCACCCATGCGCGCAGGTGCCTGCCTCGGCAACGATTTGCTGCCTACATTGCGAAGTGCAGAACGATTCCACCGCGGGCGCGCCCCGCGCAGCCGCATTACACCAACCAATCCGTCCGAAATGAACAAGTATGAACGGCAGAGCCGTTTTCCTGCCGCCCAACAGGCATTGCCAGACGACATTGCCGGCGAACTCTCCCGACTTCCGAGCGAAGTGATCGAACTCAGCGACGCGCCGTCGCTCGCGCCGCCGACGGCGCTGGCTCACGACGAAGTCCGCACCATCGTGATCAGCCTGATGCTGACGATGTTCCTGGCGGCACTCGACCAGACCATCGTCGCGACCGCGCTGCCGACCATCGGCCGCCAGTTCCAGGACGTCACCAATCTCTCCTGGGTCATCACCTCCTATCTCCTGGCGTCGACCGCCGTGGCGCCGGTGTTCGGCACCCTGAGCGACATCTACGGCCGCCGCGCCATGATCATCACCTCGCTGAGCCTGTTCGTGATCGGCTCAGTGCTGTGCGCGATCGCGCCCAGCATGACGATGCTGATCCTCGCCCGCGGCCTGCAAGGCCTCGGCGGCGGCGGCATCATGCCCGTGGTGCAGACCGTGATCTCCGACGTGGTGTCCCCACGCGAGCGCGGCCGTTACCAGGCCTATTTCTCTTCTGTCTGGATGGCCGGCGGCATCCTCGGCCCAGTGGTCGGCGGCGTGTTCGCCGAGCACCTGCACTGGTCGATGATCTTCTGGATCAACCTGCCGCTCGCGGCCGCAGCACTGGCGCTGCTGCTGCCGAAGATGAAGAAGATCCCGGTGTTCCACCGCAAGCGGGAGGTCGACTGGCTCGGCGGCGTTCTGCTGATGGCCTCGGCGGTGGTGTTCATGCTGGTGCTGACCTGGGGCGGCACGCGCTTCTCCTGGCTGTCGCCCACGATCACGGCGATGCTCGGCGCCTCGATCGCGCTCGCAGGCAGCTTCGTCTGGCATGCGCGGCGCGCCGACGAGCCGTTCCTGCCGCTGTCGCTGCTGAGCGGCTCGGTCGTGCCCTTTGCCATGGGTGCCGGCGGCTGCGCGCTCGGCGCCATGGTCGGCCTTACCGTGCACCTGCCGCTCTATTACGAGGTGGTCTATCACCTCACCGCCAGCGAGGCTGGTCTCGCGCTGATCCCGCTTGCCGCGATCTCGACCTTCGGGGCGGCGATCGCCGGACGGACCATGGCGAGGGTCAAGCACTACAAGCGCGTTGCGATCGTCGGCACCTCGGTGGCCGCGATCGGCGCCGTCGTGATGGCGGTGACGACGCTGCCGCTGTGGGGCCTGCTGGTCGTGATGAGCGTGTTCGCGCTCGGGCTCGGCACCACCTTCCCGGTCAGCGTGGTGTCGTTGCAGAACTCGGTGTCGCGCGCCCAGGTCGGCACCGTCACCGGCGCCATGAACTTCTTCCGCGCGCTGATGGCCTCGTTCACGGTGGCCGCCTTCGCCGCGATCCTGCTGATGATGCTGGGTCCCGACGTTTCGCTCGTCGGCGAGCATCATGCGGCGGGTGCCGGC
>Ga0153933_1000214_pt1 | contig 27167 bp, 23 predicted proteins | sample TSNJ017MetaG_FD_102275 | JGI IMG/M metagenome (GOLD analysis project Ga0153933, IMG submission 102275) | Attine ant fungus gardens microbial communities from New Jersey, USA - TSNJ017 MetaG | ecosystem: Host-associated > Fungi > Mycelium > Unclassified | place: USA: New Jersey, Wharton State...
GCGTGTGCCTTAATGGCAGCGCTTTTCCCAATGATGATGGACCTTCACCTTGTGGCAAACCGGATGGTGATGATCGTCGGCGTAGGCCGGGGTGATGACGCCAACGGTGACAGCGGCGAGCGTGAGCGCAAGCAAAATTTTCTTCATGGGGGCTTCCTCGGTCGGACTGACCTGGTTGATGAACGGTCCGCTATCTTAGCCCGAGTGCCGTGACAACACTGTCAAGGAAATGCAAAACGTGTGTGGTTAGCGACGCAGCGTAGCGAACTGCTCAGCTTGCCTGCTAGTGCCCGTGTCCGCCGCCACTGCTGCCGCCGCCCTGGAACGTGCCGCCGCCACCGCCACCGCCGCTATGACCGCCGTGTCCGCCACCGCCGTGCCAGCCGCCGTTGCCATGCCATCCATGGCCGCCGTGCCAATAGCCGCCGCCGTGCGGGTAGTAGCAGCAACCGCCGCCACCGCCGCCCCAGACGGTGACCGAGCCATAGGCCGGCGCATAGCCGTAGCCATATCCATAACCGTAGTCCGGATAGTACGGTTGATCGTAGTATGGATAGCCATAACCCGGCGCGACCGCACAACCGGCCAGAGCCGCCGCCACCCCGAGCGCCGCAATCAGGCGAAGCATGATGTTCTCCCTCGATATGCTTAAGAAAGAACTGGCCGCATCAAGTTCCAGCGTAATTGTGTCCTCCGTTTACCGAAACAGTGATTGATCCATACTTCTGACGTGAGCCGCGCGTCGTCATGCATAGCGGCGCTTCAGACGCGTTGCCGCTGAAACGCCTCCGTACGCTCGCAGCGGCGTTTTCGTTTCATCGCATCAAATGCATTCAGCACTCACGCTTCGAGCGCGAGCGTCGCGAACGTGGCGAGCCAATGTTCGCCCATGTAGTCCCCGGCCACATGCGCAAGCGCGCTGTCGAGATGGACTTCGGCGGCTTCGTTGAGCAGTGCGCGGCGCGCGTCGTCGGCCGGCAGCGCGCGGGCGAGCGAACGTTGACACCACGCGCGGCTCAGATTCAGGCCGTCGAGGTGGGCGATCTTGCCGTCGCTGCGATCGGCCACCGTCACCGGGACGAACAGCGTGGCCGGCTGGCGCGCGGCGAGCTGCGGCAGGAACGCGCCGAACCAGTCGACGAACTGCCCGGCCGGCAACACGCGGCGCATCAGTTCGGCTTCCATGAGCGAGGGCGAAAGGAATTCATCGCCCGCCGGCTCCCACGCCTGACAGGCCACGTCATTCAGAAACCAGCGCTGCGATGTCTCTAACACCAGCGCCGCCAGCGATTCGCGCGCTGTCTGCCGCGCGAAATCGAGCGTCAGGGCGAGCGCGAACGCCATGTTGAAATGCGTGCCCACGCGCAGCGGATAGGTGGCCTTGGGCAGGAACTCCTCGAAGCGCTCGACGAACGCATCTGTTAGCGGTGCGAAGGTTTTGCTCCAGCGAGCCGCTTGCGGCAGTGTCAGCGCATCGATTTGCGCCGAGAGCGCCAGCAGCCAGGCCCAGCCGTACGGCCGCTCGAAGCCGCGATTGTGCGGCAGGTCGAGATAGGCGCGCTCGCCGGCCACGTTGGCCTCGGTGAAGTGCTGGTCGACCACGGCGACGATGCGCGCGGCCTCGGGCAGATCGGGAAAGCGTTCGAGCAGATGGAGGATCAGCCAGTAGCCATGCACGCACGAATGCCAGTCGTAGCTGCCGTAAAAAATCGGATGCAGCGCACGCGGTCCCAGCACGTCTTGCGGACCGTCCAGCGAGTGAGTCAGCTTGTTCGGATACTCGCGTGTGAGGTGATCCAATGCCAGGCTGGCGAATTTCGATGCGATAGCGGAAGTGAGTTGAGCGGTCATCGGCGGCCTCGTCGGGAGCAGGTCAAAAGCGGAATACGAAGAGATACATCAGGACGGTGTTGACGATCAACAGCAGCAACGCGGTCGGCCATTGCGCCTTGATCACGCCATTCTGGTCTTTCAGTTCGAGCAGGGCGGCGGGCACGATGTTGAAGTTGGCCGCCATCGGCGTCATCAGCGTACCGCAGAAGCCGCACAACATGCCGATTGCGCCGAGGATCGCCGGATTGCCGTGGAACTGATGAACGATCAGCGGCAGGCCGATGCCCGCGGTCATCACCGGAAACGCGGCGAACGCGTTGCCCATGATCATGGTGAAGATGGCCATGCCGAAGGTGTAGGCGGCCACTACGGCGAAAGCCGAATCGAGCGGAATCCACGCTTTGACGAGTTCGGACACGACGTGGCCGACGCCCGCCACCGCGAACAGTGCGCCGAGCGCCGCGAGCATCTGCGGCAGAATCGCGGCCCAGCCGACGGTGTCCATCGTATGCCGTGCATCCTTGAGCGCATGGACCGGCGAATCGCGCAGCATCGCGAGCGCCGTGCCGAAGGCGACCAGCGTGCCGAGCACGAGTGCAATCAGCGTTACGCTCTTCGGATCGACGAACGGCACATATTTAAGCGTGAAGGTGCCGAGCAAGGTGACGAGCGGAATCAGCAGCGCCGGGACGAACAGCTTGTTGCCGAAGCGTTGTGCGTTCGCCTCGCGACGGGTTGCCGCCGCGGCGCTGGCGTTATCCGGATTGCCTTTGCCGAGCTTGCCCGAACCGGCAATCAGCGCGAGTGCGATGGCGAGGCAGCCGGTCACGAAGTGCGGCAACTCGGCGCCGAACATGAACGTGATGGCGTAGATGCCCCAGAACAGAAAGTTGACGACGCGGCGCGGATTCGAGCGGTCTTGCAGACTGAACAGCGCGAAGGCGGCGAACATCAGGCCGGCGAGGATGTACAGGGTCTCGAGCTTGATCATGGTGCGAGGCTCCGTCCATGGGACTTCATCCGGTAGGACAGGTTGCGGTCGAGCAGCATCAGGCGGGCGCAGTGGATGAGAAGTGCCGCCACCGCGGTCGGAATGGCCCACACGGAAATATGCAGCGGTTCGACCATCACGCCGTTCTGTTCGAGAAAGCCTTTGATCAGCAAAATGGACTGGATGGCGATGAAGATGTCTTCGCCGAAGAACACCGCGATGTTGTCGACGGCCGAGGCGTTGGCGCGAATCTGCTGGCGCACTTCATCGGGCAGCTCGCCGTAGCGGTTCGCGGCGGCGGCTTCCGCCATCGGCGCAATCAACGGACGCACCATCTGCGCGTGACCGCCCAGCGAGGTCAGTCCGAGCGCCGCGGTGATCTGGCGGATCACGAAGTACAGCATCAGCACGCGGCCGGTAGTGGCCGCCTGCAAGCGGGAGATCAGGTGCCGCGCCTGTTCCTTCAAACCATTGCGTTCGAGCAGGGCGATCACCGGCAGCGTCAGCCAGATGAGGCCCATATAGCGGTTCTCGGCGAAGGCCTTGCCGAACGCGCTAATGATCTCGACCGTATGGAGGCCGCCGGCCAGCCCGGTTGCAAGGCCCGCGATGGTTACGACCAGTAGCGCGTTAAAGCGCAGCGCGAAGCCGATCACGACGATCGGTATCCCTATCAGAACCAGCATGTTTCCTCCCGTGTCGCTGTGTGGCGGTGACGCGCGCCGGCGGGACGCGCATTGTGCGAAGCCGCCGGCTATGTGAATCGCATGAAACGCGGCGAGGCAATCTAACACGATAAATTATCGATAAATAGTCAATAAAGTGCGGTTTCAGGGTAAACGAGAGGGAGGTAGGGCGGTTCGGGATGTCGCGCGCCGGCATCCATATAAATACGACCTCGTCACACGGTCTTGCTGTTGCAATGGACTGGCGCCTCTTCTCTCTTGAGCGGGGCGCGTTCTGCGAAGGCGAATTTTTCCTTCTACATCGATAAGGATGGCGAAATGAATGTCGAGCCAGCAACTGCAGTAACCGGCCTGCCGGAACTTGGCGCAGCGAGGATGGCAAACCAGGCGGCGATGGCAATGGAATTTCTTTTCCTGGCGCTAGATAAGCAAAGTTTGCGTTACTTCGCTACAGTACGTCTTGTCTCGTTGTCGGGCTGTTTATCCGGTAATCAGGGGAACGCACTTGAAAAGTGATTTACGGACCTTGGATTCTGCTTACGAAGAGATTACGCATTCCCGGTCGCGGCGCGCGGCGAAGGGTGCGCTCGCGCTCGTCGTCGCCACGTCCCTTGCGGCGTGCATGGTCGGACCGGACTATCGCAAGCCCGCGCTCCAGGTACCGGAGGGATTCAAGGAGGGCGTCGACTGGCAGCGCGCCGAGGTGAATCCGCAGGCTGCGATCTCGAGTACATGGTGGCGCATGTACGGCGACGACCAGCTCAACGGTCTCGTCGAACAGGCGTTGCGGGCCAACCAGTCAATCGCCTCGGCGGAAGCCGCCTACCGGGTCGCGCTCGCGACCGTGGAAAGCAGCCGGGCGAGTCTGTTCCCCGTCGTCACGGCCGGCCTCTCCGGTGCGCGTTCCGGCGGCAACCTCGCCGGGCTCGAGGGGAGCGGCACCAGCTCGACCTCGGTGCCGGCCTCCAACAGTGTGATTGCCAGTGGAACCGTGAGCTGGGAGCTGGACCTGTGGGGCGAGGTACGGCGCGAGGTCGAGGAAGCGAAAGCGAATGCCGAGGCGTCGGATGCGCAGCTTGCCGGCGAGCGCATTTCGATCGCGGCCAGCGTGGCGACCGACTACTTCCAGTTGAGACAGGCCGACTACGACATCCGCGCGCTGCAGGAACAGCAGGACATCTACGGCCGCATCCTCGTGATGACGCAGACCGGGCTCAAGGAAGGCTTCGCGTCGAACGACGACGTGCTCAACGCGCAGGAAAACCTGCAGACCGTGATCGCCGACCTGCAGACCACCGAAACCACACGCGAGCAGGATGAGCACGCCATCGCCGTGCTGACCGGCACGCCGCCGGAGTCGTTCAGCATCGCACCCGATCCCGACTATCGCTTCCCTTCGCCCGACGTGCCGCCCGCGCTGCCTTCGCAACTGCTCGAGCGTCGCTATGACGTGGTCAGCGCCGAGCGCACGGCGGCGGGGGCCAATGCGAGCATCGGCGTGGCCGAAGCCGCGTACTTTCCAACACTCACGCTCTCGGCCGAGGGCGGCTTTGCGCACAACACGTTCGCGCAACTGTTCACGGTGCCAAGCCGCTTCTGGACGCTCGGCCCTGCGCTCGCCGGGACGATTTTCGACGGCGGCGAGCGCACGGCCGCGGTGCACAAGGCGCGCGCGACCTACGACGAAGACGTCGCGACCTACCGCAATACCGTGCTGACGGCGTTCCAGAGCGTGGAGGACAGCCTGTCGTCGATGAACCATCTGCGGGCGCAGGAAGAGGCGTTCGCGAGGGTGCTCGACAGCAGCAGCCGGCTGTTCGCGAGCCAGCAGGCGCAGTTCAATGCCGGTGCGTCCAGCCAGCAGAACGTGCTGACGCAACGGCTGACGCTGATTCAGGCGCAAGAGAGCGTGCGGGATACGCAGGCGCTGCTCGCCGAAAGCAACGTCACGCTCGTCAAGAATCTTGGCGGTGGGTGGCAGGGCAATGACGCCGAGATGGCGTCGGCGCCGGCCGCCGCTTCATCGCCCGCTTCGAAAACGGCAACACAACCTGTCCCGGCGCGGTCAGCCGACTGACTCACACGCTGTTCCACAGGATCCGGCATACCGCCCAACCGCGCATGCCGGCCTCAAGCAAGAACGGAGTTCTCATGAAGTCACGTCCTCAGCGCGCGTCGCTGTCGTATCTGTGTCTGATCGTACTCGCCGCCTGCTCGAGACCCGCGGCGCCGCCTCCGCCACCGCAGGTCGCGGTGGTGACGGCGCATATGCAGTCGGTGCCGCTCGAGCGGCAATTCGCCGGCCGGCTTTCGCCTTACTACAGCGCGAATGTCACGGCCCGCGTGTCGGGCGTGCTGCTGCGGCGCAATTACACGGAAGGCTCGCCGGTTCGCGCGGGGCAACTGTTGTTCGAGATCGACCCGGTCGTGTACCGCGCGCAGCTCGATAGCGATCTCGCGCTGCTGGCCGAGGATCAGGCCACTTACGTCAACGACCACATCACGGCCGTGCGTAACCGCAAGCTGTTGCCGGTCGGTTCGGTCTCGCAGCAGACCGTCGACAATTCCGATGCTGCCGAACGCAGCGCCGCGGCCAAGGTCAAGGCCGACGAGGCGACCGTCGAGAGCGCACGGGTCTCGCTCAATTACACGCGCGTGACCGCGCCGATCAACGGTATCGCCGGACAACAGCAGGTGACGGCGGGTGCGGTGGTCGGCAGCAGCACGTCCGACACGGGCGGAAGCGGCACGCTGTTGACGACGGTCCAGCAGATCGACCCGATGTACGTAAACTTCACGATCAGCTCCGCCGATCTGGCCACGCTGCAGGATTCGCAGAGCGCCGGCGCGGTCGATCTGTCGCAGCAGAACCGCACCACGGTGCAGATCGCGCTGCCGAACCGGGCGGAGTACGGCACGGCGGGCACGCTCGATTTCTCCGACGTGACGGTGAACGCGGCAACCGGCTCGGTCAATCTGCGTGCGCTGGTTGCGAACCCGCAGCGGCGTCTTCTGCCGGGCATGTTTGTGACGCTGACCGTCAATTTCGGTCAACGAAACAATGTATTTCTGATTCCGCAGCAGGGCGTGCAGCGCGACACGGTCGGCGCGTATGTGTTCGTGGTCGGCGCGGACAACAAGGTGGCGCGCAAGGACGTGGTGGCGAACGACAGCCTCGGCAGCAACTGGGTCGTGACGCAGGGGCTGGCGGATGGCGACCAGATCATCGTGACGGGTGTGCAGATGGCGCGGGAAGGGGCCGCGGTGAAGACCGTCGCGTGGCAGCCGCCTGCGGCAGCGTCGGGAGCGTCCGCAGCAGCGGCCGGGTCGGCAGCGTCCACGGCGCCGGCCGCGTCGAGCCCGGCGTCCGCGCCGGTTTCCACAGCGTCAGCGGCTTCGGCCGCCTCGGCGCAGTAGGAGACCGCACATGCCGAGTTTTTTCATCAACCGTCCCGTCTTCGCCTGGGTTATCGCGATCCTGATCTGCCTGTTCGGCATCATCTCGGTGCACAGCATGGGGATCGATTCGTACCCGGACATCGCGCCGCCGGAAGTGACCGTCACCGCGCAGTATCCGGGCGCGAGCGCCCAGACGATGGAATCGACGGTGACCCAGGTGATCGAGCAGCAGCTCACCGGCATCGACAATCTGCTGTATTTCAGTTCGACGTCGAGCTCGAATGGCCAGACGCAGATCACCCTCACGTTCGCGACCGGCACCAACCCGGACATCGCCCAGGTGCAGGTGCAGAACAAGGTCACGCTCGCCCAGCCGCTGCTGCCTTCGCAGGTCACGCAGCAAGGGGTGGTGGTGGCGAAGGCGAGCCCGGACATCCTGATGTTCGTCGCGCTGCAGTCGGACAATGCGGCGATCGACGCCGGCCGTCTCTCCGATATTCTCGCTTCGCAGATCCAGCCTAACATCGGCCGTGTGAACGGCGTCGGCAATACCACGCTGCTGGGCTCGGAGTACGCGGTGCGCATCTGGCTCGACCCCAACAAGCTGCAGAGCTACGGGTTGTCGACGACCCAGGTGCTGAATGCCGTGACCTCGCAGAATGCGCAGTTCGCGGCCGGCTCGCTCGGTGCGGATCCGGCCGTGAAAGGCCAGGTGTTTACGGCGAACGTGACGGGCGACAGCCTCTTTTCGTCGCTCAAGCAGTTCCAGGACATCATTATCGTCGCCAACAACAACGGCACCACGGTCAAGCTCTCGGACGTCGCGCGTATTTCGTTCGGCTCGCAGACGTATGGCTTCGCGCCGGTCTATAACGGCAAGGCGGCGGGGGGGATGGCCGTGTTCCTGCTGCCGGGCGCCAATGCGCTCGCGGTCGCGAAGGCGGTCAAAGCCGAGATGGCGACGCTGGCGAAGGATCTGCCGGAGGGCGTCACATGGAGCGTGCCTTACGACACCACGCCGTTCATTACCGCGTCGATCGTCGACGTGATCCGCACGCTTGTCGAGGCGATCGTGCTGGTGTTCTTCGTAATGCTGATCTTTCTGCAGAATCTGCGGGCCACGATCATCCCGACGCTGGTGATTCCGGTTGCGCTGCTCGGAACCTTCATCGGCCTGTCGGCGCTGCATTACACGCTGAATCAGTTGACGCTGTTCGGCATGGTGCTGGCAATCGGCATCGTGGTGGACGATGCGATCGTCGTGATCGAAAACGTCGAACGCATCATGACCGAGGAGCATCTCGAGCCAAGGGCGGCGACCCGCAAGGCGATGGGCCAGATCACCGGCGCCATCATCGCGATTACGGTGGTGCTGTCCGCCGTCTTCATCCCGTCCGCGCTGCAGCCCGGCGCGACCGGCATCATCTATGCGCAGTTCGCGCTGACGATCGCGGTGTCGATGGGATTCTCCGCGTTTCTCGCGATGTCGTTCACCCCTTCGCTGTGCGCGGCGATCCTGAGGCCCGAGCACGCGAATAAAAAGAACGCGTTCTACCGCTGGTTCGATCGTAGTTTCGAGTGGACATCGAGCAAGTATCTCGGCCACGCCGGCCGGGCCGTGACTCATGCGCCGCGCTGGATGATCGTATTCGTGCTGGTGGTGGTGCTGACGGGTTTCCTGTATACGAAGCTGCCGACCAGTTTCGTGCCGGACGAGGATCAGGGCTTCGTGCTTGCGCTGATCAATCTGCCGCCAGGCTCGACGCTGCAGAGCACCGATCATGTGATGGCCGAGGTGCGCGACAAGCTCGCGAACAGTCCGGTCGGCAAAGAAATCGTGGGGATTTTCCAGCCGGAGGGTTTCAGCTTTGTCGGCACGAGCGAAAACGTCGGCATGTCTTTTATCAAGCTGGCGGACTGGGACAAGCGTCACGACACCGCGATGACGATGATTCCGAAGATCAACCAGATCCTCCATAGCATTCCCGATGCGCAGATCTTCGCGGTGAACCTGCCGACCATTCGCGGTCTCAGCCAGTTCGGCGGTATCGACATGTACTTGCAGGCACGTGAGGGCCAGTCGCGCGGTGAGCTTGCGCAGGCCACGGGCACGTTGCTCGCGGGGGCGACGAAGAGCCCGGTGCTGTTCGGGATCCGCCCCAACTCGCTGCCGAGCGCACCGCAACTGGACATCGCGGTGGACCGTACGCAGGCCGAAGCAATGGGCCTGTCGCTGACCGATGTCTACGACACGCTCCAGATGGAGCTCGCGCCGTTTTACATCGACCAGTTCACCTACGGCGGGCGCGTGAAGCGCGTCTATATCCAGGCGGATGCACCGTACCGGATGGGGATCGACGCGCTTCAGCATCTGTATACGCCGAGCCTGTTTACCAGCAGCGGCACCAGCGCGAGCTCCAGCTCCAGTCAGTCGTCGAGCAGTGCGAGCGCGTCGAACGGCTTCACGACGCCCGTTGACCCGTCGCCCGCGAATACCTCGATCAGCCCCTACAACATGGTGCCGCTCTCCAGCGTGGTGAATACCAAATGGAGCTTCGGGCCGACGGTGCTGCCGCGCTACAACGGCTACTCGGCAATCGAGATTGTCGGTAATTCCGCGCCGGGTTATTCGACCGGGCAGGCGATCGACGTGCTGCAGAACATCGTCGATCGCCAGTTGCCGACCGGTTTTGCGGCCGACTGGACCGGACAGTCGTTCCAGGAACTGCTGTCGGGTTCGTCGGCGGTGACGCTGCTGTTGCTGTCGATCGTGGTGGTGTTCCTGTGTCTCGCCGCGTTGTATGAAAGCTGGTCGATTCCGGCCGCGGTGCTGCTTGTCGTGCCGCTCGGCATGCTCGGCATGCTGGCGTTCTGTCTGTCGTTCGGTGTACCGAACGACATCTACTTCAAGATTGGTCTCGTGACGGTGATTGGCCTCGCGGCGAAAAACGCCATCCTGATCGTCGAGTTCGCGGTGGAAGGACAGCAACGTGGCATGACGCTGCGCGACGCGGTCATGACCGCGGCACGGCTGAGACTGCGGCCGATTCTGATGACCTCGATGGCTTTTATTCTCGGCGTGTTCCCGCTCGTGATCTCGTCGGGTGCAGGCGCGGCTTCGCGTCACGAAATCGGCACCGGCGTGATCGGCGGCATGCTGTTCGCGACCTTCCTCGGCTTGCTGCTGATACCGGTGTTCTATGTGGTCGTACGCCGGCTGCTTGGCGACAAGCTCGACGAGGTATCGCACAAGATGCCGCATCACGATGAGGACGGCGACGGTGAGGGCGGTCATGGCGGCACACCTGGTGGCGGGGGCGGCCACGACGGCGGTGGCGCGGGCGGTGCGAATCCTGCAGGGGAGGGCACGCCAGCCTAGCGAATCGATGCGCGCCCGGCACGGCGCGCTTCAGTCAACCAGCCACCGGCGCAGCGAGCGATGAAACGGACACGGCAACAGGCGCTGGACACGCGCAACCAGATTCTCGACGCGGCCGAGTGGGTGTTCGCCGAGCGAGGCGTCGCCCGTGCCTCGCTGGAGGATGTCGCGGTGCGGGCCGGGTTCACGCGCGGCGCGATTTATGGACACTTCCGCAACAAGGGGGAACTGTTCGTTGCCATGACGAACCGCGTCACATTGCCGATGGAGATGCTGGTGGGGGCGTCGGTCGATGCCGGAGAGTCGGATCCGCTCGGCAAGATCCGCCAGCTCCTGGTGTTCTGCCTAAGTAAGGCCGTGGTGGAACCGCACAGCCGCCGCGTGTTCGAAGTGCTGTTCACGAAGTGCGAGCACACGCGCGATACGGACCTTGTGTTCGATCGACAGCGCAACGCTGCCCGCAACGGCAGAAAGCAGCTTGAGCTTGCGCTGCGAAATGCGATCGGACGAGGGCAGTTGCCGTCCGACCTCGATACGGTTCGCGCATCCGGTGTCGTGCATGCGTTTCTCGACGGCGTGTTGCGAGACTGGCTGCTGGAGCAGGATTCGATCGTCTTGCCGCGCGATGCCGAGTATCTGGTGGATGTGTGCATCGGCATGCTGCGGCATTCGGCTTCGTTGGGGGAAGGGGTTGGGGCGGTGCGTTCGGCTGGGTGACGTGGATGGGTCGTTTCCCGTCGCGTGCCTGGCCGACGCCGCTCACCCTCAGAGGTGTCCCTCGTTGTAAGGGGTACTGGATGACGCAACGTGTGTGTGGCTGGGGGCGCTTGATGACGCAGCGGCTATCTCACTGGGGGCGCTTGATGAGGCAATGGATATCCCACTGGAGGCGCTCGATGACGCAACGGATATCGCAGCCTCTGTGAGTGGTACCCATCCGGCAGCGTCATCCTTGTATATGTCCGGTTCTTTGACCTGTTGGTACGATAAAACGGGGTATCTAAAATATAATTTGTCGGCTTGAATCGGGGTCTTGGTCGTTGCCGCATCCTCTTGCGCGTGATCAAGCTTAGGTTTCGGGACATCCTCAAACTTGACGCGAAGGAGAAATACTCTATCTATTGTTGTGCGCAGGAGTTTGACATATTTCTCGAAATGCTCTTTAACGCCTTTTTCAGTAAGAAAATAAACGCGTTCGCTCGTTATTTGTTCTTCGGAATCTTCGATAGTCTGTCTGATTTTTACTGCCAATTTAAATAAAAAATGATTCTGGTATTTCGAGGTGTCGCTCTGATTTAATTTTTCAATTTTCTTTAACTCCTGGCTCACGACATTATGGGCGTTGATCTTGTCGACTTTTGTTTGCTCGATAGGATTTCCCTTCAGTGCATTGCCAAAATGCGCCAAACATTCTGTCCTGAATACAGATGCATCGGTACTGGCTAAACTTGTCGATCCAAAACGCATCTGATCTATACCAAATTGAAATTCGATCTCCAGCACCATCCCATGATTCTGTCTCCAGTGTAACGAATCGATAAAATGAGAGTCTGTCTGGAATTCAAGAAGGTCTTGAAATGGATAGCCCTCGTTTACGAAATACTTCAAGTGTGCCTTAAAGGCGGTCCAGATGTCTTTCGACTCCTTGTTCCGCCTGGTTTCCTTCGTCACGCCATCCGCCCCGGTTGTCTTGCGCAGTATTTTCGGGACCAGACCGTTTTCCTTGATCAATTCGAGATTTTCCACTTTCGAAATATGATAAAGATATGGCACGATCACTCTCCGTTATTTAAATAATAAGGTCATGGTTCATAGGCCCTCTTGCGCCCTTTACCCACGCCTGATCGAAACGCCCCTCCATCATGCCCGCTCCGACATGTAGCGTGCGGGCGGCGAGCCGAGGTTTTTGCGGAACATCGACACGAAGCTGCTTGCGCTCTCATAGCCAAGGTCGTCGGCAACCTGTTGCACGGATGCACCGGCGCCTAGCCATCTCACCGCCAGCATGAGATGAAGCTGCTGGCGCCAGCGGCCGAAGCTCATGCCCGTTTGACTGGCGAGCACACGCGCCAGCGTACGCTCGCTCATGCCCACTCTGCGCGCCCACGTCTCCATCGTGCCGCGATCGGCGGGACTGGCCGCAATCATTTCGACGATCTTGCGCAGCCGCGCATCCGTGGGCATCGGCAGATGAAGGTTGCCGATCGGCGCCGCCGCAATTTCATCCAGCAGCAGCGTGACCAGATGCGATTCGATGCCACCATCCGCATACATCATCGGCAGGCTGGCAGAGCGGATCAGCAGTTCGCGCAGCAGCGGCGTCGTCGAAAGGGCGCAGCACGTCGACGGCAGGTTCGACTCGACACTCGGGTCAATGAAGGCGACATAGCACTCGAGCGTGCCGGTGGCGGTGAACTTGTGCACGACGCCGCCCGGCACCCAGATCGCGCTCTGTGGCGGAACGATCCATAAGCCGCCCTCCACCTCGCAGGTCAGCACGCCGCGCAGCGCAAGCAGCAGTTCGCCCTTGCGATGATGATGAAAATCCATTTCCTTCCGGTCCCGATACAAGGCAGCCGCTTTTTCATCGAGCGCTTTCATGTCGATGCCGGTCGCGCCAACCGTCACCACCGGACGAGGCACGTCGTCGGGATTCAGCCACTCGGCGGGATCGGACAGTTGACTGAGAACGGGCATGGCGGGGAACCGGGTGGGCGCGCAGGCCTGCGACGTGTCGATTGGCAGGAATTCCACATATTTTGGCTATGTTCCCTCATGTTGCCAAGCGCAAGCTTGTTTAGCATGCCAGTGGCACTAACGGATTGGTTGAACGGGACTGTCCCGGCCTCCTCCATCGACAATTTCCGAAACCCTTCAGGGCACACGAGACCATGGATTCATTGAGCACCGGGCGCGTCGCCCATACCTTGCAGCAGATGTTTGCAGAAGCGGAACAAGCCGATCGCGCGTTGATGGCACAGTTCAGCGAGACCGACCACCCCGAGCAACTGATCGCCGACACCATCGCCGAACATTTCGCCGAAGAACGCCGAGACCTGCGCGGCTTCTATCACGGCTACGCAGACAACTTCCTGAACGTGACGCCGGCATACGGGCAATTCCTCTACCAATGCGCACGCGCAAGCAAGGCAACGCGGATGGTCGAGTTCGGGACGTCGATGGGGGTGTCCACGGTCTATCTGGCGGCGGCACTGCGCGACATGGGCGGCGGCCATCTGATCGGCAGTGAGCTGGAACCCGGCAAAGCGGCGCGCGCGCGTGCCAACCTCGAAGCCGCGGGTCTTGCCGATCTGGTCGACATTCGCGTCGGCGATGCGCGCGAAACGCTCGCCGATGTGCATGGCGCAATCGATCTGGTCCTGCTCGACGGTGCGTTCAGCTTGTATCTGCCGGTGTTGAAGCTGCTCGAGCCGCATTTAAAGAGCGGCGCGCTGATCCTCGCGGAGAATGCGTTCGATCATGAGAACGACTACCTGGACTATGTCCGCGATCCGGCGAATGGCTACCTCTCGCAGTCGATTCCGATCAACCCGGGTCGGGGTAATGAGTTCAGCCTCGTGACGCGCTGATCTGGCGAGGAGGTTCAGTAGCCCTGATTAGTTCGTGCTTGCCCGGGCGCTCGAGATTTTCGCAGCAGCCGCGAACCGCGTTTCAGGAAGAAAGACCAGGCCAATCACAAACGTACAGGACGCGACCACGACCGGGTACCACAGTCCGTAGTAAATATCGCCTGTCGCGGCGACCATCGCGAAGGCGGTCGCCGGCAGGAAGCCCCCGAACCATCCATTGCCGATGTTGTATGGCAGTGATGTAGCGGTGTAGCGAATCTGCGGTGGGAAGAGTTCAACCAGCCATGCTGCGGCCGGGCTGTACACCATTGTCAGATAGACGATAAGGATGGTGATGAGCAGTACCAGCATCGGCCGATTGACGCCAGCCGGCGCGGCGGTCGCTGGGTATCCGCTCGACGCCAGAGCGTGCGCCACTTGCGCATTGAACGCCGCTGTCTGTGCCGCGAACTGCGAGCGCGACAACCCCTTGCCGTCGACTGCTGAAATCACCTGCTCGCCTATGTGGATGGAGGCCACGGTGCCTGGCGGTTGTGCGACCGTACTGTATGGAACGGCGTTGCGCGCAAGCGCGGCTTTGGCCGAGTCGCAGGAACGGGTGAACGATGCGGTTCCAACGGGGTTGAACTGCAGTGAGCACTCTCCAGGCGGCGCATATACCGTAACCGGGGCCATGGTGTGCGCGTGTTCGAGTTGCGGATTCGCGTAGTGTGCGATTGACTTGTAGATTGGAAAATACGTCACCGCGGCCAGCAGACAGCCCGTCAGGATAACGGGCTTGCGTCCAATCCGGTCCGAAAGCCATCCAAAGAAAACGTAGAACGGCAGACCAAGGACAAGCGCTATCGCAAGCACTTCGTTTGCAATCCGCCCGTCGACCTTGAGGGTTTGCAACAGGAAGAACTGGACGTAAAACTGACTCGTGTAAGCCACCACGCCCAAACCCGCGGTACAACCGAGTAGCGACAGGAGAACCGTCATGGCGTTGCGACGATTGCCGAAGGTGTCGCGCAACGGCGACTTTGAGCGGGTTCCCTGGACCTTCATCTTCTCGAACTCCGGACTCTCTTTGAGCTTGAGGCGAATCCACATCGACACGCCCAGAAGCGCAATGGAGAACAGGAACGGTATCCGCCAGCCCCACGATGCGAACTGCTCTTCGCCGGTCAGGGTGCGAACGCCGAGAATGACGAAAAGCGAAAGAAGAAGCCCGCCTGTGCCGGTGGTCTGAATCCACGACGTATTGAAACCGCGATTCGACGGCGTGGAATACTCGGCGACATACGTGACGGCGCCGCCATACTCTCCGCCGACCGCCAGTCCTTGCAGCAGTCGCAGCGCAATCAGTGCAATTGGCGCGGCCATGCCGATCGTCGCATACGACGGCAGCAGACCCACTATGAACGTCGGCAATCCCATCAGGACAATGGTGATAAGGAACGTGTGCTTCCGTCCGCTCATGTCGCCGAGCCGCCCGAAGACCAGGGAACCGAAGGGCCGAACGATGAAACCGGCGGCGAATGCCAGCAAGGCGAATATGAACGATGCGGTCGGATTGACGCCCGAGAAAAACTGCTTCGCGATAACGGTCGACAACGACCCGTATAGATAAAAGTCGTACCACTCGAACATGGTCCCAAGGGACGACGCCAGGATGACTTTGCGGCGTTCGCGGGATGCAGCGGAATGGGAAGAGGCAACGGAACTCGACATGACATGCTCCTGCGTCGTCGCAATGGGTATTGCGACGCAAGCGAGAAATGGGAATAGCCCTGACGGGGCAATGCTCTGCGCAGTTGCGCCGGCGAATCAGACGACGCGATGTTCCTTGAGGAATCGGGAGGCGTACCAGCCGATCGCGGCACACGCCGCGCCTGCGACGAACACCGATGTGTACGAGTGCGTGGCGTCGATGAAATAGCCGGAGATGACGGGGGCGAGCGAGCCGACCAGCGCGGCGAACGTGTTCATGAAGCCACCGATGGGTCCGCCGGCGGAGGTCGGAAACATGATGGTGGTAAATGGCCAGACGAGCACCCACATGTTGACGAAGACCGAAAACATCACCGCCGTGACAAGAATCGCCCATACCGGCACGACATCCTTGCCGAGCGTCGCGAACAGAATGAAGCAGCCGGAGAGCGCGACGGTAACAAGAAGCGACGCCGACAGGGCTCGCACACGCCCCACCTTGTCTGAAATCAGACCGCTAAGCGGCTGGCAGATGGCGGCAGGGAAGGCCGCGACAAATGCCCAGAGCAGCCCGGCGCTGCTCAGCTTCAGTCCGTACTCGGCCACCAGGTACGAAGCAAACCATGTCCAGACGAAATACTTGCAGCCCTGATACCCCGCATATACCACCGCGAGCAGATACGGATACTTCGATGTCCGCATGATATGACCGAACTTCGGCTCATCGTTTGCGGCGACTCTCATCCCCTTTGCCGCAATGACCTTGTCGAGCGATTTGAGGCCCAGTTCTTCGGGCCGGTTTCTGATGACGAAGGGCACGACGAACATCATGATGAGACCGGGAATGGCTGAGTACAGGAATCCCGTCTGCAATGCCGTCAAGCCGAACACCATGGTGCTGCCGGTCAGCAGAAACGGCATGATTGCACCGCCGCTTCCCGTGCCCAACGCTCCACCCATTGCAAGCAGGCCAGTCTGTGTCCCGCGAAGATTCGGCGCGAACCAGCGCGCAAGGACCGGATTCAAGGGAACCCATACGGCGGCCGCCCCCATCCCGATGAAGGCGCGGGCGGTGATGGCGAGGGCAATGCTGTCCTCGTGGAAGGCGAACGCGATACTCGCAAGCGCGATCATCGCGGTTCCCAGTGTCACGGTCCAGCGAGCGCCCAGCCATCGTTCGCTGATATAGCCCCACGGCAACTGGCTTAGCGCGTAGGCAATCAGGAAGCTCGAATCGATCCAGCCGACTGTCGCGGCATTCCAGCCATGCTCCTTGCGCAGCAACGGCATGACTGTGGGGATGTTGTACCGCATGAAGAGGTCGATGAAGTACGCGGCCCATGCCACGGCGAGAATAATCCACGATCGTCGGTACGCGCTGACGGACGTTTGCGGCGCCGCTTCCGTGGTGTTCGACGCGAGGGCGTCGATGCCGTTTGTTGCAGTAGGTTTTGCCACGTACATCATGAGTCTCCGGCTGGGTCGTTACATGGACGACACGGGTTATCGATTGCCTGGTTGACGGCTTGCGAGTCAGACCATGCCAAACTTCTTGAGCGTGTCGGCAAGACCGAGTAGTTCCACGGTGCTCTTGCCGGCCTCCAGGCCCGCGCGGATGCCGTTCTCCTTATCTTCGCGCGCGCGGCTCAGGCGGATGACGTCGTCCACGGCGCCTTGCTCGACGACCACGAGGCCATCACGGTCGCCAACGACGATGTCGCCCGGATTCACCACGACGCCACCGATATGCACGGGGACATTCACCTTGCCCGGCTGGTTTTTATTCGTGCCTTTGATGGAAAGTCCGCGCGAAAAAGTGGGGAAGCCCATCTCGATGATGGTGTTGGCGTCACGAACGGAACCGTCGATGACCAACCCGACAATGCCGAGCTTCTGTGCCGCGAGTGTCAGCAGATCGCCCCAGGGGCCTGCTTCGATGAAGGCCTTGGCGTCGACGACGAGGACATCGCCGGGTTTCGCCTTGGTCAGCGCGTAGTGGATGGCCAGGTTGTCGCTCGGCCGGCAGTCGACCGTCACTGCCGGGCCGGCCAGGCGAAGCGAGGGATCGATGGGGCGCAGCGCCCCGTCAATCGCGCCTTTCTGGCCTTGCGCCTCATGAATGGTGGCGGTGCCGAGTTGCTTGAGCGTTTCGATTTGCGCTTTGCTGACAGACATGGGGGTTCTCCAGATTTGAAACGAGTCGGGGCCTGGCAGCGGTGCTGCCACACTTGAATCCGGCAAGGAAATGGTTAAGCGGCCTGGGTTGCCGCTTCGGCAGAAAGCCAGGACAGGGCGTCTTCGATGGTGGGCTTCTCAGTCCGCAGGGGCATGCGGTCGAGCTTATCCGCCGTTCTCGCGAAGCGGTGCTGGACGCCGTCCAGCACATCCGACACGATGCCGATGTCAGCGAGTTGTCGCGCCGCCTCTTCGACCTCATGCATGCGGCGACGGGCATGAATCACGTGGGTCGTGACGAGCATCTCGAGAAACTGGGGCAACGCCGCCTGGTCGATGTCCTGAAGCACATCGTAAAGCGCCGGCTTCAACGCCAGGCGGTCCGCGGCCATCAGGACTTCGACCGCGAGCGCTTCCATGCCTTTAGTGAAAACGCTTCGAAGAATCTTCAGCGACATCGCGTCGCCGGCGCGGCCGCCGGGCAGAACACGCGGCGCGCTACCGGAGGCGTCGGACAGCAGCGACGAGAATGCTTGAGCCGCATCGCCGGCGCACAGCAGCGGCGTACGCGTGCCCAGCAGCGCGATGGCGCCCATGATTGCGACGTCTGCGTAACCCAGTCCCGCAGTCGCCGCCACGGCCGCTGCCTGCCGCTTCAGATCGGGCGCGGCGGTCGTAAAGTCGGCGAACGAGGCGCCGCGCCGCATGTACCCGAAGCACTGCGTCGCGACCTCAAGCGATTGGGTTCCCACTACGCAGGACAGCACCCAGTCGGCCTCTTTCAGCCACGGTCCAGCCGACTCATGAATGGGAAGCCTGAGTTCGCCGCCGAGCCGCGCCGCGGACTCGGAGATGCGCTGTTCGCACAACAGCAGAGCGACCTCAGAACGGCTCGCCAGCCCCTGCGCGTAGCATCGTCCCACTTCGCCCAGACCGATGATTGCAATCTTCATGAATCTCTCCTTTGATGGCCAAAGAGTACAAATAAAATACAATCGTCACAAGTCGAATCATAGATGTTGAGGGAAAACCCCTAAATTATTAGCTATATCAGGCGATGCGGATAACTATCCGCACAATCGAAGTACAAAGCCGTCGGGTAAGATGTTGGCCGGCGCATGGATCGAAAGCGGCTTTTGACGTCACGCCGAACGGATTGACCCGAACGGGGGGGCGCGATGCAATCCCCTCTAAAAATGCGAAACGGGAAGATGAAAAAAGGAATGGATTTCGCCTACGACACGATGCGCAAACGCATCCTGTCCGGTCAGTACCAGCCAGGGACGCAACTGAAAGAGGAGCATCTGGCCGAAGAGATGGGCATGAGCCGCACGCCTGTCCGGGCAGCCCTGAAAAAGCTTGCCGAGGACAAACTCGTTTCGGTCGAGGCGAATCGTGGCGTGTTCGTTGCCGGATGGACGCGTTGGGACATCGATGAGATGTTCAGCCTCCGGGCGCTCCTGGAGCCGCACGCTGCCCGGCTCGCGGCCGTTCGCGCGTCAGATGAGGATATCGTCGAACTCAACCGGATCAACGCCGAGATGGAGGACGCCATCCGCCATGGTGGGGAGGATGCGGTGCTGCGGATCCAGTCGGCCAACCGCACTTTCCACACCCATCTGCTCGATTGCGCGAAATCCCAGCGACTCAAATCGATGCTGGCCACGCTCATCGACATGCCGGTCATTACCCGGTCGTTCTTTTTGTATTCAGCGCCTGACTTTGCCCGCAGCCTGCAGCAGCATCAGGACATCGCCTATGCAATCCAGACGCACGACGGCGAACTGGCGTGCAATCTGATGGAGGCGCACATTCGACTCGCGTACCGGCGCTTTATGAAAGAGCGCCTGGATGGACCCACGGGTGGGAAGGTCGAAGCGGAATGATCAGTGGACAGCAGGTGCGCCCCTCGTAAACCCGGATGAGCCGAAAGGCAGGCGGCATGGTGAAATACAAAAAATGAACAATGTCTCCTTGGGAGTTTTTTGATGACGCCATTTTCCTCGGGGGAGCAGTTGCCTCGAACCCAGTTGCCGGCAAAGGCATGCGACTGTCACATGCATGTATTCGACGCGACGCGCGAGCCGGTGGGCGGCGCCGTCGTCAGACCGCCCACCGCGACAATCGCGGACTACCAGCTTGTGAAGGCGCGGCTCGGTACAAGCCGGCACGTGCTGGTACAGCCCTCGACTTACGGCACGGATAACAGCTTGATGCTCGCGGCACTTGAGCAGCGGCGTGAATGTGCGCGGGGTATTGCCGTGGTCGACAGTTCGGTCGCCGATCGCGAACTGCAACGGATGAACGAGGCGGGTGTCGTCGGCGTCCGATTCAACCAGGTCCAGGCCGGAGCGACCACCATGGAGATGCTCGCGTCCGTCGCCTCGCGCGTCAGCAAAATGGGCTGGCATATCCAGCTACATCTGGCGGGTCAGCAGCTCATCGATTACGAGGAGCGGCTACTTGCGCTGGATGCGACGATTGTTTTGGACCACTACGCTCGCGTTCATCACTCGCCGGAGATTAGCGACGCTGTGCAGGCGACGCTAGGGAGACTGATGAGCTCAGGTCACGTCTGGTTGAAACTCTCCGCACCCTATCTCTCCAGTCAGTCGGATGAACGGCCTTTCGACGATCTGGCGCAGACGGCCGCCGCGTTGATCAAGGATTTTCCCGAGCGGCTGGTGTGGGGCACGGATTGGCCGCACGCCACAGAGTCCGGGAAACCCGACGATGCGCGCTTGCTGGACTGGTTCGCGGATATCGTTCCAGACGTCGGTATTCGACAACGGATCTTTGTCGACAATCCGGCGGTCCTCTATGCGTTTGAATAGCCGTGTCATACGCAGAAGCACAGAGAAGAGCATGCGTCAGATCCTTTTGATGGTGGATGTGCAAGCCACGTTCTCTCCGCCGGAATGGCTGGTGGAAGGCGTCAGGGAGCTGGCAGAACGCATTCCGTCCGTGGCAACCATTGAGTTGCATGACGAAACTCGTACGCCATTCAAGAGTCAGCTAGGCTGGTGTCCCGCTGTTGCAGACAAGAGCCTGGTAGAGGCAGGCCAGGTTTTCGTCAAGCACGGCTACGCACCGTCGCCTGCCACCGTCGAATATCTGAGGCAGATGAATCCGGATCGCGTGCTGGTCTGTGGCATCCAGACAGAGACATGCGTGCTTGCGGCCGGTTTCGCACTCTTCGACGCAGGCCTTTATCCCACGCTCATTACCGATCTTACGGTTGGCTCGTCACTCGACAGATCGGCCCAGCTAGGGATCAAGCTCTGGAAGCATCATTTCCGGCAGACCATCTCGAGAGCCTAAGTGCTCGCAGGGTTGCAGGCTTGACGCAGATTCATGGTGTCGCGCCGCTTGCATACTTGCGGATGCGACGGCTCAATTGCGGTCGGCCAGGACGAAGTCCGTGCCTGGCCGATCCCGTCTGCAACGTTAGCGAGATCGAGCGCTACAACAACTCCCGAATCCGGTGGTACAACATCCCGAGCTCGAGCGCCGGCCCACGTAACGCCGGCCCACCCGGAAAGCGCGCATGCCGCAGCTTCGCGAACAGATCGAATGCCGCCGTCTCTCCCGCAATCGCTTGCGCCACGACGCGCCCCGCGATCCCGGTCAGCGCCACGCCGTGCCCCGAAAACCCCTGCACGTAGAAGTAATTCGGATCGATGGAGCCAAAATCAGGCGCACGATTACGCGTGACGTCCACAAAACCGCCCCACGCGAATTCGACCCGCGCATCGGCGACTTGCGGAAACACGCCAACCATCCGCTTGCGAATCTGCTCCGACAACTGCGCGGGCGACGCACCCGTCGAACTGGCGCGTCCACCAAACAGCACCCGGTGATCGGCGGACACGCGGAAGTAGTCGAGAAAGAAATTGTTATCGCAGACAGCAGCGCGTCCCGGTATCAACGCAGAGGCACGCGCTTCACCAAGCGGCTCGGTAGCGACGATATACGAAGCGATCGGCGCGATACGTGCAGCAACGCCGGAAGGCAGCACGTTGCCGATGGTCGCGTTACCGCAGGCAGCGACAAAGCGGCAGCGCACTTCACCCGTAGCAGTCCGCACGACCGGCTGCGCACCGCGCACGACTTCAAGCACGGGAGAGTGCGCGAACAGCCGCGCGCCTTCCTGTCGCGCCGCCTCGGCCAGGCCGAGACAATATTTGAGCGGATGCAGATGCCCGGAAAACGGATCGTAGACGCCGGCCAGATAGCGTTCCGAGGCGACGCGCGCACGGACTTCATCCGTATCGAGCCATGCGAGTTTCGGATAGCCCCAGCGCGATGACGCATCCTCCATCCACGAACGCAGGTCGGGCACGCGTTTCGGTTTGGTAGCGACGGTCAGATAGCCCGACGTGAAATCGCACTGGATGCCATACCGTTCGATGCGCTCGCGTACCAGCCTGACACCTTCCACCGACATCGCCCAGGCCGCACGCGCACCCTCGAGTCCGAGTTGCTTTTCGATGACCTCGTCTTTCGCGAAACCCACCAGCGTCTGGCCGCCATTGCGACCGGATGCGCCCCAGCCGGGACGATGCGCGTCGAGCACGATGACAGACAAACCACGCGCCCGGCATTCGAGCGCGACGGACAAGCCGGCGAAGCCCGCGCCGATCACGCAGACGTCGGCCTCGAGCGTGCCCTCGAGCATCGGATCGTCGGCGAGCGGGCGCGTAACGCTCGCCTCGTAATAGGAGTTGCGGATCAGCGCATCCGCGCGGTGGTCGAGACTGTCGGTCATCAAAGCAGGTCCTTCATTCGATACCAGGCCATCGCGAGCACGAGGGCAGGGGTGCGCAGTGTAGTGCCGCCCGGGAAATCGCGGTGGCGAATCTTGCCGAACAGGTCGAAACGCGCGGCCTGGCCGTGGATCGCTTCGGCAATCAGCTTGCCGGCGAGGCCCGTGGTGTTGACGCCATGGCCGGAGAAGCCTTGCGCGAAATACACGGTTGGCGAGAGACGGCCGAAATGCGGCGCGCGATTCATCGTGATATCCACAAAGCCGCCCCACGCATAATCGACCTTGACGTCGGCCAGTTGCGGGAACGTCTTCAGCATATCGCGGCGCATCGCTTCGCCCAGATTGCGCGGCGCAAGCGTCGAGTAGCTGACCTTGCCGCCCCACAATACGCGATTGTCGGGCGAGGGCCGGAAATAATCGAGCACGAAGCGGCTGTCGCAGATCGCCGCCTGCGCGGGCATCAATGCCTGGGCACGGGCGGCGTCGAGCGGTTCGGTGGCGATCACATAGGTGCCCACCGGCATGATCTTGCGCGCCACGTCCGGCGCGAGCGCGCCGAGCCAGGTATTGCATGCGAGCGCAACGAACTGCGCCTGAACCTGGCCGCGCGCGGTTTCGATCACATGCCCGCTGCCTTCGCTACGCATGCGGGTCACGCAACTGTCTTCGAAAATCTGTACGCCGGCGGCACGCGCGGCGCGCGCGAGGCCCAGCGTGTAATTCAATGGATGCAGGTGGCCGCTGTCCGGATCGAACAGGCCGCCCAGGTAGCGGGTGGACTGCACATAGTGGTCGAGCGACTCGCGCTCGATATAACGGAAACGGTCGTAACCGAAGCGTTGTTGTGCCTCGTCACGCCACTTGCGCAATGCCGCGACATCACGCGGTTTATTTGCCGCATGCAGATAGCCGAACTGGAGATCGCAGTCGATCTGGTGCTTCGCCACGCGCTCCCTGACGATATCCAGCGTTTCGAGTCCCATCGCCCACATGCGTTTGACGTCTTCTGCAGGCATGTGCTTCGCGAACGTATCCATATCGCACGCAAAGCCGCCGATCAACTGGCCGCCGTTGCGGCCGCTCGCCGCCCAGCCGACTTTGGACGCTTCCAGCACCGCGACCGAATAGCCGCGTTCAGCGAGGTTGAGCGCAGTCGAGATGCCGGTGAGGCCGGCGCCGATCACGCACACATCCACTTTCAAAGGGCCGTCGAGCGGAGCGTGACGGGTTGTATCGTTGAGCGTCGCGGCGTAGTACGACGCGGCGTGAGGCTGGTTCGCGAAACGGAGCATAGGCAGAACACATGAAAAGCCGAAACGCGTTGCCGCACAGCGAGGCGCCGCGCTTCGGCTGGACTGATTAGAACGAGTAGATGAACTGCGTCGCAAGGATGTCGTTGGACTTGCTGTACGAGCCGTCGTTGCGCAGGAACACATTCTGGCTGGCCCAGTCGTGCCGGTATTCCACCTTCACAGTAATCTGCTGGGTTGCGTAGAACAGCACGTCGAGCGCGACGTCCTGGTGGGTGGCGCCCTTGCACTCGAAGCCGTGGTTCGACGAGTTGGCGAGACAGTTCGCGCCAATGCCGAAGCCGTCGGCCGTATCCATGCCGTTCGAGTTCAGCGCAATGCCACCGCCGCCGCCGCCGTTCTTCTGGTCGACCAGCAGGTCGTAGCGCAGGGTCGCGCCCATGCGGCCCACGGTCGGCAAGGTGAACTTGCGGTGCGCGAGCAGCGACAGGCCGTACCACTGTGCCTGGCCGCCGTTGTACGCGGCGTTCTGCTGCTGGCCATAGTCGAGCTCGGCGTTGTACTGCACGTCGGCGAGCGTGTAAGCCGCATCCGCTTCGGTGAAGAAGAACGTCCCGAAGGCGCTCGGCGCTGCACCGCCTACGCCATACACCGGCGTGCCATCGGAATTGATTCCGGAGGCGAGCGTCTGGCGGCCAATATTGAACGAACCGCCGATATCCAGCGCGCTAGACCACGTATAGTCGACGCGACCCGTGAACGTTGGGATCTTGTTGCTGCTGGTGATCGGATCGCCCAACGCGTTGGTGCCCGTCTGCACCACCGAGCCATAGGTGCGGTACTGTTCGTTGCCCAGCATGAACTTCCATGCCCAGTTGCTGCCGTCGCCCGTGTAGTTCACGCCGACACCCACGTAGCTGCCCGGATCCGAGAAGTCGTACAGCAGGTTGTGCGTGAGCGTCACCATCTGGTTCGACTGCTGCACCTCGTAGCCGCCGAAGCTGGGCATCAAGCCCGCCACGAAGGTGGTCGTCGCCGTCACCGGCACGGTCACTACCGCGGTGTTCAGGATGTTGTCGCTGATCGTGCCATGTTCGTTCTGCAGCAGCGTGATGCCGTTGCCGCGGTTCGGCATCAAGGTGATTTCAGCCGACGGCGCCATCGGGCCGACACCGAAGGTCTTCTTGATGTCGAGGTAGAGATCGCCGAAGGTGCTGTTGAAGTAGTTGTAGCTGCTTTCGTGGTTCGCGAACAGGAACGACGAGCTGCTCAGATCGCGGTTATACATGTAGGTGGGGTCGATATAACCCGTCACCGACAGACCCGCGATCGGCCCGGTGTTTTGCGCATCCACCAGCGAATCGACCTTCAACTGCTGATTGGCGATCTGCTGCTTCATCGAGTCGACCTGGTCGTTGGTCAGCGTGGCCTGTGCCTTGCCGTAGTCCGGCGACGAGATATCCACCGGCGCCGCGGCCACGGCAGGGGCCGCAGCCGGTGCTGCCGCCGGTGCCGCCGCGACCGCTTTGGGCTTGGCCGCCACTTCCGCCCGCAACTGCTTCACTTCTTTTTGCAACGAGTTCAGTTGCGCCTGCAACGCCTTGATCTCATCGCTGGTGGCGTCTGCCATGGCCACACCAGGCAGACTCCCCGCCACTAGCAGGCAGATGAGTTTCTTTCTCATGCACATTCTCCTTGTTGGTCGTATTGCTAGAAACTGCTTGGGCTCAGGCGGTACCGAGCGATTTGCGCACGGTAGCGGGTTGCGGGGTAACGGGTGCGGCGTCGGCGGCCTCCGCCACGGCGAAGGCCATCTGCATGTCGCGGGTACGCTTGCGTTCGCGGACCTGCATCCAGCGGTTGACGGCAATCACCCCGACCGTCACCACGCTGATAAAGATCGTTGCGAGCGCATTCATTTCCGGATTCAGTCCGAGACGCACGCGCGAAAACACGACGAGCGGCAGCGTGGTGGAGCCGGGACCGGAGAGGAACGCGGACAGCACGAGGTCGTCGAACGAGAGCGTGAACGACAGCAGCCAGCCGGACATCAACGCCTGCGAGATCAGCGGCAGGGTGATCAGGAAGAACACCTTGAACGGCGTTGCACCGAGATCGAGTGCGGCTTCTTCAAGCGACTTGTTCAGCTCCTTGACGCGCGACTGCACGATGATCGCCACATAGGACACGCACAGCATCACGTGACCGATCCAGATCGTCAGCAGGCCGCGGCCCTTCGGCCAGCCGAGCATCTGTTCGAGCGCCACGAACAGGAGCAGCAGCGAGATGCCCTGAATCACTTCAGGAATCACCAGCGGCGCGTTGATCATGCCGGCGAACAGCGTGAAACCGCGAAAGCGGCCGAAGCGCGCGAGCACGAAACCGGCCCACGTGCCGATCACGACGGACGCACAGGCGGTCAGCAGACCGATCTTGAGCGAGAGCCAGGCGGCGCTCAGCAATTCGTCGTCCTGCAGCAGCGCGCCATACCATTTCAGCGAGAAGCCGGACCATACGGTGACGAGCTTCGATTCGTTGAACGAATACACCACGAGGCTGATGATCGGGATATAGAGGAACAGAAACCCGAGCGTCAGGACGGTGTTGGACAGCTTTCTGTTTGGCTTGATCATTTCGCGCCCTCCAGTTCCTTGACCTGGTAGTACTGAAACACGGCCATCGGCACGAGCAGCAGCAGAACCATCGCGACCGTCACGGCGGATGCCATCGGCCAGTCCATATCGTTGAAGAACTCGTCCCACATGACGCGGCCGATCATCAGCGTGTCGGCGCCGCCGAGCAGTTCGGGAATCACGTACTCGCCCACCGCCGGGATGAACACCAGCAGGCTGCCGGCGATGATGCCGTTCTTCGACAACGGCAAGGTGATGCGCGTGAAGGCGGTCCACGGTTTGGCGCCGAGGTCGTAGGCGGCTTCGAGCAGCGTCAGGTCCATCTTCACCAGGTGGGCGTACAGCGGCATCACCATGAACGGCAGGTACGAATAAACCATGCCGATATAGACGCCGATATCGGTGTGGTATAGCCGCAACGGCGAATGGATCATGCCGATCGCCATCAGCGTGTGATTGAGCAGGCCGTCGTCCTTCAGGATGCCGATCCATGCGTACACACGGATCAGGAACGACGTCCAGAACGGCAGCATCACGCCCATCATCAGCAGGTTGCGCTTGGCCGGTTCCGAGCGGGCGATGTAGTACGCCACCGGATAGCCGATCAACAGGCAGAAGAAGGTCGAAATGGCCGCCATCTTCAGCGAGCTGATGTAGGTCGCGATATACAGGTCGTCCTGCAGCAGAAACGCGTAGTGACCGAGCTGGATCGCGAAGTGCACGACCCCGTCCTTCATGCTGAGGAGGTCCGTGTACGGCGGAATGCCGAGC